>ERZ1090880.1142-NODE-1143-length-13654-cov-6.665490_pt1 | contig 13654 bp, 8 predicted proteins | sample MGYA00478471_ERZ1090880 | MGnify/ENA primary metagenome ERZ1090880 (study PRJEB33644, sample SAMEA5815734) | chicken gut metagenome | biome: Chicken; feature: Gastrointestinal Tract; material: Caecum | place: Ireland | collected 2019-01-01 | study: A study of the... | reverse complement strand
GGACAGATAAATAAATAGAAAATAACTTCCTGTTATGATAATTCCTTATCTTTTTTCTACAAAAATTTTTTTCTTTACGCTTGGATATGAATCAAATGCGCAATCCCCGGGATGCTCTCTCCCTGCTGGGAAGAGGTTGGCGACATAAGCGCACCCGTGGCTATAAATAAAATATCATGTGCATTCTGCTTTTGCATATTGTTCAAAATATAAGAGCACAAAACACTGCCGCTGCAGCCGCAGCCGGAGCCGCCTGCATGCACATCCTGCTCTTTTGTGTCGTAAATCAGCACGCCGCAGTCCGTGTGCCTGCTGCGGATGTCCATATGATATTCTTCAGACAGCAGCGTGCATAGCAGCTTAGACCCCACCGTTCCCAGATCTCCGGTAATAATCAAATCAAAATCGCTGGGCTTTTTCTGCGTATCCATCAAATAGTTGTGTATTACCTCCGCTGCCGCGGGCGCCATTGCTGCGCCCATATTATTGGCGTCTTTAATGCCAAGGTCTATAATTTTTCCAATTGTCACCGCCTCAATATGCGGCCCCTGCCCCTGGTTTGCCACAACGGCGCAACCTGCACCCGTAACAGTCCACTGCGCCGTGGGCGTGCGCTGGCCGCCGTATTCCAGCGGAAAACGGAACTGCCTTTCCGCCGAACAGAAATGAGAAGACGTTACCGCCGCGCATTTACGTGCAATGCCCGTATCTACAAATAGCGCCGACAGCAGCAGGGTCTGCGCCATTGTCGAGCACGCGCCGTACTGCCCCAGAAAAGGAATGTTAAAGCTGCGCAGCCCAAAGCTGGAGGAAATACACTGGTTGAGAAGGTCCCCCGCAAAGATGGTGTCTATTTCCTCTGCTTTTACCTTTGCCTTTTCAAGCGCAAGGCTTACTGCCTCTTTTTGCAGCTTGCTTTCCGCCTTTTCCCAAGTGTCTTCACCAGCCATTGTGTCATAAAAAATTTTGTCAAAACTATCCTTCAGCGGCCCTTCCGCTTCCTTTTTCCCTGCAACGGCGGCCCAACCAGCCAGCACAGGCTTGTTTTCCGTAATAATCGTATATTTCCCCTTGCGCTGCGCCATTGTTATGCTCCATCCTTTCTATTTCCGACAGAAAATATTTCTTCCGGTTTTACGTTTTCTTTTTTAGTATGAAGCCCAAAGCAAAAAAAATACAAACAAAAACAGGATAAGCCGAAAAAGGCTTATCCTGTTTCCTTCTGTAATACGGTCGATTTTTTATCCTTAGCGTCAATACGCAGCTTATTCATCGGCAGGCTTTGTGCTTTCCGCCTTTGAACTGCTTTCAGAACGGTCGATCTTTGTCGATACATTGCCTGGATCCCCTTCTACAACGTAATGTCCCTGGGACAGGCTGTAAACAGAATCCGGAAGATCTTCCCTTTTTACTTCCTTGCCGTTAAGGTAAAACACGCGCTCCGCCTTAAAGCCATATTCTTCTGACTCAACCCATGTGCATTCAGACTCGGTCCTGACCTCGTCAAACTCGGGCGACTGCCAGCCATAAATTTCGCAGTATAATGTAACACCGTCCATATACGTCCTGAAAAACATCTGGAACTCCGTATTGTTCTTCAGCTTTAAATCCAGGTTTCCGTAGTCGATCGTCGCGTCCAGCCCGCCATATACATAGGGGGAGCACCATAAATGCGGATATCTTTCTTCAATCCCCATATTGGCCCGAATCCCCGCGTTGTATATCGTTGTAGCAGCCTGGCATATGCCGCCGCCGTATCCCTGTTCGTACTGTCCGTTTGCAATTACGCTTGCAGGAAGATACCCGTTGGACGGTAAATTGCTGTCGCCGGTACACTCATTAAACGAAAAAATCCCGCCGGGTTCTACAATTTTTCCGTTAGTGGACGCAAACGCCGTTTTCATATTATGGTTGGCATTATAGGTATTGGTGGAAACTGTACTGAACCTTGCAAGAAGCACTGTCGCTTTCTTGACCTCGTCCATTGTATGCTTTGGCTCTGTTACGGTTGTCTGCGCCTGAAGTTCCCCGCTTGCAGGGCCCTTTGCAAATAAAATCATAAAATCCTCATTTAGCTTTTCCCTGTCCAGGGCCGTACCATTTTCACCTTCTGCATATGTAAACCGTTTGCTCTCCTGCGCGTCGGGATCAAATTTTGACACATGCGGCTCTACCGCGGCAATATCAATCTCTTTAGCCGCCCTTTCTACCACCTTTTCCACAGACGCACTCGTAACCTGACAGAATATGGAAAAATCAATCGTGCCGGCCTGCTCGTCAACGGTAACGTTTTCCCCTTCCGGAAGAGAAAGCCGGTCCAGGCTTCCTTCGTTTATAGCTTTTGCAACGTCCTTGCTGTACTGATAAGCCTGCTCAATCACCGCTTCAGTGTTATAGGTATAAGAAAAATCGTCCTGATTAAAGGTCAACACTTTATCATTGCTTATAACGTCCACGGAAAATGCTGGGGCAACTTCCTTATCTTTTACCACAATCAGCGCGGTGGCTTCCTTTACCGTTTTCCCACTGACGTCAATCCCGCCAATGGACACCCCTTTTGCAAAAACAGCCTCCTTGGCGGCGGGCTCCGCTCCTTTCGCTTCTGTAACCGGCGCAATGCTGGGGATAACGTCCGGATTTAGCAAAAGTACGCCAAAGAACGTCGCCGACAGCAAAATCATACAGCCGGCAATCCCCAGAACAAAAAGCTTTCCTTTTTTTCTCGGCTTTGCCTTGGCCTCATTTTGAGAAGGCGTCTGTGCAAAAGAATCCCCATACTGCGCGCCCGGGCGGCTGGAACTGCTGATATCCTCAAACGTTTCAAATTCAGGTGTTTTCCCTTGTGCCGGCTGCTGCCCTGCATCCCCGCTTTTTTCTATCTGCGGCTGCTCCGGCTGTGTTGAAGCGCTTTCCTGCGCAGGCACATTTTGCACCTGCTCCAGCGGCTCCTTTTTCTGTTCAGAAGCCTGCCCTGCATCCTCTTGGGACACATCCGCGTGCTGCGTTTTCGGCTCATAATTTTGCTTTTGACGCACCTCGTTTAAAATTTGCTCAATATCTGCGTCGCTATGTTGTACAGGCTGGTTTTCCTGTGTATGCTCCGTTAAATTTTTTTCCTTCTTTTCGTCGCTCACAATACTTTCTCCTTCCAAATACGGGACGCAAGCACTTAACCGCTGTAATCCCCTATATAATACACCACATGGCTTCAAAAAGTAAAGCATTATTCTGTTTTCCATACAATGTAAATATTAACAAACTTGCCGTACTTTGCTCCTGTTTTTTTGGAAAACCCCTATTTGTTGTTCCTGAGCGGCGTACTCCATACAGGAACTTGTATAGGCGTACATCTCCTCTTTTTTCCTTATTGAAAATGTAAATTTTTTTGTTATAATGGTAAATACGGCAGTCTACAAAAAAACGCCGTTTCATACAAAAATATATGGACCGATAAACGATAAAGGACGGCTGATAGTATGAAAATTCTGGTCTTATCCGCATCCACAGGCGGAGGGCATATGCGCGCTTCTGCGGCTTTAAAAGCGTACATTACCCAGCACGACGAAACCGCAGTGGTCAAAATTGTAGACACGCTGGAATATGTAAGCCCCATGCTCAACAAAACGGTTTCAGAAGGCTACGTTTTCCTTGCCACTAAAACGCCGAAATTATATGGCAGCGTATATAATACCGCCAATAAGGACACGCCGCTTAACAGCATGGTAACAAAAGTAACCGGACAGCTTACAAAAAAGCTGTATCCGCTGATTTTGGACTTTATGCCTGATGTAATCGTGACCGTGCATGCTTTTGCAGCAGAAATGGCCTCCAATTTAAAAAGGGATTATCATGTAAAAGCACCGCTTATCTGCATTATTACAGATTTTGCCCCCCACAAGACCTATATCAACGAAAAAGTGGACAGCTATATTGTTTCAAGCGAAGAAATGGTCGATGCGGTTGAAGCTTTCGGCGTTCCGCGTGAAAAGATCCATTCGCTGGGGATTCCGATTGATCCATCGTTTTATGAAAAATATGACAAGGTCGAACTAATGCATCAAATGTGCCTTGACCCGCAAAAGCCTACCATATTGATTATGGCGGGCAGCTTCGGCGTGACCGATATTTTAAAAATCTATCAGAATATTTCAGAAATAGATCTGGATTTTCAAATAATTGTCATCACAGGCAAAAACCCAAAGCTTTACGACGCCTTTGAAAAGCTCTTAAACAAATCTGCCGAAGAAGAAGCCTATATAAAGCGGCAAAAGAGCAAAGACGCCAAAACGCCATCCGAAGCAGACGTTTTGGCAGAGCCTGGTACAAAAAGCCGCAGGGTTTCCGAGCTTTCTACCCAGCTTAAAGAAAAAACCGGCCATCTCAAAGAAAAGCTCAGGGAAACCAAAGCGGAAATTAAGGAGGATCTGCTGGAAAGCGCCTTAATCCAAAAGCTATATAGAGGGTCCGGCAAAGCAAAGCCCACAAAGCTTTTGTATTTTGTCAGTGATGTTAATAAATATATGAGCATTGCCGATCTGATTATTACAAAGCCCGGCGGCCTTACGGTTTCAGAATCGCTTGCTTCTTCGCTCCCTATGGCAATCTTCAAAGCCTTTCCGGGGCAAGAAGAAGAAAATGCCGATTTCCTGCTGCGCCACAATATGGCAATCAGGCTTCCAAAGGGCAGGGAATGCCGGGCGGCCGTCGAGGACCTGCTTTTACATCCGGAAAAGCTTGAATCCATGAAAACAGCCTGCCGCGCTTTTTTCAAAGAACAGTCTGCAGGCAATATCTATAAATTGATCCAACAGCTGACCCAACAAGATAGGAGATAAACCGCATGCTACAATTTAAAAAAATGAATCGTCTGCTTTGTCTGATGCTATCCTCTGCCCTTGTTTTTCTGCTTTTTCTTAATGTATCCGGCTGTGCCGGGGAGGAAACACAACTGATCCCGACAAGCGAAAACCTGATGGCAGGCGTGCAGCGTGGGGAAAGCGCGGCTGCATACGACTTTACTCAGGAGGTACAGGCGCCTGAAAGCTACGAAAAATACGTACAGACGCTTACAGATTTTTCTGCATCCCTAATTCAGGGAGCCGAACAGGGGAAAAATACGCTTTTGTCCCCTGTTTCCACCTATCTGCTGCTGGCTATGGCTGCAAACGGTACAGACGGGGATTCCCTTAAGGAATGCAGAAAGGTTTTGGGGGACGGCGTCGTCTCTTTGAACAATATCAACGCTTGCTCCGATTATCTTCTGCAGCGCCTGTGTGCCTTTAACAGCGACACTGCATCCCTTTCGCTTGCAAATTCTATGTGGGTACGCGAGGGCATAGACATTAAGCGTACTTTTTTGCAAAAAAATGCAAATTACTATAATGCCGGCACATTTTCAGAAGATTTTTCAGACGCGCAAACCCTTAATAAAATAAACGGATGGACAAAGGAACAGACAAACGGCGCTATTTCGTCTGTATTGGACAGTATAGATCCCCAAACCACCCTATCCCTGGTCAGTGCCCTTTCGCTGGACGCGCCATGGGTCACGGCCTATACGCAAAACGACATACAAGAGGGAACCTTCGCTGCAGGCAGCGGGAACAAAACCATACAGTTTATGCGCTCTTCCGAACGGTATATCCAAACAGACAACGCCACCGGCTTTATTAAAAATCTGGACACGCTTCCACTGCGCTTTATCGCTATTCTTCCAAACGAAGACCTTTCGCTGGAGGAATACCTTGCAACCCTTACCGGGGAAGAACTGTCCCATCTGGCGGCCAGCGCCTCTGCCACAGAATTTACACAGGCTTATCTGCCCGCCTTTTCCTGTTCCTATACGCAGGATCTGGCATCGCTTATGGAAGATATTGGCTTGTCTTCCCTTTTTTCAAAGGATGCAGATTTCAGCAAAATGACGTCTGAAAGCGTATGGATCCATAATTTAACACATAAAACCTCTATCAATATAGGCCCGCAGGGCATTCAAGCAGGCTTAGCCGCTGTTACAGGGGCTACACCGGACGAAGACTTCCCAACGGAAAACAGCGTTGTGCTCAACCGCCCGTTTCTATATATGCTTGTGGACAACGAAAGCAATATCCCTGTTTTAATTGGCACGGTTTTTGAGCCCTGAGCGCATACTTGTTGACTGCGCCGGATATATTTCTGTTATAAAACATTGTATTGATGTCATATTTCTTGCTTTTTTCAAAACAGATGCTATAATTATGTTATCTGTGTGTAAAACATAGAATGGCCCATATTACTATTCTGCGCAGGCGGCAGTCTGCAGGGAGGCTTTGTTTTGTCCAGTAGCGTAAAGAAGCGCCGCAAAATAAGCGGCAGGCTTATTATCAATATATTCGTTATTGTGTTTTCCATCTGCCTTGTCGCTTATTTTTTTCTGTCAGAAAACGGGCTTATGGATTTACTGCGTTCTTCACAGACCATTAGTTTGTTCTGGATTTCCATGGCTGTTTTCGCGCAGCTTTTTAATTTATTGATGGACACGTTTGTTACCTATAACTTTGTCCATTTGCGTTATAAACATTTTTCTCTCTGGGATGCCGTAAAGGTCTGCCTTGTCGGGCAGTTTTTCAGCGCGATTACCCCCTCTTCCACCGGCGGGCAGCCCATGCAGGTTTATTTAATGACCAAAATGGGAATCAACGCCGGCTATGGCACCTCCACCATGATGCAAAAATTTATTGTTTACCAATTGACGTCCACTGCGTATAGCATCCTGGCCATTGCCTTACGGTTTGATTTTTTTATCGAAAATCTGGACACGCCGGGTATGTGGATTTTTGTTTTAATCGGCTTTGCTTCCCAGCTGATTGTAACCTTCGCTTTGATCGTCATTTGTTTTAACCGTTATTTATCGACGAAATTTGTCAATTTTCTTGCCAAGCTGTTTAAAAAATTTAAATATAAAAAAGCAGACCAGAAAATTGCCTCTCTGGAGCGCCAGATTAACATGTTCCATCAAAGCAATAAGGAATTATTGAAAGAATCCCGCCTGATGGTTTCTTCTTTTCTTCTGGTTATCCTGCAGCTTACGGCAATTTTGTCTGTTCCATATTTTATTTATCGTGCGTTTGGTTTAAGCGAAGCTTCACCTGTCGATATGATTTGCTGCCAGGCATTTGTCAACGTTGCCTCCAGCCTTATGCCGCTGCCCGGTGCATCCGGTGCGGCAGAATTGGGATTTTCTGCTTTCTTTGGTGTGTTTTTTACAGCGGAAACCATTAAATCTGCCATTCTTGTCTGGCGGATCATCACCTATTACGGTACGATTTTACTGTCTCTTCCGTTTTCCTACTTTACAAAGGACAAAAAAGAACACGAAAAAGACCTGGAAGAGCGCATGATACAGGAGCAGGATGAAACCTTAAACCGCAAAGAACAAGACTCTTAAGCCTTAGCCCTTCTTTCTTATCTGCCGTCTTAAAGGTCTTAGAATAAACAGAAAAAGGAATGCTGTATACAGTGAACGATAAACCGCAGATCAGCGTGATTGTACCCATCTATAATGTGGATAATTATTTGTACCGGTGTCTTGCTTCTATTGCTTGTCAAACCTTCCGTGATTTCGAGGTTATCATGATCGACGACGGGTCAACCGACAAAAGCCTGTTGATTGCGCAGGATTTTGCCTCTTCGTTTTACAAGTTTCATCTTGTAAAAAATAAAACAAAGGGAGTTTCCCATGCGCGCAACACCGGCATAAAGCAAGCGCGCGGCGAGTACATAGCTTTTGTAGATAGCGACGACTATATCGACCCCAATTATCTTAAAAGGCTGTATTACGCTGCAAAAGAGCATAATGCAGACGTTTCCTGCTGTAATTATGCGTTGTATAACCAGCAGCGCGGTACGCATCATACGATTATGTTAAGAAAACCCATGGAGGGTGTACATACTACCAAAAAGATTGTCAAGCTCACGATCGCAGACTTTCGCAGCCGTTCCTACCTGTGGAATAAGCTCTGGCACAGGTCATTGTTTTTTAAGGGACAGGAAGGCGAAATTCTCTTTCCTGAAATGTATTTTGAAGATATCGCCACCACAGCGCGGCTTTTATATTATGCAAACAAGGTGGTTGTTATAGACCATTGCCTATACTATTATACGAAAAGGCAGAACAGCATCGTTTCCGTACTGAATTTTGAAAAACTTAACGATTATATTTTATCGTTGGGCGTTTTACGGAACTTTTTTGAAAAAAACGGCAATTATAAAGAATATAGGGTCAGTCACTGGCGGCTTGCGTTTGCCATGTTTTTTGCAAACAGCGCCAATATTTTAAAAACGCATATCGACCTAAAAAACTTCAACGGCCTTTTTACCAACATTGCCTGCGCGACCAAATCTGTCGCACACTTCATTTCTGGCAAATATACCCCATGCAAAGAGGTTTTACCACAGCTTCCGCATAAAATGCGTGCACCCGACGCCAGAAAATAAAACTCTTTTATTAAGAGGTTTTGCTATGAACCAAAAGATGCTGTTTATTTACAATCCGTTTTCCGGAAAAGCACAGATCAAAAACCATTTATCCTCTATTATCGACGCCTTCGTAAAGGGCGGCTACGATGTAACCGTTCGGCCAACGCAAAAGCCGCTGGACGCGCTGGAAACCGTCCGGGAAAAGGCCCCTGCATATGATACGCTTGTGGTTTGTGGCGGCGACGGTACACTCAACGAAAGCGTAAAGGGCCTGCTTTCCCTTCCCCCTGCGCAGAGGACACCGCTTGGCTATATCCCTGCCGGCTGTACAAACGATTATGCCGCGACGCTTCATATTCCAAAAAACATGTCCAAGGCGGCAATGAATATTCTGGAGGGGCATCCGTTTTTATGCGACGCCGGGCGCTTTAACGACAATTATTTTGTCTATATTGCGGCCTTTGGCGCATTTACGCAGGTCTCTTATGACACACCGCAAAAATTTAAAAATATTTTTGGGCACGCGGCCTATTTGCTGGAAGGCATTAAGCGCCTGCCTGGAATACGCAGCACGCATTTGCGCGTTAACTCCGGACAAATGCAGATAGAAGGCGATTTTATTTTAGGCATGGTCTCCAACACGCGTTCGGTCGGCGGTTTTAAAAGTAAGGGGCAGCTTGACGCAAAGCTCAACGACGGTCTGTTTGAAGTTATTTTGGTTAAAAACCCCAACAACGCTATAGAACTGCAAAATATTATTTCTGACTTTATGCGGCGCAACCCTTCTTCTCCGTATTGTACAATATTCAAATCCGCATCGGTTACTTTTGAAAGTGACGAACCGGTCGGTTGGACACTGGATGGAGAAAACGGAGGCCTTCATAAAACGGTGACCATTCAAAACCTGAACAAGGCGTTTACGATTATTACCAGGGACCAGCCTAGTCTGTTTGATTAAAAGAGGTGCAGGTATGCACCTCTTTTTTAATTGCGCATTAAACGAATCGCAACCGCCGTAATATCGTCGTCATAGCCGTCTGTGCGCCGGTTTCTTGCCTCTGTTACAATTGCCTTGGCAAGCTCCTGCGCACTGCCATCCTTCCAGTCTTGTATCAGGCTTTCCAACCACATATCCCCGGTTGCGATCGCCCCGTCAGATACCATGCACAGCCAGTCGTTTAACCCCAGCTTTGCGCTGTCGTGCGAAAACCGTATGTCGGTCAAAATCCCTGCCGGAAGCGACGCGCCATTGCAGCGGTATGTTTTTCCGTTCTTTTTTATAATGGACAGCGGCGCGCCGGCTTTCATAATCTCTGCATGCCCGGTAAACAAGTCAATACACACAACGTCCAGCGTGGCAAGCGATTCATCCCCCGATTTTACCATCAACGCGGAATTGACCACCCGCAACGCGCAGTCAAAACCAAGCCCCGCCTTTGTAAGCTTTGTCATAATACTTTCGGCCATGCTTCCGTCCACCGCCGCTCTTCCGCCGGTTCCCATTCCGTCGCTGATCACGGCAATCAGCCTGCCCATACCGTCGTTAAAGTAATTATAGCTGTCGCCGCACAGCTGGCCGTTTCCGCTTATGTGCTGCGCGCTCCCAATCTGGGTGTCAAAGCAGGGCCGCTCGCTCATCTGCATTCTGCACCGGTTTGGCGCAAGGCTTAAACACGGTGTGTCCAGCCTGCGGCCGCAAGCCTTTGAAATTTCTTTGAGCAACTGCGGCTTTTTAACATGGTTGCGGTTTGTGTCCACTGTCTCTATTTCAACCGTCATTCTGCCAAACCGGTCGATCCGGCAGCTTACATCGATCGGTGTAATTCCAAACAGCTTCACCGCCGTGCTTACGCGCTCCGCCGCCGCCATATCAAACCGTTCATAGTTTTCAAATTCCTCCGCCATTTCTTCCAATATTTCGCTCAATCCGGAAAATTGCCCCGCTACCACAGAGCGAATCTCCCCCACTCTGCGTTCCGCCGACAGGCAAGCCGTATATGCATCGTAATTTTTGTTGATCGCCGCCGCCATTTCCTTTGCTTTGCAGCATTTTTTTGCAAAACGCGCAGAAAAATCCTTTTCTTCAATCCTTCCCTTTTTTCGCAGCAGCTCTGTCAGATTGTTAAAATCATTTAAGCTTGCTTCCCTTTGCTTTTCCCAGCAATACACGCGCAGCCCGCAGTGAGAGCAGGTTTCTTCCGTTGCCTTTGCATAAATGGAGGAAACATCGCTTGAAAAAATTTCCTTCATTTTTTTTGCCACGTTGTCCACCGCAGCAGAAACGTCGCTTAACGCTTTTGCCGCAAAATCCAGCCGCATAATCACGTTTCTGCGCAGCCCTTCCGCGCGTGCCTTATCAACAGGCGGCGAAAACACGGACGAAAGCTGGTTGCCCAGGTCCTTTGGAAGCACAAAAAATACAAACGACGCAATCAGCGTTTCATAAACAGACGTTAAAATCAAGCTGGTGCTTTCAGACTGAAAGGCCATAACCGTATTGCACGCCAAAAAGGCAAGGATCGTCCCGATCTTTCCCGTAGGCGCAAATAATCCGGCCATTAAACCGCCAAAAGCATAAGAGCCTGCAACAAAGCTCAGCGAACTGTCTGCCATACTGAAAATAACGCCCGTTGCAACGCCGGATATACAGCCGCCGGCCACCGCGCCATAACGTGCGCAAAACAAAATTGCAAGCACAGCCAGCACCCGTCCCAACGATATGCCCGCTACCGATATCCCCGAAAAGGCAAGCAACAAAATGCACGCCGTCATAACAATGCATGCAATCTCCTGCTGGTTAAAGGTTGTGATCCCACGCGTACCGGTGGACAACGCAATACTTCTGCTGAAAAAATATCCGCCCACCGCAGCCAGCAGCGCTTCAATTACACACATGGCAACAAGGCTTCCGGCAAAGTCCCCAACTGCTGCAAGGACAAGCCCTGTTGCCAGCATGGGGATAAACGCGACCACCGGGGCAAAAAAGCGGCTTGCGTTAATTTTTTTCAAGTCGCTGAGCGTCCAGCGTATGGCGCCAATAGCCAGCACAGTGGCAACATACCGGAAACTGCCGCCCGGCGTAAACAGAATATATCCCAGCGACACACCTGCAATGGATGAAAGCAGATTTTTAAACGGTACTGCCGCCGTCATAGATGCGCCAAACGGCGCATAACTTCCAAACACCGCACCGCCGGAAACCAATATTCCGGCAAAAAAATAGACGGCCTGCATGGCAAAGCCGCGTACGGTTTTTGACGACATGGTGTCGACAAAAAATCCCTTTGCAGCAGCGGTACGACCCGACTTCATACGCTTCACCTTCTGTTTATGTAGTATAAATGATTATAGGACAAGCCTCAAAAAGATTTTGTCGCAACGCCGTTTCCTATTTTACAACTTTTTGGAAAAAGGGCATACCGCGGCTTTCAATTTGGCAGAAAACCTCCTTTTGTGTAACCCGCTTTCCGTTTTTTTAAAACGGTAAAAATTTTTGTTTTTCACAAAATACAAACTTTATACAAATCCATCTTTCTAAATATGGCGTATAGCAGCTGCTGCTTCTTTCTGCCAGTGCCTCTTTTACAACGCGTAGCTTTTCGTCCTTTGCATCATAGCAATTTGTTTTTCCCACTGGATATCCCCCCTCAAATAAAAAGACAGTAGACATGGGTTCTTGTGTCTACTGTCTTTTTACCATTTCAGCATAGCGGGTAGCCGTCTGCTTTGCGCTCTCCGCATCTGCCTAAAGGCTTTTAAAAAACACTGCCGGTACCTCATCCATGAGGCGCCGGCAGTGTTGAAACAATGGCATAAACCCGCAAAGATTTGGAGGGAGCTTGTATGTTTGTTTTCTATCTTATTTTCTATATTTTCAGATGTCTCTTCCATATAAATCCCTCTGTCAACCGCCCGGAGCGGGCGGTTGACAGAGCGTTGGAGTCTTAGGCGCTTACGCCTCTGTATAAACGTCCCACGTGCCGCTCCACTTGCCGTCGCCGCCCTGCTGCAGCCCCGTGTAGTAGTTCTTTCCGGCCTCTGTGGCTACGTCGCCCGTCTGCTTGTCGTTGGTCGTCCAGGTGTCGCCTTCTACAAACAGAAAGCCCTGTGCGCCGTCGCTTGTGCCCTCTGTAAATGTGTATTTGTACACCGTGTCTGTCACCTGTTCCATCGGTACAAATTCCTGGTACAGTCCAAACGACCAGCCGTAAATATACACCTGCTCCCATTGGGTAACAGAGTTATCAAAATAAATCGTCCGGGCGCCCGTCTCTTCGTTCGGGTCATACATGGTCCATGTACCGCTTCCGTCTGCCGTTACGTTAAAGCAGTCGTTGCTTTCTCTGGCCGGCAATCCCTCCCATTTGTTAATTGCCGTGCCCACTACGTCGTCGCCCGGGTCCAATGGGTCTAAGCGGTAAAACGCAAGGTTCTGCCAGCTTTCGTCAATCGTTGTCAGGAAGTAGCTGCCCGTTTCGTTCTGCTCAAGCTGTATGCTCTCCTGCGTGTCTGTATTGTACACAAACAGCTTGCAGCCGTCGTTGGTCAGCCAGCCCACGCCGTTTTTCACATACAGCGTCAGGCTGCCCTCTTCTCCCTGGCTGGGCTCTGTGCTTTCTTCCCCTGTGGGCGCTGTCGGCTGCGTTGGCGGGTCAGTCGGCACACTTGGCTCTTCCGTTGCCGTCTGCTCCTGCCCAATTGCGTACTCTGTTTCCATTTTGGAAAGGTACTTCTGGATGTTCAGCGCGTCGTCCACGTTTACTATCCCGTCTGCGTTAACGTCCGCAGCCAAAAATTGCGAACCTGTCAGCGTAAGAACCCTTGCCTGGTAATTTTGGATCATCAGCACGTCCTTCAAATCCACCGTGCCGTCCTCGTTTGTATCGCCCAAAATATAGGTGATTGCAACCGGCGGTTCTGTCGGGCCTGTTGGGCCCGTCGGCTCTGTTATATCGTCCTCCAAACTACCGATCGCGTCCTCCAGCAGTCCCACCTGTCCGTCTACCGCAGCCTGGTCTGCAAACGGGTCGGCAAGCACTGCCTGCGCGTCTGCAATCGCCTGCTGCAAAGCGGCATAAGAATCCTCTGTAATGCCGTCCGGTCCAATGGCTGCGGCCTCGTCAATTTTTCCTGCAAGCGCTTCCTTGCTCTCTGCCACCACAACAAACGCAATCTCGTTTGCCTGGGCAAAGGTTTCTGC
>ERZ1090880.1139-NODE-1140-length-13662-cov-6.001543_pt1 | contig 13662 bp, 8 predicted proteins | sample MGYA00478471_ERZ1090880 | MGnify/ENA primary metagenome ERZ1090880 (study PRJEB33644, sample SAMEA5815734) | chicken gut metagenome | biome: Chicken; feature: Gastrointestinal Tract; material: Caecum | place: Ireland | collected 2019-01-01 | study: A study of the... | reverse complement strand
ACATACAATGCCGTGAAGTATTGGCGGGTGAACCGAAAAGTACATCTCGCCCGTGAATGGCCGGTGCATCTGATTCTGAAGCGAACGGATGATTTGTCGGAAGAGTGCCGGAGAGCGGTCTTGTTGGTTTTTGACCGACGAGGATATCTGGTGCGCAAGTACCCTGAGGCGGATGTACTGAAACGGAGAAAAAGGTGGCGGTTGCGTTGTGCCGTACAAGAAGGAATGTTGAACTTCTGTGTGCTGTTTACACCCCATGCGCTCTGCCTGAGCGGGATACATCATCGTGATGATGTGTCCCGCCTGTTTGCCGGTCATGCCGGCATCTGTATTGCTGAAACGGGACTGCAGGAGATTATTCATGGCACATCGTTGGAGTTGATAGTGGTCGGTACGGAAACAGACGAGGAAAATGAAAAGGTCGATTCTGCCACACTGAATGCATTGCTTCCGACAGAAGTGATTACGGACGCAATGGCAAAGGAGCTTCCGGTGGAGTTGAAGGGGTGTAGCGAACAATGGAATACGGGAAGCGTGCATTATGCAGAAGGTGAACCGGACAACTGGCTTGCCGTGCGCCGTGAGGGGGACCGGTTGTTGATGCAGTTTCGTACCAACTTTTCTGCCGTGGAACGGGAGGCAACCATTGAAATAGGGAACAGTGAGGGAGTACATTTGCTCAAGGTGCGTCAGCAAGTGATGGGTATTCATCCCACATTGACGGTCAGTCGCCGGCTCTACGTCAGTACCGGACGGAAGAACGAGGCGGTGACGCTAACCGTTATCCCCGACAACGAACAGGCATGCTGGTGTGTGAGGAGCGCCAACGCTAACGACGGCGGATGTTGGTATTCGGTCTATCCGCCCGTAGGCCTGCAACAAAAAGGAAGCCAGAACTTGAAAGTGCACCTTGAAGCGAAACCTGCCAGTGTGCGTTCGCGCTCGCTGGTACTGACACTCGAGACGGGGACATATCCTTTCAGCCAGACAACTGATCTGCTATTGATGCAGGGTGTCTGCTTTGACTATTATATAGAATATCCGCCGGAGGATCCTTGCGCACGCCATAGCAGGGTGATAGAGACACCACCGGACTATCGGGAGGAGGAGGGAGTGAGGACGTACATCGTGTGTGTGGACAGTAATCAGTCATGGCGCATCGTGAGTGACAAGGCGGCGGACTGGGTGGAGGTGAGTGAACCCGAACTGTTGCAAGGACATTATGACGGACGGTTCACGGTGAAGGTGCATTCTAATGCCGGATACCGGGTGCGTGGTGGATTTCCGGCAGCACGTCACACGGTGCTCTCGTTGGTGAATGATACGGGCGTGGTACGCGATATCCTTATTTATCAAGGTGGTTACGTACGTATCCGGGGTAAATATTGGCTGGACCGTAATCTGGCGGCAGGCGGGAAATTAGCACAGGTAGCCATCCCGTTGGGGTTGGAAGTGGATACCACGCTTAATCGGGGTACGTATTTTCAGTTTGGCTGTCCTACTGATCGATGGGAGGAGAACTTTACGCCCTGTCGCGGCAGTTGGTACGATGGCACGGCAGAGAGTCCTGCACGGATTAATGAGTTGGACCCTTCGCCGGAGGGGTGGCGGCTACCATCGCGTATCGAAATGGAGGCGCTGATGAACAGTCCCGCTGCTCCGATGGAGCTTCAACGGGAGGAGGACCGGACGAATATCTGCCTTCTGAGTGACGACGGAGTACCGGTGTATCTGCCGCTGTGCGGACACCGGAGTCACATCAACGGCTGCCGGATTGTGATTCCGCATGGGCATCGCTACTGGACGGGGAGCAGCCAAAGCCCGGTATATGGTTATTCGCTCTGCGTGGAACCCAGCCGGCAGATGTATCTGATGCACGATATGAAAAAATATGGGTTTCCGGTGAGAAGCATTTTCAACGATGAACGACAAATGGTTAACGATAAACTTTGAAAGATATGGTAGAGATAAGAAAGATCGAGGAGGTGTGGGGAGGTGTCGACATTCCGGAGATAACCGGAGTATACGATCCGCTGAGCGGGCTGAGAGACGGGACTATTACATCGCAGGCACCGATTGTTGTTTCGGGTTACAATCTGAACCGTTATGCGTTGGAGAATATCAGATTGTGCCTGGTGACACATGCCAAACCGGAACAGGTGATCGATATCAGGCTTGTGTATACGTACTCTGAGGGGAAGGTGGTTGTGGCTTTACCGGAGTTGAAGCCGGGTGAGTATCGTCCTGCGGTGATACTGAAAGGAGATGAAAAAAAGGTGTATGTACTGCCTATGCGGTGGGTGGTACGAGGAAGGTGGAGAAGATAAGGAACGAGTAATTCTGCGGTGCAGAAATAAACATAAGCAAAATGAATGCGAAGAAGAATTTAATGGCATTTATATTGACGGTATCCTCAATAGCGTTGATGGTGATTTGTCTGGGCCTGGGGATGGTGAAAGCCTGTGCGGGAGGAGACGGGAGCGAATGGAAAAAGAAGGTGGTGGCAGACACGCTGCATGTGGTGCATTATACACGGCCGGATTTACCACAGATAATGACCGATCCTGCGGAACGTGCGGTCTACTACGTGAAACATTACTGGGATGGTTATCTGACAGGTGATACGGCATGGGTGAATAGTGGAGACACGGAGCAGTTGTATGTTGACTTTATCGATGCGCTGAAGTATGTCGAACCTGAGACCGGGCGAAAGGCATTGCATACCATGATGGTACGGATGGAGGCAGACAGTACGGCATACCGGCGCTTTTGCCTGCTGGGAGAAAAGTATCTCAACGAGCCGAATTCACCGATGCGCAACGAAGACTTTTACATCGCGGTACTGGAACAGATGCTGCAATCGGACAGATTGCAGGAATGGGAGAAGATCCGTCCGGCAGACCGATTGAAGCAGGCACACAAGAATCGCCCGGGAATGAAAGCGGCGGATTTTACATATGTCACGGTACATGGTGACAATAGCCGGATGAGCAGGCTGAAAGCCCAATATACGATGTTGTTCTTTTACGATCCGGACTGTTCGAATTGCCGGAAGTTTGAGAAGTTATTTGCTGAAATACCTGCTTTCGTTGAGATGGTGGAAAACGGGACACTGCGGGTGCTGGCTATCTATCCTGACGAAAACAGGGAAGAGTGGGCGGCAAAGGCAGTGTATATGCCGCAGGGATGGATCGTGGGTTGGAACAAAGCAGGCGATATCCGAACCCGGCAACTTTACGATATCCGCGCTACGCCGACTATCTATCTGCTTGACGGGCGGAAACGGGTGATACTCAAAGATACTTCGATGGAACAGTTGATAGACTATCTGGCGACACAGGCCGGAGAGTGATATTAGATAACACAAGTTTGCAGATTGCCCCGGTACTCTCTTCCGATAAAAGTATGTACAACAGTGGTTGTCGTTTATTCTTGTCAGGAATCACCGGAAGAGAGACCGGGGCTTTTGATTATTTTAAACCGGTTTACTCCTCCTTCATCGTCAACTGTATCCGTTTCCGTTCGAGGTCTATGCTCAGTACTTTCACCGTGACGTGTTGGTGAATGGAGACCACTTCGGTGGGATCGGTGATGAATCGGTTGGCAAGCTGGGAGAGATGGACAAGCCCGTTCTCCTTGATGCCTATATCGACAAAAGCTCCGAAGTTGGTGATGTTGCTGACAATACCGGGTAGAGTCATCCCTTCGCGGAGGTCGTTGATGGTGCGCACGTTACGGTCGAACTCAAATACCTGAATGGTATCGCGTGGGTCGCGTCCCGGTTTGTCGAGTTCTTGCAGAATATCCTTCAAGGTAGGGAGTCCTACGGTGGGGGTGATATACTTTTCTATTTCGATACGGGTACGCAACGATTTGTCGGCAATCAGTTGAGGAACAGTACATGACAGATCTTTGGCCATCTGTTGCACGATCCCATAACTTTCGGGATGCACAGCGGTGTTGTCCAACGGATTCTCTCCTCCGGCGATACGGAGGAATCCGGCGCATTGTTCAAAAGCTTTAGCTCCCATGCGGGGCACTTTCATCAACTCTTTACGTGAGGCAAAGGCACCGTTGGCAGCGCGGTAGGCTACAATGTTCTGTGCCAGTTGCGGACCCAGACCGGAAATGTAGGTGAGCAGATGACTGCTGGCTGTGTTGAGATTGACACCTACCTGGTTGACACAGTTCTCCACTGTCTGGTCGAGTGATTTTTTCAATTTGGCCTGGTCTACATCATGCTGGTATTGGCCGACACCGATGGACTTAGGATCGATCTTGACCAGTTCCGCCAGCGGATCCATCAGCCGGCGAGCGATGGAGACGGCCCCACGGACGGTGACATCATAATCGGGAAACTCGTCACGGGCCGTTTTGGAGGCCGAGTAGATGGAAGCACCCTGTTCGCTGACAACAAAGACCTGTACGGGACGGTCGAACTGTTGGTGCGTGACGAAGTTTTCCGTTTCGCGGCTGGCAGTTCCGTTACCGATGGCGATGGCCTCTATCTTGTAAGCTTCAATCATTTTGCGGAGTTTCGAAGCCGCTTCGGTTTTCTTGTCTACCGGCGGGTGAGGATAGATGTTTTCATTGTGTACCAGATTGCCTTGTGCATCGAGGCAGACCACCTTACAACCGGTGCGAAAGCCGGGATCGATACCCATTACCCGTTTTTGTCCCAAGGGTGGGGCAAGAAGCAGTTGGCGCAGGTTTTCGGCAAAGACCCGGATCGCTTCGTCATCGGCCTGTTCTTTACTGAGGGAGGCAAATTCGGTTTCGATGGAAGGTTTCAGCAGACGGCGGTAGGCATCCTGTACGGCCTCTGCCACCTGGCGGCCACATTCGTTATTGCTACGGACAAACTGGCGGTCGAGCCGTTCGAGGCATTCGTCATCGTCGGGGGTAATGCTGACCTTCAGCAAACCTTCGGCCTCGGCACGGCGGATGGCCAGCAGGCGATGGGAGGTGCAGCGTTTCAAGGGAGAAGAGAAGTCGAAATAGTCCCGGTATTTGGCGGCCTCTTCGTCTTTACCCTTCACTACTTTAGCGCTGATGACAGCCTGGCGGGCAAAGAGATTACGCACTGCATTACGGGCACGTTCGTCTTCGCTCACCTGCTCGGCGATAATGTCGCGGGCACCTTTCAGAGCATCCTCTGCGTCTTTGACATCGCCTTTGACGAACGCAGGAATACGGGGGCCCAGGTTGTTCTCGCGCTGCATCATCAGTAGCAGAGCCAGCGGTTCGAGTCCTTTCTGGCGGGCGGCTTCGGCGCGGGTCTTGCGTTTGGGCTTGTAGGGCAGGTAGATATCTTCAAGAGCGGTGGCATCCCAGGTGGCATCGATGCGTTGCCGCAACTCAGGCGTCAGTTTGCCTTGCTCGCCGATGGTGCCGAGAATGGTCTCTTTGCGTTTGGCGAGTTCTGAGAGTTTATCGTACTGCGTTTTGATAGATTCTATCTGCACTTCGTCGAGTCCGCCGGTGATTTCTTTACGGTAGCGGCTGATGAAAGGGATAGTGGCTCCCTCGGCTAACAGCCCGAGAGTATTACTGATCTGCTTTTCCGGCAGGTTGAGTGCTGCCGAAATCATTTTGTGAAAAATTTCCATAAACTATTTTTAGGACATTGAGCGACAAATGTACGCAATAAATCTGCTATAACCATCAACTTTTACTATCTTTGCGGGCATAAAAAAACGGATACACACACTCTAAAACAGATGAATATGCCGGTATCGTTCAAATATATTCTTTATTTACTTCTGTTAGTTATTGGTTGCTGTCCTCCCATGGCAGGACATGCTGCTACCGGTGAGAAACCCATACTGATGATCTGTTCGTACAATCCGGGAGCGTATCCGACTTCTGCCAATGTATCCGACTTTATGGACGAATATCAGAGGTTGGGGGGCAAACGGGGAGTGGTCATTGAAAACATGAACTGTAAGAGTTTCTCAGACTTTCCCCGCTGGAAGGGAGTGATGGAGAATATTCTGGATAAATATCGGGGAAGCCAGGAACCGGCGCTGATCATTCTGTTCGGACAGGAGGCGTGGGCGTCTTATCTGTCGCTGAATGACTCGGTGACAGGAGAAGTGCCGGTAATGTGCGCACTGACCAGCAGGAACGTGGTGCTTTTGCCGGACGACGGGAAAGATCTGGCACACTGGATGCCGGAATCCTCCGATTTTTATGAAGACAGTCTGAAGCACCAGGTATGCGGCGGTTTTCTGTACGAATACGACATCGCGTCGAACATCCGCATGATCCGGGCAATCTATCCCGATACGAAGAACATTGCTTTTATATCCGACAATACTTACGGTGGCGTCACTTTGCAAGCTCATGTGCGAAAGGAAATGAAACAGTTTCCGGATATGAACCTGATTTTGCTGGACGGGCGGGAGCATACCATTTATACTATTGTGGATGAACTTCGGAAATTGCCGAAGCATACGGCCGTTCTGTTAGGCACTTGGAGAGTGGACAAGAACGAAGGCTATTTTATGCGCAATGCTACGTATTCGATGATGGAGGCGATTCCGGATGTACCGACGTTTACGGCTACTTCCATCGGTCTGGGTTATTGGGCCGTAGGCGGAGTGGTTCCCGTTTTCCGGACGTTCGGTAAGGAATTGGCGGAGGAGGCGGTCAAGTTGTTGGATAATCCTGAAGATCCGAATATGCGGGTAGAAGTAGTGGGTACGGAAGCGTTGCTGGACAGTAAGAAAGTGAAGGAACAGAAGATAGACGTGGCCGCTCTGCCGATGAAGGTAAAGTTGGTCAATGAATCACCCTCTTTCTATAAACAGTACCGGTATCAGATTTGGGTGGGCGTAGGTGTCCTCTGCATTCTGGTGATAGGATTGCTGGTTTCTATCTATTTCTATCTGCGGACAAAGCGGCTGAAAGACGATCTGGAGCGTTCGCAAGTTGCTTTGTATGAAGCGAAGGACCGGGCGGAGGAGTCGAACCGGCTGAAGAGTGCTTTTCTTGCCAATATGAGTCATGAGATACGAACACCCCTGAATGCGATTGTAGGATTCTCGGATGTGCTGGCTTCGGGTGGGAGCTCGGAAGAGGATCAGCGGAATTATTTCAGAATTATCCAGTCGAACTCCGACCTGCTGTTACGACTGATTAATGATATACTCGATCTGTCGAGGCTGGAGGCGAACAAGGTGATACTGACACCGGAAGACTGCGATGTGGTTCAACTGTGCAGGCAGGCATTATCGTCGGTGGAGATGTCCCGCAGGGAATCGGGTAACCGGTTTGTTTTTGAGACAAAGACCGACTCCTTTGTTCTTCAGACAGATATTCAACGCTTACAGCAAGTGCTTATCAATCTGCTGACCAATGCGGCGAAGTTCACCAAGAATGGTACGATCACATTGCAGTTTGAGGTTGAGAAGGAGAAGAACCGGGTGTTGTTTGCGGTGGCGGATACCGGATGCGGCATTCCGAAGGAGAAACAGAAACAGGTGTTCGAACGGTTCGAGAAGCTGAACGAGTATGCGCAGGGAACCGGATTGGGACTCTCAATCTGTAAACTCACGGTAGATAAATGGGGTGGCGATATCTGGATCGATCCGGATTATGAAGATGGGGCGAGATTTGTGGTTTCGCACCCGTTATAAGAAAAAGAGACTACCACAGGGTCACACAGAGTCTTACAGAGTTCATTCCCTATTTAAATTCTCCCGGTGGGACTCAGTGTTATTTGGTGGTGAATCAAATTTAAAACATGATTATGATGAAAAGATTGATTTGTATGTATGCTTTCTTGCTCTGCCTGGTATGTGTGTTGCCGGCACAAGAGAGAGAGGTGAAACTGAAAATTGTGCAGACCAGTGATGTACATGGTAATTACTTTCCATATAACTTCATTACACAAAAGGAGTGGGGCGGAAGTCTTGCACGTGTATATGCGTTGGTGCAAAAGAACCGGGAGGTGTATAAAGGAAACCTTATATTGCTGGATAACGGAGATATTCTGCAAGGACAGCCTTCGGCATACTATTATAATTATATAGATACAGTGGCGCCTCACGTATGTGCCGAGATGATGAATTTTATGGGATATGACGCCGGGAACATGGGAAATCATGATGTGGAAACAGGACGCGCTGTATTCGACCGCTGGATTGGTGAGTGCAATTTCCCGGTGCTGGGGGCAAACATCGTTGAAACGGCTACGGGAGAGACTCATCTTCCTCCTTATCGGGTGTTGGAGCGCGACGGAGTGAAGATTGTGGTGCTGGGAATGATTACGCCGGCTATTCCCGCGTGGTTGTCAGAGAATCTGTGGCAGGGACTGCGGTTTGACGATATGGAAGAGACAGCACGGAAGTGGATGAAAGTTATTCGTGAGAAAGAAAATCCGGATCTGGTGATCGGGTTGTTTCATGCCGGACAAGATGCTTTTGTGATGTCAGGCAAGTATAACGAGAATGCTTCGCTGAATGTGGCGAAGAATGTACCGGGATTTGATATGGTGCTGATGGGGCACGACCATGCGCGGGAGTGCAAGAAGGTGGTGAATGTGGCAGGCGACTCCGTACTGGTGATCGATCCGGCAAGCAACGGAATCGTAGTGTCGGACATTGACGTGACTTTAAAGTTGAAAGACGGTAAAGTGGTGAGCAAACAGATAGACGGTGTGCTGACGGATACAAAAGAATACGGAGTCAGCGAGTCCTTTATGAGACATTTCGCATTGCAATACGGGGCGGTTGAGAAGTTTGTATCTAAGAAGATCGGGGTATTTACAGAAGATCTGTCTACCCGTCCCGCCTATTTCGGTTCGTCGGCATTTATTGATTTTATCCATTCGTTGCAACTCGATATTTCGGGAGCGGATATTTCGTTTGCCGCTCCGTTATCTTTCGATGCAGAGATAAAGAAAGGAGATATTCGTGTGAGCGACATGTTCAATCTGTATAAGTACGAAAATATGCTTTATGTGATGAAGTTGTCGGGCAAAGAGATTAAAGACTTCCTGGAAGAGTCCTATTATATGTGGACGAACCGGATGAAATCTCCCGAAGACCACTTGTTGTGGCTGAAAGAAAAACGTAGGGCAGGTGCCGAAGACCGGGCTTCGTTCCAGAATTTTAGTTTTAATTTCGATTCGGCTGCGGGAATTATCTACACAGTGGATGTGACCCGACCGAAGGGAGAAAAAGTGACTATTGTCAGTATGGCGGACGGTTCTCCGTTCCGGATGGATCATATCTACAAAGTGGCGCTGAACTCTTATCGTGGCAACGGCGGGGGAGAACTGCTGACAAAAGGATCGGGAATCCCGCAGGAGAAACTGAAAGAGCGTATTATCTTCTCTACGGACAAGGACCTCCGTTTCTATCTGATGCAGTATATCGAGAAGAAAGGTACGCTTGATCCGCGTGCGCTGAACCAATGGAAATTTGTACCAGAAGAGTGGGTGAAACCTGCCGCAGAGAGAGATTATGAATATCTGTTTGGTGGAAAATAAAATAATATGGCTGAAGAACTGACATTTATATCGGGTAGCAAAGAGGAGCAATACCTCTCTTTGCTACCTCAGGTGAGATTCCTGATAGAGGGCGAGGTGGATTTAGTGGCCAATTTGGCCAATGTGGCTGCTGCCCTGAAGGAGGCTTTTGACTTTTTCTGGGTGGGTTTTTATTTGGTGAAGCAGGATCAGTTGGTACTGGGCCCGTTCCAAGGTCCGGTGGCTTGCACGCGTATCCGGAAAGGCAAAGGAGTTTGCGGTACTGCCTGGCAGGAGGGTGCCACGCTGTTGGTGCCGGATGTGGAAGTTTTTCCGGGACATATTGCTTGCAGTTCGTTATCCCGATCGGAAATAGTGGTTCCGCTGATAAAAGACGGTGAGGTATGGGGAGTGCTGGACATAGACAGCGATCTATTGAATTTCTTTGATGAAACAGATCGGAAATATCTGGAAGAAATGTGCGGCTATTTATCAAAATAATGACTATCTTTGCCGCCTCAAAATAAGAGTATAGTAGGTGGGACACATCAAAAAGATTCTATTATCGTTTCTGTTATTGACGCTGTTCGTAACGTACCAGGTAAGCATTACAATGTTTACTCATGTGCATTACGTGAACGGTGTGATGATAGCTCACTCTCATCCCTACAAAGGTACCCACTCGCATACTGCTTCCAACATTATTGTTATTGCACATTTTGCCGCATTCCATTCTTTGGAAGTCGATGTGCATTATGATTTTACACCCGAACGTCCGATTCTGTTCACCGTAGAGATACCGGAGAGTATACCGGTGACGGCCGGAACACATCTGCAGGTGATTTCTTTGCGGGCCCCTCCGGCAGAGTTAGCTTAAAAATGGGGATATGTCAAAATTCGCATTCACCACATAATCGGTGGTGGGCTATGCTCCCCTCTTTTCTTTTACTCATTTACATTTAAATATACTACTGCGAATCAGTATTTGGGAGTGAACATAATGCTTCCAAAAGGCGGGCACTGTGTGTAAGTGTGTTCATGTGGTACTGCTGATTCGTCTTTTATGGCTAACAAAAAAGAATGAAACATTATATAGTTATGCTTGTGCTTGCTTGTGTAAGCATGAGTTCGTATGCGGTCAATCCGATTAAAGAAGGTAATATGATTGCCGGACACGTTATTGTGAAAGGCACTGAAGAGGGTATCCCATTCGCAACAGTGATGATTCTGGGAACCAACCGCGGTGCGGTGTCCAATGAGGAAGGACAATTTGAATTCCGTAAACTGGCTGCCGGTAAATATACGCTCCGTGTACAGGTGATGGGGTATAAAACACAGGAAAAAACAATTACGGTCAGTGCAGAGGCTACGTCCGTGGTTCATTTCCAAATGGAAGAAGTAAGTTTTACGACAGATGAAGTGGTGGTTTCGGCCAACCGGAACGAGGTGAGCCGAAAGGCGGCACCGGTGGTCGTAAACGTGATGAGCGCTAAACTGTTTGAGACGGTGAACTCTACCGATCTGGCTAAATCGTTGAACTTCCAGTCGGGTCTTCGGGTGGAGAACAATTGCCAGAATTGCGGTTTCCCACAGGTACGTATCAATGGCTTGGAAGGTCCTTATTCGCAAATCCTGATTAACAGCCGTCCTATCATCAGTGCTCTCTCGGGAGTGTACGGGCTGGAACAGATTCCGGTAAACATGATCGAACGTGTGGAAGTGGTACGCGGTGGTGGTTCGGCGCTGTTCGGTGCCAATGCCGTAGGAGGAACGATCAATATTATCACGAAAGACCCGATTAATAATTCTTTCCAGGTGGCAAGCACGATGTCTAATATGAATGGCAAGTCGTGGGAGCAATATATGGGAGGAAACGTTTCTTTGGTGGCAAAAGACAATTCGTACGGCATCGCCCTGTACGAGACCTATCGTAACCGGAATCCTTATGATGCCGACGGAGACGGTTTTTCGGAACTCGGTAAGCTAAATATGAATACATTCGGGATGCGTGCTTATTATCGTCCTAACTATTTTAGCCGTATCAATGTGGAGTATCACACGACAAACGAATTCCGGCGGGGAGGAAATAAGTTCAATTTGCAACCCCACGAGGCGGATATTACTGAACAAACGAAACATATCATCAATAGTGGAGGAGTGAGTTACGATCGTTACTGGGGCGAGAAGCATAAAATGTCCGTATACGGTTCTGTCCAGCATACGGATCGCAACAGCTATTACGGAGCACAGAAAGACATGAATGCCTATGGTAAGACAAACGATCTGACTTGGGTAGTGGGAGGTATGTATGTGGGCAACATGGACCGCTGTCTTTTTGCTCCGGCTACGTTTACCGGCGGTGTAGAGTATCAGAGCAACTCACTACACGATGTGATGACGGGATATCACCGCGACATGCAGCAGGATGTGCGTATTGCCGGAGGTTTTGTACAGAACGAATGGCGGTTGAACCGCTGGACGATGCTTGTAGGGGCACGTCTGGACAAGCATAACCTGATCGATCATCCGATTTTTAGCCCGCGTGTGAATTTCTTATATAAACCGAACGATAATTTGCAGGCACGTCTGACATACTCTACCGGATTCCGGGCACCACAAGCATACGATGAAGACTTGCACGTAACGGCTGTGGGGGGTGAAGGAGTACAGATCCGGTTGGCCGACGGACTTCGTGAAGAGCGCTCCAACAGTTTCAGCGGTTCGGTGGATTGGTCGTTCCCGATGGGGCACTGGCAGTCAAATATTCTTCTCGAAGGGTTTTATACGGATTTACATCATGTATTTGTGCTCGAAGATATCGGTGAGGACCAAAACGGAGATAAGATAAAAGAGCGCCGGAACGGCAGCGGGGCCAAAGTATATGGTGTCAATCTGGATGCAAAGGTAGCCCACGGACGCGAAGCGCAGTTGCAGTTGGGATTTACGGTGCAGCGCAGCAGATATAACCGGGCGGAAGTATGGACCAGTGAAGGAGAAGAAGAGCAGACTACGAAACGCATGCCCCGTACGCCGGACTACTACGGTTACTTCACTTTTACGTCGGCACCATTAAAGAATTTCGATTTCTCGCTTTCGGGTACTTATACCGGTAAGATGATTGTGCCGCACATGGCCGGATACATCGAGAAGTCACGCATGGAGCACACTCCGCAATTCATGGATCTCAACCTGAAACTGAATTATACTTTTGTGCTGAAAGATCATATCAAAATGCAGGTAAACGGAGGAGTACAGAATATATTTAATAGCTTCCAGAAGGATCTGGACAAGGGAGAATTCCGGGATGCAGGTTACTTCTACGGACCGACTCAGCCGAGGACTTATTTTGTGGGGATAAAGATTATGAACTAAGTTTCTGATTTTATTCATATCTTTGTGATATCACATTTGAATTCTAAAAACAGAAGACCATGAATAAAGAAGTAGATCTTTCAGTATCCTGCCTTGGTAAGGTGAAAGAGCTGAAATATGATGTTATTATTTTGCCGTGGGGAGCTACGGAACCCCATAATTTACATTTGCCGTATCTCACCGATTGCATTCTCCCCCATGATATTGCTGTGGAGGCAGCCGAACTGGCACTTAGCCGTTCGGGTGTCCGTTGCATGGTGATGCCGCCCGTACCTTTCGGAGCGCATAATCCCGGGCAGCGTGAATTGCCGTTCTGTATCCATACCCGATATGCCACCCAGCAGGCTATTCTGGAAGACATCGTATCGTCCCTTCATGTACAAGGATTTCGTAAGCTGTTGATTTTGAGTGGACACGGAGGGAATAATTTTAAAGGGATGATTCGTGACCTTGCTTTTGAATATCCCGACTTTCTGATTGCTGCCGCAAACTGGTTTGAGGTGGTGTCGCCCAAAGGCTATTTTGAAGCAGAGATTGACGACCATGCCGGAGAATCGGAAACTTCCGTGATGATGCACTATCATCCGGAACTGGTGAATCTGGCTGAGGCCGGTGATGGCGAATCGAAACCGTTTGCCATTGTTTCGCTGAACGAAAAAGTAGCTTGGGTACCTCGCCATTGGGATAAAGCAACAGTAGATAGTGGTGTAGGAAACCCGAAAAAAGCAACAGCGGAAAAAGGAGACCGTTATGTGAAACCGATCGTAGAGAAACTCGCCGGACTTTTTGAAGAAATGGCACAGCATGATCTATAT
>ERZ1090880.1138-NODE-1139-length-13663-cov-12.544974_pt1 | contig 13663 bp, 12 predicted proteins | sample MGYA00478471_ERZ1090880 | MGnify/ENA primary metagenome ERZ1090880 (study PRJEB33644, sample SAMEA5815734) | chicken gut metagenome | biome: Chicken; feature: Gastrointestinal Tract; material: Caecum | place: Ireland | collected 2019-01-01 | study: A study of... | reverse complement strand
AATCGTGAAGTTTTTTAAACCCTCCGTACTCCCACTAGGGCAAGACGACCCCCATAAGCAGAACTATAAACGCGGGCGCCGCGGCAAAATTTTTGCCGCGGCGCCCTTTAATTTTTACTGTGATTTTTTGAGTTTTTTATTTATCATCCGCTTTATCGAAGTGCGGTGTTCCTCGCCGCCCAGAAGTTTATACAGATTTTTGTGGTGCGCTATCCAAGTGAAGAGGTTTATGGCAAGCAGGAGCATGAAGCAGCCTATTACCCAGCCGTTTGAAAGCTCCGCGCCGTAGCACACGAAGAATTCCACCGCCTGCCATATCGAAAACGCCGAAACGCCGAGGAGCGAACCCATCGAGCCCCACTCCGACGCGGCGATATACAAAAATACGATAACGCACACGCCCAGCCCGATAAATACGTACCACCACTGTTCGCATGCGAGCGACACCCAGAAGAGCCCGAGCGTGGACGCAATGCCCTTGCCGCCCTTAAACTTCATCGTGACGGGGAAAATATGACCTATTACGACGAACAGTCCGCAGAAATAGCGCATGAAGTCGCCGACGTTTACGTCCGTACCCGCAAACACGCTGTCTCTGAAAATGAAGTAGGCGCAAAGCACGGGCAGACCGCCTTTTGCGGCGTCGCAGAAGAAGTTGATGATGCCTATTTTAAGCCCGAAGGTACGCATCATGTTCATTGTGCCCGGGTTGCCGCTGCCCTGCTCGCGTATATCGCGGTTTTTGAACTGGGATATGATTACGGCGAAGTTGAAGCAACCGACGAGGTAGCACACTACCGCCGCGATTAAAAGATAATACCATCTTTCGGAGATAAAAAATTCTGTCATTTCCGCTATCCTTTTAAAACAAAGCGCAAAAGCTCAGTCGTTTTCCTTTTTGTCGCGCGTGAGTATCCTTATGGGCGTGCCCGAAAAATCGAACGCCGCGCGCAGGGTATTCTCTAAAAATCTTTCGTACGAAAAGTGCATAAGCCTGCCGTCGTTTACGAACAGCGCGAACGCGGGCGGAGCTTCGGCAACCTGCGTCGAGTAATATATTTTGAGCCTGCGCCCGTTGTATGAGGGCGGCTCGTTGGCGCGCACGGCGGAGCTTATCACGTCGTTCAAAACGCCCGTCTGTATGCGGCGGTGGGTATTTTCGTAAACTTCCTTTACCGCCGAGAGAATTTTATCTACCCTCTGCCCCGTTTTTGCCGAGATATAGAGCGAACGGAAATAATCCATAAACTTCAAATCTTCTTTAAGCTTGTTCTGGAAGGTGTTTATGGTGTTCGTGTCCTTTTCAATCAAATCCCACTTGTTCATGACGACGAGCGAGGGCTTGCCCTGTTCGTGGACGTAGCCGATGATTCTCGTGTCCTGTTCGGTGAGCCCTTCGGTACTGTCGACCACGAGTATGCACACGTCGGCGCGGCGGACGGCGTCGAAGGCGCGCATTACCGAGTAATACTCGATATCGTCCTCCACCTTGCTCTTTTTTCTTATGCCCGCGGTATCGATTATCGTATATTCCCCGCCGTCGGGCGCGGTGAAGCGCGTATCAATCGCGTCGCGCGTGGTGCCCGCTATGTCGGTGACTATAGAGCGGTCGAAACCTAATAGCCTGTTCACAAGGCTCGACTTGCCCGCGTTGGGCTTGCCGACGACGGCAATCTTTATGCTCTCGTCCTCTTCGTTGGGAATCTTTTCAAAGTAGCTTACGGCCTCGTCCAGAAGGTCGCCTATGCCCGTGCCGTGCTCCGACGAGATTGCATACGGCTCGCCGAGACCGAGGGCGTAGAACTCGAAAAGTTTTTCTTCGGAGTAGTTGTCAATTTTGTTGACGACTAAAATTACGGGCTTTTTGCTGCGGCGGAGCATATCGGCGACGTCGTAGTCGGAGGAGGTGAGCCCCTCCTTTCCGTCGACGAAAAATAAAATGACCTGCGCGGTGTCAATCGCGACCTCCGCCTGCTTTTTAATCTCCCGCCACATCGTGTCCTGCGATTTGAGCTCTATGCCGCCCGTATCGACCATGGAAAAGCCATGCCCGCGCCATTCGGCGTCGGCATAGAGGCGGTCGCGGGTGACGCCCGGTCTGTCTTCTGTTATCGAAATTTTTCTGCCTGCAACTTTATTGAAAAAAGTGCTCTTGCCGACGTTGGGTCTGCCGACTATGGCGACGAGCGGTTTAGCCATATTGCTCCTCTTAAAACGTTTATTCCACTACATTATAATAAAAAGACGGAATTTTGTAAAGAAAAAACGGCTTACCGAACAGGTAAACCGCCTTTTTTACTTTTTGCCTGATTAAAGGTTGAAGCCGATGCCGATGATGCCGCATATGTAGAGAACGAGGGCAACCCAGTAAACTATTTTCCAGTTCTTGCCCCTGCCGCGGCAGTAATCGTATGCGGGGAACGCAACGGCTACGAGGAGGGCAATCATGGATACCATGCTGCACACGCCCTGAAGGGTGCCCGCCCAGCTTATCGTAACGCCGCAAAGATTTAAAAGCGCAACGATGAACGATATGAACATTGCGATTGCCGAGAAAACTATGCCCCAGAATGCGCAGAGTTTGGTTATATCTCTCCTCTCGCGGTGTTCAACGACTACGCGCTTGGTTCTTTTGGTGGTCTTTTTGTTGTCTGCCATAAAATCATCTCCTTATAATTTTCGGTGATTAAATTATAGCACCGCAGCAAAACAAACACAACAATTTGAACGCCGTATGCAGTATAAAAAATATTTATACCGCCCATTTCGGCATAATTGGTGCGGCAATATGCCGCAATCAAAGCTCTTTGAGCTTACTTAAAACGGCCGTGAAATAGTCGGGAAGAGGAACCTCGAAAGTCATTTTTTCTCCCGTTTTCGGGTGGTTGAACGAGAGGCGCGCGGCGTGCAGGAGCTGGCCTTTAAGCGCAAATTTCTGCTTTTTTATGCCGTAGACGGGGTCGCCGACAATCGGGTGGCCGAGGTACTTTGCGTGCACCCTTATCTGGTGGGTTCTACCCGTCTTTAAGTCGAAGCGGCAGAGCGTGTAGCCGATGTAGCGCTTTATTACCGAGAAATGCGTTATGGCTAGCTTGCCCTTGCCTTCGGGCACCACCGCCATTTTAAGCCTGTCTTTGGGGTCGCGTCCGATATACGTGGTTACGGTGCCCTCGTCCTCCTTTAAGTTGCCCTCCAAAAGGGCGACGTACGTGCGCGCGCACGTTTTATCGGCAATCTGGGCGGAGAGGCTTAAGTGCGCGGCGTCGTTTTTTGCCACGACTAAAAGCCCCGAAGTATCTTTGTCTATGCGGTGGACGATGCCGGGGCGGATAACGCCGTTTATGCCGCTCAAATTATCGAGGTTATACAAAAGAGCGTTTACGAGCGTGCCCTCCTTGTTGCCGTTGCCCATGTGCACCGTCATACCCTGCGGCTTGTTTATAACCGCCAAATCGGCGTCCTGATATACGATATCGAGGGGAATCGCCTCGGGCTTTACCGAGTATTCCTCCGCAGGCGGGACGGTAATTTTTACCTCGTCGCCCTGCCTTACCCCCTGCGAGGGTTTTACCGGTTTTCCGTTAATTTCAACGCCGCCGCTTTCAAATATTTTTTTGAGCGCGGAACGCGTTAGTTGCGGCATATTGCCGCTTAAATATAAGTCGGCGCGTGTATACGCGCCGTCGCTTACAAAACTGAATTTTTCACTCCCGCCCATCGTTTTCACCCGTATTTTGGGCGCTGTTTACGCCCGTATCCTTTGCGCCCGATTGCGTATTTTCGCCGCCGTGCGCATCTTCGCGTTCGGACGAGGTTTCGCCATCAGCGGCGGGGGCAGATAAAGCCTTTTTTTCCTCCTCCTTTTTCTTCTGCGCAGCCTTCGCCTTTTTGGTGAGGGGGAACGCAGCCCATTCGTTTAAAAACAGGAGGTCTATAACTGCGAGAACCAGCCCGACCATCAGCCAGATATCGGCAAAGTTGCACACGAACGACACGAACCCGAAGTCCATGGCGATAAAATCGCGCACGTAGCCGAAGGCGAGCCTGTCGACAAGGTTGCCGAGCGCGCCCGCCGTAGCCATATACAGGCAGAGCTTTAAGAGCGTGAACCGCTCGGGCAGAAGAAGCACTATTGCGATAAACACGGGCACGGCGATAAACGTGAGCGTGATGAACAGCGGCATCGCCCACGAAGTGCCGCCGCCCATGCCGAGGCTTGCGCCGTCGTTATGCACGACGTTTACCACCCCGATAAAGCCGGGGATAACCGAAAAACTCCAACCGTCGGCTTCGGCGAAGTGCTTTGTGAGAAGGTCGGCGGCGAGCATCGCTATGCCTATACCGAGGAAGAGTGCGCTCTTCCAGCCGAAACACTCCCTTATCCTGCGGCCGATTTTTACAAAAAAGTCCTTAACTTTCATAATGTGGTATTATTATAGCACAGACGGATAAAAAACTTAACCGTTTTGAGGTGAAAATTAATTGAATACAAAAATTAAAACGCGAGGGACGCTTGAAACGGCGCGTGTGGCGCTTTACATATTTTTGCGGCGATGATATAATATATTGAAAATAAATTTTATGGCAGACAGAATATGAGCGAACTACTTTTGAGGCTTTTCGTGCCGAAAGGCAGCCCCGACGACCCGAAGGTGCGCACGCGCTGCGGACTGCTTTCGGGAATTACGGGAATTATTATGAATATACTGCTCGTCGCGGGCAAACTTACGGTGGGCATAATCGCGGGGTCGGTGGCGATAATCGCCGACGCCGTGAACAACTTTTCCGACGCGGCGTCATCCGTGATTACGCTTGCGGGGTTCAAACTTGCAGGGCAGAAGCCCGACAAGGAACATCCCTTCGGACACGGCAGGATTGAATACGTTGCGGGGCTTATCGTTTCGGTACTCATTATATTTATGGGCTTCGAGCTGGCGCGCTCTTCCATCGAAAAGATTATTTCGCCCGAGGCGACAATATTTTCGTATGCCGCCATGGGCGTGCTGATTGCGGCGATACTCGTAAAATTATGGCTGTTCTACTTTAACAGAAAAATTGCAAAGCGCATAAACTCCGCCTCTATCGCGGCGACTTCAATGGACTCGCTCACCGACGTCATTGCCACCGCCGTGGTACTCGCCGCGCTGATAGGCGGACAGTACACCGACTTCCCGATAGACGGCGTTGCGGGCGTTATTGTGGCAATATTCATATTCAGGTCGGGCTGGGGCGCGGTAAAATCGACCCAGGCGCCGCTGCTCGGGAGACCGATGAGCAAGGAACTGGCCGACGCGATTGACAAACTCGCCTTGGAGCACGAAAATATTTTGGGCATACACGACCTTATTTACCACGACTACGGCCCCGGCAGGGCGATAGTAAGCTTCCATGCAGAGGTGCCCGCAGACAGAAACCTGATGGAGACGCACGAACTTATCGACCACATAGAGCGCGAAATACGCGACAAATTCGGGATAGAGGCAGTGATACACATGGACCCGATAGTCGTCGACGGCGACACCGAGGAGATGCGCGACCTTGTGGAGAGCGTTGCAAAGGGCATACACCCCGACGCCACCGTGCACGATTTGAGAATTGCCAACTGGAACGATATACGAAACGTTTACTTCGACATAATAGTCCCCTACGGGCTGGATATATCCGACGAGGAGATAGAAAAGCGCGTTAAGGAGGAAATAGCCGAAAAGTGCGGAATGAACGCCGTAATACACGTGGAGCACCCGTTTATAGAGAGCTGAAAATGCTCCGCAAAGCCCGAATTGCTACGGTACAAAGTATTTGAGCCTGAAAACCGCAATAAAAAATACGTATATTAAAAACGTGTGCGCCGCGTAAAAATTGCCGCGGCGCACACGTTTAGTTCAGGCATATGTGCCGTTCAATTAAAGTTCAGCCGACGCGGCTCTTCGCTCTTTTAAGCTCTTCAACCTCGCCGTCGGCAAGCTTTTGCGCCTCTTCAAGCTGTTCCGCGGTTATTACGCCGCGGGCAAGGAGTTCTTCGGCATAGCCTTCCCCTCCCACGCACAGGAACTCTCCCTTTTCGCCGCGCATGGCGCGGAGCATGGAAGTGAAGAACGCGCGCACGTCGGAAAGCAGCGAGCGTTTTTTTGCATAGTCGCAATCGGCGGCGAACATCTCCTCGTATTCGGGGCGGCGGGCAAACGCGAGCGCCGCGGAAGAGAAAATTCCCGGGCGTACGTCGAAGCGCGCCTCGTATTCGTCGTCTATGAGCGCGCCGTCTCTGAGGGATATCGGCGAGGGCCCCACGAGCGACATTTTGCCCGAAATTACGCTTAAAAGAAGGGGAAAATATTTCAGGGCGCTGCCGCTTATGTAGCTCTTTTTATCCCCGCGCGAAAAATCGGAAAACACGCGCACGCACACGGGCTTGCCGCCCTTGCCCACTATCCAGTGCTTTTCACACACCTTTTTCGCATGTTTTTTTACGATGACCGCGCATACTGCGGTCGCGGGAGAGATTATAACAAAGAATATCAGCCCGAAGAGAAAATCGAGAAAGGCTTTGGCAAAGAAGCGGTAGTTTACCGCGAGGAAAAATATTATTATCGCCAGAGCGACTATGGTAAAAATTGCTATGCCCGCGGGCGAAGCCATAAACTTTAAAAATTCTTCCATCGTTACTCCTCCTCCCCGTCTGAAAGCCTGTCGGGCGGCTCGCCGTAAAGCTCAATCACGCCCTCTATGCGCGAGAGAACTTTATCGAGCCCGACCCTCGTCTGCGAGGAAGTAATAATCACGTCATCTGCGCCGCACTTTAATTTTGCGGCGATATTTTTTGCCCCGTTTAGCCCCGCCATGCGCGAAACCTTGTCCGCCTTGGTAGCTATAACCGTGAAAGGTATGAGCCCCGCATATAAAAATCCGACCATGTTCACGTCGTCGGCGGTGGGGTCGTGGCGGATATCGACGAGCGAAAAGGCGTGGCTGCAGTTTGACCTGTCGGCAAAGAAATCTTCCATTAGCCGCGCCCAGCGCGCCTTTTCGGCCTTGGATACCTTTGCAAAGCCGTAACCGGGGAGGTCGGCGAGAATAAACGCGCCGAAATCGAAGTAGTTCACAAGCCGCGTCCTGCCCGGGTCCTTTGAAACGCGGGCGAGCTTTTTGCGGTTTGCAAGCATGTTTATAAAGCTCGATTTGCCCACGTTCGACTTGCCGCACACGGCGATTATCGGCTTTTCGGCGCGGATAAACTGCGATTTCGATGCCGCGCTCGTTATAAATGCGACGTCGGTTATTTTAAGCATATGTGCCGTCCTTTTCGGCTTAAAGCCCCACGATTGCGTTGTGGAAAACCGCGCCGACGTTGTTTACGGGAATGAAGTGTATTTTTTCGCGCACGTTCCTGGGAATCTCTTCGAGGTCCTTCTGGTTGTCCTCGGGAATGATTACGTTTTTAACGCCCGTGCGGTAGGCGGCGAGCGCCTTCTCCTTTAACCCGCCTATGGGCAGAACGTTGCCGCGCAGCGTAATTTCGCCCGTCATGGCGATATCCCCGCGCACGGGCTTTCCGGTGAATGCCGAAAGGATTGCCGTCGCCATGGTGATTCCCGCGCTGGGCCCGTCTTTGGGGGTCGCGCCCTCGGGAACGTGGATATGGATATCGGTGGTATCGAACGCCGAATCGTCTATGCCGTAGCTGCGGCTGTTGGAGCGGATATAGCTTATCGCGGCACGGGCGCTCTCCTTCATCACGTCGCCAAGCTTGCCCGTGAGCTGAATGTCGCCCTTGCCGTGCATTGCCGAAACTTCTATCGTGAGAGTCGTTCCGCCGACAGCCGTCCACGCAAGTCCTGTAGCCGCGCCAACCTCGTCACGGCGGGGCGTATCGGAGTCCTGCCTGAACCTTGCGGGGCCGAGCAGGGCATGGAGGCTTTCGGCCGTGACTTTGCGCTTGGATTTGGCGCCCTCCGCCACTTTTACAGCAATCTTGCGGCATACGGCGTCGATAGTGCGCTCCAGCGTGCGGACGCCCGCCTCGCGGGTGTAGCCCTCTATCATGGCGCGGAGCGCGCCTTCGGTAAAGGTGACGTCGCCCTCTTTGAGCCCGTTTGCTTCGAGCCGCTTGGGGATAAGATAGCGCCTTGCTATCTGCAACTTCTCCTCCTCGGTGTAGCCGCTTATCTCTATGAGCTCCATTCTGTCGAGAAGGGGCGAAGGAATAGTTTCGACGGAGTTTGCCGTGGTTATGAAAAGCACCTTGGAAAGGTCGTACGGAACTTCGAGATACCTGTCGCGGAAGGTGTTGTTCTGGGCGGGGTCGAGCACTTCCAGAAGGGCGCTGGCAGGGTCGCCGCGCATATCTGAGGAGAGCTTGTCTATCTCGTCAAGAAGGAACACAGGGTTGATTGAGCCCGCGTTTTTGAGCCCGTAGATTATGCGCCCCGGCATTGCGCCGACGTAGGTGCGGCGGTGACCCCTGATTTCGGCCTCGTCCTTAACGCCGCCGAGGCTCATGCGCACGAATTTGCGCCCGAGAGAGCGCGCGACGGAGGTAGCGATAGAAGTTTTGCCGACGCCCGGAGGGCCTACGAAGCACAGAATGGGCGCCTTTAAGTTGCCCGTGAGCTTTAAAACGGCGAGGTATTCGGTTATCCTCTCCTTAATCTTTTCAAGCCCGTAGTGGTCTTCGTTGAGAATTTTCACCGCGTCGCCGAGGTTTTCGGTGTCCTCCGTCTCCTCCTTCCACGGCAGGTCAATCAACCAGTCGAGGTAGTTGCGTATAACCGTGTATTCGGGAGAGGACGACGACATCTTGTCCATGCGCGCAATCTCTTTGAGCGCCTTCTCCTCTATCTCCTGCGGCATGCCCTTTTCTTTAATCTTGTTTGCAAGCTCCTCGCGCTCGTCCTCGTCGTCGCCGAGTTCGGCGTGAATGGCTTTGAGCTGTTCGCGCAGGTAATATTCGCGCTGGTTTTTATCTATGTTCTGGCGCACGGCGTTGTTTATTTTGCGCGCGAGGCGCATTATTTCAAGCTCGTCGTTCAAACACCTCTCCAGCATGCGCAGGCGCTCGGTCACGTTTTCGCACTCGAGAATTTTCTGCTTGACCTCGTCGCGCAGGGGCAGACTGTTTGCGGCGACGTTTACGTATTCGTCGGGGTCGCCGCACCTGTCGAGGCGGGCGACTGAGTCCTTGGATATTCTGCTCTCTGTCGAGGTAATGTCGCGCATTATGTCTTTTGCGGTGCGGAAATATGCCTCCTCGAGCGTGGGGTCGCCGTGAACGGGCTTAATCTCGTCGGCCTCGGCGAGGAAACACTCGTCGAACGAAAATCTGCGCACGCGCACGCGGCACAGTCCTTCGGCGAGGATACGCACGCTGTCGGATGGAAGGCGCGTTATCTGTTTTATCTTTACAACCGTGCCTACCGTACAGATGTCGTCTGCCGTTATCTCGTCCTTTTCGGGCTCGGGCTGGACGCAGACGAGGAGTTGCATGTCGCCGTCGGCGGCGCGCTTAACCGCAGTGAGCGATATAAGCCTGCCCGCGTCGAACGACACGACGGTATCGGGGAATATGACCCTGCCGCGCATGGGCACTACGGGTATTTCGTCGTAATATCTGATTGACATAAGTTTTACCGTAATTTTGCAGCAAATATTGTTTTAAAACAGGGGGAGCATAGCGCTCCCCCTTGACAGGCGGCTTCGCCGCTTGATTAGTTTGTTGTTGAAATGAGCGATTTCCGAAACTGAAAAATCACAATCCCCCCTTTAATCCCCCCCTTTACACAAGGGGGGCTTTATTTTGGGGTTCCCCCTTACATAAGGAGGCTCCATTTCGGCGCATAAAATTCAGAGAAGCGAGCAAGACAAGGAGCGTGCGGAATGCCGCGAAGGAGCTTACTTAGCGGTAAGTGACCGAGCGGAACCGCAAACGCGACACAGTATTGCGACGCTTATATGAATTTTATTTTATGCCGATTTTTTGTAGACCAGCTTCGGCTCCGCACTCCTCGTCACACAGTCTTTGGTGACGATGACCTCCTCCACGTTCGGCTCGGAGGGGAGCTTATACATTACGGGGGTCATAAAACTTTCGATTATCGTGCGCAGACCGCGGGCGCCCGTCTTTAAACGGATTGCGGTGTTGGCGATTTCGCGCACGGCCGCGTCCTCCACGGTGAGCTTTACCCCGTCGAGGGCAATCAGCTTCTGGTACTGCTTGATTATCGCGTTCTTGGGCCGCGTGAGAATGTTTACGAGCGCCTCCTCGTCGAGGGGGTGCAGACTTACCACGATGGGCACCCTGCCCACAAATTCGGGAATGAGCCCGTACTTGGTTAAATCCTGCGGCTTTACGTCGGCGAGCATCTCGTAAGACACTTCGTTGTCGGCAAGTTTTACCTGACCGCCGAAGCCGAGGGAAGTCGTATCCTTGCGCTTTTGCACGATTTTATCGAGCCCGACAAATGCGCCGCCGCATATGAAGAGGATATCCGTCGTATCTATGCGCAGCATCTCCTGCTGGGGGTGCTTTCTTCCGCCCTGAGGGGGAACGTTTGCAACGGTGCTTTCGATAATTTTAAGCAGCGCCTGCTGTACGCCCTCGCCCGAGACGTCGCGCGTGATGGAAACGTTTTCACCCTTTCTGGCAATCTTGTCAATCTCGTCGATATAGATTATGCCGCGCTGGGCGCGCTCTATATTGTAGTCTGCGTTCTGAATGAGTTTTAAAAGTATATTTTCGACGTCCTCGCCGACGTAGCCCGCCTCAGTTAAAGTGGTGGCGTCGGTCGTGGCGAACGGAACGTTAAGAATTTTTGCAAGCGTGCGGGCAAGCAGCGTTTTGCCGCAACCCGTGGGGCCTAAGAGCAGAATGTTGCTCTTTTCAATCTCTATTTCGTCGTCCTTCGAGCTTGCGGAAGCGGCGTTGTTTATGCGCTTATAGTGATTGTAGACGGCTACGGAGAGCACCCTCTTCGCCTCGTCCTGCCCTACGATGTATTTATCGAGCTCGGCCTTTATCTCGGCGGGCTTTTTTAAGGGCACGGGGGTGAAGGTATCGTCGCCCTCCTCCTTTATCATATCGTGACCTATTTCCAGACACTCGTCGCAGATACAGGCGCCGTTCTGACCTGTTATAAGCTTTTTAACCAGGTCTTCGGGCTTGCCGCAGAAGGAACAGTATCTCTTTTCTTTCATTAACACCTCCTCGTCCCTTTAAAATAAGGGACGACTATGTACGGCTGTTTGAGTTTTTTTGAATTTACGATGAAAAACCGCAGGCGCGCGGCGCGTGCCGTTTTTGCAGCCCGGATACGCTGCAGATTATGCAATTATTAATTTGCGGTTTTTTAAAATAAGCGCGCGCCCGTCGCGCGGCGGGCGCGCGCTATATTAAATTTAAGTAAAAATTATCTCTTGGTGAACACTTTGTCGATAAGTCCGTAAGCGAGAGCTTCGTCGGCAGAGAGATAATTGTCCCTGTCGGTGTCGCGCTCGAGCTGCTCGACGGGCTTGCCGGTGTTTGCGGCGAGAATTTCGTTGAGCTTGCGCTTGGTGCGCAGAATGTGCTCGGCGGCAATCTTTATGTCGCTCGCCTGACCCTGCGCCCCGCCGAGAGGCTGGTGAATCATTATCTCGCTGTTGGGGAGGGCGTACCTCTTGCCCTTGGCGCCGCTGGATAAAAGGAAGGCGCCCATCGAAGCCGCCATGCCTATGCAGATGGTGGATACGTCGCACTTTACGTAGTTCATAGTGTCGTAAATCGCAAGTCCGGCCGAAACGCTGCCGCCGGGGCTGTTAATATAGAGCGAAATATCTTTGGAAGGGTCTTTCGCCTCGAGATAGATGAGCTGGGCAACTACGGTGTTTGCCGTCGCGTCGTCAATCTCGCCGCTCAGAAATACAATTCTGTCCTCCAAAAGGCGGCTGTAAATGTCGTAAGAGCGCTCCCCGCGGGAGGTCTGCTCGACTATATAGGGCACGAGCGCGCCCCTTTCGTTATTTTTCATTTTAACACACTCCTTTAAGCGGCATGCGCGGCATTTAAATTAAAGAGCCGCGTCCGCTTTTTTGCGGATTATTCGGTGTACATTTCGTTGTTTGATTTGAGGAAATCGAAGAGTTTGGAAACGACTATGTCGCTCTCGATATATTCCACCTGACGGGGGTCGAGATTCTTTTTGTACTCTTCGGCGGTTTTGCCTACCGACTGTGCCTGCTCGGCAATTTTTGCCTCAACCTCTTCGGGCTCGGCCTTGATGTTTTCGGTGCGCACGATTTTATCTATAACGAGCGTAGACATAACGCGCTCTCTCGCGCTGCCCGTGAACTGGGTGCGGAACTGCTCCATCGTGGTGCCCATGTACTTTAAGTAGTCGTCGAGTTTGAGCCCCTGGTACATGAGCCTGTAAGAGAAGTCCTGAACCATCTTGTCAATCTCCTGCTCAATCATCGCGTCGGGAATATCTGCCTTCGCGGTTGCGCAGATTGCCTTTAAGATGCTGTTCTCCGTTTCGTTGAGGCTGCGGGTTGCGGCATTGCGTTCGAGCCTTTCGCGGCACTTTGCCTTATAGTCGGCAACAGTTTCGCTTCCGCCGTTGGCCTTTACGAATTCATCGGTGAGCTCGGGGTACTTCTTTTCGGTTATGCCTTTAAGCTTTATCTCGAATACGGCTTCCTTGCCCTTTAAGTCGTCGGCCTGGTAGTCGTCGGGGAATTTTACGTTTATGTTCTTCTCCTCGCCGAGCTTCATGCCCTCCACCTGCTCTTCGAAGCCGGGGATGAACGCGCCGCTGCCGAGTTCCAAATCGTAGTCCTCAGCCGTGCCGCCGGGGAATTTTACGCCGTCGACGCTGCCGGAGAAGTCAATCTTTACGGTGTCGCCGCTCTTGCACGCACGGTCGGTAACCTCGACGTTTTCGGCCTTGCTGAGGAGGATTTTGTTTGCCTCCTTGTCGACGTCCTCGTCCGTAACATTATACTCATAACTTTTGATTTTTAAACCCTTGTAGGAACCTATTTCAACGTCGGGCTTTACGGGAACGAGCGCGGTGAGGGTTACGCCCTTTTCGTCGGAGATGTCTTCGACGGAGAGCGAAGGGTCGCCTACCGCGGTGAAGTTATCCTTCTCCTTTGCGATAATGTCGGGATAGGTTGCAGAGAATACGATGTTGAAAGCCTCGTCGAAAAATACGCCCTTGCCGTAGAAATTTTCGAGCACGGCCTTGGGAGCCTTGCCCTTTCTGAAACCGGGAACGCTGTATTTGCCCCTGGTGCGAGCATAAGCCTTGTTTATCGCGTCGTCCCACTCCTCCTTGGAATAGGTGATGGTTACTTTTACCGTGCTTTTTTCTGCGGGTGCTGTTTTGTAGTTCATGTTAAATCTCTCCAAATGTTATATTGTAAAATTTTATTTTCAGCCGTTTAAAGCGTGCGGCGGACGGGGACAAGTCCTGACAAGGGACAAGCCCTGACATTTTATACAATTATATAAATAGTATGACTTACCGCATAGAAATCATTTTAACACAATAGTTTGCTTTTGAAAAGCGTTTTAAGCGTTTTGCGGGCAAATAATTATTTTACATTTTGCCGCGTTTGAGCTATAATTGAATGAACAAGCGGGCTCCGCCCGCAAAAAAGGGCAGGTAAAGGTTATGCCGCAGGACGCGTT
>ERZ1090880.1137-NODE-1138-length-13667-cov-10.264987_pt1 | contig 13667 bp, 15 predicted proteins | sample MGYA00478471_ERZ1090880 | MGnify/ENA primary metagenome ERZ1090880 (study PRJEB33644, sample SAMEA5815734) | chicken gut metagenome | biome: Chicken; feature: Gastrointestinal Tract; material: Caecum | place: Ireland | collected 2019-01-01 | study: A study of... | reverse complement strand
CACAAGGGACTTAAAATCCCTCGGTTGAACAAACCGTATCGGTTCAAGTCCGATCTCGGGCACCATAGTTTTCGGCGATTTTTAAGCGATTTTGGCTTAAAAATCGCCGTTTTTTATTGTCTTGAATTTTTTTAAGTTTGCCGGCTTGCACCCGAATTTTGGGTGTAAGGCAATGTTAGAAATTTTCGTTAATTATGAACACGCTTTTTCAGGCAACTCATAAAAACCCCCTCGTTTTGGGTGCAAAATTGGGTGCAAAATGCCTATGAAAATAATTAACAAAAGCGTTTTTCGCACTTTTACAACGTTATTCTGCTTAAGATCTCAGGTCTGGTAGTTTATAAAATAAACTAACTTCCGCATGTTTACTTTTGCGTTAATTGGTTTATAATATAGTTTACAATATAGTTGACAAAATGGTAAACGTAAAGTTATAATTTAGTTGACGGTAAAATCAGGAGTGGGTAATGGATAAGAAAAAGCTTTACGAGTTAGTATTCGGAGATAACTATTACAGCATAGAAGACTTGCGGTATAACCAGAAGCTTGGCATTATGTTTTCCAAGGACGAACTTTCTGAATTTCTTGCGGAAAAGGATAGTTTAATAGATGAAGTTGCAGGTCGCATAAAGAAGTTGCCCCTTAAGACCTTCAATTCAAAATACTGTTTCTATGTTAAAGGCGCGTATCTCGCAGAAAAAATAGATCAGTATTTATCCACATACCTTGAAGATCTTGAGCTGTATAAGCAGCCTATTTTTAACAGGCATTTTGACGACATGTTAATGTCAAGGCTCTATTCAGAGGTTGAAGGCACTCTTAATGTGGAGAATGTTAATACCACACATAAGCGCGTTAAGGAGATCTTTCAGAAGCAGGAACTGAAAGACCGCAATGATGTCATAATTAAAAATATGTTTGACGCCATTACGTATATTTTCAATGATAGGCCAGCTTTCAACAAAGAGAACTTATTTAAGCTTTATAGTTTATTAAGTAAAGATTGTTTGGACGAGGAGGATAAGCTGAAAGAGGGGGAATACTATCGTGACGATACTGTATCGGTAGGTGATTTTGACGGCGCTCCGGTATCAATGATTGACGAGTGTATGAACAGTCTTTTTGATTTTGTACAATCCTATGAAAATATAAAAAAATATGGATTGCTCATACCTCATATATGCCATTATTACATTCTGTATGTTCACCCGTATTTTGATTATAATGGAAGAACTGCCAGAATGGTTTCTTTCTGGCTCAACCTGATATATGAGATTACCGCCGCGCCGATGTTTATCAGTGAAGCGATTAATGACAACAAAAAGGATTATTATCGGGCAATTATTAATACGCGGCTTACACACAATGATTTGACTTATTTCCTTGGTTATATATTGGAAACGGCAACTAAGTATAGCCTGTTATATAAAAACCTTGAAAGCATTAAAGATCAGCTTTCAAAGAAGGGGGATACACTGACATCTACGGAGATGGGATATCTGAAAAAGATAATAGTGCATAATCCGGAGGGGTATTTTAACTATAAGGCGTTTCTTGAATATATTCAGGGCTCTATGACAAAAGCAGGTGCATTGAAGGCATTGAATGGTTTAACTGATTACGGTCTGCTTGAAAAGAGTATCAATAAGAAAAAAGAAGCTATATACAAGGTCAATCAGGAAATGATTACCTATAAGTATAGTAAGTGAATTATTTTTAATAGTTTTATGGGGATGTAAAGCATAGACGATAGTTTCGATAATTATGATTTATCTATAAATTTTGTTTTTTCAACAGGGATAGTAGACTTTGTTTCAAGCGATGAATGTGTTGACAATAAACAATCTATTATAAAGTTTACAAATACAATTATGAAATAATAAAAAATGCAGGGATTGAGTAAAATCAATCCCTGCGTTTTTACTTCTCCTCTTATTAAATTTCGTAATCAAACTTTGCAATCTCTTCAAGTTGCAACTTTTCGTTCTGGTCGAGGTGGGTATAGACTTTGGAAGTTATGCTGTTGTCGGTGTTATGTCCTGCCCATATGGAGACGATTTCGCGGCGGATGCCTACTTCCTGGCAGCGTGTAATAAATGTGTGCCTTAAATCGTGGGTGTGATGCCCCTTGAAATAGTCACTCACATGCCTGCTTATCGTAGTAGCTTGTACACTTTTAATAGTTTCTATTTCAATGTACGGCATAAGCCTTTTCAATATCGGACTTATCGGTATCCGTCTTTTCTTTTCGTTCAAGCCTTTACGCTTTTTCTCTGTTACGGCGGTAATCCAGCCGTCGTCAACTTCAACGGTTGCAAGCTCGCCTACTCTCAGTCCCGTATATGTCAGAAAAACGAGCGCCTGGGCGTATATAGTAGGCTTTTCCCGCAGGGCGTTTACAAGGCTGCGTTCCTCTTCCGGAGAAATGGGACATCCGCTCTTTGTTTCGTACTTCGGAATTACAATCTTTGCCATTGGGTTTCTGTCTATAATCCCGTCAGCCACGGCATATTCGAGGCAAGGGGAGATCAGGTTGTAAACTTTTTTCGCCGTGCGGAACTTTTCGCTGTTCGTAAAAGTGTTTATGTATTCCTGCAATGTAAACGCATCCAGACTTTTTATAGGTTTGCCTTCAAAGAATTTTTGTATGCCGGCCTTGTACTGATCCATATAGCTTTTAAAGGTCGTCTCCTTTATATAAGGTTTTTTGACCGTTGTAAGCCATCTTATAAAGTAGTCGTTAAACATAATTTCCTTTGAACTTGTCTGCTTTTTCTCATTTTTACGCTTAATAAAGTCGCTTTTGTCCTTCTTGAGATCCAAAATGAATTTGGCTTTTGCCGTATCAAGGTCCTTGGAGCAACCCAGATATGGCACGCCGTCAATCGAACAGCGTACTTCGTAAACTTTACGCTCTGTCAGCCTGACATGAGCGATAACATTGTTGTATTTAAATAATTTTTTGAATTTCGGGGGCATTTTTGAAATCTCCTTCTGAGTGAAAACGCATACGCTCGTCTTTTGCGTTTGGGAAGGGTTGGGCTCTTTTGCAGATGCGATTACCGCTTTGGAAAAATTCATAAGCATTTCCATAACAGCGGAACTCATCCCCGGCGTGTTTATCATACGGGAGAAGGCCTCTTTTTCGTCAAGCATATTTCCCTCCCGACCGCATCAGGACGGCTAAACAATAATATTTTTCGATGTTCATAAAAAGATTGTCGGAAATTTCAGTTCGGTTGCGGTTTACAGTATAAACTTTTAACCTGCCAAATAACAGAGCAAAAGCGGATCAAATCCACAACTTTGCGAACCGAAACCCCAACTTTCCCCAACTAGGACGGAACAAAAAACTGATACATATGCAATCCTCCTTATTTTTATTTCGACGACGACCACAAAAACGCAGTCGCAAAATTTTTAAGTTTTGGTAGTAAATTTGCGGCTTGGCAAGGGCGACGCCTTCATTAAGCTCAAAAAAGTAATAAGGAGTGCACTTTACCCTTGCCAAACGGAGCGGCTGTGTTTAGGCTGAGGAGGAGAAAGAAAAAATGAGCTGTATTTTGCTTGACTTTCAGCGCAGGTATGCTATAATAAATGCAAACAAATGTTCGTATTAAAAATCAGTTCAGCCCCGTAAAATAGTTTTTTAGTGCATATTTGAAATTCGTGATAAGGGTAAATTTGTATAAGGAGAAATGGTTAAAGAAAAAGAGATTATTCATATGTTCTGCCCGAACTGCGGGCACAAAAATGCAGGATACCTTTTAAGAAGCGGTTGTGTGAGCATGCAGTGCTCGCGATGTAAATGCATTCTCGTCAGCAAGAAGATGAGGGGAAAGCAGGAATACATAATCAAACTTAAAAAGTAAATATAAGCAGTCTTTAAGCAAGTAAAAGGTTGGTTAAAGCCGTAATAATTCCTTTGCCTCTACTTAGAAATTGGCGTTTGCATAATACCTTAAAAGGTATAAGAGCAGGGTATATGCCTTGGCGAACAGTTTTTCCGATTAATTTTCGGAAGCTGTTTGTCAAGGCTTTTTTTATTTGTCAAAAAACAGCTGCTCGCTGAAAAACAGAGCAAAATTTAATATTTAAGCCTGATTTGCAATAAAGGCAAAGGCAACGTGACGTTGCATCCATGATAAAGCGGCGAGTTTCTTGCCGTTTATTTTGTCGTGCCTTTATTGCGTAAACCCCTTTGCCTTTTTGCCCGGGCGAAGGAGTTTTTTTATGGAAGAAAAGGCATTTTACCTTACGGTAAGAGGGCAAAGGGTGGAAGTTACGGAAGAGGTTTATCGCGCGTATATCCGCCCCGTAAGAGCAGAGCAAAAAAGACAGTACAGGGCTATCGGCAAGTACAGCGTATGTTCGGTTGAAAGTATGCTTTCAAACGGCGTTGAAATTGCGGACGAGGGGGCAGACAGTGAGCGTATTCTCATTGAAGAGGAAGAACGGCAGGAAGAGCTTTCCACATTAAAGGCGGCCTTTGGCAAGTTGGCCGGAAGAGATAGGCAGATTATAAATATGGTCTATTCCGAGGGTAAAACTCATGCAGAGGTTGCGCGGTATTTCGGTGTTTCCCGTGCCGCAATTACAAGGCGGATAAGTAAAATCTTAAAAATTTTCAGAGATTTTTTTGCCGAGGGTGTTACCAAATAGAAAAATCTGTCCTTGTTATGGTGTAAGGGGCAAGCCAAAGCCCCGTTCGGTTGAAATTTTTAAGGAGGTAACAATGTCGGAAGAACAGATAAGGCGCGAGCTTAAAGAAATCAGGTACTACTATTCAAGAAAGGCGAACATGGACGAGCTTTTCTCCGTCACGGGAGCAACGGAGGTAAAGTCGCTTGCGGCAAGGTACGCCTCGGCGATACGCAGCGCACCTGCAAGGCTCTTTGATTTGTACGGTTGCCTGTATATACAGAACAAAACGCAGGAGGCCGTAGCGATAGAGCTCTGCTATTCGCCCGAATATGTAAGGCGGCTTATAAGGGAGCTTATAACCTATTTTTCCAAAAAGCTTTAAGGCGCGCCAAAACTATTTTCAGGCATAACCTTTCAACCGGATGGCGCTGAAAAAAGATTGTGAACAAAAGGCAAGGGCGTCATTGCCAAAGTTCAGCGGGAACGCAATGTTCCGGATAGTAAAAGGCGCTGCGGCAAAACCAATTTAATAATTCGCCAAAGTCAGAAAAGCTGACGAAAGTAGCGGAAAAACAAAAACTTAAAAAGGAGTAATTAAATGGCAACAAACAATTCAAAGCGCGAAAGACGCTGGATGCGACCTTCAAAAAGAGCCAAGGGCTATGCGGCAGAACGCAAGGCAAAGGTTCACCAGAGGGGCGAAAAGGAAGGGCAGGAACTCGACGACTACAACAAGGGATTGCGCTCGGGCTATCTTCTCTGCCAGAGTGACCACGCTGGTTCGTACAAGTACGACGAGGCGATAAAGGCAGGCAAGAGCAAAGAAGAGGCGGCGGCATATTCCAGAACGATAGGCAAAGGAGGTAAAAAGTGATGGAAGACAAGAAGATAAAGGTAGAAAGAGAGATTTTTGAAAAGGGTGAAAAGAGCTATTCGTCCTACTACATCAAGGGCGAAGTGAGGGGCAAGCAGGTAAAGGTTCAGGTAATACCGCCCGACTTCGGCGGCTATAAGGTGCTCGACATCGTCTATAACGGCGACAACGAGGCTGAACTTCAGCTTACGCCTTACAAGTTTACCACCGACGACGGGCAGGTTCTTGAGGGAAATACTTTCAAGATTGTGTCCTTCGACGAGGACGGCACAATTTACGAATGTCCCGTAAAGCCTGCAAGGTCTTCAGATAAATCGCTTTTGAAAATGCTCTTAAGATAAGGTATTTAAGGCATATCTTAGGGGTAATCAAGTAAAAATGCGGTCTGTACAGCGTATGTGCAGACCGCAAAATAAAATTTATGGAGGTTAAAATGTCAGATTTATACAATCATGTCAGGAGCGATAAGGTCAAGTGGGTGCTTACGCTCTTTGCGTTTATCGTAGTTGCGGTCATGCTTGCGGGCATAATCTGTGGCTGGTTTGAAAAGAAGGAGGAAACTGAAGAGCAAGCTTACGAAACTGCCATGGACGGCGGAATGGTGGTAAGCAATGCGCAAAGCGGCGGCGTTGCGCTCATGTCGGCAAGAATTATGTCTGCGGAGTACGAGGATTACGGCGTAAACGCCATGGCAGATACTGCATATACGCTTACGGCGACAATAGAGCCGTCAGATGTAACCAATAGATCCGTAGATTATACGGCGGCGTGGAAGAACGCGAACTCGACCTGGGCAAACGGCAAAACGGTTGCAGATTATGTCACTGTTCAGCAGGAAAGTGAGGGGTCATTGAGGGCGACGGTAACTTGCCTAAAAGCCTTCGGCGAGCAGGTGATTATAACCTGCACTGTTACGGATAATATCGACCTTAAAGCGACCTGCACGGTGGACTATCTGAGAAAACCGCTCGGTGCAAACCTTAATATTGCCGTCACGGGTGCGCACTCAGGTTCTGCGGAGTGGAATTTCAACTATGCTAACCAGAACGCCTCGGTAGATTTCCCTCTTCTTAAAAATGTAAGTTCGTTCGACCAGGACTGGGTGTTCGGCTGGTGTAACGTATCTCCGTCCGGCGGTACTGGCACTTGCGGCAATTATGATTTCTCAGAGGTATATTCGGATACTTACACGATAGACAATTCCGTATCAGGTATGACGTCGTGGGATGTCTGCATAACGCAGGAATACTATGATGTGCTCGATAGCTTAGGTTTTAGTCTTACTTGTCAGCCCGAAGAGTATACCGGTCAGGTGGGTAAGGACGGCGGTCTTTCTGTCGGTAACCTTATATATAACTTCTGGGCGACTGGTACGTTCAGTACCTATCAGGAATATGTCGATTTGCGTACCGCATTGAAACCCCTTGCGGGCAAGCCGCTGTTCCGCATTAAATACTATTTTGTATCTGCCGAAGACGATGACCTTGAAAGCGGCTATACGCAGGTTTACAATGTGTCATTCTCTGCATCGTCGTTTTCAAATATACTTGCAAACAGTGTGTCGCTGAATAATTCCGCTCTGGTATTTTAAGGCAGGTTAACTATGGCGGGCAAGATAAAACATAACAAGGTGTTAACCGTGCTCTATATCGTCGCCATCGCCTTAGTGGTTATTGCCGCCGCAGGACTTCTCGCGTACTATCTGCAAGGCGGAGTAAACTCTTCTCTTTCTGTAAGCATAGACGGCAAAACGCTTGAAAACGGCTCGTCCGTCGGCGTGCTTGCAAGCAAAAGCAAGATAAACGTCGAGGGTGCAGAGGAGTACGATGTGGCAGTATATGCCTGCTCAGTCGAAAATGATTTTGCTTTCACCGTGGACGGAGAGGAGCTTTCGTGGAGCGATATAGACGGGCGAAATCTTACGGCAGGGTTTGAAATTGAAAGGGCGGAGGATGGCTTTACTATAAGTTACGGTGGTATAGAGGATATAATTTCAGCCGCCCAGGGCGGTGCGGAAGTCAGCGTGAATAAGTTGTCGCAGGGCGATATATTCCGTCTTTCGGTAACTTCAGAGGAAAGCCGAACAGATCTGTATTTTGCCATACTCACGGGCGTATTCCTCGACAAGACAGAGATCATCTTTTAAGGCGGTGAGGCTATGAAAATTAAAACAATTCACTGTTTTATCGCTGCTTTAACTCTCTGCCTTGCCGTCGCATTTTTTCTTTGCAGCTTTCAATTGACGGCGGTATATGCTCAAACTAACGGATATTCGGAAGTTTTGTACGACCTTGAAAAAAGCGAAAACTTCTATATGTCGGACTATCGCGCACGGCAGGGCGATTATTCCTTGAATGTTATCACCCTTGCCGAAAGCGAGGATAACGAGCTGTTTGTCTATGTCTATCAGCCGAGCGGAGAGGGCAAAAACCTTCGTGCATCGTCCATAAATATATCCCTCGGCACAGGCGACGATTTAAGCTATAAAAACTATAAGCTGCGGCTTATAAACTCTGAAGATGTGTTCTATAAATACGCTGTCGAGGGACTTACAGTAAGTCTTTTGCCAAAGAGGTATTATTCGGTAAGCTCAATCTTCCGCCCGTTTGACGAGAACATAGATAAGCAGGCGGAGGACGGTAACAAGATAACCGAAGTTGTCTACGAGGTTGCAAAGCAGTACTGCTTTACTTCAAAGGACGGCGCGCCCTATGTTGAAGTTGTGGATATTCAGACGATAGAGATAACCGATAAATTTGTCGGTTTTGTGCGCTATTCGGACGGGTTCAAACTGTATGTCGGCGCGTGCGACAGCCACTTTGTGGCGTTCAATACGGATAAGCCCATGGATAAGCTGTTGGAAGCTGATGTCTATTACACCTCGCAGAGCTATTCCTATTCCTTTGTAACGCTTGTAGGCGAAAGTCATACATTCGGCGAAAAGCAGGATAACTACGCCTACCTCACATATACCGACAGAGTGGAGCATAACGGCGGCGGTCTGTTTGCGGGTACTTACACCTGGGACAGAATAGAGACGGTGGACGAGTTTATTTCAGAAAACGAGGGCTGGCAGAATGTCTATTCGGGCGCGATTATCGATATCAATGTCGGCAGCGAGATAACCGAAGAGGGCAAGGCGGCGCTTAAAGGCAAGAAGTGGGTTCTGCGCTTTGCCGAAACGGGTTATTCCTTAAACAGCGGTTACGGCTCGGTGACCTCGTTCTCGACATTAGTCGGCGATGTAACCATACTGCGCTTAAAGTTTGAAACGAACGGCGAAGTGTATAACCTCGGCGTTATCGACAACAAGCAGACGGGCAGCGACAAGCCCGTAAACAACGAGTGGATAAGCGCTGAGCTCAGCGATAATTTCAAGCTCATTTTAAGCATCATTCTGCTCGTGCTTGCGCTTCTGCTGCTTCTGCCTTTGTTCCGATTGCTGTTTAAAGGAATATCTAAACTTATCCATAAAAAGGAAAGAGGTAAAAGTGGCGGCAGAGACCTCGATAAAATGTCGAGGGAGGAGGTGGAAAGAGAGCTGGACCAGATAGATTGGAACAGCGATTTCTGGAAGAACATTGACGGTACGGACGGCGGTTAAACTGTGCGTACAACAGGGTGGCGTTCAGAGGAAAATCTGAATGTTGCCGGAACTTGCGCCGACGGAATGTATTTTCGTCGGCGCTTAATTTTTAAGGAGGTTTTAATGAAAATTATAAGGCGAATTCTGGCGGTAACTTTTGTTGTGGTTATCGCCCTTGCGATAAGTTATCTTTTATATACGGGAGGAAATGCATGTGCGTAAATGGCTGAATATCTGCGTTACGGCGGCAATCTCGGCGTGCTTTATCGCTCTTGCCGTATTCGTGTTCTGCGGCTCTTATGTGCGGCTTATAAGCGCGTTCAAGGACTTCGGGCTGTCGGTAGGCTTTTACTTTGCCGAGCTGTTTGGTCTGGAACACGGCATCGTGCCGTCCGTCAACGATTTATCGGGAATATCTCTGCCTCAGATTGATTTGCCGCACACGGCTGAAGACTTTGCGGAGCAGGCGCAAAGGTACTTTAATTTACTGTTCAGTTCGGGCAATTTTATCGGTTGGCTGGGGCATATATCGGGTGTAATGGGGAATTTTGCAAAGGTAATTCTTGTGGTTTTGCCCTGCTTTTTACTGCTCGGACTTGTAATTAAGGCGCTTTATCGCCGCGGCAACAACAATTACGGCAAAGATACCATTCCTTTGCGCATATTTAAGGGTGTTTCAAGGTTTACATATCAGCCGATAAAGTCGTTCATAAGGGGATATGCGGCATTCATTTGCGCGCATAGGTGGATATTGGTGTGTTGGCTTATTCTGTGGGTGGCAAACTTAAATCTTGCCACAATCGGGGTAGAGTTCCTCGCCTACTACTTTTTCATTGCCATAAGTTACGACTTTTCTACAATCTATGCGCAGTTTGTAAAGCTCATTTCCGACCTATCAACACCCTTCAAGTACTTCCCGTGGTGGGGCATTCTGCCGCTTGCGGTCTATCTCTTTGACAGGTTCAGAAAGGGCATTGCCTTCAACCGCCTTCGCCATAACGAGGCCAAAAATTGCGGCTTTATCAACGAGCTTCCGATTGTATCCATGTCCTGCGGCTCTATGGGCAAGAAAAAGACCACTTTAATCACCGATATGGTGCTTTCGCAGGAAGTTATGTTTCTTCAGAAGGCGTTGGAAATTCTGCAAAACGCCGATATGAAGTTTCCTTATTTCCCGTGGATAAAGTTTGAGAAGAGGTTACAATCGCTGATGGACGGAGGAGCAATCTACAACCTCGCCACTGCTAAGGAATGGGTAAAGGGCGAGCGCGATAAGTTTGACGGCGGCGATATTTCCGTGCTTTACGGCTACGACTTCAACCGCTACGGAATGACTTTCGATAACGGTTTGTCGTGTTCAACTCTGTTCGAAGTGCTCGAAACCTACGCCCAGGCCTACTTTGTTTACATAGTTCAAAGCAGCCTTATTGTTTCCAACTACTCGATAAGAACGGATAACGCGCTCATAGACGAGGGTAATTTTCCTTTGTGGCTTACAGACTTTTTCCCCAAGCATTTCAGAATGAGGAGCAGACATTCTAAAATTCTTGACTTCGACATTCTGCGCCTCGGTAAAAAGGTGATGGAAAACAACCCCAACGCAGGCAGTTTTGAGTTTGGCGTGATAGCCATAACCGAGATAGGCAAGGAGCGCGGCAACAACTTGGAGCTTAGTGAAGTAAGAAAGACCGCCCGCGATACCAATCAGAAAAACGACCTCTTCAATTCATGGCTCAAAATGTGCCGACAATTCCGCTACCGTCTACCATTTCCCGTTTATCAAGGTGTTCACGGACGAACAGCGGCCCGAAAGCTGGGGCGCAGATGCCCGCGATTTGTGCGATGTCATAAATATAATATCCTGCGGCGAAAGGCGGCTCGCTCTGCCGTTCTATACGATTGAAGAAATGCTTTCAGAGTGGGCGTTCAACAAGTTCATAAACCTCTATTACGACTTCCGTTTCCGCCGCGGGGATAATACTCTGCTTGTCCATATCTTAAAGAGCATTACGGCGTTTTTGTGGCGGCGCAACCTGCGCATATATAACCGCTTCGGGTACAGTGTGCTGAATATCGAAAAGGAGCGCGGCACAATGGACGGCAAAACCTATAAAAAGAAGTACTATCTCGCCGATGCAAAAATCTACCGCAGTCGTTTTGCAACCGACTGTTTTTCGGACTACTTCAACGAGCTTGCAAGGGGTAGCAAGGTCGGCTTAAAGGATTACCTCGAATACGCCGCAGAGAAGGCGACGGTGGAGGAGCTGAAGGCGCAGAACAGTTACTTCATTAACGCGCTCTACGGGAGGTGATTGAGTGGATGAGGAAGAGTTCGACGAATGGTATCCGCAGGCGAAAGTCTATTTTGACGGCAGTCATTATATCGCCATACCGCACACAGTAAACCTTTCAAGGCGCAGAAAAACGCATCACGAGGAAATTGAAGTAAAACAGACGGGCGACAAATTTGAGCTTGTAAAAAAGCCCAGGATAGAGCTTGAAGAAATATTCGAAAAATCGCCCTGGGACGGCGAAAAAACCACGGTCGAGGAAGTTGTCGAGCCGAGCAAAAACGAAGCGCAGAACGCGAATGACGCGGCAATATGCGGCAAGCAACCGATAAAGCGCAAGGTTACAAGAAAGCAGATTTTTGAGGAGTTGTACCAGAAGTATCTCGACTTAAAAAAGAGCGATAAACTTGCGGCTATATACAGGGATATGCGGCCGCTATTCAAGACCGATGTCGGCGCGGAGAGCTTTGTCAACTCAAATTATGAGCGCAAGTGTAGAAATCTGACTGCCCGCCGAGTGCGATTTGCTCGCAAGGCTTTCAACCAGAATTTCAACTATTTTGTAACTTTCACTTATGACGATAAAAAGCATACCGAAGAGAGTTTCAGGGAAAGATTGAAGAATGTATTAAAGAATTTCCATAATCGCAAGGGGTGGAAGTATATGGGTGTTTGGGAAAGGGGAAAGAAAACCAACAGGCTACACTTTCACGGGCTCTTTTATATTCCGGAAGGGATGCTGTCAGGCAAGTTTGAAGTGATTGATAGTTATGACTTCAAGAAAAAGGAACGGCGGCAGATAAAGCAGAGTACTTTCTTTGCTGACAGATTTGGCAGAAATGAATTTGAGGAGCTCGACAGAGGCCCTCTTTTTGGTCATGCCCTCGCGTACATAATGAAGTATATGGAAAAGACGAACGAAAAGATTGTGTATTCCAGGGGACTGTATCAGTACTTTATATCTGATATCCAGAACGAGGATGTCTTGGTGAGGACGGGGCAGGAGGGCAAAAAGCTTGTGCTTGCGGACGATTTTAAGTGTTGGGACGAAGGTGTATATGTCGGACGGGTATCTGAGCAAACCATTAAGGAACTGAAAAAATGCACCTGAAATGGCAAGCAGCGCGCAAGCGGCAGCGGGGATTTGCAAGCGGGTTAGCGCAAACCCCGACCCGCGCGGCGCACAGGTGTTTCTTCGTTCGATTGCTTGGACGTGCGCTTGTCTCGGCGGCGCGCGTCAGCGCGTCGCCGCTTGTATCAAGACAAGCGCACGTCTAATGCTCATTTGAAAATATCTAACATTTTAACATCAACTTAACATTAATTTTTGCCCTTAATTTCAATAAGTTTGTATGGCTTATTCAGGCTTTTCAAATACATAAAGGTGTTGTATGTTCCGCCGTATTGTTGCCCGTTCCAGACCACAATCATAAGGTCGCATTTGTCTGCCATGTACTTATTTCTCGCTTGCATGCAGTGTGGTGTATAGGAGGAAGAGAGAATGTTTATAAAGTCGGCTTGCTTTAAGATGCGCTTATAACGCTTTTTGTCGCTATCGCACCATTTAAGGTCCTGTTCGGGGCAAGGTACGGCAATTTCAAGTCGGATATGCGGGTAGTATATTTTGAGGTTTATAACAATTTCGGCAAAGTCCTGGTCGGCACCAATTGCTCCGCCAGAGATAAAATAGTTAAAGCCATCTTTTTCAATAAGTTCAATGATGGTATCTTCAAGCATTTTCAAATATTCTTTTTGCTCTTTACAATCTTTGTCGCGATAGTTCCACGGGAAACCTTTCGGCCTGTGCCCTGTCAAAGCGCAGATTTTGTTCATAGTTTAGCTCCTTAACAGCGTTTTCTTTATTGTAACACGCGTGTTACATAATATCAAATACAAACCCTTATAATTTAGAAAAAATGTTTCATATATGTAACATTCTAATTAAGGGGATTTGGTAATGAATTTAAATGAAGCAGTTGGAATGAGATTAAAGAAATTGATTGAAGAAAAGGAGTGGAAGAATTACACTATTCAAAAAGAGGGCGGGGTTCCGCGCGTTACAGTCGGTCGTATCGTTGATGCAAAAATAAAAACCGTCAAGCTCGATACTCTTTACCAGATAACGCAGACTTTAGGTGTTTCCCTCAAAGATTTTTTCGACGACCCCATATTTGACAATGTAACAGATTAATACAAAACAAGTGCCGAGCAACCTCACTCGGCACTTTTAAGTAAATCTTGATTTTTATAATAGAGCTTGTTAAAATTGTAT
>ERZ1090880.1134-NODE-1135-length-13683-cov-10.735031_pt1 | contig 13683 bp, 12 predicted proteins | sample MGYA00478471_ERZ1090880 | MGnify/ENA primary metagenome ERZ1090880 (study PRJEB33644, sample SAMEA5815734) | chicken gut metagenome | biome: Chicken; feature: Gastrointestinal Tract; material: Caecum | place: Ireland | collected 2019-01-01 | study: A study of... | reverse complement strand
GGCTTTGGCCGGTCCTTTTCTGTTGTCAAGTACGGGGTTTCATGAGGCGCTTACAGAGAATCTCTGCCTACCCGGCAGAGCAAAAAGAGAACTTTCACCCCAGCCGCCTTTGCCTGTGCCAGAGCCTCCCCGAAAGCCGGGTGAGTGTCCACATTGGGACGCACCTCGGTGATCCCTTCCATCTGGATCACAAAAGCCACCCCGCAGCGGACCCCGGCCTGCTGGGCCTGGGTCAGTTCCTGCAGGTGCTTGACGCCCCGCTCGGTAGGAGCGTCGGGGAAGTAGCCGATGCCGTTTACTTCCAGAGTGCAGCCCTTCACCTCCAGCAGGTAGAGCTGGCCGGCCCTTTCCATGGCGAAGTCGATCCGGGATTTGCCGTAGGAAAACTCAGGGTGAATCGCGTCAAAGCCCTGGGTTTCCAGCCACTCCTTTACCACCTTGTTGGGAGCCTGGCTGTCAATGTTGACCCAGCCCAGGCCCTCTTTCCGGACGGCTACCAGATCATATTTTGTCTTGCGGGCGGGGTTATCCGACACTTCCAGCCGGACATCCGCCCCCGGCAGCAGCAATTCCTTGCAGCGGCCGGTGTTTTTGACATGGACGGTCTCTTCTTTGCCGTCCAACAGGACCTTGGCAATAAATCGGTTAGGGCGGGAGAGGAAGGTGGTGTCCAGGATGGTTTTGTATTGCATAGAAGGTTCCTTTTCATTCAATGGTCTCAAGCTGAGGGGTGAACGCATTTACATCCCCCAGCAGCCTCATTTTTTGTCCGTCAATAACGATGGCTGCGCGGTCTGTAACCATCGCATAGGCCGTTTTCCCGCGTTCCCTCAGAACACGCCGGATTGCCTCATTTTGGGCATCGCTGCCCTCATAATACACTTCCAAATAAAAATCTTTCAGAATCGGAAGTTCTTTGAAATAACAGAATTCCGGGTAATCCTGATCTGGGAACAAATGATACTCCTCTAATTGAATGAGTCACCGGCACTGTATCCCAGCACAACTCCCTGGAACTGAAGCAGCGTGCTTCTCAAATTGAACTCGTCGATCCTCTCCATCATCCGGTCCGGCAGATAAAGAATATCCGCGCCACGAATGAGCTCTGCCGCCTTGGATTTTGAATCTGTGTAATAATTGATCCACTTAATATGGTCCTCCGGATGGATAGAGTGCTTGAGCTGTTCATAGAGAAAATCGACGGAAAAATCCAGTGTATCCAATAAAATATTGATCATGGCGGCCTCCACGAATTCGATGCAATCTTGAGCCTTCACCGATTTGCCCGGTCCTGTATAAGAACAGCATCCTGCAAAACGGTCCTGTTTCCCAAATCATACCGAAAATTAGGGTGTATCTGAAAACTCCCTAACGCTGTCCAATTCTACCAAAAAGGCGCATCTGCCGCGTTGCATTCGCTTGCATTCCACAAAAGCAGCCGCGCCGAGCGCGTCCTGCGGACGAAGCAGCGAAGGCACGGCTGGCGCAGCGCTCCGGTTTTCGCAAGCGGGCACCGTCCCGCGCCGCGAAAATCGGCTAAGCGCAAGAGTTTCGGCGCTCATGCGCCTTGCATCTGCACCTTTCTGGCGAATTGTTCAGCATTTTTGACTTCTCAGATACACCCTAGGGAACCATGCAAACTATATCACATTTTTCTTATATTCTTATCATCGAATTCTGCTCGTGTGCCTATTCTACCGGAGATTTTCTTGAAGGGATCATTAAGAAATAGTATAATAAAACCACATTTACATCTGGTTTCTTATTTCCTGTTAGGAGATGACACGATGACAGACGAAAAGAACGCCGTTTCCTCCCCACGCGTCTCATCCGATCTGGTGAGCGAAAAAATCCGTTTTATTCTTCGCCATTATAAAGATCATTTTGCTGAGCTTGATTTACAGGAACATTATAAATGGAAAGCCATCGACTGGTACCGGTAAAAATGGGATCTCAGCGTTCCTCTGTCTGAATTTCCAGCAATGGTTGAAACTGCGCTGGGCGAATCCGGCAACCTGCTGGCAGCGCGCATGTACTATGCTTATCCCATGGCAACCGAATTTGCCCGAGACATGACAGAGAAGGCCCGCGAAGCCTTTCTGGTGTTGTACGATGAGAGCCGGCCTCTTGCCGAACGGTATGAAATTTTTCGCAGAGGATTTGACAGCTATGTAAAACCACTAGGAAAAAACCACTACCAGGATCTTCATGCCATCTCCGTCTATTTTACATTTGAATATCCAAACCGGTATTTCTTTTACAAATACAGCGTTTACACTGCATTCTGCGCCCGGGTTGGCTATCATGAAGAAAAGCCGAAGCGCAGTTCTTCCGTCTGGAGACCGGAAGCAAACAACCGCCTTCACCAGCGCATTTTGGAAGAGGTTCAAAAAGACCCGGAACTCCTTGCGCTCAACCAGAAACGCGCCGCAGAATTTCATACCTACAACGATCCCGACCTGCACATTCTTGCCGCTGATATCGCATTTTATGGGGCGAACTATATGCAGGAGAGCGACTTTGCCTTATTTGCTGCTTCCGATGAATCGGAAGAACTTGTAGCTGCAGCTGTGCCTGAGAATTCTTTCGATGATACGGCCACATCCGGGACGGATATTCCCCTTAATACCATTCTGTACGGGCCGCCGGGTACCGGAAAAACCTATTATACAGTCATTTATGCTGTCGCAATCATTGAGGACAAGGAACTGGATACAGTTCGCTCCGAGCCTTACAGCGAGGTTATCAAGCGCTACAACCGCTACAAAGAAAATCATCAAATCGCCTTTACAACCTTCCATCAGTCCTATGGATATGAGGAATTTATCGAGGGAATCAAACCCGATGTTCTTGATGATGATTCCGATGGCAGCTCGTCAGAAATCCGCTACAAAGTGTCCTCTGGTATCTTTAAATCGTTTTGTGAGCGCGCCCGTCAGGCAACCGCCGCTTCAGCCGTCCAGGTGAAAGATTTTGGAATGAATTCCCTCCCCAACATCTGGAAGGTTTCGCTCGAAGGAACCGGGGATAACCCCACCCGAACCGAGTGTCTGAAAAATGGGCACATCCGAATCGGATGGGATGAGTATAAAGAAAAAATCACAGACCAAACCGACTTTTCCGCATATGGCGGAAAAAATCCTCTGAATGCCTTTATCAACCGAATGCAGATCGGCGACGTGGTTCTCTCTTGCTACAGCGCCTCTACCATTGACGCCATCGGCGTTATAACGGGCGACTATGAATGGCACAATGAATACAAACAATACAAGCGGCTGCGAAAGGTGAACTGGATCGTGAAAAACATCCAGGAAAACATTCTAGAGAGCAACGGCGGGGTATCTATGACCCTGTCCACCGTCTACCGTATGTCCAACATCACGCTGGCAGACGTATATCGGATGATTGAAAAATATTCTCCCAAGGCCGTCCATTCGGGCGGAACTTCCCACGCCTCGCCCGATGAAACCCGTTATGTGTTCATTATTGATGAAATCAACCGCGGAAATATCTCCAAGATCTTCGGCGAGTTGATCACCCTTATCGAGCCTTCCAAGCGGGAGGGACAGCCAGAGGGTATCCTCGCTCTTCTTCCCTATTCTCAGAAACCTTTCGGCGTACCCAAAAATGTTTATTTGATCGGCACCATGAACACCGCAGACCGGTCTGTAACTGCTTTAGACACGGCGCTGCGCCGCCGTTTTTCCTTCCGGGAGATGCTTCCTGACCCAAAGCTTCTTTCTGGCATCAGCGTAGAGGGAATGTCCATTCAGGAAATGCTGGCCACCATGAATCAGCGGATCGCCGTTCTGTACGACCGCGAGCACACCATCGGTCACTCCTATTTTATTCCTCTCAAAGACGACCCCAGTATGGATACCCTGGGGCGCATCTTTGAAGACAAAGTCTTTCCTCTACTACAGGAATACTTCTTTGATGACTACCAAAAAATACGCCTGATTTTGGGCGACAACCGCAAGCCGGATTCTGCAAAACAATTTATCCAGGCCGAGCCTGTCAACTACATGGCCTTGTTTGGCAATGCGGAGATCGGTGCAGAAGAGGATTGCCTCTACCGCATCAATTCGGCCGCCTTCTACGACCCAGAAGCCTACCTCTCTATCTGTCTGTCCCAAGGGCAATCTGAGGACGAGCCATGAAAACAATGGTTTATCAAATCTGTGAATTTGAATCTTTCTTCTCAGAAGGCTCCGGCAGAGAAATGCCCGGATACCATGCCCTGCCCCCTGCTGTGTTTTCTCAGCTTGAACATTTTCTTTTGGAGCGCAGCTCTTCCGGGTCAGAGGAAACTTTTTGGATGACCTTATCCATTCGCAGAGGGTTCGGCAAAGTCATTACGGTCCAGAATTACGTCGGCGTCATCTTAATGGAGAATGGCACTCTGATAGAGATTCTTCCCAAAATCCATTCGGCCATGGACTGTGACCCGGACGGGGCTCGGACCAAAAAGCTCCTGATTGAGATGCTGAAGACCCTACGGGAGGCTCCCTTCAAGAATTTTCAAATTTCCTCTGTTGGCTCCGCCCAAATGAATCTCTTCGAGATTTTTGTGCGGATGTTCCTGGACGAAGTGTTTCCGCTGGTCAAACGGGGGCTCCCCTGTGGATATGAGGTTGCAGAGGAAAACTCCGCATTTTTTCGAGGAAAGCTAATGGTTTCCCAGCACATTCGACTCAATTTCGCCCATCAGGAGCGAAGTTACATCCAGCATGACCAGTTCACCGCCAATCGCCCAGAAAACCGTATTCTCAAGGCCACCCTTTTGTATTTATATCGCTATTCCCGCTCTCTGAAAAATCGCACCGATATCAAAGTTCTTCTTCAGTCCTTTTTGAACGTGTCCCCCTCCACTGATTTTATCTCCGACTTCGCCCTATGCAGTTCTGACCGGACAGCTCGTGAATATCAAAATTCTCTGTTGTGGAGCCGCGTTTTTCTGGAAGGCAAGAGTTTTACTTCTTATTCGGGGTCTCACTTGGCGTTAGCCCTTCTCTTCCCGATGGAAAAGCTTTTTGAAAGCTATATCGCCGTGCATCTTCAGAAGCAACTCGCTGGAAAACCCTATTCCCTTTCCATACAAGACACGACCCACCATCTCTTTGACAGCCCCCAAAAAGCATTCCAATTACGGCCGGACCTTGTGATCCGAAGAAAAACGGACAATACCGTTTTTGTAGCAGATACCAAGTGGAAGCTGCTGGATGTAAGAAAACCGCACTATGGCGTCTCACAGTCCGATCTCTACCAGATGGCTGTCTATCAGTATAAGTACCATGCCCAAAATGTTACCCTTCTTTATCCAAGATCCAGCTCTATTGACTTGTCTAAGCCCGTCTCCTTCACGTCTAAGGATGGGCTGACCGTCCATCTGAGGTGGATTGACCTATTGGATGCGAAGCAGAGCATCGCTGCTTTTTCAGAAACATTTGCGCATTGAAAAAGGCTGTTGCGAAAACACACCGCAGCAGCCTTTTTGTATTTAGGATGAAAAAATGGCCCGGTCAAAATCTCCTTGACGTTCTGTTGAATTTAGGCCCTCCTCCGAAAATACTCAATCAGAATCTCTTTGATGTAGTGGTATCTTCGGGCATAGGTATTTTCTACCCGTATCAGCTCAAAGCCGTGGTCCCGGCAAATTTTCTCTTTTTTTCGGTCCCGCTGCTGGACGATCGGGTCATCTTTATGTTCCTGGCCATCCAGTTCAATGGCCAGAATCGGGATGAGCTGCTGGCGGTCCTCCCGCTGATACACCACAAAATCAAACCTGCCGGTATAAAACAAATCGCAGTAACTGGGGTTATTCTGAAACACATGGGAAATCGCCACTTCGCGCCGCACCGTGTACCGTTTTTCTGAGAGGAACACATTATCCAGCGCATGATTCAGCGTTTGCAGGAAGGCTTCTTCCGTCTCGGTGCTGTAGGGCTTAATCCCCAGCGCCCGGGACGCTGCCGGCTTGGGGGACACCTCTGACACACCATTGCTCCGGACGTATTTCACTAGATCATACAGGTCATCGTCCGTTTCCGTCCCATGCAGACGCTCCAGCTCCTGGTTATTGGAAAGCAGGATCAGCTGGTCTTTCGCCCGAGAGGTAGCCACATTAATCAATTCTTTGTTGTTCTTCAGCCATTGGTAAGTCTGCGGGCGGGTTTTGTCGGTCAGGGCTAGCGAAAAAATTACCACATCCTTTTCGTCGCCCTGAAAGGAATGAACCGTCCCGCAGGTTCCGTTGCTGTAATGCTTCTCGGTCAGCATCTGCTGGATTAGTTCCCTCTGACGTGCAAAGGGCGTAATGATCCCGACAGATTTTTCCGGGTATTTGCTCAGATACCGATCGATCAAATCTACCTCCGCCGGGGCCGTGTTCTTTTCTGTGCTCGTGTCATGGGGCAGATTCACATAGACCAGAGGTCTTTTGCTTTTCCCTTTGCTGGCCACCTGCAATTTTTGATTGTAGTATTTTTTATTGTTGAAGGCGATGATTTTCGGATCACAGCGATAGTGATACCGCAAAAGCACCTCGTCGCTGACCGAGTCGCAGGCCAAAAAGCAAGTATAGACGGAATTTCGGATATAATCGTACTCCTCCCCCACATGGTATCTCTTTCTCAACACCTCATTGTCCTTGGGGTCCAGCAGAATCACCGGCCGGAGCTGCTGTGGGTCCCCTACCAGCATCAACGAATTTCCCCGTACAATCGGAACCAGGGAGACTGCCGTGTTGCACTGGCTGGCCTCGTCCATAATCACCATATCGAAGGCTGGTTCGGGGTCGCCCAGACGCTGTGCCGAAATACAGGTCGTTGCCACAAAGGGGAAAATCCGCAAGAACTTTTTCAGGTTTTCTTCTTTGGACAGGTATCGATGAAAGGCCAGTACGTTGGCAGCCGGATCGGCCTCGCTGTAAATGATGGACTTCAATTCTTCATTTTTCGGCTCGCCCAAGCGGCGAATGTACTTGGCCGAAGTGTAGTAGAGGTATTTTAAGAATTCCTGCTCATTCTGGTCCAACAGTGCCAGAGCATCCTCTGTTGTCACGGTTCCCCGGCGCTTCAGTTCGGCTTCCACTTTCGGCAGCTGACCGGTCTGCAATTCAAACTGGAAATTCATGTGGTTGCGGGCTTCCAGCAACCTTTGAATGGTCTCCCGGCGTTCCTGCAGATCCAGGATCTCGTCGTATCGTTCCAGCAGCTCGGTTAGACGCTTTGCCCGTTCCACCCGCTGTTCGTGGTTGCGATCCAGCGTTTTTTCATAGACGGTAATTCTCTGACAAGCTTCGTACATCTGGCGGATCTCTTTTAACGCCCGCTCGACGCAGTCATTATTTCCCAAACGAACGATGGGAAACGGAATTTTTTGGCCTTTATACTCCAGGCTTTTCAGTTTCTTCACCACGCCATCGATGGGATGATTGTTGTAAGAGGCAAACAAAACGGTCCGCTCGTTAAAAAATGCTGTGGTCATGGTGTTTACGATGGTATTTGTCTTGCCGGTACCCGGCGGCCCCTGCACATAGGCAATAGGATACCGCATCGCATTGTTGATGGCGAGCATCTGATCCAGATTGACCTTGTTGTCGAGCAGCGCCAGAGGAAAGGATTTTCTTCTGCGGGGCCGCGCCACCATCTGACGAAAAAACGCCTGGATCGGGGGCGTCACTTCCTCCCCCTCTGGTGCATCAAACATCCGGGAAATTCCGCGGTACTCGTGTTCCAGGTCCACCAGAACTTCCCGTCCAATGGCCACAAGATAGGGCATATCATCCACACCCTGAATCCAGCTGCAGGTCTGGGTCATGCAATCCTTGATCTCTTCTGCGTTCTCTTCAAATTTATCCAGCAGCTCATAGTCCTCTGCGTCCAGGAAAGCGTGTGCACTTACTTTTACCCCATCCAACGTGAACTCCCGGCAGACTACAACCTTGTCCACCGGACGCAATGTACGATTTTCAATATCCAGTCCTAAGGGCTGATAGGCCAACACATATAATCCGCGATCTATATGGACGCTGAGCAAATTCATCCCCAGCTGCCGGATCTGGCGTTTTTTTCGATTTGATTGGGACTCAATGCGGTTCTGAAAATTTCGCACGATCTCCGCAAATTGCACTTCATTCAGGGCAATCGTTCCATCTTGAAACCGATCCTGATCCAGCTGTGAGATCAGAAAATATTCTGTCTTATAGGGCGTACTGTCCAGTTTGTGGCAATCTGTCAGATATTCCAAAACCCGAAGATTTGCCGTATTCCCAAAAAGGGCTTCATATTTCCGAGGGTTTTCCATGACATCCTGAACCAGGGCCTCGTTGATCTCGCACCAGGAGCCTTCGATCACCTCGGCAGAAATGATCCGTTCCACCCTGATATAAAGTTCCTGCACCGTCAGTCTGCCCAGATGCAGCCCGTCCACCTGCATCTGTCCATTCTGGGGAGAAAGAGTTTTGACCGCAATCCAGTATTTTGTGATTTGCTCGCTTTGATTCTTATAAACGATGCTCAGCCATTTGCCTTTGTGGATTGCCTCAAAAAGCGCCTTTCCTATGCTGTTCATATTCATCTATCCTTGCGTATAGGGTTTTCTTTATCGTCACAAAGTAATCCCATAAAATCCGAGTGTTATCTTTGCCCTATGCAAGTTTCTTGCAGGCAACGGGCGAACTGTTTTTCATTTCAACCGCTCAAAGTAACTCTCCAGCTTTTCATCACAGATCCGCTGTATTTCCTGTTTTTCTTCTTCGGTCAGCTTCTTCCAGACTGATTCATCCACCTGGACCACGCCCAGGGTCCTAGTGTGGTGGAGCATCTGCATATCCTCGAACCGCTTGAAGGGGTTGGACAGGATGTTCCTCTGGGCCTGGGCGTCGGTATAGTCTCCCCTGGCATAGATGCTGTTGGCTTTTTCCACCACCAGACCAGCGGCCCGCCGGGCCTCATAAAATTTCCGAAAGTAGTCCACGACATCGCTGAGCTTCATTCGGCCTTTGTTGTCTGCAAGAGAAAGAATTGCTTTCAGCAGCACCGGCTTATAGGAGTAGCTCATATCCATCTGACGAACCATCTCCATGAACAGATCCTTGCGGTTGGAGTCATCAATGAGCGTCCAGCCATATTGCTCAGCGTACTTCTTGAGGGTCTCCTCTTTGAAGTACTTGAAGGTCCGGTGCTCGCTCATGGGGACAACCAAATCCGGCACCAGCAGACCTTCCCGCACATATCGCTCGATGGTCTCGGTCTGCACATCCACCCGGCGCACAAACTCCATCTGGGAGATCATGCCGGCAGCCTCTTCCTGCCAGTTGAAAAGATCAACCAGCTCATAATCCAGTGCATCCACAGGCCAATCGATGATAGCGTCGGGGCGTTCGCCGCGCTCATACAGCCCTTGCTCAGCCATTTTCTGCTTCTTGCTCCCCAATACCAGCGCACCCGGCCTGTACTCCTTTAGACGGAACAACCGGTGCATCGAGTACGGCATATTATACTGGCTGGCGTTGTCTACAAAGTCAAACACCATCAGGCTTTCTTTGCCGGGCGACAGCCGCATACCACGGCCCAGCTGTTGCGTATAGAGCACCTTGGACATGGTGGGCCGGGCCATGAAGAGCACTTCGGTGGCCGGGCAGTCCCAGCCCTCGTTGAGCAGGTCACAGGCACACAGGACCTTTGTTTGTCCCTTTTCAAAGCGGGCCAGAATTTCCTGCCGGTCGGCCGCTTTGATTTCACCAGATACTGCTTCGGCAGCCACGCCGGCGCCATGAAGCCGCCCTGCAATTTCCTTTGCATGCTGGACAGATGCGCAGAAAATCACAGTGCGCTTATCCTTCACATATTGCAGCCATGTGTCCACAATCAGCTGATTCCGTTCCGGCACATAAATTTTGTTCTCCAGGTCACGTATGTTGTACTGGATGCTGTTGAAGCGCAACCTTGGTCAAATCTATATTGGTATGGATACGAATGCAGCGCACAGGCACCAGTTCACCAATCTCGACGGCTGTCTGGATGTCCAGTTTATGAGCGGTATGTTTGAAGATGTCCAGAATATTCTTGTCATCGGCCCGCTCCGGCGTGGCGGTCAGACCCAGGGTGAATTCTGGTGTAAAATAGGCCAGGTCCTTCTGGTATGTATCAGCGGAGGCATGGTGAGCCTCATCCACAATGATGTAGCCAAATTCGTCCGGCTTGAACTGTTCCAGATTCAGCGCCACACTCTGGATGCTGCCGCAGACGACGAAGGCGTCCTTTTCCTTTGCGCTCTCCACATAGCGGCCCACTGTGGCCTGGGGCCACAGTTCCCGGAATGTTCTGGCTGCCTGATCCACCAGTTCTACAGTATGAGCCAGGAACAGCGTTCGCTTGCCAAAGCGCTTGGCATCCATGACGGCAGTCACCGTTTTGCCAGTGCCGGTGGCATGGTAAAGCAGGGCAATAGTCTCAAAACGGCTGCGCATCTCCTCCAGTGCAGCCAGCGCCTGCTTCTGGTGCTCCTTCAGTTCCAGACGGGAGCCATTCAGAGACTTGCCCCGCTGGGTGGGAAGATAGTCCTCAATCTCCTTGAAGCTGGGATGCTGGCCCAGAAAGACCCGCAGCTCATCCTTCACGGTTTCCGGTTGCTGCTGCATCTGCCGCACCGCCCAGCGGTACACATCCCAGCCCAGATAGATCATGCTGTTTTGTTTGAGCAGATCATCATAAAACTTGTTCTGAGAAACCAGCTTGGGGTTATGGGAAGCTTCATCGTCAATCTCAATGGCCACTTTACGCCCGCCGTTCTCGATCATAAAATCGGCAAACCGGCTGTTCTGATAAATATCAAAGAAAGGGTACTGGGAGTAGAGATAACCTGCCTTTTCAGCACCAAAGGTGTCAGAAAACAATTCAATAAACAAGTCCTCGGCACTGCTGCCAGAGATTGAACGATAAGTAGGCATAGAGGCACCTCACATGATCCGTTTCAGCCGGTCCTCTTCCGGGACCTCGGACTGCAGGCTTCGCAGCTTTGCCAAGGAGATGGGCCGCTGGCCGTTCTTCTGTATTTTCCCGCAATGTGTCCAGGCAAGTTCGCCCGGCCCATTGTATACCTCGGAAAAGGTCCCGTCCGGATGGATTTGCAGCACCAACAGCCATTCCGGCTCGCTTGAGAGTGCGACCCGGTCAATTTGGGTTGCTTTGATTTGAACCAGCCGACCATCCGGCGCTTTGGCATCATGGGTTTCTTTGGATGCCTCAAACAGCGTCAGCCCATAGCAGCAGGCCGCCAGCGCCTCGCCAATGCTCCCGATCATATGTCCATCTGGCGTATAGTGTCTCCCGGGAAACAGTTCTTCCAGTTCATGCGAAACACGATAAAGAGTTTTTATTTTTTCCGCGACCATTTCCTGTATCGTTGCTGCGCTCATTCCCACACTTCCTTCAGCAGAATCTTTTTTGCAAATCCGCCGCGTTCGGCTACCTTGTCCGCCCGCACTTGCTCCAGCTCATCCAATGTCCAGCCGCGAGCCCGCACAATCGCCTGCATGACCTCCAAAAGATCGGCCAGCTCCTCCAGAGATTTGCTCTCCTGGTATTCCGCCAGCTCTTCGTTCAGCTTTTGGTCCAGAAGCCGGATGTACGCCTCATCAGACAGCGTTTCACAGACACAGGTCTTCCCGTCCCCCTCGATGATCTCCGGGATACGGTCGCGGACCAGCTTATAATAGGTTTTCACCGGCATCTTTCAGCCTCCTCAAAATCTCCTCGTCCGCCGGACAGAAGGCATACTGGTCGATCTCATTTACCGTGATCCAGCGGATGTCGTTGTGTTCCAGCTTTTGGGGAGTTCCCTCCCGGATGGTCGCGTGGAACAGGGTCAGATGCACCGTCAGGTCCGGATATTCGTGGACCACGTCCATAAATACTTTGCCAATATCCAGGGTAATGGCCAGCTCCTCCTGACACTCCCGGATGAGCGCCTGCTCTTTTGTCTCCCCTGGCTCCACCTTTCCGCCCACAAACTCCCAGAGCAGCCCTCTGGCCTTGTGGGCCGGGCGCTGGCAGATCATAAATTTATCTTTGTCCCAGATTAAGGCTGCGACGACTTCAGTCATGTAATTTTCCTCGATCATTTTTGAATGAACGCAATGACAGCATCTAAATTGTCTAAGATAAATTGCTGCGCTGATCTATTATAAACCACAACTGTATAAGGTCCTCTTAGGCTCTGCCGCTCCTCAGTGGAAATACCAATATCAATTCCCTGATCCGTTGGTCTCCGGACTGTTTTTCCATCATCTTTCACGACCAATTTCAAAAATCCAGTTTCCCTAAGCCAATCCGCGATCTGCTTATAAGTCAGTTTTTTCATCTCATCCGTCTGAATCAATGCGTTAATTCTACGTTCAATTTCACTGATTGGTATAGGCAGCTCCGAATATTCAAATTTTTCTCGACTTTCGTAATCCAGCTGGAACGGAACCTTGGAAGATTTATTTTTTGGCTGAGAAATCCCTTTATTTTCTACAACTTGCCTCAAGAGGTCTGACACATAAAAAAGACAGCGAGAGATCTTCACATTATTTATGATATCAGACTCCGGCACCTCTTGATTTGTTAATGGATTGATTCCGTTGGCAAGTTTTTCTATGTAACTCTTTGCATAGGCAATCTTCTCCAGCTCGGTCATCGCGATTCTCCTTTATCCTACAACCAGCTTGTTTGTCTTTTTCAAGAACTTCGCCGGGATCGGCCGATCCAGTTTCCAGGTAATATTCATGGGCCGGCTCCCCTCATGTTTTACATAGTTTGCAGTTCCCAAGAAGGTATACGCCTCTGCTCCACCGCTGATCCGATCCGTTTTGAACTCTCGGACAAACAACAACACTTTGCTCCCGCGTTCCCGGTGGTGAATATACCGTTGCCCTGTAGGAGAATCTGCCGCTGTAGTGCTCTGACTCTGCCAATGGAACAGGCTCTCGTTGATGGAGTAGTCCTTGTACATAGTGGTTGGCGAATAGTCCTTATCAGCTTTATTCAGCGTCACAAAGAACACATCTAGCTGCTTTTCTGGCAGCCACTTGACCCCTTCACGCACAGTTGCCGGTTTCAGGAAATCCATTGCAACCAGCAACTGATCCCGAGTATAGGTACAGTGAAGATCCAGTGGGCAGTCAAACCCCAGCTCCACTGGCTCGTCTATAAAATCAATCTGCTCATACCGATATCGGAGTAGGCTCAAAAGCTCCTCCAGCAGAACAGAGCTATCCGAAAGAGCATACAGGTTGTCCAGCACCTCATCTGCCGCCCAGTCCTCTGCAGCCTTGCCCCAAACTGTCACATAGAACATTTGGAGCATCCGCCGCTCCCGTTCGCTCAGTGCCGCAAAATCCACATCATCTAGACGAGGGAGAAGGTCCAGCAAAAAGCGAATCCACCGCCGGGAGTCAATGACAGCCAACCGTGCAAAAGCTTTTGTGAGCAGATCCTCCATCGGTTCGCTGAAATCCTCAATAACGTCTGCACGAGCACAAAGTCGGGAGAAAGAAGAGAATTTATAAATCGCTCTGGGGTCCAGGTGGTAATAGTCCAGAAAGTTTGCCAAGGTCAGCTCCAGACCGCTATCTTCGGTGAAGCTAGGGTGTATCTGAAAACTCAAAAACGCCCAAAAAAGTGTTAAAAAGACAAG
>ERZ1090880.1131-NODE-1132-length-13692-cov-5.493217_pt1 | contig 13692 bp, 6 predicted proteins | sample MGYA00478471_ERZ1090880 | MGnify/ENA primary metagenome ERZ1090880 (study PRJEB33644, sample SAMEA5815734) | chicken gut metagenome | biome: Chicken; feature: Gastrointestinal Tract; material: Caecum | place: Ireland | collected 2019-01-01 | study: A study of the... | reverse complement strand
CCTCCATGCTTTCCATATTTCTTTTTATTTGCTGTATCATACCAATATGTACCCCAAAGTTGTTCCCATCTTCTTGTATACTTATGCCCGCTCGGATCAACATAATTCACCGGATTATTCGCACAATACGCATACAGATGCCAAGTATCTGGCTCATCTGTTTCTCCTCGATAAGTGTCTTCTGTGAGAAATCTTCCGTCTTCCGGGTTGTAATATCTGGCATTTAAGTAATAGAGTCCTGTCATGCGGTCATAGATCCCTCCGGTATAGCATACTTCATTCCCGGCTTTGTTGTCTCCTTCGATCGTCGTTTCTCCAAAGTCCGTATATTGATACACCGCATCCGCTGTCCCATCCTCTTTGATCAGGCTGGTGGTGCTTCCCTGGAGATCTTTCTGATAGAGATAGTAGGAGGCAGTTTCCCCATCATATCGCTGGGTTCCGATGATGTTTCCTTCCAGACCGATCAGGTTCTGGGAAGTCTGTTTTCCTGCTCCATCGGTCGTGTAGGATACCACGCCGTCCTGATAGTAATAGTTGGTCGTTTGGTCTCCTTCAATCTTTTGGATTCTCTGATCTTCTCCATTGTATTGGTTCTGCTGGATGACGCCGGTCTTCCCGTCTTTGGTCATCACCGCCACTTCCTTCAGACGATTCCTTGCATCGTAGGCTTTCAGGGTTCGTTCGCCAGTCTTGCTGTCTTTCACTTCCGTCTCATTTCCGCTGCGGTCATAGGTGTACTGACGGACAGAATCAACCGATTGTCCCTTTTCCACGGTCGCCGTTTCGATTTGATCCAATCCATTATAGGCATAGGTCGTCTTTTCACTTCCGTCATCCTCTGACAGACGGTTTCCTGCCGGATCATAGGTATAAGTGACCGTTTTCTTCTGATCTTCGTTCGTATGATCCGTGGTCACCGTCTTGGTCAATCGTCCAAGCGTATCATAGGTATATGCTTTTGTCTCGTTGACTGCCTTCTTCTCCGGGTAACGGTTGATTTGTGTTTTCTTTGTGATATGAGAGTTCTTATCATAGGTGTATGTATAAGACTCCATTTCTTTGCCGGTCTCAAGATCCTTAGCACTGATCTTGATCACCCGGTCAAATTCATCATAAGTATAGTCTTTTTGAACCGCTTGGCTGCCGTCGGATGAGAGATTCCGGATGTCTTTGATCTGTGTGATCTTACCGTAAGCATCATAGGTATAGGTACGGATGGTTTTTGGCTCAGATTCTGTCTGCCCTTTGATTTCCGTCAGCTGTCCATTGGCGTTATAGACATAACGAAGCCCTTTGATTTCATTTTTCTTCGTCGGATAGGATACCGTTTCCAGGTTTCCATCGGCGTTATAAGTATACGTGATCTGATGGGTCCGAATGTCCTCTTTGGTTGGCTGGCTGCTCTGATCGATCTGGGCATAACCTGTTATCCGTCCTCTGCTATCATAAGTATATTCGGTATATCGATACGCCGTCTCGGTATTTCCGGAGATTTTATAATCCACCATCTCGATGACCTGGTCATGGAGATCATAACTGTATTTTGTCATCAGCGTCCGGCTTCCCGCACTTTCTGCCGGTTCCGGTGCTTCATAAGACTCGGTCTTGATCAGACGATTCTTTTTATCATAATGAAACGTCTGATAGGCTCCGTTTCCATAAGTTTCTTTTGTCTTATTTCCTTTTTCGTCGTAGGTATAAGAGGTCGCGATCTTTTCCTCTCCGTCGCCCAGATCTTCCGTACGCTCCGTAAGTCCCGCTGCGTTGGTCATCTCCTTGTTCACATGCCCATTGGCATCCGTAAGACTAGTGGTCGTTGTTCCATCTTCTCCCATCTCGTAAGCGATCCGATGCTTGACGCTGCCCTGTCCGATTTTGGTCAGGCGGTTCTGATCGTCATAGGCATAGGTGGTTTTATTCCCATTCCCATCGGTAACAGAGACTTCATTTCCATTGGCATCGTACTGCGTTTCGGTCACAATGGAGGAAGCATCCGTGCCGATAGCATCTCCCTCGATGCTTGGATTTTGGATCGTATGGGTCTGCTGTCCCTGTTTATCATAGAGATTTAAGGTGATCTTTCCGTCTCCTGACGGATTGGTTCCAAGAACGATGGAGGCAATCTCTTTTCCGTCATCGGTAAAGACATGATCGGTATAAATTCCATTGCTTTGGCTGCGGACCGTATTTCCGGAAGCGTCCGTCCAGCTTTTGGACGTCGTCTTTCCATTGGTTTTTACCGTCTCCACCAAAAGATTTTCCTGCATTTTTGTCCCAGTCAAGGTGTGAATCTGTGCGTCTTCATAACCATACGATGTCTCGGTCACCGTTTGGATCCCATCGGCAGATTCCGTGGCTTTGGTGACACGGTTTAGGGAATCATACACATAGGCCGTTGTTACACCCGTACTTCCGGTCTCCGATGTCACAGTGCCGTTGGCATCATAGGCTTTGGTTTCGGTCTGGGTCTTTCCGTCCAGCTCTTTTTCGATCTTCACCGCACGTCCCAGAAAGTCATAGGTCGTCTTTGTGACTTCGCCGGTATTCTCATCGGTGTTCTCGGTTTCCCGTCCCATGGCGTCATATTTCGCAGTGGAGGCCTCCGTTACATCTCCTTGCTTGGTCGTAGAAGATTCTTCCACTTCATGATCGGCTTCCTCTGTGGAAATCTCTTCATGGGAGATCTCTTCCCCTTCCTCATACGTCCACTCGTCGGTCATTTCCCAGTTGTCCTCTTCATCGTAGGCATAGCGGCTCTCCGTTTTTGCCACCGTATCTTTTTCGGTCAAAGGATTTCCATTTTCATCATAGGTGTACGTGATATCAGAAACAGAGTCCCCATCGCTGTTTTGGGTGACTTCCTTCTGCGGAAGGTTTTCCTGTTCTCCGGTTCCATACGTTGTGGTGGTCGTCTGCCCTGTCTCATCCACTTCCTTTGTCACATTTTCGTTGGCATCATAGGTGGTCGATGTGGTGACTTTGACGTCCGTTTGGAAGTTTACGCTCCGTGATGCTCCGCTTCCGGTCAGGGTCTGATAAGAGACCGTCGTCTCGGTTCCGGTCTGCAGGAGAGGGTTTGCCGTATTTTCATACTGATAGGTCGTCTGCATCCCCGCAGGATTGGTGGATGACAACATCTTTCCTGTGGCCGTTTCATAGGTCATGGAATCTTTTGCGATCTGGGTGCCGTCTGCCTGATGGGAGGTTCCTGTGGTGGTTCCGTCTCCATAAACAAGCTTTTGATATTCCCCGTTTGGTTTTGTTAGTTTCACCGCTTTCTTATCTTCATAAGCGATGGTATAACGGTTTCCTTTGGCATCGTCAATCTGTGTGAGCCACCCTTCCCGGTCATATCCATATGGATAAGATACGGACTGTCCCTGATCGGCAGATTGCCGTTTTGCTTCTTTCAAGTTTCCGCTTTCATCATAAGTATACGTTATCTTGGTACCGTCTGGCAAATCGATTCTTTGCAGCAGATTGGAAGCACCATATTCCATGGTTAAGGTCTGATTCTTATTGGTGGTGACGGTTGAGAGTCTTCCCTGATCATCATACTCATACAGGATATAGTTTCCATTGGCATCCTCCTGGGCTGTCAGAAATCCATTAGCATCAAAGCGATACACATTTTGATCCTTATCGGTCAGGGTACAGGAAGAAAGAATGGTCTTTTGTACCGTTTCTTTCAAGGTCTGTGTCTCCCCGCCGGAAGAAACGGTGACATTGTGGCTCGGCCGATAATCCTCGCTGGCTTCCCCGGACCTTGCCAAAATGCTTTCACTTCCTTCATTTGGGGATTGTTCTTCAAATCCTCCGTTTTTTACATTTTCCAATTCCAATGTATAATCCTTACTTTCCTTGGAAACATAATGATTTCCGTCTTTTTGGAAGGTCAGATAGGTTCCGTCGCTGTCCTGGAAAACGATATCATTTCCCACCTGATACAGATGCTTATGGAAGGTGTCATACCATCCGTTCCCAAGCATTCCCGTTTTATCACTCTGGCTGTTGTAAGTTCTCGTAAGGGATAATCCCATGGCTCCGACAGAAATATCAAAATCATCTGCCATATACGTAAGATTTCCACTGGCTTTGTCTATCGTTCCTGTGCCGACCGGGGTGGAAATCTCTGCGGTATCCCGATAATCCTTGCTTCCTAAAAACTGCTGATACTCGCTTTTTGCGTCCTGTCGGATCTTGCCTGCAGCAGCTGTCGGACTGGCTTCCTGCACTTTTCCGCTTTTGGCAAGCTTCACTGCCCGCACTTGATAATAATACTCTTTTCCGCTTCCGGTCAGCGTATCGGCACACCATGGATTCTTTAAAGCACTCTGTACCAATGTCTCATCCGATGGCTGGAAATCTTCCCTGGTGCTTCGGTGTACCTCATAATAGATACTTCCGGGCAGGGCTTCTTCCTTCTTCCAGAAAATCACTGCCTTTCCGTAAGATTTCCGAACCGAAGCATCTTTGGGCTGATATTGGGCTGCCTGTGCCTGATCAGTCAAGTAATACGTCAGCGTCTTTTCTGTTTTGCTGCCGGAACGATCCGTCACGATCAGCTTGATCTCATAAGCGCCGCTTTCTGTAAAGTTGGAAGCGTTCAGCTTGATCGAACCGCTGGCACTTGTTCCTGCTTTGATGATCTCTCCATTCCCTACCTGATACTCCACCTTGGACAGATAAGCGTCGGATACGTTCCATTTTAAGGTCGGCGTCATGTTCGAGGATGGATCGTCTTCGGTGGTTCCTTTTCCATCTCCTGCATCAATGGAAGCACTCGCAATTTTCGGAGCCACACTGTCCACATACAGATACACGCTTTTCCGTGTTCCGCATATGCCTCCGTTATCTAATCCTCGGATGCTGACGCGATAAATCCCATCCGAAAGTCCCAGGGTCTTTGCATCCAGTGTATAGTTTCCTCCTGCGGTGTTCTTCCCTGTGGATGTGTAGTCTTTCACGACTTTCGTCTCCGCTGTCTTATCGCTGTTCATGGCGGCTACACGGTACTGTACCTGCTTTAAGGATTTGGAGGTAATACCGCTCCATGCGATCGTGGTTTTTCCATCTTTTTTGATGTATTGAGGCGATGCCGTTACCGTGCTTGGTACGGTTGGTCCATCATAATATCCACGCTAGGCTCAAGCCGTGCAGACTGTTATACAGAGTTCTTTTGGCATTTATGGAAAAAGAACTCTGTAAGGCAGTCTATAGGGCGCAGCCCGTGAACGAAGGAACATCGTTCCTGAGTTTGGCGCTTGAGCCAAGCTGTAATCACCAGCTTGGGCCGATAAGAGGCGTTGGAACATCTGGATGAATAAAATTTTCCAAAGCTCTTTGTCTCATCCGCATTTTTCAGCAGAATTCCATAAGATGAGATTGCTCCGGAAGCTACGCTTCTGGCATGACCGGTCAAATCGATGGTTCTTGCCTTATGTGCTGTTCCGGTCGTTGTGGCGGTTCCATACTTGGTGGAATATCCCGGACGATTGCTCCAGGTAAGTCCCGGTCTTGTCCAGTTGGCCGTTACTTGTCTGGACTCGATCACCTGTCCGCTTTGACTGCCATCGACTTCGTATATAGTCAGCGCTGCGGAATCCACATACTTTCCTTTGATCTTTGCCGTAAAATCTTTAAATCTCAAATAGGTACGGCAAATCCCCTGTTTTGCTTTTCCGGTCATCATGACCGTAACACCGGAATCATAAAAATTCGTATTCTTATAAGTTCCATTAATCACATATACATCCCAAAAATCCGTGGATCCTTTCCATGTGACCGTAGGATCAATGGTTACCGGATATTTCCGATCGGAATCCTTCAGATAGTTCTCATCCAATACCAAGGTCAGCAGATAGGTATCTTCTTCTCCTTCCATTGGTTCGATCTCATAAGAGACAGCTTCACTGTAAGCGTTTCCGGAGGCGTCGTTCATATTTGGAGCTTCCAAAGATGCTGCGATCTCTTCGGTCTCTTTGTCTAAGAAGGTAATTCCGCCGTCTAACACATTTTTCTTCGCTTTCATGCCTTTGGCATAAAACCGAAACTGCAGTTTGTTCTCTTTTGGGGCTTCATAGAGCGTGATGCTTTCTTTCACTCCGGTATCCAAGGACTGATAAACGAACGCATACTCCTGATCCTCGGATTCATAAGAAACCTTGACCGGCAGTTCTTCTTCTTCGTTTTCGGCGTTTAAGACTTCCTCTTTCTCAACCACTCCCCGATGCAGTTTTTGGATATTGGCAAAAGCATTCTCCTCTGCCGCAGCCTTCACAGCTGCCTCAGACACTTGATTGGAAGCGGTATCTTTTGCTGCGCCCTTTTCTCCTGCGTCTGTCTTTTCTTCGGTTGCTCCATAGATTGGTGCGAAGGAAATGACATAATCTCCATTCTCCATCAAGACCGGCGTTTCTGTCGTTAAGTCTTTCGGCAGATAGTGTTTTTTGTCTCCTTCTTTGTTGGTATATTGATATTCCTTTAAATCCTTCCCGCTCCCGCTTTTTCCTCCATTTACTTTCACAAGACTCGGATCATAGTCTTTTAATTTTCCATCTTCATCCTCAAACCGAACATCCTGTCCATAAAAAACGGTTTGCTTTTTCCCTCCTGCCAGCTGAAAGGTCGTAGAGTTTTTCGTATTCTCTGCTTCAATGACCTCTTTTTGATTTTCCTGCGTTTCCTGTGCGCCATAGATTCTGCGGATCGCTGTTCCGATCTCTGCCCATTGTATGGATGTGAACATCAGCACAAAAGCCAGAAAGCTGCACAATCCTCTCTTGATTTGTTTTTTCATGCATTTCCCCTTTCCTTATCCTGGTTTTTCCTTACCGTTTGTTTCCTTGTGTTCTTTCACTGTCCTCCTTTCCCTTTTTTCTAAGATATCCCTACACTTTTATAACTAGGATCATATGGAAAGGTACACTTTATTGGAAACTTTTTTAACTTTATGAAAAATATATAAATGTTTTCTCCATCTTTATCTATCATGCACAAAAAAAGATTGTAAACCTCTTATGACTTCTCAAATAGTCAATGCAGATTTACAATCCTTTTTTCTATTTATCCCTATAACCGGCTGCCGTACATCTTTTCAAAATAATTTGCATATTCTCCGGATAAGATGTTTTGCCACCATTCTTTGTTTTCCAGATACCATTCGATCGTCTGAGCAATTCCCGTGTCAAAATTATATTTTGGCTCCCAGCCAAGCTCTGTCTCTAATTTTGTCGGATCGATCGCATAGCGCATATCATGGCCCGGACGATCCGTTACAAACTTGATCAGGCTTTCCGGCTTATCAAGCGCCTTTAAGATCGTTTTTACAACTTCCAGATTGGTTCGCTCATTGTGTCCCCCTACGTTGTAAACTTCTCCTGGTTTTCCTTTGTGTAAGATCAGATCAATGGCTTCGCAGTGATCGGATACATGGAGCCAGTCTCTGACATTTTCTCCTTTTCCGTAAACCGGAAGTTCTTCATCCGCCAATGCCCGGCTGATCATCAATGGAATCAGTTTTTCCGGGAAATGATACGGTCCATAGTTGTTGGAGCATCTGGATATGGTAACAGGAAGCCCAAAGGTCCGATAATAAGCAAGGACAAATAAATCTGCGCTTGCTTTGGAACTGCTGTAAGGGCTGGATGTATGAAGCGGAGTCTCCTCGGTAAAGAAAAGATCCGGGCGGTCTAATGGCAGATCTCCATATACCTCATCGGTAGATACCTGATGATATCTTTTGACTCCATAGGTTCTGGCAGCATCCAGCAAAACCACGGTTCCTTCCACATTGGTCCGCACGAAAATGGACGGATCTTCGATGGATCGATCCACATGGCTTTCTGCGGCAAAATTGACGACTACATCGAATTTTTCTTTTTCAAAGAGATTCATAATAAATGGGCGATCCGCAATATCTCCTTTTATAAAACGATAATTCGGACAATCTTCCACTGGTTTCAGTGTTTCCAAGTTTCCCGCATAAGTCAATAAATCCAGATTTACAATCTCATCCTCCGGATATTTCTTTACCATATGATGTACGAAGTTGCCTCCGATAAATCCGGCTCCTCCAGTTACTAGTATTTTCATGTTCTATGTTCTCCTTACTTATCCAAAAATTTTCCTGCCATAACATCCATCAGATACTGTCCATATTGATTCTTTTTGAGCGGCTCAATATCTTCCAGCATTTGATCTTTTGTAATCCAATGATTTAAATATGCGATTTCTTCCGGACATGCGATTTTCCGGTGCTGATGGGTTTCCACAGTTTTTACAAAGTTGGTCGCCTCTACCAGAGACTCATGGGTTCCGGTGTCCAGCCAGGTAAATCCCTGTCCCAAAAGTTCCACATCCAAATCTCCGTTTTCAAGGTAAATCTTATTCAGATCTGTAATCTCCAGTTCACATCTTGCTGACGGTTTTAATTGTTTTGCGTACTCTACAACCCTGTTATCATAGAAATAAAGGCCTGTTACACAATAATTGGATTTCGGATGTTCCGGCTTCTCTTCGATAGAAATCGCTTTTCCGCTCTCATCAAACTCAACAATACCAAATCGCTCCGGATCATCCACATAATATCCGAACACTGTTGCTCCCTGTTTCTTATTGGCAGCCCGAAGCAGTCGTTTGGTCAGTCCATGACCATGAAAAATGTTATCCCCCAGCACCATAGCGACGTTATCACCTCCAATGAATTCTTCGCCGATGATAAATGCCTGCGCTAATCCATCCGGAGACGGCTGTACTGCATAAGACAGATGAAGTCCAAACTGACTTCCGTCTTTTAACAATTCCTGGAACCTAGGTGTATCTTCCTTTGTGGAAATGATCAGAATATCCCGAATTCCCGCATTCATAAGAACGGACATCGGATAATAGATCATCGGTTTGTCGTAAATCGGAAGCAATTGTTTTGAAGTTACCATTGTCAGCGGATAAAGTCTTGTTCCGGACCCTCCCGCAAGTATAATTCCTTTCATTGGATATCACCATTCCTTTCTCTTTGGCGGACACCGTTTAAAAATGAAACGTCTCACTAAGACCTTTCCACTTTTGATCTTTTTCTGAAATGATCAAATCTACGCCTTCTTCCAGCGGCCATTCAACTCCGATCTCTTCGTCATTCCACAGCAGACCGCCCTCATCTCCTGGATGGTAGAAGTCAGTACACTTATAACAAAATTCCGCAACATCGGAAAGAACTAAAAATCCATGTGCAAAGCCTTCCGGAATATAGAACTGTTTCATGTTCTCAGAAGACAATTCTACGCCAAACCATTTTCCATAAGTCTTAGATTCTTCTCTCAGATCCACTGCCACGTCAAAAACTTTTCCCCGCACAACACGAACCAGTTTTCCCTGTGGATACTGTTTCTGAAAATGCAGCCCTCGCAGCACTCCTCTCACAGACATGGACTGATTGTCCTGTACAAAGACCATATCAAGCCCTGCTTCTTTCATATCGTTTTGATTATAAGTCTCTACAAAATAGCCTCTTTCGTCTTTGAATACCGTTGGCTCAATTACATAGAGTCCCTCGATCTCACATGGCGTTACTTTGATTTTTCCCATTACACATTTCCTCCTTCGTATCCGATCTCTTGCAAATACCTGCTCAAAGCATCCTGCCATGACGGCAGACGCTCGAAACCATTCTCTGTCAATTTCTCTTTGGACATCCGGCTGTTTTCCGGCCGTTTCGCCTTCGCCGGGTATTCTGCGCTGGTCACCGGAGATACTTTTACATCCATTTTCGCCTGTCGGAAAATCTCGCAGGCAAACTCATACCAGGTACAGATTCCCTCATTGGTCGCATGATATCTTCCATACCGATCGGTCTGTATCATATCCACTAAAAGTCTCGCCAAATCATAGGTATAGGTCGGCGAGCCGGTCTGATCATTGACAACCGTCAGATGATCATGGGTCTTCCCGAGATTCAGCATTGTTTTAATAAAATTCTTTCCATTGACTCCAAAGACCCAGGCAATCCTGATTGTAAAAAACTTTTCTACAAATTTCTCTACGGCTAATTCTCCCTCATACTTAGTCTGTCCATAGACATTCAGCGGATGTCTCTCATCGTCCGGTTCCCATGGTCTTGTCCCCTGGCCGTCAAACACATAATCTGTACTGATATACATCATTTTTATATCTTTGTCTCCACAGATCTTCGCTATATTTTCTGTCCCCTGGGCATTGATTTTTCGACAAAGATCGACCTGATCTTCCGCGGCATCCACAGCCGTATAGGCTGCACAGTGGATTACGGCATCCGGCGCTGTCTCTTCTACGACCTTCTCTACCTGGCGCTCATCGGTAATATCCATCTCCTCAATGTCAACGCCTATCGCTTCGATCTCTCGTTTCTTCAGCTCCTGCATCACATCATGGCCAAGCTGCCCTTTCACTCCTGTTACTAAAACCTTCATTCTTCCTCCTTCTTTATCCTCGGCACAAAAAGATTCCTGCATTTTTTGTTATTTTCATCTTGCCTTCTTCTTCCACCCGTCTGCGCACAAATTCCTTAAATTCCAAATATCTGCTGGTCAGATACTCATGCTGATTTCCATGACAAGATAAAATATAGGAAATCAGAGGCTCCGGCTGATCCACCAGAAGCTCATCTTCATAATCTTCTCTTTGTACATCAGAAAATACATCCATCAGCTGTTCCTTTCCATTTTCCAATCCAAATTCTTCATAAAGATGATTGGCCGATAATATAATCCTCTGATCAAATTCCTGTACCATTCGAGTGATTTCCTGCATATGACGGCTCCCGTAAGTACTGCATAGAAACATCCCTCCCGGCTTTAGAACTCTTTTGATCTCCCGCAGAGCCTTCTGCCGATCTTTGAGATAGAACAACACATGATTGGCAATGACCAGATCGTATTTTTCTTTTTCCTTAGGAATCTTCTCACATGGAAATGTCTCATAGGAAAAGACTCCTTTTCCATCTCCAAGAAGATTCCTCGCATCTTTCACCATCCCTTCCGACTGATCCGAAAGGGTGATATGTACTCCATGCGGAATCTGACCTTCATGTTCTTTCCATAAGGCACCTGTCCCGCAGCCTATTTCCAGAATCTCATCCCCCTCGGATAGTTTTAACTTTTGAAAAATCCAGTCAAACCAGGAAACCGGATTCTGAGAATACTTTTTATGCAGATCAATCCTGATGTCCAGATTGGAAGCATTCTTGTATTGTTCCACCAGACTTTTTTCCATATTGGTCACATGCAGAAGCTCCATGACCTCATTCCAGTCAATCTCTCTGGATGTCTCAATTCGCTTTGCCGTATCCTTCAAAGACTGCTCCACCATCTTTAAATGTTCCATCTTTTTCTGGACAAGATTCAGCTGAAGGCGAATCGATTCTTTCATATAATCCCGATCATTGTCATTGATCGTCATCGTCATAATCTCTTCTAAAGAAAATCCCAGATATTTCAATGACAAAATTTTTTGAAGCTTTGCAAAATCAGCGTCTGTATACAAGCGGTATCCATTTTCGGCTACTTTGCTTGGTTTTAAAATCCCCTGCCGATCATAGTATCGGATCGTCCGCAGCGTTATATTCGCTTTTTTGGCAAATTCTCCGGATGTATAATATCCATCTTTGGTCATCACTATACCTCCTGACTTCCTTTTAGTCTATCATAAAGGGTGACGTAAGGGAACTGTCAAGCAGAAAAAGAAAAAAGAGACAATGTTCCTCCTACACCATCTCTTTTTTCTGCTTATATCGTCTTTCGATCGACTCTGATCACGGCAAAATATTCCCCCGGCATTTCGTCTCTGATCTTCTGCCGTATATCTTTTAATATTTTTTTCACGTCATATTTCTTTCCATATGGAACGACAAGATCAAAAATCACATTGGTATGAGTCTTTCCTGTTACCATCCGAAAATCATGGATCGATAAAGTTTTGTCATACTGATCGATCAATGCCTGAATCTTTTCCTTCGTCTTTGTTGTCTCCTCATCGTCCGTTACTACCGGATCCATATGGATCGTTGCTTCGCATTGGTATTCCTGCATCAGCCGCATCTCAATATGGTCGATCATATCATGGGCTTCCATAATATCCACCGTATACGGCACTTCCGCATGCAGAGAAACGATTCTGCGCCCCGGCCCATAATCGTGCACGATCATATCATGGACACCAATTATCATATCATGGCGCATGACCATATCTTCAATGTTGTCTACCAGCTGAGGATCCGGCAGTTCTCCAAGCAGAGGATTCAACGTGTCTTTGATGGCTCCATAACCACCCCACAGCACAAAACATGCTACCAGAACCCCGATGATCCCATCCAGGTTATATCCCAGGAAATAGAAAATCAGCATACCTCCCAGAACTGCAGCAGTAGAAATGCAGTCATTTAAGCTATCCGTCGCCGTGGCATTCATTGCCTCTGACTGGATCCGATTTCCAATATTCTTGTTAAAGACTGCCATCCAAAATTTTACCAGTATGGAAACAATCAAAATCACCACCGAAATGGTTTGGAATGTAATATTCTCCGGATGTATGATTTTTTCAATGGAAGACTTCAAAAGCTCAAATCCCATCAAAAGAATCGCCAGAGAAACGATCAGCCCTGATACATATTCCATTCTCCCATGTCCGAAAGGATGATCTTCATCCGCAGGTTTGCCTGCAATATAAAATCCAATTAATGTAATAATCGATGATGCCGCATCAGAAAGGTTATTAAACGCATCTGCCGTAATAGAAATTGCGCCTGTAATGATCCCTGCGAAGAATTTTCCCGCAAACAGCAGCAAATTGCAGATAATGCCTACCATGCCGCCTAACGTTCCATAAGCGCTCCTGACTTTGGCATCTGTTACATTGCCGCTGTTTTTTACAAACAGCGAAATCAATAATTTTGTCATAATACTCTCATCCCTCTGTCTTTACGCTTCCGTGATCTCCCCGGCAATTGCGGAAGCTGCCGCAGTTTTCGGAGAAGCCAGATAAATCTCTACCTTGGAAGTTCCCATACGTCCCAAGAAATTTCGGTTGTTGGTAGCCAGCACCCTCTCTCCGTCTGTCAGGATACCGCCTGCTCTTCCGCAGCAAAGTCCGCATCCCGGCTGAGTGATGATGGCTCCTGCCTTAGCGAGGATCTTTAAGTACCCTGCATCTGCCGCTTCTTTATAAATCTTACGGCTTGCCGGAGTTACGATCAATTTCACATAATCCGCAACTTTCTTTCCATCTAGGATTTCTGCTGCTGCTTTCAGATCCTCCAGCCTTCCATTGGTACAAGAACCGATAAATACCTGATCTAATTTCGTTCCTGCCACTTCTTTTACATCACGAATCTTATCTACCTGAGACGGACAGGCTGTTACCGGTACAAAATCTTCTGCTTGATAGGCAATCGTTCGGCAGTAAGCCGCATCTTCGTCTCCGTAAATCCAATCCACATCGGATAATTCTACATTAGAATATTCTGCTGTCTTTTCATCCGGCGCAAACAATGCTGCTTTCGCTCCGGCCTCAATAGCCATATTGGACATGGTCATACGGGAAGCAACCGTCATATCATCCACTGCCGTACCGGAAAATTCCAATACTTTATAAGTCGCGCCATCTGCTCCCAAACTGTCTCTTATACACATCTCCGAGCCCACGAGACTGCAGCTAATCTCG
>ERZ1090880.1126-NODE-1127-length-13751-cov-6.317684_pt1 | contig 13751 bp, 10 predicted proteins | sample MGYA00478471_ERZ1090880 | MGnify/ENA primary metagenome ERZ1090880 (study PRJEB33644, sample SAMEA5815734) | chicken gut metagenome | biome: Chicken; feature: Gastrointestinal Tract; material: Caecum | place: Ireland | collected 2019-01-01 | study: A study of... | reverse complement strand
AACGGAGGACAGGCTGTCCGGAGTTCCTTTGGCGTTCGCGCTTTGCCGAAACATACACGCGGCAGCGTGTATGTTGGAGGCAAACAACCGGCGCGAAACATGAGCGACTGCGAAAGTTCAAGAAAACGATGCAGAAAGGCGGCACGCGTCAGCGTGTCGCCTTGAACATCGTTGTCTTGACTATAAGACCCCAAGCGCGGAGCGGCTCTCCGCGCTTCCGTTGGCGTTCGGGCTTTGCCGAAGTGCGCACGCGGAGGCGTGTGCACTACAGGCAAACAACCGGCCCGAGATCTTAGCGGTGCGCAACCATTTGTCGTACCTTCTCGTATATCACCACGGCGGCGGCGACGGAGGCGTTGAGGGAGTTGACCTTGCCGAACATGGGGATGGACACCACGCCGTCGCAGACTTCGCGGGTAAGGCGGGAAACGCCCTTGCCCTCGCCGCCCACGACTATGGCGACGGGGCCGCGGAGGTCGGTGGAGTAGAGGTCGTCGCCCTCCATGTCCGCCGCGTACACCCACACGCCGCGTTCTTTCAGCTCGGCGATGGTGTTGTTTATGTTGGTCACCTTGGCGACCTTGATGTGGGCGGCGGCGCCGCTGGACACCTTGACCACGGTGTCGTTGACGCTCACCGCGCGGTGGCGGGGGATGATGATGCCGTGCACGCCCGCGCACTCGGCCACGCGGATGACCGAGCCGAGGTTATGCGGGTCCTCCACGCCGTCGAGAATGACGATGAAGGGCGGTTCGCCCCGACTCTCGGCGAGCGCGAGTATCTCTTCCGGCTCGCTGTATTTAAAGTCGGTCACCTCGGCGACGAAGCCCTGGTGCCGTCCGCCGTGCTCGATCTCGCGGTCGAGCGCGGTCTTGTCGCGGAAAAATATCTTTATCCCTCTGTCCTTGGCTTCCTGTATGATGCGGTTGGCGCCCGCGTCGCGCAGGTCGCGCTGTACGACCAGACGGTCTATGGTCGTGCCGCTCTTGAGCGCCTCTTCCACCGCGTTACGTCCGTATATCTTCACAGTCCTTTCACCTCTCCGTTTTCGTAAGTACAGAATCTGATCGTGTAGCCGTTGTCTTCCATGGGCTCGCTCTCGGACGTCAGCGTCCATTCGGGCAGTGCGTCCAGGTCGTCGAAGAACGCCTGCGCGCCCCCGTCCGCGTCCACCTTGGTGAGCAGGACGTGCGAGCAGTAGGGCAGCAGCGTGTGGTACATCATCGCGCCGCCTATGACGAACACGTCGTCGGGTGCGTATTTCTTGACTTCGGCGAGCAGCTCGCCCGGGCTGCGCACGAGCACGTATCCGCCCGCCTTTGCCGCCTCCGCGTCGCCGTCCGGCCACAGCACTATGTTGGTGCGGCCCTTGAGCGGCTTGCCGCCCGGGAGCGACAACAGCGTGTTGGAGCCCATGACCACCACTTTGCCCGCCGTCGTTTCCCTGAAAAACTTCATGTCGCGGGGCAGTCTGAACATCAGGTCGTTGTTCTTGCCGATGCCCCAGTTCTTGTCGCAATGCAGTATCGCTTTCATTCGTTGTCCTTTGTCCGCGCCGTGACGAACGCGGCGCACCCGTCCCTTACGACTTCAGATCATATCGCGACGGGTATGTCGTATTTTTTATCGCAGTACTTGTAGCCTTCCAGCCTGAAATCGTCGGGCGTGAAGGCGTAGAAATCCCTGACCGACTCGTTCATGACGAACTTCGGGGCGGGGAAGCGCTCGTGCTCGATCAGCTCGCGCACGATGGGGACGTGCCTGTCGTAGATGTGCGCGTCCGCGATGACGTGCACCAGCTCGCCCGCGACCAGTCCGCTCACCTGCGCGAACATATGCAGCAGCACCGCGTATTGCACGACGTTCCAGTTGTTGGCCGTCAGCATGTCCTGCGAGCGCTGGTTGAGTATGCCGTTGAGCGTGTTGCCGCTGACGTTGAACGTCATGGAGTACGCGCACGGATAGAGGTTCATCTCGTGCAGGTCGTGGTGGTTGTAGATGTTGGTGAGTATGCGGCGGGAGAGCGGGTCGTGCTTGAGGTCGTAGAGCACGCGGTCCACCTGGTCGAACTCGCCCTCGGGATAGACGTGCTTGACGCCCAGCTGGTAGCCGTACGCCTTGCCTATCGAGCCGTCCTTGTCCGCCCAGCTGTCCCAGATGTGCGAGTGCAGGTCCTTGATGTTGTTGGACTTCTTCTGCCATATCCACAACAGCTCGTCCACCGCCGAGCGCATGAACGTCCGCCGCACCGTGATGACGGGGAACTCCTCGCGCAGGTCGTAGCGGTTGACTATCCCGAACTTCTTGATCGTGTGCGCTGGCGTGCCGTCCGACCAGTGCGGGCGTACGTCCGCACCCTCGTCGCTCGTACCGTTCTCCAATATGTCTTTCAGGTTCTCCACCAGTATGTCATCGGCTCTGCTCATCCGTTGCCTCCATCGCTCTGCGCTGTATGTATTCCAGACGTTCCGTCTGCCCGCTGACGTGCAGCAGGCCTATAACCGCTTCCAGCGCCGTCGCGTGCATGTAGTCCGCGCTCGACGCGTTCTTCGCTTTGTTGTATGGGTGGGAGTTGCGCGCGCGGTGCGCCACCGCAAGCTCAGTCTCGGTCAGCTCCCCTTCGAGCGCGCGGTACGCCTTGGCCTGCGACGCCGCGTTGACGTAGCTCCGACAATAGGCGTTCATGCGCCCCGCCTTGACGTCCATGTGTTCCACGGCGTACGTGCGCACGTAAAGCGTGTACACCGCGTCGCCCACGAACGCCAGCGTGAGCGGATTAAGTTGAACGGCTCTGCTCTCCAACATACCGCCATTATACCAAATATCCCGCGCGATTGCAACGGATTGGACGCGAGAGCACGTCAAAGCTCTTGAAAATATCCCGCGTTCGTGGTATAATATCCTCGGAGATCGTACGCGCTCCCTCAAAAAAAGGAGGAAGATAAATGTCAAACGAAAACGCGGTGCGGTTCTTGCGGAGCTACAACAACATCGAAAGCCGATTGAAGTCGCTCTACAACGCCAAACCCACGCAGAACTTCACCGACCTGGTGAAGCGCTGCTCCGACCTGAACATCACCGTCCGACGGTACGAGAGCGAGCTGGTCGACTACGGCAAGCTCCGCAACGCCATCGTCCACCGAACGACGAACATGGGCGAAACGGTCATCGCCAACCCCTGCGACGAGGTCGTGCAGAACATCGAGTTCATCGAGATGCTGCTCTGCCGCCCCCCGCGGGTGACCGACGCCATCAAGGTCAAGAAGATAGCCACGGTGTTCGCGGACAAGCCCCTCGTCACCGCCGTCGAGACCTTCGCCGAACAGTGGCAGAAAACGCTCATCGTCTACGACCACGGCACCATGCTGGGCATAATCAACTGCTACAACCTCTACGGCGAGATCGCGACGCGCGTCCGCCGCGGCGAGAACGTCACCCGATTCCTCACCGAAACGCGTTGCGGCGACGTCATCCACGACGAACAGCTCCAGCGCTACAAGGTGGTGTCGGCGGAAGCCACGGTGGTGGACGTGTTCACCGCTTTCGAGGAACGCAAGGACCTCGTGGCCGTCATCGTCACCGAAAACGGCCGCATGGGCGAAAAGGCGCTCACCATCATCACTCCCACCGACTTTCCGCGCATAAACCGCTACATCGAGTCGTGCGGCGTGAAACCTTTCTGACGTGTCGTTTGCGACGGCATGTCCGAACGCGCCTTCACGGCCCTTCCAAGGCCGCAGGACGCAAACTTGAAATTTTTGAAAAAAATCAGAAAAATTTTTCAAAAAGGTATTGACAAATAAAATTTTTGTAGTATAATAAGGCTACAACAGACGAGGACTTAAGGGCGTCAACGTCAGACCGTAGGCGAGCCGACCCGGAGAAAGGGAAGTCCGATGCCGATGCGCAAGACCGATCGCAGGAAGCGAAATACTGCAGGCCCGTATCCGATAAGGGGTATAAAGGGACGTGGAGAGCGAGAGGAACGGCGGGGAGGCGGAGGAAAGAACGATCGATGGCGAAGCGGACCGAAAGACTGACGGAAACACCGTAACTCTTATCTGCAGACGTTCGTTCCGCGTACGGGGATGGGCGAGAGCGACGGAGTTGAACCGAAAGAACGAGTTTGTTTGAGTAATGTATGCAAGACCGTATGAACGCAACGTGTACCGAGCGTTCGCCGAACACGCATCGTGTGCCAGACAGGAGTGCAATCGAATGCGCGGCCCAGGAAAACGTCGGACGAACTTAAGACACGTGAACCGTTCGCTGTTCTAAACCCGCAAAATATGTGCGGCGGTCCGGGAGTGTAATCGAACGGGACCGTATGTATGGGTGGAGAAGGCACTATGGACGGCGCGATCATATGTACCCGCGAAAAGGAAAGAAAAATATCTTCACGGATCACGATTTAACCGTTAGTGAAACGGTAGGTTAAAAGCGCAAGTGTGATCGGCCGAAGATAACTTTTCGGAATAAACGGCAGGATCATCGTTTTGCATAACGTTGCGTATATAGTTCGAGGCGGTGCGTCTTTGAGATAGGCGCACCGCTGTTTTTTTAATGCGAAGCATTAAAAAAACAGCGGTGCGGGGTGACGAGGGGCGGCGCATAGCACCTTTCGGTAGCGCGCCGCCCCTGTGAGTGGGACGCCGTATAGCACGCCTTTTGCGGGCTACGCGCTCGGTCGGCGCGCCGCCCCTGTGAAGGGGACGGCGCATAGCACGCCTCTGACGGGCTACGTGCTCGGTCACATACTCCGCCTCACGCTAACGCCAGTTCGGCGACAGTAGTATGCTCCCTCGCCTGTTGCCCGTCATAGACGCACTCTGCGCCGTCCACGCAAGTGTTACTAAAATATAGATAATTAAATTCGTAATCATGGCGCCGTCCGTGCGGGAGGGGATGAACGAGGGGACGGAAAGACTTGCGGTATGGGCGTAAAAACAGTGGTGCGGCGGCGCGGGATGTGCTATAATGATGTCGTAAGCGACATGAGCAAAAGCGCAGAAAAGCGCGAGGATAAACGCAAATATAAGAGCGTAAAGAAATGAGCATGACGGGGAGGTGCGGAAATGGAAAACGCGGACGTGACGGAAAGGCTGAAAAACATAGTGGCGAGTATGAAGAGAGGGGTGTTCTTCGGGGGCGCGGGCGTGAGCACGGAGAGCGGGATACCCGATTTCCGATCGGAGGACGGGCTGTACCGCATGAAGTACAAGTACCCGCCCGAGCGTATGCTCTCGCATTCGTTTTTCCTGTCGCATACCGAGGAGTTCTTCGAGTTCTATCGTGACAAGATGTTGTATCTCGACGCGCGGCCCAACGCGGCGCACGTCAAGCTCGCGGAGTGGGAAAAAGAAGGCAGGCTGGCGGCGGTGGTCACGCAGAACATAGACGGCCTGCACCGGAAGGCGGGCAGCCGTAACGTCCTCGAGCTGCACGGCAGCGTCCTGCGCAACCACTGCATGGACTGCGGGCGGTCGTACCCCGTGGACTACGTCGCGTCCGCCACGGGCGTGCCGCGCTGCGAATGCGGCGGCATAGTCAAGCCCGACGTGGTGCTGTACGAAGAGCCGCTGGATGACGACGTGCTGGAAGCCGCCGTGGACGCCATACGCTCCGCCGATACGCTCATAGTGGGCGGCACTTCGCTCAACGTCTATCCCGCCGCGGGGCTGGTGGACTTCTTCCGCGGCGACGAGCTGGTCGTCATCAACAAGGGCTTGCCCGCGCGCGCCGTTGCGGGCGCGCTGTTCGTGGACGGCAAGATAGGCGAGACCCTCTCGAAACTGTGACGCGTCCGCTCACGCGCGCCCGTCGCCCATGGCGCACGTCGTACGCAGACAACGCATATCGTAAAAAAACACAACGCAAAAAGCACGCCGCTCTGGCGTGCTTTTTTTTGTTGCGCGCGCCCGTTTGAGGAGCGCGTAACGCTTGGAACAAAAAAAGATCGCTAAACACAGCGTTTGGAACAGAAAAGATCGCAAAATATAACTCTGAAAAACTATTGGATAACAGCGAAAACAAAACGGGGAAACGCGGGCGATGTCGCCGACCTTTCGGGAGCGGCGGCGGGTCGTGCGATTATGCGCGGTGCGGCGGGTGGAAAAGGCGGGAGCGGAACGGGGCGGCGAAAGCGGAAAAACAAAGAGGTAACACGCACGGGGAAAAGACGGGAGCGGCGGCGGGTCGTGCGATTATGCGCGGTGCGGCGGGTGGAAAAGGCGGGACGGATCGGAACGGTGGGAGCGAAAAAACAAATAGGTAACACGCACGGGGAAAAGACGGGAGCGGCGCGGGCGGTACGGTGATCGCCGGCGACGCGGTTCGTGCTGTGCGCGGCGCAGAGCGGTGCTCACGGTGGCGAGCATACTGCTCATCGACCCCATGCTCGCATGGATAAACGTCCCGCTTCCCTCGGGCGTGGTGTACGTTGCGGCGAAAGCGGAAAAACAAAGAGGTAACACTGCGGGAGGGTGGGGAGTATAATGTATTGAGAGGCGGCGGAGGCCGCAAATCGACACACAAGGAGAAGGCTATGCTTTTCTGCAATAACGACAAAAACGGCTCGTGCGGATGCTGCGACAACGAGAGCGGCGCGTGCGGAAATTACTATCCCGTACCCGGGCCGCAAGGCCCCACCGGCGCGACGGGAGCGACGGGCGTCACGGGCCCCACGGGCGTTACGGGAGCTACGGGCCCGATCGGTCCCACGGGCGCAACGGGTCCCACGGGTGCGACCGGCCCCACGGGCGACGTCGGGCTCAGGGGCATAACGGGTCCCACGGGACCGACGGGAGCGACGGGCGAGAGCGGCCCCACCGGCCCCACGGGCGTTACGGGCGCGACGGGTCCCACCGGCCCCACGGGTGACACGGGAGCTACGGGCCCCACGGGCGACACCGGCCCGACAGGCCCCACCGGCGCGACGGGTCCCACCGGTCCGACCGGCCCTACGGGCGCGGGTCTGGACACCGCGACGCCCTTCACGCAGGGCACGACCTACGACAGCGGCGATCTGGTATATTACAACGGCTCGCTCTATACCGTGTTGACCGATTCCCCCACGGGCACGCCCGGTTCGTCCGGTGACTTCGCGCTCGTGACCGCGGTCGGCCCCACGGGCGCGACGGGTCCGACGGGTCCCACCGGTCCCACGGGCGACACGGGTCCGACAGGCCCCACGGGTGACACGGGTCCCACCGGTCCTACAGGTCCCACCGGTCCGACAGGCCCCACGGGACCGACGGGTGACGCCGGCCCGCAGGGCGCGCAAGGTATCCAAGGCCTGCAAGGCGACAAAGGCGATACTGGCGACACGGGACCTACGGGCCCCACCGGTCCCACGGGCGATACGGGTCCCACGGGACCGACGGGTGACGCCGGCCCGCAGGGCGCGCAAGGTATCCAAGGCCTGCAAGGCGACAAAGGCGATACTGGCGACACGGGACCTACGGGCCCCACCGGTCCCACGGGCGACACGGGTCCGACGGGACCGACGGGCGACGCGGGACCGCAGGGCGCGCAGGGCATCCAAGGTCTGCAAGGTCCGCAGGGCGACAAGGGCGATACGGGCGACACCGGCCCCACGGGTCCCACAGGCCCCACCGGTCCGACGGGCGACGCGGGACCGCAGGGCGCGCAGGGATTGCAAGGCCTGCAAGGTCCGCAGGGCGACAAGGGCGATACGGGCGACACCGGCCCCACGGGTCCCACAGGCCCCACCGGTCCGACGGGCGACGCGGGTCCGCAGGGCCCCGCAGGCTCGGTAACTCCCGCGGCGGCGGTGACGGACGCGAGCAGCACTTCGGACATCGTCCAGCAGTTCAACCCGTTGCGGGCAAACATGCGCAGGGCGGGAGTGTTATCGTCCTGACGCGGATATATGAGGAACGGCGACGCATTCGCGTCGCCGTTTCGTTTTTCTGTCCGTTTTTCGTCCGTTGCCCGACGTGCGGACGTGCGGATGCCCGCGTCACTGCGCCTTGTCGGGGGGTTGGAGATTTTTAAGGATGTTGTCCATGACGTCCGAGGCGTTGTGCCACCAGTCGCGGCTCCACACGCGCATGAGCTTCCAGCCCTTCTGTTCGAGGAAGCGGGAGGCGAACACGTCGCGTTCGAGGGCGGTCTCCTTGCCTTCGAAGAGGGCGCGGTCCAGCTGTATGCCCAGGACGTACCTGTCCGTCTTTTTGTCGTACACCGCCACGGATATGCGGTTCTTGCCGTCGCCGATGTCCGTTTCCACGTTGTAGCCCAGCTTTTCCAGCTTGTCGGCGATCTGGTACTCGGGCGGCACGTCCAGCGTGGAGATCGCGGGCGCGGGGGAGGGACAGAGCGCGTCGAGTATGGCCTTGACCTCCTGTTTCTTGCCCGACGACACGGCGCGGACGTACGCGAGGTACTGCCTGAACAGTCGGGGGCCGGCGTTCTTCGAGCCGTCCACTTTGAGTTCTTCCGGTTCGATGCTGGTGACCACGTATATCTTGCGTTTGGCGCGGGTGACGGCGACGTTCAGTCTGTTCTCGCCGCCCTCCGCGGACAGCGAGCCGAAGTGCGCGTTGACCCTGCCGTTCTCGCCGCGCGCGTAGCCTATGCTGAATATGATGATGTCGCGCTCGTCGCCCTGCACGTTCTCGATGTTCTTGACGAACAGTCCGACGTCCTGCCCGTCCTCCTTGCGGCTGCTCTCGCGCGTGATCTCCGTGCGGAACGCCGCGTCCATCTTGCACTCGCGGTCGATGGCGTTCTCGATGCATGCCTGTTGCTCGCTGCCGAACGTGATGATGCCCATCGTTTCGCGGTTCCTGCGCGAACGGAACAGTTTTTTGAGCAGCATGACTATCTCGTGCGCTTCCACGGGGTTGCTGCGGTCCACCCACGCGCCGTCCACCTTGATGCGCTCGATGGGCTTGTTGCGCATGGAGCGTGACACGTTGGGCGCGATGCGCAGTTTGCCGTCGTAGAACGCCATGTTGGAGAAGTCGATCAACTCGCGGCTCGCGCTGCGGTAATGGTAAGTGATGTTTGCGCTGTCGTACCGCGCGACCGCGAGGTCGAGCAGGCTTTCCACTTCCAGCGCCGCCTGACGGGTGAGGTCGTCCTCTTCCTCGCCCCCGCCCATGTACCTGCGCAGGAAGGTGGCGGTGGGGCGGAGCTGTTTTGCGTCACCCGCGACCACGATGTTCCTGCCGCGTATGATGGCGGGCAGCGTGCATTCGATGAACACCTGGCTGGCCTCGTCGAAGAGCACGAGGTCGAACAGCTCTTTTTTGAGCGGGAGTATGGACGACACGTTCTCGGGCGAGAGCAGCCAGCAGGGGAAGAGGTCGAGCAGGTACTCGCCGAACACCTCCATGGTGCGGCGTATCGGCCAGAAGTTCTGTTTCTTGGATATCTGATAGAGGAAGTCCTTGCAGTCCGCGCTCTTCTGGTACAGCCGCTGATACTCTGCCACGAAGCTCTGTTCGAACAGCTCCTTGCATATCTCGCGCTGTTCGCCCATGAGCGCGGTAATGGCGGACTTGATGCTCTCGAACTCCACGCTGCGCGACAGGTCGGCCTTCATGCTGTCCTCGAACTCGGTTATCTCGCGGTAGATGCGTATGGGCATGAGCTTTTCCAGCACGCGTTTGTAGCCCTCGCGCGAGTCGGTGATGCGGTAGGCGAACGCCAACACGGTCTTTTCGGGCTCGCTGAAATTGGACAGGCTGAGCACCATGTCGCCCAGACGCACGTACTCGGCGAGCGCCTTGGCGAGGTCGCCCAGCGCCGCCTGGTCGCCGCGCAGCACGGCCTCCACCGCCAGCGCGTAACCGTCGTAGGTGAGCACCTCTTTAAGGAATTCGTAGTCGCTGGCGAACTCCTCGATCGCCTGTTTGCTCTCGATGTACTTGCGCTCCGTTTCCTTTTCCTTGCGGCTCATCAGTACGCGCGCGACGGGGTAGAGCGGGAACGCTATCTTGCTCGTCTGCAAAAAGGAATACGTCTTGGGGTACTCGTACGCCGCCAGCGTCTTGACCAGCAGTTTCTCGCCCTTCTCGCTGCCCAGCTTGTCGTAGAGCGCGAGTATCTGGCGGGAGTAGGGGTGGGAGTTCTCGTCGAACACCGCCACGCGCGTCCGCATGAGCGCCGCCAGCTTGGCGCGCGCCCGCGAGAGCGTGTCGATGTGCAGGTCGGGACGCAGGTACTGTATGAAGGGATTGCGCTTGCGCGTTTCCGCGTAGTCGTAATATATGTCCGCCTTGCCGTTGCGGAGCGAAGTGAGCGCGTCGTTGAGCGTTTCGTAGTCGTAGGACAGCAGCCGCTTGTTGCGTATCATCTCGCGGTATATCGAGTACTCGCCGCTGCGCTTGCCCGGAATGAAGGAGTTGTAATACATCTCGATCAGGCTCAGCCCGAAGGGGCTCTTGACGAGCAGCGAGTCGGATATGGCTTCCAGCTTGGCTATCTCGGCGTCCAGCCTGTCGCTTATGACGCGGTATTTGCCGTAAGAGTCGGGCGTTTCCGCGTCGATGACCGCGTTGTGACGGGTCAGACACCTGTCGTAGAACGCCCGCCGCTCCTTGACGGGGTCCACGACGAACATGGCTTTTTTGTTGAGGTCGCCCAGGCGGTTGTAAACGACGTCCAGCGCCGCCTTCTTCTGCGACACCACCAGCACGCGCTTGCCCTTGCAGATGGCGTCCGATATCAGGTTGACTATGGTCTGCGACTTGCCCGTGCCGGGCGGGCCGTATATGACCATGTTGCCCTGGCGCGCGACCTTGGCGACCACGCTGCGCTGGGCGTAGTCCAGATCGCTTATCATGAACAGGTCGCGGTCGGGCTCCTCTCTGCGGCGTTTCCTGCGGCGCGCGTTGGGCGCGATCAGCTCGTCCGCCGCCTCGCTCGTGATATGCCGCTTCTCTATCTCCGAATAGTCGTTGTATATGGAGTTGGCGAGGGAGTACCGCGCCAGCACGCACGCGCGCGCTATGGCGGGCGGGTCCTTGGCGGTCGGCTCCCTGAACGCGCCGAATTCGCGCATGTGCTTGTGCTCCGGCCGGCGTATGTGCAGACCGAACTTGTCGAGGTAGTCGAGCACGCGGTCGAGATCCGTCAGACCAGCCGCGCGCAGGTCGTCGAACTCCGTCACCAGCTCGGTGGTGTCGATGCGGCGGGACTGCGCGTATGCGAACAGCAACGCCTTGTTCAGCCGCACGCTCTCGCCGCGCTTGAGCCGCAGCGTGACCTTGGTGTCCTCTTCGGCGTCTACCTCCACGGGGAAGAAGAGCAGGGGAGCCTTGAACAGGAAGTCGCGCGTGCCGCCGTAGACGAACGGGTAGCCCACGAACAGCTCGTACCGCCCCGTTTCCTTCTCGATGTCCTCCGCCTCGCGCTTGAGCGTGCGCACGGCCGTCACCTCTTTGGCGACGTTGGCGTTGAACGCCTGACGGGCCTGGCGCTCCAGCCGCAGCACCGCGCGGTCCTTTTCGTCCCCCGTCAGACCCTGCGTTTCCAGCTCGCGGCGCGCGCGCTTCTCCTCGGCGTCCGAGTCGAATATCTTGCGCAGCGTCTTGTCGCCGGACGAGAACAGGTCGAAAGGCTCGCGCCCGTCCGACCACAGAAAACGCACGAACGCGTCCTCCCTGTTCGTGTCGCGCGCGAGCAACCGCCCGAGATCGTAGCCCGTTTTCTTGCTGAACGATCGGGTGTATATGCTCCTGTTCTTGCCGCTGATCTCGATCAGCCGCTCTTTGTAATAGGTATATATGCTCTTCATCGTTTCCGTCCGTAGCGCGCGCCCTCGTCGCGCGTGTCCCGCCGCGCTCCCTCGGCGCGGCCGCCCTGTCATATATATATAAAGTATACTACAACGCCGCGTTTTTTGCAAGTGTAATGCCCACATTGCGCGTTTCCGCCCGCTTTCGTCCGTTCCGCGCCCGCCTCGCCGCCGCGACCTCCGACCGCGCGGACTCAAACGCTTGACAAGCGCGGGCAATGGGCTTATGCTATATGTGACAACGCAAACGCGGCGTTCGCCGCAAAGGATAGACGTAATGGGAATGAAGATAAACGGCGTGCTCCCGTCGCCCGCCGAGATGAAGGAAGAGTACCCGCTCTCGGCCGAGGGCGCGGAGATAAAGCGCAGACGCGACGCGGAGATACGCGACGTGCTCACGGGCAAGGACGACAGGTTCCTGCTCGTCATCGGGCCGTGCTCGGCTGACAGCGAGGCGCCCGTGCTGGACTACGTGTCCCGTCTGGCCCGTCTTAGCGAGCGCGTCAAGGACAGAGTGCTGGTCATACCGCGCATATACACCAACAAGCCGCGCACGACGGGCGACGGCTACAAGGGCATGCTGCATCAGCCCGGACCCGACGGCGTGCCCGACCTGCGCGCGGGCATCGTCGCCATACGCCGCCTGCACCTGCGCGTCATCGAGGAGAGCGGATTGACGGGCGCGGACGAGATGCTGTACCCCGAGAACCGCAGCTATTTGGACGACCTGCTGTCGTACGAGGCGGTGGGCGCGCGCTCGGTGGAGGACCAGCAGCACCGCCTGACCGCCAGCGGCATGGACATCCCCGTGGGCATGAAGAACCCCACCAGCGGCGACCTCACCGTCCTGCTCAACTCGGTGTACGCCGCTCAGCACCCGCATAACTTCATCTACCGCGGCATGGACGTCACGACCACGGGCAACGACCTCGCCCACGTCGTGCTGCGCGGCGGCACCAACAAGCACGGCGCGTCCCTGCCCAATTACCACTACGAGGACCTCATGCGCCTCAACGACATGTACCTCGCGCGCGGACTGAAGAACCCCGCCGTGCTCGTGGACGTCAACCACGCCAACTCGGGCAAGCGTCACCGCGAGCAGATACGCATAGCGGGCGAGGTGCTCCACAGCCGCAACTACGCCCCCGAGCTTAAAAAGCTCGTCAAGGGTCTGATGGTGGAGAGCTACATCGAGGACGGCCGCGTCGCGGACGACGCGCCCCGCGTATACGGCAAGTCCATCACCGATGCCTGCATCGGCTGGGAGGACACCGAAAAACTCATCCTGCGCATCGCCGAGGATTGCTGACGCGGCTTATTCGTTCGGGCGGCGACGTGCGAGGCCGAGCGGGAAAACGAGCGGGACGGCGGCGCGCCATCCGCGGGCAAGCATGCTTTCGGCGGCGTTCCCGAACGACCGCGGCGATATCCGACTGTTTTCGCCCGCGCTTGACAAACGTCGCGCGTTGGGTTATAATGGCGGTATGAAAGTCGATCAGTCGGTGGAGGATTACCTCGAGACCATACTGCTGCTGTCGCAGAGCGCCGAACAGGTGCATCGCGCGGACGTCGCGCGGCGCCTGGGCGTTTCTCTGCCCGCCGTGACCAAGGCCGTGCGCAAGCTGTGCGACATGGACTACGTGCGCACCGAGGGCATGCACATCCACCTGACGGAGAGCGGTCTGGCTCGCGCCCGCGAGATATACGGCAAGCACGTGGACATCGCGCGCTTCCTCGTTTCGCTGGGCGTGGCGGGGGACGTCGCCGAGCGGGACGCCTGCCTGATGGAGCACGTCGTGAGCGAGCAGACCTACGCCGCCATAAGGAGCTACCTCAAAGGCGCGGACGCCACCTGACGGTCCGCCCGGCCTGTCGGGCGGGGCCGCTTTAAGGCCGGCCGCTCCCTTCCCATATATATTATAATGTATAAATATGGAAAAAGGGGAGGACGGCGCCGCGCGCGGAACATTATTTTTTGATTTTT
>ERZ1090880.1123-NODE-1124-length-13760-cov-5.731047_pt1 | contig 13760 bp, 8 predicted proteins | sample MGYA00478471_ERZ1090880 | MGnify/ENA primary metagenome ERZ1090880 (study PRJEB33644, sample SAMEA5815734) | chicken gut metagenome | biome: Chicken; feature: Gastrointestinal Tract; material: Caecum | place: Ireland | collected 2019-01-01 | study: A study of the... | reverse complement strand
ATGCATTATATAATATCATATAGATATTTGTCAATATTATAATGCCTGTTTATCGTATATAAATTTTTTTCAGCGATTATGGCAAAATGGTTTCAAAAAGGTGTCTTATCCCTGCGTGTAAGCGTAATCAATTGCCGCACCGCTTTGCCGTATTCAACAGGGTTTTGTTCCATAAAATTCTTGGTTGCAGATACAATACTTGCCAGAATAAAGACAGTTTTTGCCAGTTTTTTTTAAGATTCGGATTGCCTATTGATAAAATTTTCTGATTATTGTATAATCAGCTGGACAAATAGGTTAAAATTGCATTGCAGCAAAAATATAAGGGACGTGAATGGAATATGTTCAAAGTAGCTATTGTCGAAGACGAACAGAAGTGGGCAGACGAGTTCGAGGGATTTGTGCGCAGATACGGCGCAGAGAGCAAACAGCCCGTTGCCTCTGAAAGATTTTCCGACGGAATGGACTTTATAAGCGATTATCGCGGCGGGTTCGACCTGATTTTAATGGATATAGCAATGCCTCACATGAACGGTCTGGAGGCCGCCCGCAGACTGCGCGAAAGGATGAAAACGTATGCCTCATCTTTGTCACAACGCTTGCGCAGTGCGCCATAAAGGGGTATGAAGTCAGCGCGTTCGACTTTCTGGTAAAGCCGGTAAGCTATGACATGTTCAGGATAAAGCTGGACAAGGTGCGTGCCTACCTCGGTCGCAGAAAGGGCAGCACGTTTGCCGTGCACGGCGCGGGGTTCATGCGCATGGTGCCCATGGCCGACATTAAGTGCCCATGGCCGACATTAAGTACGTAGAGAGCGTAAAGCACTATCTGTACATCCATACCGTGGAAGAGGAACTTAAAATGCGCGGCTCGCTGGCTGATGTAAAGTCCTCGTTCATAGAAAACAACTTTGCGGAAGTAAACCGTTCCCTGCTGGTAAATCTGGCATATGTGGACAGCACTACGAAACCAGGTATGAGGACGCCGTTCTCGGCCAGGGCAACGCAACCTCCAAGGCAGGTGTATGGGCCTCCAAGGACAACTGGAATTACGACGAAGAAGTTGTATTCCCCTTCGGTTACGGCCTCTCGTACTCCACGTTCAGCCAGACGCTTGACAGCGTGGTATGGGGAGCATGGACAATCTGACTGCATCCGATAAACTTGTTGCGGACATAAACGCTCATTACAGCACTTCCAACAACCCCGCCGCATACACAAAGGGCGATTCCGATACGTCTGACTTTATTTCTGGCGCAGACTTCAAGTATGCACTCGTTACCATGATGGGCGCTGACTACAACGATACGAAGTGGGAGGATGTCCTCAATCAGCTCACCGTTGACGATCTCCTTGAACTCACAAAACAGGGCAGATCGGGTGCAATGACCGTAGCGCTTCCTTCGACCACCGCAATCGATGGCCCTGCAGGTTTCGGCTCGGGCAAATATATCACCGATTACACCCAGCTCAACAGCAGCGAAAAGACCACCACGAGCGAGAGCTGCATAGCTTGGCCCGCAGAAGTCGTAGTTGCGGATATGTGGAACGTTGAACTTGCCGAAGAAATGGGCAAGGCAGTCGGCGAAATTTACCTCAAAGCATTCCAGGCGCCTTGCACTCCCGGTGAAAACGATGCCTGCGCAAACTGCGTAATGGGCGCGTTCAACCTCTTCGGTGCAACGTGGTCCGGTCACCATAAGGGACTGTGGCTTGAAATTCTCCGCGGCGAGTGGGGCTACACCGGCAACATAACCACCGACTTCGGCCAGAATCCTTCCGGCTACATGGAACCCCAGCTTGCATATGAAGCAGGCACAACGATGTTCTGTACCTCCGGTACGGCATTTGCTGATTACCTTGAACCCCTCATTGAAAACGATGCCAAACTTTACGGTAACATGCGCGAAGCTGCTCACCGCGTTCTCTACAACTTTGCAAACAGTGCGGCCATGAACGGTCTTGCTCCTACCGATAAGGTTGTAACCGTAAGAACCTGGTACCAGAATGCACTCCTTGCACTCACTATAGTTACGGCTGTAGTATTTGCAGGCTCTGCATTGATGGCGTTGGCTCAGGCATATCTTCCCAAAAAGAAGGACGAGAAGGAGGCTGAGTAACCATGGAATCCATCAAAAAATTTCTTGCAAATAAAAGAATAGGCTGGTATTTATCGGCCGCAGCGCTCATCTTGGGACTCATCAGCGTAATCGTTTACGCTGCCCGCGGCGGCAACCGCTATGCCGATGTAAGCGGCGCGGCGGTAGGCATAATTGTAGTCGCAATCATAACCAATGCAATCGTGCTTGTCCGCGACTTCAAGCTTGCGGCGTTCATGCCTTTCATCTTCTATACCATAGGCTTTGCCATTCTGCTCAACACCGAGATGCTTTTCTTCTCCAACGTGCTTGTGGCTATAGACGGTAACAGACTTGACCCCGCCTGGATATGCTTCATGATAACTGAAATTCTCGCAATGTTATTCTCAGGCGTAGGCTTTGCAATGGGTCTTTCCAAAAAAGATAAGCTCCTTGCTGAATAATTTCCCGTCATTGTGACAGGAAATAAAATTACAGGCTCCTGTATAAGTTCATTATGCGCCCGATGCGGCTGCGTCGGGCGCATAAAACTTTTTTAAAAGAGGTCTTTTCGTGAAACTGAAAAAATATCTGATAATTGTATTTGCGGCCGTGCAATGGCGGGGCTCTCCAACGGGGCAAGAATAACCCTGTCGGGCGGAATGATGGAGAATTTTGATTGCATCAGCTGGTTCGGCTGCTTTTCATCCTCGGTGGACAGCGCGGAACTTCTTAAAGCGCTCAATTCGGAAAAGTTCTCCTCCTATAAACTCAACTATATGTTCAATGCAGACGGTATATACGACTTTGCGTATAACGGACACAAGAACATGGTAGAGGAGCTTATGAAGGACGATATGTTCACCGAAGAGAATACCGAATATGTTCAGATTGCGTTCGGTTATCACTCCGCGCGTTCGTGGAGGGTGGGACTGTACGACGCACTGCAAAGGTTCTTTAAGTAGGTGGCGCAATGGAAAAGGTGTTAAAATACATAAATATTGCATTGCTTGCCGCTCTGCTTGTGGCGTGCTGGGGCGAGTTTATTCTGTGCTTTGCGCGCGGATACGAGGAACTGTGGTACACCATTTTAGTGCCTTCGGCCATAATCACGGTGCTATGCGCCTTCGGCTTTAAAACAAAGCTGAAATGGCTGTACTTCATCGCCACGGCGATAGTGCTTGCAGGCGCGGTGCTGCTGTTCGGCTTTCCCAGCTATATAATGTTTCTTGCCATAATACTCGGCGCGCTTTCCCTCATTGCCGAAATATTCTGGCTGGCGGTATACATTAAAGGCAGACGAAAAAATAATTTCGGCGACTGAAATTACAATAAAATTTCCTTATGAGTTTCCCCCTATACTTAAAAAAGTGCTGCGACCAAAGAGGCGTCGCAGCACTTTTTTTATTCAATTGCTCCGCATATATGCCGCAGTTATGCCCTTTGGGCGGTGTGCCGCAGCATTGCGCAGATTAACTCGTAAATATATTTAAACAGAGTAATTGCCCCGCATATATGCCGCATTTATTGTATTCAAAGGGACAGCAGACAGAACAAGTCCACGCCGTAAGCGAACATCCAGCGGCTGACGAGCACGGTGAGCACGCCCGCCATAACTGCGCCCGCAATTATTCCCGCGCCCGCAGTTATTGCAATTTCCGCGGCCTTCATTGTCCGCAGCGCAGAGTTTTTCATTCCGCATATTTTATACAGCTCAAACTCTCTCCGCCGCGAACGGTAACTTTCGTAAAGGTTGTCGGCAATGCCCGTCAGCGAAAAAATTATCAGGCACGCAAACAGCAGATTGCCTCCCGTGAGGTATATTTCTATGTGCGAGGTGCGGCGGGCAAGAAAGTCTGCTGCATTTGCTATCGTAGCCATATGCCTTGCCAGCGTGGCCGAAAGGCCTGCCTCAAGCTCGTTGCCGCTCTGCGTGCCGTCGCTTACAATGCCCAGGGCGTTGAAAGCATATCCGTTGGCCTCGCTGTCAAAATAAATGCCGTTCACGGGCGAATTTATCAGCCCGCTGACCACAAGCTCGCACGCGTACCCCTCTATGGCAAGCTGCAGCTTATCTCCCGCGGAGTATCCGTTCTGTACGGCATATGCGCGGGATATTACTGCCTCGTTCCCCTCGGGCGCGCCGGCGGGACGGTATTCCTGTCTGAATACGGCGTAGTCCTCTGCGGAGATCAGCGTAAGCGAGTTGCCGTCTGCATCTGTTGCGCTGCCGAAGTAGAAGGGTATGGCGCTCTCCACGCCTTCGCAGTTTTTGGCGTCGCGTGCGGCGTCCGCTCCCGCATTGAGAATGAGGTATTCGGCGGCCAGCATCTGTCCGCGCGCATTTGAATAGGCGTAGCCCGATGCCAGAACGAGCGCCAGCACTACTGCGGAGGAAAGTATCATTGCAAGCAGCCTTACGGTGTTGTGCAGCGTTTTTACCGAGCGCGCATTCTTTACCGCATATACCGCGGCAACGCCGCAAGGAGTGCGCGCACTTCTTTTTGCCGAGGCGAGCGCCCGCATGCCCCTTGAAAACAGGTCGGGCAAAGTTGCAAAGGCCAGCAGCAGAAATAGTATGCAGGAAATCACCCCGAATATAAGGTGAAGTTTTGCGGGCGTTGCGAATGTGCATACCGCCGCCGCGATAAATACCGCCGAAAGAACGATTACGGCGGGCAGTTTAAGTTTATGCGCGTTGCCGCGCATCTTTTTCAGCCGTTCGGAGGCGTAAAAACCCGCCGCCGTAAGCAGGGCGGTAAAGAGCGTTATTGCAAGCGCCTTTGCGCCGTTTATCAGGTAATCTCCGCCGAAGGGAGTGGCTATGTATTCAAAGCCGCACAGCGAAAATATGGGGACGGACAGCGCGGCCGTAAGCGCCGCTCCCGCAACGGAGCCGCATATCCAGTAGAGTAAAATTTCCGCGCATTGCAGCGCAAGGCACACGTCCCCGCGCACGCCCGCCGCCGCAAACAGAGCGTTCTGCTCAGCCCGCCTTGCGGCCAGTATGTACATGCAGCAGAATACCACGGCCGCCGCGGTAACGGCTATAAAGGTCACCAGAATGTATATCGTGGAGGGCAGAGTGTGCGTGTTGGACTGCACGTTTAAAAGGTCCTCCACAAGCGATATCGTTTTATCTTCAAACGCGGAAAAGTTTTTCAGCCGTGCGGCACACTCCGCGGGCACGGCGCTGCCTGCGTCAATATAAATTTCTCCGCACAGCTCAAAGTCTTCGCCCATGGCGGCAATAAAGGGGGAGTCGGCGGCAAGCAGCCGCACAACCCCGCGCTGGTTTATCAGCATATCGCAGTCGCCAAGAAAAAGGTGCGGGGATATGCCCTGAATAACGTATGTTTTGTCGTATCCGCAGAGGCGGCCTGAAAACGTATCGCCAATCCCCAGATTCAGCTGCGCGGCAAGTTCCTCCGTTATGAATGCCGTGCCGTCCTCCGTGGCGGCGTTCACTTCGCCGTAGCTTGTGAATTCAAGCGTGAATATGCCGCAAATATCCTCAAAATCGGCGGCGGCCGCCATCACCGTTCCGCCGCTGACCTGCGCGGGCAGTTTGTAGCAACCTGCACAGGTTACTTCGTCGCCAAGAGCGGCATAAACGTCATCCGTCTGCATGAAACGGTTTTCGGAGCGGCTGTTCAGCTCTATGGCTATGTCCGCGCTGCCGTATACGGCCGTCTGCGAGCGTGCGGCGTCCTCAATCATTGCGGAACTTATGTTGAACGCCGTTGCCGCAAGCAAAAAGGCCAGCGCCAGTATCGCGGAGCTGAGCAGCGGTTGCAGCGGCATTGTGCGTATGCTCACCCAAAGGTGTTTAAGGTACAGTTTCAGCCACATATCACACCGTCTTTTATGCGCACGGTCCGCCCGCCGCACTCCGCCATGGCCGCGCTGTGCGTGACCTGAATGATGGTAGTGCCGCCCGCGTTCACCTCACGCAGAAGCTGCATTACGCGCTGTTGCATTGCGCTGTCCAGCGCGCCCGTGGGCTCGTCCAGAACAATGGTGTGCGGTCTGAAACACAGGGCGCGCGCAATGGCGGTGCGCTGTCTCTGCCCGCCCGAAAGTTTTTCGGGGTACTTGTCCAGCATGCTCTCAATTCCCAGTCTTTCGCATATCTGCCGCATATAGTCTTGCATATCTCTTCCGCAAGTGCCTGCAACCATTGCGGGCAGCATAATGTTTTCCCGCGCGGTGAGCGTGGAAATAAGGCGGAAGGACTGGAACACGAAACCCATGTCGCGGCAACGGAATTGCGCCGTCCTCGCTTCGGAAAAGTCGGCAATGTTTTCGCCGTTCCACAAAACGGTGCCGCCGTCGGGCGGAATAAAGCCGCCCAGCACGCCCAGAAGAGTGCTCTTGCCGCTGCCGCTTTCGCCCATTACGGATATGAATTCGCCGTCGGCTATTTCAAGGCTCACGCCGCGCAGAACGGGCTCGCCGTTGTAACTTTTTTCAATGTTTTCAAGTTTTATCATGGAAGAGTAAATATGCCGCGACGGGGCAATTGCCCGCCACATATCCTTCAAGTATTTGCAAAAAAATATCGCTGTCCGACCCGTTTGCCGCAGCTTTGAGCTGCCCGGCAGAGCAGATGGCGATGTTCTTTTCGTACTCTGCATAATCTTCGCCGAACAGAGTTTTTGCGGTGGCGGAGTAGTCGCCCTCCGCTGCGGAAGTGCAGGAGGTGAACAGCTGCCACATCTCGTCCGTGAATGCGGAAAATACCGAAAGGGCAAACCCGCCGCCGTGTTGCCGCAACAGCCCCGCCTGACTGGCGGTAAGACTGCCCTGAATCAGCTTTAAAAGGCGCATTGCATCATTCATTCGGCTGCATATTCTCGCCATATCCCCGCAGCTTTGCGCCTGCTGTATCAGCGTGCCCGCGGCGCTGTCTTCTGCCAGCCGCCCCGCAAGCGCAAATACGGCCTGCCAGCCGCGCTCGTCCAAGGAGAGGGAGGTGAACTTCTGCGCCTGAATAAGGGTAAGAATTTCCCCGTCGGAGAGGCTTTCGGCAAAGCCGCTCCCGCTTTTTTCCCCCGTCAGCTGCGAAAGGGCGCACACCGTTCGTACAACAAGCGAAAAATTGCGCTCGCCGACGCAGCGCATAAGGTCGCTCTTTTCGGCGGCAATCTGTTCGGCGCGCTCCTTTAAATATTCGTAGCCGTACTGCTCATATCTGTGCATGTCGCGCTCGTACAGCTCGTCAAGGTAGCACAGCGCAAGCCCGTAAACTATCTTCCCCGTGCCTTCAAATCCCGCCGCGGCAGAAAGTTTTGCATACAGCTGTGCAATTTTGTCAAAGGTGGGTTCTTTCAGCGTGTCAGCAGTTGCGGGGTCGGACAAAAAGTCGCACACGGCATAAAAGTCCTGCTCGGAGAGTGCGGCGTCCTCTATCGCCTGCGCCGCGTCCGCGGCATAGCGCTCAAGGTTGGCTCTTGTCTCCTCGGTGACATTCTGAACGCGCGCGCTCACCACGGCATACATCGCGTCATATATGGCGTCTTTCAGCCGCGCAAGGCTTTCGGCGGGGTATACCGCGGCGGGAGGAGGGGTTACCTCTATGCCGATGTGCAGCGGCCTTTGGGTGCAGGCCGCGGCCGTGGAGAGCATAAGGCATACCGCCGCGCACGCCGCTAATTTTTTAAGTTTTCCAGCATTCAGCCGCACGTGCGCCCTCCCGTAAACTTTGCCGCGTGTCTTGCGGCAGAGTGTAAATTTATAAGTTTATTATATCATACGCCCGCACATATTTAAATAGTTTGGGGAAAATTTGTGCAAAAAACGCCGTTCAAAGGGGCCAATGCCTTTTGGGTGCGGCCTAAAGAAAAAGCACCGCCCGCGCAATTGCGCGGGCGGTGCCCGATATGATGCCGTTATGCAACCATAATGTCTGTTACTGCGGCGGAAGATTCCGCGCCGTAAGCGGAGAACACTATTATCACCGTGACTGCCTCTGCGGCGGGCTCGGCGTTTCCGTTCTCGTCAAAGTTCATTTTTTCGCTCATATACCAGAACATTCCGTCATACGAACCGTAGTATTCGCCGTTTACGTAAATTTCGAATATTCCGTTCATCTGTTCAAGGCCGAAGCTTAAAATCTGTCCGTAGCTCATCTCGGCGCTCAGCGCCACAACGTAGCACCCGCCTTCATCGGAATAGTTTTCCGCGCGGAGGGAGTTGCCTTCCGCCATAAACGTGTCGTAGCCGTTGTAGCCGTACATCGTCATTCCAAGCTGCGCGCTCGCATCGGCGTTTATCGCTACAAGTCCGTCGTCCGTTGGCCTGAGCATTTCCACTTCGCGGCCGAAGTCGGGGTCGTTTGCCACGGTGGAGTAAATTGTGTAGCGGTTGTCGCTGTCGCTGTAAACGCCGTCAGCCTCCAGCGCCACGCACGTTACGTCAATGTTGCCGCCGTTGGTGAACAGTATTACAAGTCCGCCCTTTGCGCTGTCCTTCACTGCCGAGGTGTATTCCACATTCGGGTCGGTAGCGGCGGAGGTATCGAAGGTGTTGTCGGTGAGCGTTATGTCCGCCCCAGCGTAGCTGTAAATGGCAAGGTTGTGCCCGTTGAGGTCAAGGCTGTATCCGTTGAGGTCGAACCTTATTCCCTCGGCCCTGAGATATACGTCCTCTGCAAGCACCCAGTCGGAGCGGAGTATGATTGTCACATCGAGGAGCGAATTGCAGGCGGAGCACATCGTGTACTCTATTTCTGCGTCAAGACCGTCCAGCGTGGCCGACTTGTCTGCGGTGAGCATTGCGACAGTTTTTTCGGAGATTTCGTAATCTTTGGTGTGAGTCTGTTCTCCGGTGTGATAATAATTTATCTTGAAGTTTTTGTCGTCCGATTTGCCGCATACCACGCATTGCATAATGTAGTACCAGCCATCATCTGCCTCGTTTTCGCCCTTTACAATGGTAGACGTGAATGAGTGCGACTCTATTCCGCGCTGCGCGTATGCCTCTTTCCATACGCCGTCTTCAAGGTTGTACTGCACTTCGTCGGTGAGGCACGCGTAGTACGTTCTTTCAGTTATTATTATGCTGCCGCGGGGAGCTTCGCCTGTAATTCTTTCCGTGGCGATGTTTATGGTCGCGCTGTCGTTCGAGCCCGTCTCGTCATAAATGGAAATGCTTATATCTTCATAATCAGAACCGCTGCCCGCATTTGCGTAGTATTCAATCGTTCCCGCATTGTAGTGGTCAACGCCCTGCGTAAGCATATCTTCGCAGACCGCCAGTTTTTCTGCGATTGTCGCATAGTTGTCGGTGCGGAAGTTGTAGCTTATTCCTGAAAGCATTTCGCCGTTTTCGTCGAACGAAACATACAGTTCGAAGTAGTCTTCCTTGTCTCCGTTCAGATTGTATCTTTCGGAGGTTACGTGTCCGCAACCCGCGCAGACATCCTTGTATACTATCGCGTATGTAACGTCAAAGGGTATCTGTTCGCCCGTTATGCTCTCCACGTAATCGGCAGCGGCGGCGGGGTCTTCAATATCCGTTGAAACAGAGTCGTAGTGATGTTCGGCCCATACGCCTTTCGCCGTCCTGTCAAACGCCGCAAAGTAGTCGTTGCCGTCATAGTGTATATCCAGCTTTTCGTGGCGCAGACATCCGTCCGCTTCGGAGTGGGTGTACCATATGTATTCGGTTATATCCACTCCGCACAGCGAGCAGGAGCGGTATTCCACCATACCGAAGTAGAATCCTGCGGTATCTTCGCCCGCGGAAGTCAGCGTTTCAATGGTGAAATAGTATTGCGAAAGTTCCTTTTCTGCATCCTCGGGAGTGTAGCCATTGTCAGTCAGTTCCTGAAGGAGAAGGTCATACTGCTCTTCGGTGATGATTGTCTTGTTCATTTCCGAACCAATCTTGTGGTTCATTTCGAAGAGGGATATGCTCTCTTCGCCGCACAGCAGGCAGGTCATGGTATGTATTTCCAGTCCTTCGCCGCACTGCGTGGCAAGCTTTTCGGTTTCGGTGACGTATGCGTGGTCGGTGCAACCCGAAGAGTAGCTGTATCCGCAGTTTACGCAGGTGGCGACAACCGTCATTGTGCTGCCCGCGCCGCACTGCGTGCTGCCGTTGGTGTAGTGCGCCGTGTAGCTGTATACGTGGGGCGAATAGTTGCTCGTTTCGCCCGTCACGGGGTTGTAGTAGAACGATGTGGACAACATCCGGGAGGGATAGCTGTACATCTGAGTGGATTCGTAAGTCTCCGTCTGTCCGTTTTCAACTATGTAACCCTCGGGAGTGTATTCAATTATGCCGTAGGTATCCGTTCTGACGACTTGCGCGTTGCCGAACCCGCCGAGCGATATGTTCAGCCAGTCGCCGCAATCTTTGTTTATGGAAACAATCATGTCGGGCAGACCGTCTATGGAATTCAGCTTTAAGGTGGTCAGGGTTTCGGTTATGCAACCCGAACTCATGCCTTCATTTTCCTCGCTCAGCTTAACCTGCCTTGTCGTCAGGGTCATAATGTAGTACTCGCCCGATTCGTCGGAGACAAATTCAAGGCCGGCGCCGCGGCGCGTTGACGAGCTGATGTCGGGCAGAACTTCTATGTCTGCGTGGTAGAGAAGATTGTACCAGGTCTGGTAGTGCTCGCCGTAAATCTCCTCTGCGGAGGCGGCGGGGTCCTTGTACAGGTGTATAATTCCCTCTATCTGCGCGTCATTTTCACCGTCGGCGGGTGTATAGTTATTGTTGTTTATGTTGAGGAGTTCCTCGGACAGAATTACGTTCACATCCACGTCTGTGCCGTTAGCGGTGTTTGTAACGGTCAGCACGGCCTCGCCAAGCGCAATCTCTGTGCCGTCGGAGGCGGGCATGGTTGCCTCAGCGGAAATTATCGCGCCGCCCTCCGTCTTTTCATAGTTTGCGCTGCCGTCTATGCCCATCACGGAGAATATGAGCTCCGCGGCGTTCTCGTCGCCCTCAAGGCTGCCCGCGTACTGTCCGAAGTTGAGCGAAATCTGCGGTACAAGGTTGTCTTCGCTCCATTCAAGGGTGAATATCTCGTTGGTGGTTGTGTTCACGATTTCGCCCGTGGAACCGTCCACTTCATTCATTACCGTTATGTATGTCGCGGAGAGCGATATCAGCTTACCGTCTTTTACTGTGGCGGTCACTGCAAGGTCGTCGGAGTACTTGTCAAGCATCGCCGCAAGGTCTGCAAGACTGCCCGCCTCGGGAGGAAGCACGTTTCCGCTCTGCAGCATTGACCATATGTCGGCAAGGGTGGAGGCGGCCATCTGCTCGGCCTGCTCAACTGTCGCCGAAAGCTGCTCGGCAATCTGTTCGGCGGTCATCTGCTGTCCGCTTCCGCTCATGTACCCGGCTATCGCGTCGGGTATCAGCTTGTCGGCGTAGTCCTCCACAAGCGCGTCAAGGTCAATTTCCGTGTTCAGCATGTCGCTTATCAGCTTGCCTGCAACGTCAAACAGCTGCTCCTTGGTTATGCCGCTGTTTTCAACGTATGCAAACAGTCTGTCTGCCAGATCGCTCACCTTCGTCTTTCCGTCGGTAAGGGTGGCAAGCAGTCCGTCAATTTCCGTCCATACGCCCTCGCCCAAAATGGCGTCAAGCGCCTCGGCGGCGGTCGTTTCGTCCAGTCCGTTCACAAAGTCTGCAAACTTTTCCTTGTCGAACGTGTAAACGGTGGAGCCGTCTGCCGCGGTTTCGGCAAATGTTGCGTTTATGAACTTTTTAAGCAGCTCTTCGGCAAATCCGCCCGTGCCTTCGCTGCCCGTCAGCCAGTCTATCACTACCGAATATTCGGAATATATCTCGTCGGGGTCGGCGGGAAGTCTGGAAGCAAGCATGCTGCCCAGCATGCCGCTTATGGTGGCATAACCGTCAAACTGTATGTTGCTCTCCTGGCCGTCCGTGTACTGCGTCGTCTGGTCTACGTATACGTACAGCGAGTTGCCGTCGGTCGCGCCCGTAAGCACTATGGCAATCGTGCTGCTACCCGAGGAGTATACCGTCACTTCCGTCTCGAAGGAACCTGTCAGTATGCCGTTCTCCACTTCGAACACGGCCTTGCCGCTGTCAATCGTGAAATAGTTGTCGTTTTGCGTAATCGTCAGCGGCTGCTGTTCGTCTATTTCAAGCACATAGTTGCCGTCGGGTATCTTCGAGTAGAGGTAGTCCAGCCCGTCTATTATAAGCGACGCCCTCTTTTTAAGCACAATCTGTTCAAGCACAAGTCCGCAGCGCGCGCACCTTCTCTCCGCAAGTCCGTTCTCGGAGGCGGTGGCGGGGCGTATCACGGTGTAAACTTCCATATGCCCGAGCGCGGGTATGGGAGTTTCTTCGGTCACGTCGCAGCCCGTGCACTTCTTGTGCAGCGCGCCCGCCTCGGTGCAGGTGGGCTCCGTGCGGGAAATTACAACCATTACGTGCTCGTGCTTTACAAGTTCTTCCATCTCTTCCTGCGAAACGGTGTCCGCAGCCACGCCCGTCATGTTGTCGGTGTTCACGTTCTCGGTTACGTATACTTTTTCTATGGCGGCGGCGTCCTCGCTCTCAATGGTGGTGTTCTGCGCCTGCACGGCTATCGTGGTAACGCTCGCACCCTCGGTCACCTTTAAGGAGCTGTCGCCAGCCTGCTCTTTTACCACAACGTTGGCAACGCTTCCGCTCACTTCCACTTTGGCGGAGGAGTTAAGCTCAACCTTGTTTACTTCCGCCGTCTGCGCAACGGTTATGCTCAGGTCGGCGGAGGTGTCCTCTTTTGCCGACTCCGTTACGGTAACGGCCTGCACGCTGCCCGCAACGTTTACCTGCGCGGCGGCGTTAATCTCTATCTGTGCAACTTTAGCCGTCTCGGCTACGTCAATTTTAAGCGTGTTCTGCGTGTCCTCTTTTACGGCGTCTGCTACCGTCACGGAAGATACGTTGCCCGCAACCTTTACGTCCGCCGCGGCGTGCAGCTCAAGCGAATCTACTTCCGCGCTCTCGTCAAAGGTTATCTTAAGTTCGGCGGCGTCCTCCTTGACGCTGTCCTCAACCGTCACGGAATTTACGCTGCCCGCAACCTGAACGGCGGCGGAGGCCTGTATCGCCACGCTGGCAACCTTGGCTTCCGTGGTTACCGTAACGCTTGCGCCGCTCGCGTTGGGACTTACTACCAGCGAACCGAGCTCCGCGCCCCTGCCCGCTACTAGATTGCCGTTGCCTTCAAGCGTTATGTCGCTCACCGAGGAGTACTCTATCTGCACCCTCGAATCGGACTTTACCGTACACTTGCCGGAAACGCGCGCATTGCTGAACCTTATGGTGTCGCTCGCCGCCTCAAGGCTGTATTCAACGCTCTCCTCTATGGTGGCGGACTCAAAGGCTATGTCGCCCTCGGGCACGCTTATATCCAGCACGCCGTTTGTTATCGTGCCGTTTTTAAATGTCACAGTGCCCGTCTTGTCGGAAGTTATCCCAAGCGTAAGTCCGCCCAGGTCAAGCGTGTGTCCGCCCAGGTCAAAGGAACATATGTAGTCCAGCTCCACGGCGTCCGTCCCGCCCGTGAATGCGGCGTCCGCTTTGCCAAGCGTATAGTCGGCGCTCAGCGTAAAGCTCTTTCCGCCGCCCGCAAACAGTCCCTCGTACGGCTCGTCGGGGATGTCGGGCTCGTCGGGGATGTCGGGCTCGTCGGGGATGTCGG
>ERZ1090880.1115-NODE-1116-length-13793-cov-10.481220_pt1 | contig 13793 bp, 13 predicted proteins | sample MGYA00478471_ERZ1090880 | MGnify/ENA primary metagenome ERZ1090880 (study PRJEB33644, sample SAMEA5815734) | chicken gut metagenome | biome: Chicken; feature: Gastrointestinal Tract; material: Caecum | place: Ireland | collected 2019-01-01 | study: A study of... | reverse complement strand
TCATGCCGGAGAGCTTGTCGTACAGGCGGAAGTAGTTCTGGAAGGTGATGGTGGCAAGGGTGCGGCTCTCCCGGGCCACCTCCACCCCTTCCTTGGCCTCGATGGCCTGGTGCAGGCCCTCGTTGTAGCGGCGGCCGTACATCAGGCGGCCGGTGAACTCATCCACGATGATGACCTCGCCGTCCTTCACCACGTAATCCTGGTCCCGGTGCATGATGCCCCACGCCTTGATGGCCTGGTTCACATGGTGCTGGATGCGGATGTTGTCCGGGTCGGTGAGGTTCTCCACGCCGAAGAACTCCTCGGCCTTTTTCACACCCCGGCGGGTGAGGGAGCAGGTTTTCAGCTTCTCGTTGACAATGTAGTCGTAGTCCTTGTAAAGCTCGTCGTTGTCCTCTTTCTCGTCGGTCTCCTTCACGCGGATGGGCTTGAGGCCCCGGGCGAAGGCGTTGGCCCGGCCGTAGAGGTCGTCGGCCTTGGCGCCCTTGCCGGAGATAATCAGGGGGGTGCGGGCCTCGTCAATCAAGATGGAGTCCACCTCGTCCACAATGGCGTAGTTGTGGCCCCGCTGGACCTTGTTCTCCTTGTAGGTGACCATGTTGTCCCGCAGGTAGTCAAAGCCCATCTCGTTGTTGGTGCCGTAGGTGATGTCGCAGGCGTAGGCGGCCTTTTTCTCCTTGGGGGACATGCCCGTCATGGCCAGGCCCACCGTAAGGCCCATAAAGTTGAACACACGGGCCATCATCTCACCCTGGTACTTGGCCAGGTACTCGTTGACGGTGACGATGTGCACGCCCTTGCCTGTCAAGGCGTTGAGGTAGGCAGGCAACGCCAAAGTGAAGGTTTTGCCCTCACCGGTTTTCATCTCGGCAATGCGGCCCTGGTGCAGGATGATGCCGCCCTGCACCTGCACGGGGAACAGCCGGATGGAAAGCACCCGGGCCATGGCCTCCCGGCAGGCGGCAAAGGCCTCTGGCAAAATGCCGTCCAGCGTCTCGCCCTGGGCCAGCCGCTCTTTAAACCAACTGGTCTGGGACTTCAATTCCTCGTCGCTTATCTTCTTGTATTTCTCCTCGTAGCCCAGCACCTGGTCCACCAGGGGCTGGATGCGCTTCAATTCCCGTTTGCTGTAATTCCCAAACAGCTTCTTCAAAAGTCCGTTCGCCATACTAGCGTTCCACCCTTTCTTCCGGGAGGCGGCGCGCCGCTTCCCGCAGAGGTCTTCCGCCGCCAAAGCCAGGCGCTCCCCCAGCCTTGCGGCGCATATTCTTGTTTATTATACCACGGCGGCCCTTGGCATTGCAAGGAACTCCACAGTTTATTTACATTTAGCCCCCTCTGGGCGCAAAAAAGGCCGCCGCGGCAGGCGGCAGCCTCTTTCCTTTATTTTCCCTCCGGGCCGCCCAGGGGCAGCCGCGCGGTGAAGGTGGAGCCCTCCCCCAAGGCGCTCTCCGCCTGGATGGTGCCCCCGTGTGCCTGGGCAATCCACCGCACCATGGAGAGCCCCAGGCCGCTGCTCTCCCCGCTGCGGGCCGGGTCCACCTGGTAGAAGCGCTCCCAGATTTTGGGCAGCTGGTCCGGGGCGATGCCCACGCCGTCGTCCCGCACCTGGAGGGTGGCCACGCCCTCCCCGGCGGAGAGCTTCATCCAGATGTGGCCGCCCTCCTTGCCGTAGGTCACGGCGTTTTGCAGCAGGTTCCCCCACAGGCGCAGCAGCAGCGTCTGGTCCCCGGTGATGGCCACCCCCGGCTGGATGTCCGCCGCCAGGGCGATGCCCTTTTCCCCGGCCAGCTCCGCAAACTCCTGGGCCACCAGCTCGCTGAGCTCGGAGAGGTCCAGCTCCTCCAAGGCCAGCCTCTCCCGGCCCTGGTCCGCCCGGGAGAGCAGCAGCAGCTGGGAGACCATCCCCGCCATGGCGTCTACCTTCCGGCGGATGACCTCCACCTGCTGCCGGGCCTCCGGGGGCATGTCCTCCCGGGCCAGGAGCTCCTCGCACTGCATCAGCGCCACGGAGAGGGGCGTGCGCAGCTCGTGGGCCACGTCGCTGGTGAACTGCTTCTCCCGGCGGAAGCTGGCCTCCACCTGGTCCAGCAGGCTGTCGAAGGTTTGGGCCAAGGTGTAGATTTCGTCCCGGCCCTCCCCCAGGCGCACCCGCTTGGAGAGGTCCCGCTCCTGCTGGATGTTCTGCACCGTCTGGGTGATTTGCGCCACCGGCCGCAAAGCCCGCCGGCTGAACAGATACCCGCACAGGGCGGTCAGCGCCACCAGCAGGGGCAGCAGCACCAAGGCCAGGCGCAGCGTGGCCCGGAAGTCCCGCTCCGCCGCGGTGAGGGACACCACCCCCCGCATCACCAGCGTGCCGTAGCCCTCCACGGGGAACTGCAAATCCAGCACGGAATACTCCGTGCCCCCGGCCGTGACGGTGCGCAGCTCCCCGTCGGACAGGGGCAGCGTATAGGCAAAGCCGTAGGGCAGCCGCCCGTAGAGCATGGAGGAGTCCCCCGGCTGGTACACAGAGAGGTACACGCCGTTTTCCAGGCTCAGCAGCTCCGAGTCGAACTCCAGCCGGCCCTGGGTGTACTCCACCTCCTCCACCCCCTGGGAGACCCGCTCCTCCAAGGTGACCTGGGCGCTGGTTAAAATCTCCTGGGAGCTCAGCGAGAACAGCAGCCCCAGCACCAAGGCCACCACCAGCGTCATGGCGGCGGTGTGGAACAGCACCAGCCGGGTTTGAATGGAAAGCTTTTTCACCCCTCTCCCTCCTTGAGCACATAGCCAGCCCCCCGCACGGTGTGGATGTACTTCACCGGGTGGCCCTGGTCAAGCTTCTTGCGCAGGTAGCGGATGTACACGTCGATGACGTTGGAGCCCCCCGAGTAGCCGTAATCCCATACGTGCTGCTCCAGCTTCTCCCGGCTGAGGACGATGCCCGCGTTCTGCATCATGTACCGCAGCAGGGAGAACTCCTTGGAGGAGAGGCGCACCTCCTGGCCCTGGCGGACCACCTGGCGGGTGTCCAGGTGGAGCTCCAGCTCCCCCACCCGCAGCACGGTGGTTTTGCCCCCCTGGGGCTTGCGCAGCAGCACCCGCAGCCGGGCCAGCAGCTCCTCAAAGGCGAAGGGCTTTATCAGGTAGTCGTCGGCCCCGGCGTCCAGGCCCGCCACCCTGTCCTCGATGCTGTCCCGGGCGGTGAGCAGCAGCACGGGCACCTGGTTGCCCTCCCGCCGCAGCCGCCGCACCACCTGGATGCCGTCCACCTTGGGCATCATGATGTCCAGCACCAAGGCGTCGTACTCCGCCCCCAGCAGGTAGTCGAACACCGCCGCCCCGTCAAAGCAGGCGTCCACGCTGTAGCCCGCCTCCTTCAGGCGCTTTTTCAGCAGCTGGTTCAAGTCCCGCTGGTCCTCTGCGATTAAAATGCGCATGGCCTTCCCTCCTGCCCAAGAAAGCCCCGGTGCTCCCGAGGCTTCCTGCTTTAATCCTGATAGTCCACGCTCCACTGGATGAAGTCCCCGGTGGCGGCGTCAATCTCAAACTCGTGCTCGGCGCGGTTGCATATCACCTCGCCCTCGTAAACCTGGCGGCCGTCCTCTTCCTCCAGCTGGATGCGCACATCCTCGGAGGAGGCCCCGGGCACCCGGTCCAACACCAGCTGCACCGCTTCCTCCAGGGTGATGGGCCCTGCCGCCGTGGAAGAGGTGCTGTTCCCCTGGCCGTTCTGCCGGCCGTTGCCGTTGCCCTGGCCATTGCCTTGGCCCAGGCCCCAGCCCTCAATGTCCTGGTCGTAAGAGAGGATTTCCCCGGTGTCCCGGGCCACGGTGTAGTCGTACTCCGTATTCCCGGAGAAGAACTCGATTTCATACACTTCCCGGCCGTCTTCCGTGTCCAGCTCTACCCGGTGCATGTAGCACTCTGTCACCCCGGCGTGCTCCAGGGCGGCGTTAATGGCGGTTTCCTCGTCCACGGCGTCCTCCACGGCCTGGGCCTGGCTCTCGGCGGCGCTCTGGTCCTGCTGGGCCTTGTCTACCTCCTCTTGCACCGCCTGGGCTTCCGTGCCGCTGGCGGAGCTGCCCTCGCTGGCCCCGGCGGGGGGCGTGCCGGTGGAATCGTAGTTGTAGTTGATGATTTCCCCGTCCTTCTGGGCCACGTCGTAGGAATACTCCGTGTCCTGGGTGGCGAACTTCACCTCGAAGATGTCCCGGCCGTCCTCGTACTCCTGCTGGACGGACAGGGACACCGCGTCCTCCTTGGCCACCCCGGCGTGCTCCAGGGCGATGGTGGTGGCCTCCTCCTGGGAGATGCTGCTGGAGCACCCCGCCAGCACCGCGGTGAGCGCCAGGGCGCCTGCCAGCTTCCAAAGGTTGTTCTTTTTCATGGTTGTTACCTCCTGTATCGCAATTTCACAGGGACCTGTGTCCCTCTCTGTGCCATCAGTATAGGGCAGCAACATGAAAAGAACATTAAAACGGGAAACTTTTTTTGCGGCTCACATCCGGGCGCCCTCCCCCATGCGGCGGGCGCCGTAGACGGCGGCCCCCAGCATCCCGGCGGCGTCCCCCAGCTGGGCGGTGACGATTTCGCACCCCGCCCGGGAGATGGCCAGGGCATGGCTCTCCACCACCCGGCGGGCCGGGTCCAGCACGTGCTCCCAGCCGCCCTCCACCTGGGTGGGCAGGCGCTTCTCCCCCACCTTTTCATAGGACTCCAGCCGGTAGGCCGCCGCCTTGATGTTGGTGCCGCCCAGGTCCACGCCCAGTATGTAGTCTTTCATCTTTTGTCCCTCCTCTGTGTTTCAAGGAATCTTCTCCAAAAGCGCGTGGTGGAAAAAGGCCACCTGCCGGTAGGGGTCCTGGGAGGCAGCCAGCTGCTCCAGCCGGAGCATCTCCCGCTGCCACTGGGGGTCCTCCTTGCAGGCGCTGTTCTGGGACAGGCCGAAAAAGGCCCGCACGCCCCACACCTGCCGCAGCTTCAGCCCAGGGGCCCAGCGAAGCAGGTCCTCCGTCTGGTAATAGGCCACAGCGCCGAAATTCCGCACCCTAAGCCCGCCGCCTTCCAGCAGGTCTGCGGCCTCCCCGGGGCAATCCTCCAGCACGGCCTTAGACAGCACCCGGCCAGCGTGGTTGTGTTTGACAATGGAAAGCGCCCCGCCCGGCTTTAGCAGCCGCCCGAACTCCCGAAGGATTTCCTCCCGCTGGGGGGCGTACTCCAGCACATTGTGGCACACAATCCCGTCAAAGCTCTGGCTCTCCAAAGGGGCCAGGCACTCCACGCTGCCCACCAGCTGCCGGTAATTCCCGCGGCCCACGGCCAGCTCCAGCAGCTCTTGGTTGGGCTCTACGGCAGTCACCTGGTTTATCGCCCCCAAGTGGTCTGCCGTTATGCCAAAGCCGCTGCCGAAATCCAGCAGGCGCTTGCCCTGCCAAGGGGGCAGCTGCCCCCACACCTGCTGGTAAAACAGCTTCCCCCAGGGCTTTTGGGTGTTCTCAAAATAGATTTTCACATCTGGGTTCACAGAAAGACCTCCTTGTGGCGGCCCGCACCTCCCGCCGCGCCGGCGCATACACTAAAGCAAGCGAAAGAAAGGAGGCGGTGGGCATGCCCATCCGCATTTTCATTGACCAGGGGCACAACCCCCAGGGGGTAAACGCCGGGGCCGAGGGCTTTGGCCTGCGAGAGCAGGATGTCAACTACGCCGTGGGCATGGAGCTGGCCCGGCTCCTCAACAGCGACCCCCGGTTTGTGGCCCGGGTCTCCCGCACCACGCCCACAGAGAGCCTGGGCGCCAGCAACGCCGCCAGCTTGCAGCGGCGGGTGCAGATGGCCAATTCCTGGCCCGCGGACTACTTTGTCAGCATCCACTGCAACGCCAACACAAACCCCGCTGTCAACGGCACCGAGGTGTACGTCTACCAGCAGCGCACCCAGGCCTATTGGCTGGCCCAGCACGTGCTCAACGGCGTGGTGGAAGCCGTGGGCACCAAGGACAACGGCGTCCGCCTAAACCCCAGCCTCTATGTGCTGCGCCGCACCGCCATGCCCGCCATTCTGGTGGAGCTGGCCTACCTCACCAACGGCAACGACGCCCTAAAGCTGCGGGATGAGCAGCCCGCCTTTGCCCGGGGGATTTACAACGGCATCCTCAGCTACTTTGGCTTTGCCCCCCAGTGAGGGCTCACCCGCCGTAGGTGAGCACCGCCGCGCTGTGGCGCATGTTCTCGTGGATTTCCAGGGTGTCCGTCTCGTAGCGCATCCAGTGGCTGTCCAGCTCCAGGAAGTCCTCCACCGGGGCCAGCACGTCAAAGCCGAATGCGTCCGAGCGGTAGTGCATGGGGATGACCACCCGGGCCTGGAGGGCGTCCACAATCTCCTTGGCCTCCTTGGGCCCCACGGTGTAGAAGCCGCCCACCGGCACCAGGACGGCGTCCAGGTTCTGGAGCTGCTCCACCACATCGGGGGCGGGCATGGCGCCGATGTCCCCCAGGTGGGCCACCCGCAGGCCCTGGGCCTCCAGCAGGTGGATGGTGTTGGGGCCCCGCTTCGCCCCACCGCAGCCGTCGTGGAAGGAGGGCAGCGCCGTGATGGTGAAGGGGTTCGCCGGGCCGTCCTGGCGCAGGGCCACCCCCGCCCGGTAGTTGTGGTCGTGGTGCTGGTGGCTGCACAGCACCTGGTCCGCTGTCTGCCGGATGTCCCGCAGGCCGGGGACGCTGCCCGGCTCGAAGGGGTCCAGCACCACGGCGTACCCTTGGCACTCCACCCGGAAGCAGGAATGCCCCAGCCATTGAATCTGTATGCTTGCCATAGAAACTCATCCTTTCCTCTGGGGATTTTCCCCAGAATTGTTTCCTTTTTCCGCTATAGTATAGCACAGTTTTCCCTGCTTGCCCAGTCTGGAAAAGAAAGGGGCCGCCGCTGGTTTCGCGGCAGCCCTTTTCGTGGCTTATTGGCGCTTTTCCGGGCGCTTGCCCGTGCCGGGGCAGCCCTTGGAGAGGGCCCGGCCCCCTGGCTCCCGGCGGGGGATGGCCATGGGGGAGAGCTCCTGGTAGGCCTCCTGCTGGGCGGCGTTTTCCGGCGGGGTGAACATCAGCCCGGTGCACTCGTTGGCAGAGGCCACGGCGGTGTCCTCCGGCAGCAGCCCCGGGGGCAGCGGGTCGTGCTCGTGGTAGTGGGCGTGCTTGGGCGCGGTGGGGTCTTTGGGCTTCATGGGCAACATCCTTTCCTGGGTTTGCCTATAGCTTTCGCAGTTTCCCGCCGCCTATGCGGAAAAGTGCTCCAGGATTTTCTCCACAGATCCCTCCACCGTCAGGCGTGAGTTATCCAGCCAAAAGCCCAGCCGGGGTGTCTCCCGGCGGAACGCCTCCAGCAGGGGGGCAGGCGCAAAGCCCACGTAGCCGGTTTTGCCCCGGGCTGCCTCCCGGGCCTTGACAGTCTCCACATCGGGGCAGAGCACCACCACCCGCACGGGGATGCCCCCCAGCAACGCCACCATGTTTGCCAAGTCCGGACCGTAGTAGTTGTCTTGCAGCACCACGGAAAACCCCGCCTCCCAGTAGCCCTGGGCGGCCTGGGCCGCCAGCCGGTAGCGCAGCCCCAGCTGCTCCAAGGCCTGGGGGGTGGGCTGGCTGGTCATCTCCTCCCGGCCGGTGACAATCATCTTGCGGAACACATCCCCCCGCAGGTGGACGCACCGGGGAAGCCGCTCCGCCAGCGCCTGGGCTGTGGTGGATTTCCCCGAGGCCATCACCCCGGTGAGAAGGTAAAAGTGCCGTTCCATATTTCAGGACCTCCTTTGGGATGCAAAAAGAGCCGCCGGGAACTCCCAGCGGCTCTGGAAAGCTTGCGCGGTTAGGCCTTCCGCTTGGCAGCGTCCAGCTTGTTGCGCTTGTGGATCTGCCACATGCCGAACAGGTTGGGGGCGATGAACTGGCTGGAGAAGCAGCCGGCCGCCACGCCCGCCATCATGGGCAGGGCAAAGGACACCACGGTGTCGATGTTGAAGATGAGCGCCACGATGAACACCACCACCAAGGCCAGGAAGGTGCACAGAGAGGTGAGCACCGTGCGGCTCAAGGTCTGGTTCATGCTCAGGTTGAGGATTTCGTCGTAGCCAACCTTGGGCCCCAGCTTCCGGCGGTTTTCCCGCACGCGGTCGTACACCACGATGGTGGCGTTCAGGGAGTAGCCCAAGATAGTGAGGATGACAGCGATGAACACGTCGTCCACATCCAGCCCGAAGATGACGAACACGCAAAAGGCGATGAGCACGTCGTGCATCAGGGCGATAACAGCGGTGACGCCGGCGGCCAGGCCGCCAATCTTGCGGAAGCGCAGGGCGATGTAAACCAGCAGAAACACCGCGGTGATGGCAAAGCACACCAGGCACTTCTGGAAGAACCGGGCGCCCATGCTGGCCTCCACAGAGCTGGAGGAAAGCAGCTCGAAGCCCAGGTCGGGGTAGGCGCTTTGCAGGGCCTCGGTCACCTGGGTCTGCTCCTCGGGGGTCATGGCCTGGTTGCCGGCGAAGGACACGTTCACCTGCTCGCCGCCGGTGGTGATGTCCTGGCTGATGGTGACCTCGCAGTCACGGCCAATGCTGTCCACAATGGCGGTCTCGATGCCAGCGGCATCGGCCTGGCCGCCCTCTACGGAGTAGAGGATCATAGAGCCGCCGGCAAACTGGATGTCCAGCTTGGGCCCGATGATGATGCTGGCCAAAATGCCCACCACCAGCACCACAATGGAAATGGCAAAGTAAATCTTTCTATTCTGGTAAAAATGGAAGCGGTAAGTTTTCTCATTCATCGCCGCGCGCACCTCCAAACAGCCATTTTTTATGCAGGCCTTTGAAGCCGGCAAGGGAGAGGGTCATCAGGCGGGTGGCCGTCATGCCCATGATGAAGTTGCCGATGATGCCCACCAGCAGGGTAAAGCCAAAGGAGAAGATGGCGCCGGTGGTGGACTCGCCGAAGATGATGGACAAGATGTTGCTGGGGCCAAACACGCCCATGAGCATAACCGCCACAATCAGGGTGGTGATGTTGCCGTCGAAAATGGCCCAGAAGCTCTCGGAGAAGCCCAGCTTCAAGGCGCCGTCCAACGTCTTGCCGCCCTTCAGCTCCTCGCGGATGCGGCTGGCGGAGATGACGTTTGCGTCCACGCCCATGCCGATGGAGAGCACAATGCCCGCCAGGCCAGGCAGCGTCATGGTGTAGGAGTTGAGGAAGGGGAAGTAGCCGGAGATGGCGGCCATACACAGGCCCACCTGGCCGGCCAGGCTGATAACAGCCACCACGCCGGGCAGCCGGAAGATGACAATCATCAGCAGGGAGATGACCACAAAGGCGATGATGCCCGCCAGCAGCATGGCGTCCAAAGCCTGGGCGCCCAAGGTGGGCGGCATGGAGCTGAAGGAGCTCACCTGCAGGGCAAAGGGCAGCGCGCCGGCCTGGATGCGGGCGGCCAGCTGGGTGGCCTCCTCGCTGGTGAAGTCGCCGGTAATCACGCACTCGCCGGTGGTGATGGCCTGCTTTACCGTGGGGGCAGAGAGCATCACGTCGTCCATCCAGATGGAGATGGTCTCGCCCACCATGGCCGTGGTGGCCTGGGCGAACTTCTGGGCGCCCTCGTCGCTGAGGGTGAGGGCCACCACATACTGGTACTCGCCGGTGGTCTCGTCCTGGGTCATGCGGGGCTCGGCGGTGACCACGTCAGAGCCCTCCAGGATGATGTTCTCCGCAGTGGTGCCGGAGGGGGTGCGGTAGACGATGCTGCCGTCCTCGGCATACTCGCTGGTCTCGTACTCCATGCCCTGGCGGAAGGTCAGCTGGGCGGTGGCGGCCAGCTCGTCAATGGCGGCCTCGGGGTCGTAGTCCTGCTCGTCGCTGCGCCAGGGGAACCGGACGATGATCCGGTTGTTGGTGGGGTCGGTGTAAATCTCGTAGTCGGTGATGCTCTGGGAGACCATACGGGTTTCGATAATCTCCTTGGCGGCCTCCAGCTGCTCGGTGGTGGCCTCCACCCCGTCCGCCGGGCTGAAGGTGGCCTCTACGCCGCCCCGGATGTCAATGCCCCAACGGATGTCCCCAGCGCCCTTTATGTAGGTCACCTTGAAATCCCCGTGCTGGCCGTACACGCCAAACAGCGACGTGACCACCAACGCGAGGATGAGAAGCGCCACTACAAAAAACACAGGCTTTTTTACTCGCTTCATGGGTTTCTTTCCTCCAGTCGGGCCCGCCCAAAAAGGGCAGCCCCAGGTTTTTCTAGGTCCTGCAAAAGCCGCGGCGGCCCGCAAGTGGCCGCACACGCAAAGCAGGGCAGCACCCGGGCGGGCGCCCCGTGCCCCGGCCGGTCAAAACGGCCAGGCCATCGGGAAGCCCCGGGACAGTGCTCCTGTCCCCCCTCTTGCTACCCCGCTTACGTACTTCTAAATAATTATTCCTGCTCCTCGGGCTGGGCCTCCTCGGCGGCCTCGGTGGAGTACACAACCTCCTCGGCGGGAGCCTGGGAAGCGGCCTCATCCTCGGCGGCCTTCTGCTCCTCCAGCAGCGCGCGGATGGACAGGGACACACGGTGGCGCTCGAAATCGATGTCGGTGATCTTCACCTTCACCTCGTCGCCAATCTTCAAAACATCCTGGGGCTTCTCAATCCGGTGGTCGGCGATCTGAGAGATGTGGATCAGGCCGTCGATGCCGGGGATGACGCTGGCAAAGGCGCCGAACTGGGTCATGCCCACGATCTTGGCGTCGCACACGGTGCCCACGGGATACTCCCGCTCCAGCTTGACCCAGGGGTTGTCCTCGGGACGCTTGTAGCCCAGGGAAATCTTGCCGTTCTCGCGGTCCAGGCCCTTTACGTACACGTCCACGGTGTCGCCCACCTTCAGCACCTCGCTGGGATGCTTGATGCGGTTCCAGGACAGCTCGGAGATGTGCACCATGCCGTCCACGCCGCCCAAGTCCACAAAGGCGCCGAAATTGGTCAGGGACTTCACCTTGCCGGTGTACTGCTGGCCCTCTTCCACCTGCTCCCAGAACTTCTCCTGGGCAGCCTTGCGCTCCTCGCGGAGCACGCTGCGGATGGAGCCCACAGCACGGCGGCGCTGGCGGTTGACCTCGATGATGCGGAACTTCACATCCTTGCCCATCAGCTCGTTCAGGTCCTCCCCGCGGGAAGCGGTGGCCTGAGAGGCGGGCACGAAGATGCGCATGGCCTTGTACAGGACGATGACGCCGCCCTTGACCACTTCAATCACTTTGCCCTCCAGCACCTCGTTGTTCTCCAGGGCCTGGGAAATCTCGTCCCAGCCCTTCATGGCGTCCACGCGCCGCTTGGAGAGCATGATGGTGCCTTCCTGGTCGTTGGTCTTCATGATGAGCAGGTCCATCTCGTCGCCGATCTTCACCAAGTCCTCGGGCTTGGCGTTGGGGTCGTTGGAGAGCTCGTTGGCGGGGATGAAGCCAGCCTGCTTGCGGCCTACGTCCACGTAGACCTCGGTGGGGGAGATCCCCACAACGACGCCGTGCACCTTCTCGTCTGTATTGAAACTCTTGAGGGATTCCTCAAGCAATTCCGCAAAATTCTGTTCGTTGTTTGTCACTTCTGCCATGGTAGCAAGTACCTCCTTTATAATGCTTGCGGGCGTGGATGCCCCCGCAGTGATGCCAACGCTCAGCCCGGCCGAAAACACAGGCAGCTCGTCCGCCCTTTCGATGAGGTACGTCTCGCAGTGTTCCGCGCAAATGTCGCGCAGCTTTGCCGTGTTCGAACTGTCCCTGCCCCCCACCACAATCATCCTGTCGCAGCGCTGGGCAAGGGTTTTTGCTTCTTTCTGCCGTCTCGCAGTCGCATTACATATTGTAGCAAAAACTGCGGCGTTTGTACATAGTTTTTTCAGAGTTTCCAAGCATTTTTCCCATTCTCCCGCGTGGAAGGTGGTTTGGGCCGCGAAAGCCAGGGGTTTCGTCCGCAATTCGGGATGATTTTTCAGCAATTCCACCAATTCCTGGTTGTTTTTTACCGTAAAATTCTCCCCTTTGCAGTGGCCCAAAATGCCCTTCACCTCGGGGTGGTCCTTGTCGCCGGCCAGCAAAAACACCTTCCCCTGCTCCCCGGACTCCGCCGCCAGCTGGTGAATCTTTTTCACAAAGGGGCAGGTGGCGTCCACATAGGGCAGGCCCAGCGCCTGGATTTCCTCCTCCACCGCCTGGGCCACCCCGTGGGAGCGAATCACCAAGGTGTAGCCCGCGGGGGTCTCCTGGGGGCGGCTTACGGTCACCACGCCCCGGGCGGCCAAGTCCCCTGTCACCTGGGGGTTGTGGATGATGGGCCCCAAGGTGGCGGCCTGTTTGCCCTCCTCCAGCAGCTTGTACACCGTGCTCACCGCCCGGTCCACCCCAAAGCAGAACCCGGCGGTCTTGGCCACCTCAACTCTCATGGGGCGCCTCCTGGGCGGGGGCTTCCCTGGCCGGCTCCAGCTGGGAGGGCAGGCCCAGCTCTTTGCAGGACTCCTCCCGCAGCTGGGCGATGCGGCCCATAATGGTGCGGCTGGCCCGGCGCAGCTGCATGCTGGAGTCGTCCTGGATGTGCAGCTCCTGGGCGGAGATGGGCTTGCCAAAGCGGATGAGGGTGCGCTTGAACATCCCCGGCTGCAGGCCGTCCCCGGCGGTGATGCACACCGGCACCACCGGCGCCTTGGTCTTATAGGCCAGCAGGGCGGCGCCTGTTTTGGGCTTTAGCAGCCTGCCATCCTTAGAGCGGTGCCCCTCGATGAACACGCCCACCACGCCGTTTTCCTCCAGCAGCGTGTAGGCGTCCTCCAGGGCGTCCGCGCCGCCGGTGCCCCGCTTTACCGGGAAGGCCCCCAGCATGCGGAACAGCCCGCCCAAAAACTTGTTGCGGAACAGCTCCTCCTTGGCCATGTAGAACACCTGCCGCTTTTGGCAGAGCCCCAGCAGCACCGGGTCCCGCTTGGCCAGGTGGTTGCTGCACAGCAGCACAGGGCCCTCTTGGGGCACGTTCTCCGCGCCCACCACCTTCATGCGGAACACCAGGTGGAAGTACCACCACAAAATGATCTGCCCCACCAGGTACAGCCAGGTCTTCCGTTTTGCCTTTCTCTCTTTGCTCATCCGCGCCGTCCCCTTCCTACTGCAATCCATTTTTCCCACAGCGTTTTCCCAGGCCTTACAGCCGCTCCCGCACCAGGCCCACCAGCCGCTCCACAGACTGCTGGAAGGTAAAGTCCGAGTTGTCCAGCAGCACCGCGTCCTCCGCCGGGCGCAGGGGGGCTGTCTCCCGGTGGGAGTCCTGGTAGTCCCGCTGCTGGATGTCCCGCAAAATGGCCTCGTAGTCCGCCTGCTGGCCCGCCTCCGCCAGCTGGGCCACCCGCCGCCGGGCCCGCTCCTGGGGCGAGGCGGTGAGGAACACCTTCAGCTGGGCCTGGGGCAGCACCACGGTGCCGATGTCCCGGCCGTCCATAAGCACGTTGTTCTTTTCGGCCAAATCCCGCTGCAGCTGCAGCAGATAGGCCCGCACCGCCGGGATGGCCGAGCAGGCCGAGGTGGCCATAGAGACCTCTGGCGTGCGGATAAGGCCGGTGACGTCCTCCCCGTTTAAGAGCATCTTCTGGCCCTCCGGGGTGTACGCCAGCTCCACCTGGATGTGGGGCAGCAGCGCCTCCACCGCCGGGGCGTCGTGGGGGTCCACCCCCTGGCGCAGCACGTGCAGGGCGATGGTGCGGTAAATGGCGCCGGTGTCCACATAGACAAAGCCCAGCTCCTTGGCCGCGGCCTT
>ERZ1090880.1103-NODE-1104-length-13910-cov-10.695778_pt1 | contig 13910 bp, 11 predicted proteins | sample MGYA00478471_ERZ1090880 | MGnify/ENA primary metagenome ERZ1090880 (study PRJEB33644, sample SAMEA5815734) | chicken gut metagenome | biome: Chicken; feature: Gastrointestinal Tract; material: Caecum | place: Ireland | collected 2019-01-01 | study: A study of... | reverse complement strand
GCGGCCGCCCTCTGGGGGGTGGTCTATTGGCCCGCCGCCCCGGTTTTTCTTCAAAACGCCCCCAACCCCCCCGGGGGGCGCCCCCCCGGGGGGCCCCCGCGCCTCATTTTCCGCAAAAAATTCTTTACAAAGAAGAAAAAGCGTGCTATACTTGTAAAAAACGCGGGAGAATGCGGAAGATGAAATATGCAATTTACGGAGCGGGCGCAATGGGCACCGTGCTCGGCGCGTATATCGCGCGCGCGGGCATCCCCGTCGACCTCATCAACAGGAACGAAAGGCACGTCGCCGCGCTCAAAGAGCGCGGGGCGCACATCGTCGGCACCGTCGACTTCGTGCAGAAGGTGAACGCGCTGCTCCCTTCCGAGATGAAGGAGCAGTACGACGTCATCCTGCTCATGACCAAACAGCGGCAGAACGCGGAGATCGCCGCCTTTCTGAAAGACTATCTGAAAGAGGACGGCGCGCTCTGCACCTGCCAGAACGGGCTGCCCGAACCCAAGCTCGCCGACATCCTCGGGGCAGACCGCGTGCTCGGCTGCGCCATTGCCTGGGGCGCGACCTTCCGCGGGGAGGGGGTATCCGAACTGACTTCCGACCCCGCCGCGCTGACCTTTTCGCTGGGCGCGTACGGCAAGGGAAACCGCCTCGACGAGGTGCGCACCCTGCTCGAGTGCATGGGCACGGTCACCGTCGAGGAGAATTTTATCGGCGCGAGGTGGAGCAAGCTGCTGATAAACAGCGCCTTTTCGGGGCTTTCCACGGTGACGGGGGAGACCTTCGGCACCGTTTCAAAAAACAAGAAGTCGCGCGCCGCCGCGCTCTCCATTATCAAGGAGTGCATCGACGTGGCGAAGGCGGCGGGCATCCGCCCCGAGCCGGTGCAGGGGCACCGCATCGACAGGATGTTCGATTACAGGGGCGGGATGAAAAAGAAGATCGCCTTTATGCTCATCCCGATCGCCATGAAAAAGCACGCGCGGCTGATCTCGAGCATGCTGCAGGATCTGCGCGCGGGGAAGAAGTGCGAGATAGACTTCATCAACGGCGTCGTGTGCGAGTACGGCGAGCGCTGCGGCGTGCCCACGCCCTTCAACGCGCGCACCGTTTCCCTCGTGCACGAGATCGAGGAGGGGAAGCGGAAAATTTCTTTTGAAAACATCGGGGCGTATGCCGACCTGTGACGAAAACGGGCGGGACGCCTTCGGCAAAACGGGATAAACGGGAGCGGCGCAGCCCTTTGAAGGGCTGCGCCGCTTATCTTTTTGCGTCAGTTCTGTTCCGCGCCCTGTGCGCCGTCTGCGGGGGCGCTGCCTCTGCGCACCTTCGTGCGGTTTATTTCGCGGATGCGTCCGGTGAAGGAGAGGGGCTGCGGACGCCTTTTCAGATCTTCGGTAAAGCGCGCGGTGAGCAGGCAGAAGATGCAGAAGATGGGTACCGCGCCGAGGTTTGTTTCCAGAAGGGAATTGACGACGAGGGTCATCAGCTTGTCGAACACCGAGGAGATCTCCGTGCTGCGGATGCCGCCGAGCAGCAGGGCGCATTCCCAGGCGAACTGCACGAGGATGCCGATGGCGAGCATCCACAATAGGGGAAAGCGCTTTTCTTCGTCTTTCTGCCGCAGGTTCCAGACGATGGCGGAGAAGTAGGAGAGGGCGAGGATGAGCGCCATGTAACCGTGATAGGAGCCCGTCGTGCGGCGGATGACGATGACGGGCATATTCTGCCCGAAGGTCTGCGCGAGCATGGGCGCCGCCAGCCACCATACGCAGATGAGCAGCGACCATTCGAGCAGGCGTTTATCTTTGGAGAACCAGAGCCAGATCCATGCGAAGTTGGTGATGCCGTAGCTCATGGACATCCACAGAAGCACCCGGAACAGGTTGCCGCCCTCGATGGAGCGGGTGCCGAGCAGCAGGTGGAAGATGCCGTAATCGACGATCATGTACAGTATCCCGCCCGCCAGCGCGAACAGCAGCGTCATGTATCTGCGGTTGAAAAAGAGCAGCGCGCAGAAAAAGACGAGAAAGCATACGTCCAGCCAGATATACAGCGCGTTGAACTGCCGCTGTGCGACGATCTCCATAAAAATCCCTCTCACGATGTTTTCCGCCCGCGCCTCTGCCTGCCGCAGAGGACGGGGCGGGTGACAAAAGTCATAGAAAACTATTACAAAAACAGTATAACCGATTTTTTGTCCGCTGTCAAGGGAAAGAGGGGAAAGAAAGAGGGGCACCGCTTATGCGGCGCCCCTTCGCTGTGTGCGGGAAGGTCAGTCGTCATCATCATCGTCGTCATCGTCGTGGCCGGGGCGGACGTGGTCGCTCGAAGAGCCGTCTTCGAAGACGTAGTGGTACTGCCCGCTGCGGATATAGACGCGGAAACGCACGTTCTGCCCGCCGAGGGTGCCGTGCGCGGAGAGCACCTGTTCTCCGCCTTCGCGCTCTCGCTCGAAGTAGAGGGTATCGCGCGAGCCGCCGCGCTCGATGGTCATTTCCAGCTCGAGTTCGCCCTCTTCCTCCTCGTAAGAGAGGGTGGTGCGCTCGGCGCGTTCGCCGTTTTCGATCAGCGTGTATACAAATTCGCGCTCGGTCTCCGAGCCGCCCTCTTCCGTTTCGCTCTCGGTTTCCTCGCGCACTTCGATGTACGACGCGCGGCCCTCGTCGAGGTAGGCGCGGAAGAACAGTTCGCTCTCGCTCTCGCCGCTCTCCGTTTCGGTTTCGTAGGTGCCGGAAACGGGGTATGTTCCGCTCTCCGTCACGAGGATGCCGTCGATGGAGTAATTTTCTTCGCTTTCGCCGTCATCCGTTTCGCCGCCGATGTACAGCTTGTCGTAGTACAGGCGGCAGGTCACGCCGCCGCCGAGCAGGCTGCCGCCGTGCACTTCCATGCCGAATGCGTACCCTTGCGCGGGGGCGACGGCGGTTTCGGTGATGTCTTCTTCGCCCAAAAGACTCTCCACGAGCGACATATAGCGGTTTAAGGAGGTCAGCGTATCCTCTTCGGAGGAGCGGGCGGTGTTCAGCGCCTTTGCGGATACCGCGTCCGGAAGAGATACCTGCGCCTTTGCGGATACCGCCGCGGCGCCGTCTGTGCGGGAGGAGAGCAGCGTCCCCGCGGAGAGCGCGCCGTAGGCATAGAAGGAGTCTGCGTCGGTGATCTTGTCGAATTTGTTCAGCGTGTCCGAAACGGGGCCGTTCCCGCGCAGGAACACGGGGAGCAGCACGCACAGCGCCACCGCCAGCGCGAGGAAGGCTGCGATCAGGCCGACGGTCAGTTTTTTGCCGGCGCGCGCCCGCGTTCCGCCGCCGGCAAGGGCGTATTCCCGCTGCGGCTCTTCCCAGCCCATTTCGCGGAGGATGTTCTGTTTTACCTCGCCCGAAGGAAGGACGGACTTCGCTTCTTCCTTCAGCATCTTTTTTACGCTTTTCATTTTCCGCCCTCCTTTATAAGGTATGCTTTGAGCTTTTTCAGCGCCTCGCTGTATTTCCATGTGACCGTGCCGACGGGCAGGGCGAGCATGGCGGCGACTTCGCGCCGCTTGTAGCCGGAAAGCCGGCACAGCATGAGGATCTCGTATTCCTCTTCGGAAAGAAGCCTGCGGGCGACGTCGAAGATGTAGGGAAGTTCGGTTTCCTGCGTTCCGTATTTCCAGGCGTCCTCTTCGAAGTCCGTCGCCACCTCGCGCGCGTGCTTTTTCAGGTGGTTGAGCGCGAGCGACCTGCCGACGGAGCGCAGCCATGCGGGGAAGTTCGTGCCCGCCCTGTACTGTTCCAGCGAGGAGAGCGCGCGCAGGTACGTTTCCTGCAGGATGTCTTCCGCGTGCATCCTGTCGCGCACGATGCTGAAAACGGCGAAGTACACCGCGCGGTGGGTGTGTTCGTATATGTAATCGAATGCAGACCTGTCTCCGCCTTTCAGCGCGGCGATCTTGCGCTCAAGTTTTTCGTTCATAATTCTCCCGTTATAAGAACAATGCGAAAGCGCCGTTTTGTTGGAAAAAATCAAAAAAATTCCGGATTTTTTTTAATCATACCAAAAAAGCGGGGAAATGTCAACGGGGAAGGGCGTGCGGCCGCGTCGGCGCGCATAATTTAATGCTGCGCGCGAGGAAGCCGGCAAAAAATTTTTCGGAAAATTTTACGGAATTTCCAACAAAACGCACCGTTTGCGCTGTTGTATAAGTGCAGGGGGCAAAGTTCCCCGCACAAAAAAATTTCCGGAGGAAAGAAAGATGAAAAAGATGAAGAAGATGATGGTTGCGGCTGCGGCGGCGGGAACGCTCGCCCTCGCGCTCGGGTTTGCCGCCTGCGGCACGGGCGGCCTGCGTACGGAGGAACAGCAGCGGCAGGAGGCGGTGCAGTCTGCCTACGGGTTCAGCGCGGCGAGCGCGGGGCTGTTCATCGCGGCGGGGAGCGGAAGCGGCGCCGCCGTGCAGGTGCGTTCGGCCGCGGCGCAAACGCCGGACTTCGACGGCTATCTCGCCCTTGCCGAGGGGCTCCTGTCCGAGGGCGGGTTCAGCGAAGTCATCTCCGCGTCTGACCGCGAAGGGTATGCGTACAGGATGGACGTGACCTACACGGGAATGGCGGAGAACACGCTGACGTATTCCATGTACTACAACGAGACGCTGCGCGCGGACGACGACTTCGACGACGATGACGATTGGGACGACCGCTTCGACGGCGAGACGGAAGAGGAATACGGCATCGAGGGCGTCATGGTCATAGAGGGCGCCGAATACGCGGTGCGCGGCGAGCGCAGCGTCGAGGCGGAGCGCGGCGAAGAGGAGAGCGAGACCGAGCTGCGCGTGCAGCTCGCCGAAGGCAGGGTGATGCTGGTGGAACAGGGCTACGAGAACGAGGAAGGCGAGACCGAGCGGGAATATACCTATACGGTGCTCGAAGACGGCAGGGCGGTGGAGCGCAGCGTCTTTTCCTATGAAAAGGAAGATGGCGAAGAGGAGTTGAAGATGGTCTATACCGCGGGCGGCGAGAGCAGGGTGCTTACCTTCGAGCGCGAGCGGCACGACGGCCGCGAGGTGCTCTTCATCCGCGCGACGGAAAACGGGCAGACGGTGCGCTATATCGCGCGCGCCGCCGTCGGCGAAGACGGGCAGACCTATTACGAGTACGAACAGATTGGGCAGGGGGCATGACCTGCGGATAGAAAAGAAGGGGCGGGGACGTATGGCTCCGCCCCTTCTGGTTTGGTCACTTTTTCGGCAAAAAGGACAAAAAAGATGACTTTATCCGGAAAACCTGTCTTGACAGGTGAGGGAAAGTGTGGTATAAGAGAAGCAGGGGAGCCGGACATACAGGTTTTCCGGAGCTTATCGGGGGAGACAGCGGCAGAGGGACGATCGCATATCCCTGCGAAATGTAAAGAAAAGAGCAAAAAAGGAGGGAAGATGAATGAAAAAAATTTGTTTGCTGTCTGTTTGCGGCGGCGCTGTTCGCGTGCGCCGCGGCCTGCGCGGAGTACAGCCCGCGGAAAGAGGACTTCGACTTCGGCGTGACGCTTTCGGCGACGGAGGCGGAATGCGGGGAGGAGATCGTCTATACCGTCCGCGCGGAACGGGTGAGCGGAAAAAAGTTCACCGTGCGCGGCAGTTCCACGCTGTACAGCGTATATTTCGAGCCTGATACGGGCGAGGAACCGTATTTTGCCTTTAACGACGACGTCGTGACGCATGAGTTCGGGGAAGATTATCTGCTGGAAGAGAGCGGCACCCTTTCGACCGACGGGCTTGCGGCGGGAGAGTACGTCTTTGCGGTGCGGCTGCGCATCGGAGAACTGGTGTACGGATACGAGCAGGCGATACGCCTGACATAAAAAAGAACGGAACGGGGGCGGCGGCGCACAAAAAAGCGCCGCCGTCTTTTCTTATAGGGGCGGAGGACTTGCGCGGCGGGGAAAAAGATGGTATACTATGCACATATGTTGAGAAGGAAAGGTGAACATATGCGCACATATATCGGCATAGATCTCGGCACGAGCGGGGCGAAGCTGCTGCTCGTTTCCGCGGACGGCAGCATCCTGGCGGAGAATACGCAGGGCTATCCCGTCTTTTATCCGCGTTCCGGTTGGAGCGAACAGAACCCGGAGGACTGGTTCGCCGCCGCGATGCGCGGGATGAAGGAACTTCTGCGGGGGCAGGACGCCTCCGCCGTGGCAGGCATCTCCTTCGGCGGGCAGATGCACGGGCTGGTCGCGCTGGACAAAAAAGATGCCGTCGTCCGCCCCGCTATCCTGTGGAACGACGGCAGGACGGAGAAGCAGACGGCGTATCTCAACGAGGCCGTCGGCAGGGAAAAGCTGTCCGCTTATACCGGCAATATCGCGTTCGCGGGCTTTACCGCGCCGAAGATCCTGTGGATGCGGGAGAACGAGCCGGAAAACTTTGCGCGCACCGCTAAAATCATGCTGCCGAAAGATTACCTCGCTTACAGGCTGACGGGGAATTTCTGCACGGATTTTTCGGATGCGAGCGGCATGCTGCTCCTCGACGTAAAAAACCGCAGATGGAGCGAAGAGATGTGCGGGATCTGCGGCATATCCGCCGCAATGCTGCCGCAGCCGTATGAAAGCTACGAGGCCGTCGGTACGCTGAAAAGAGAGATCGCGGAGGAACTCGGGCTGCCGCAGGGCGTACGGGTGGCCGCGGGCGCGGGGGACAATGCCGCCGCGGCCGTCGGCACGGGCGTGGTCGGCGAGGGCGGGTGCAATATCTCCCTCGGCACCAGCGGGACGCTGTTCGTCTCTTCCGCAAAATACAGGCCGGACGGCACGAACGCGCTGCACAGCTTCTGCCATGCGGACGGCGGCTGGCATTTAATGGGGTGCATCCTGTCTGCGGCGTCCTGCAACGCGTGGTGGTCGGACAGGATATTGCAGACGGACGATTATGCGAAAGAGCAGGAGGTGCCGCGGGAATTGCCCGGCAGGAACGGCGTCTATTTTCTTCCCTATCTGATGGGCGAGCGCAGCCCGCACAACGACGTGAACGCGCGCGGCGCATTCATCGGGATGCGCCCGGATACGGACAGGAAGCAGATGACGCTCGCCGTGCTCGAAGGGGTCGCGTTCGCGCTCAAAGACTGCATGGAAGCGGCGGCGAAAGACGGCGTGAAGCCCGCGAGGACGAAACTTTGCGGCGGGGGCGCCAGAAGCGCGCTGTGGCGCAGGATCATCGCGGACGTGACGGATATGCCCGTCGATATACCGCAGACGGAGCAGGGGCCCGCCTTCGGCGCGGCGCTGCTCGCGATGGTCTGCCGCGGAGAATATGCCTCCGTGCGGGAGGCGGCGGGCGCCGTCGTGAAAGTAAAGGAGACGGTGCTGCCCGACCGGGAGGCCGCCGCGGGTTATGCGGAGCGGTACAGGACGTTCGCGTCGCTGTATCCCGCGCTCAAAGGCGTGTTCCGCGATATGCGGGAGGAATGACGGCGGGCGGACAGAAAGAGGGCGGCTTCCGCGGTGCGGGGCCGCTTTCGGCTGCGGCGGACAAAAAATTGCCGCCGTCCGCTTGATACGGGAGCCGTTCCGTGTTATAATATCCGGTGTAAAGACGCAAGGAGGCATCGCGACGTGAAGATCATTCATGCGGCAGATATCCACCTCGGCTCCAAGATGGATTCGAGATTTCCCAAAGAGATCGCCGAAAAACGCAAGACGGAGGTGCGGAACACCTTCCGCAGGCTCGCGAAGTACGCCGCCGAAAACGGGGTGTGCGCCGTGCTGCTCGCGGGGGACGTGTTCGATTCGGACATCCCCTTCAAAAAGGATAAGGACTTCTTTTATAATGTGATCGAGAATACGCCCTCCGTCGACTTCCTGTACCTGCGCGGCAACCACGACAGCTGCGGCGGGTATGAGGGGAGGGAACTGCCCAACTTCAAGACTTTCGGCCCCCAATGGCGGGAATACGTTTACGGGAACGTCGCCGTGCGCGGCATAGAGATGAGCGCGGAGAACGCCTCCTCCCTGTATTCCACCCTCGAACTGCCCAAAGACAGGCTGAACGTCGTGATGCTGCACGGGCAGACCGCGGACGCGGCGGGCAAAGACAGGGTGTGCCTCAAACGGCTGCGCGGGAAAAACATCGACTATCTCGCGCTCGGGCACGTCCACAAGCCGCAGGAGGGGAAGCTGGACGAGCGCGGCATCTATGCGTACAGCGGCTGCCTCGAAGGGCGCGGCTTCGACGAGACGGGCGAGCGCGGCTTTATCCTGCTGGACATCGGTGAGGAAATAACGCATACGTTCGTTCCGTTTTCCGAACGCACCATCGTGGAAAGGGATGTGGACGTTTCCGGCGTTTCCGACGCGCACGCCGCCTCGCTCGCCGTGCGCGCGGCGGTCGCCTTTGACAAAGAAAACCTGTACCGCATCAACCTCGTCGGAGAAGTGCCCGCGGACGTCGGGCAGATGGGGGAGGACGCGGAAAAATACCTCGCGGACGCCTGCTTTTATATCAGCGTCAAGGACAGGACGAGGAGAAAGATAGACGCGGCGGCCTTTGAAAAGGACGTTTCGCTCAGAGGGGAATTCGTGCGCGCCGTGTACGCGGACGAAGAGCTTTCCGAAGAGGAGAAAGAGCAGATATTGCGCTGCGGGCTGCGGGCGCTTGCCGGGGAGGAGATCGAACTGTGAAACTCATATCCTGCCACATTGAAAATTTCGGTAAGATCTCCGGGCGCGATCTCTCCTTCGGCGGAGGGCTGACAGCGTTCTGCGAGGAAAACGGTTACGGCAAGACGACGCTCGCCGCCTTTCTGAAGGCGATGTTCTACGGCATGGAACCCAGCCGCAGGAACGGCAGGTTCAACGACCGCACCCATTATTATCCCTTCGACGGCGGGAGGTTCGGCGGGAACGTGGTCTTCCTCTGCAAGGGGAAGGAGTACAGGATCGAGCGCTTTTTCGACGAGACGAGCGACACGCGCGACGAGCTGACGGTGTACCGCGACGGGCGGCCGTGCGACCTCGGCGGGGAGCCGGGGGAAGTCCTTTTCGGCATAGACAGGGAGTCTTTCGAGCGGACGGCGTTCATCACGGGGAAGGAGACGGAGATCGGTTCCACCGACAGCATCAACACCAGGCTGAACAATTTCGTGGAGGGCAGCGACGACGACACCAACCTGCGCGCCGCGCTCGAACGCATAGACAAGCGGAGCAAGGAATACAGGAAAAGGGGCGGCGGACTGATCGCCGAAGAAGGGGAACGCATCGTAAGGCTGCACAGCGAGCTGAAAAACTACGAAACGGTGCGGGCGGGACTGCCCGGCAAGTATGTGCGCCTCAACGAAAAGAACAGGCAGATACACGGGCTTGCCGCGGAGATCGCCGCGGCGCAGACGCGCAACGTCGCATTTGCGAACTGGGAAAGGTACGACGGGCTGTGCGCCTCCGCGGCGGAGCATACGAAAAAGATCGCGGCGCTGGAAGAGAAGTATCCCTTCGGCGTGCCTTCCGCGGAGGAGGCGGAAAAGGCGTTCGCGGACGCGGGCAGGCTGGAAGAACTGCGTGCGGTTTCGGAAAAGCGCACCTTCACCGCGCAGGACGAGGCGCGGCTGGAGGCGCTGGGGCGGAAGTTCTCCGGCGGCGTGCCGGAAACGGAGGAACTTTCCTCGGCGCATGAGAGCATCGTGCGGCTGAACGGGCTGGACGCCGCGCTCGCTCCGCAGGACGGCGGCCTTTCCGAAGAGGAGGAGAAACTCCGCCGCCGGTTCGCCGCGCGCTTCCCCGACGCCGCGGAGGCGGAAGAGGCGGAAAAGCAGGCGGAGCGCTTCAAAAAAGCGGACGCCGCCTGTGCGGCGGCGGAAGAGACGACCGTGACCGTGCGGGAGGTTTCCTTCAAAGCGAATATCGCCGCTGCCGCCGTCGGCGCGCTGCTGCTCATCGCGGGCATCGGCGTGCTGTTCGTGCAGCAGATCGCGGGCATCGTGCTCGCCGCGCTCGGCGCGCTGCTGCTCCTTGCGGACGCATTCCTGTACCTCAACAAGAAGTCGGGGAGCGCCGTCCGCACGGAAAACCCGGAACGGGCGGCGGCAAGGCGGGAGCGCGAGAGCGCCGAACGGGAACTCGCCGCCATTCTCCTGCCCTACGGGTATTCCCTCGGAGAGGGCGTGCTGTTCGCCGCCGCAAAATTCCGCGAGGACAGGCAGCGGTACCTCGCGGCGGAGAAGAAGGCGGAGGAACGCGCCCGCGGCATACGCGAAAGGCAGGCGGAACGCGCGGAAGTGCAGCGTTCGCTGGATACGTTCTTCGCAAAATACGGCACGGCGGAGGGGGATCCCGTTTCCCGCCTCGCAGCGCTGCGGGCGGAGATCGCGGAATACAGGTCGCTGCTGGGAAGGAAAAAGGCCTCCGAAGAGGCGGAACGCGGCACGGCGGAACGGGCGGAAGAACTGGAGCGCGCGCTGCTCGCCTTCTGCGGAAAGTACCGCGTGCCGCCCGAAGGGCTGCGCGGGCGCGCGCGGCTGATCTGCGACGACGTGAAGGAACTCGCCGCCGAAAGGGCGGAGCGGCGGAGGCTGGAAGAAGAGGCGCGCGTCCTGCGCGAGGAGAAACATCTCGCGGAGCGCCCCGCGGGCACGGCGGCAGACCTGAAAGAGATGAACGCAAAGCTCGCCGAACTGGCGGAGGAAAAGAACAGGCTCTCGCTGGAGATCGCCGCCGACGAAACGGATGCGGAGCGCGCGGGGGAACTGCAGAACGAGCTGGAAGAGAGCGAGGAACGGCTCCGCGTCTATAAGAAAAATCACGCCCTGCTGGAACGGACGGCGGCGCTGCTCAAAGAAGCGGACGGGCGGCTGAAAGACAAGTACGTCAGGCCCATCCGGGAGAGGTTTTCCTATTATTCCGGGATCATCGAGCGCGCGCTCGGCGAAAAAATATACATGGACGCCGAGTTCAACCTGCGCTTCGAGCACGGCGGGCAGCAGCGCAGCGAGGAACATCTGAGCACGGGGCAGCGCACCGTCTGCGCCTTCTGTTTCCGCATGGCGCTCATCGACAACATGTACGCGGAAGAAAAGCCCTTCCTCATCCTCGACGACCCGTTCACGGGGCTGGACGGGGCGCACTTCGCGAAGGTGAAGGAGGTACTCGCGTCGCTGTCTGAAAAGATGCAGCTCATCTATTTCACCTGCCACGAGAGCAGGATGCCGTAACTCCGCGCCGCGCGCGTCGGAGCCGCGGATCGGCGGCTATGTCAATAAACGCTACTATGTACGTACGAAAACGGCAGTATATGTCAAAATATGATATGTATGCCTGCAAAAATGAAAGGAAAAGACGTCTCTTTTCGTGATAAGATAAAAGAGGGCGGGCTGGTTCTGCGTCAAAAAAAGTGCGGAGGCGGTATGAAGATAACCATCGTTTGCGAAAAGAATGTTGCGACGGAGTCGGAAGAGGGCAGGCGCGCCTATCCGCAGGGGATGGACGGGTGTCTCTCCGCCTTTCTGACGGCTGCGGGGCACGGCGTCGCCTGCATCCCCGCGGGCGAGGACGGCGTGCCCGGGCTGACGGAGGAGATCCTCGAAGGCACGGACGTGCTGTTCTGGTGGGGGCACGCCTATCACGGCGCGGTCTGCGACGGGCTCACGGAAAAGGTCGCGCAGAGGGTGCTGCGAGGCATGGGGCTGATCGTGCTGCATTCGGGGCACGATTCAAAGATCATCAAAAAACTTCTGGGCACGTCATGCTCGCTGGTGTGGCGGGAGGCGGCGGAGCACGAGCGGCTCTGGTGCGTCGATCCCGCGCATCCCATCGCGCGGGGGCTGGGAGATTTTATCGACATTCCGCACGAGGAGATGTACGGGGAGCCTTTCGACATCCCCGTGCCCGACGAGCTGGTGTATATCGGCTGGTTCGAGGGCGGAGAGGTGTTCCGCGCAGGGTGCGTGTTCCGCCGCGGCAGGGGGAAGATATTCTATTTTAACCCCGGGCACGAGACGTACCCGACCTATCACATCCCCGAGGTGCAGAGACTGCTCACCCAGGCGGCGGAATACGTGGCGCCGCGGGAAGTGGCGGAGAGCATCGGCTGCCGCCACCGCGCGGAATTTGCCATCCCCGTGCGGAAGGACGGGAACTGATCGGAGAAAGGGCAGGGTTTCCCCGCGCTTTTACGCGCGGGGAAACCCTTTCGGATAAATATAAAAAATACGGACGCTGCCGCCGCGGGGCTGCCCGCGGGCGGGGGACGGACGGAGGAGTTCAGGGACATGGATCAGACATATAAAGCCGACGGCAGGGTCAGGGAGTTCGTGCGCCCCGTACGCATCCTTATGGCGGAGGGGAACGTTTCCCGAGCGGAACTGCTGGCGGAGCGCTTCGCGGACCAGATAGGGCTGAAAGAGCGGGAGGGGACGCAGATAAGCGGCAGATGCCGCATCCTGCTCGACTTCGGCAGGGAACTGCACGGCGGACTGCGCATCGTCGCGGGGGCGGGCAGGAGCGGCACGCGGGTGCGCCTGCGCCTCGGGGAATCGGCGAACGAGGCGCTCGCCGATATCGGCGAGCGCGGCGCGACGAACGACCACAGCCTGCGCGACCTCACCCTTCCGCTGCCGAGACTGTCGGACATGGAGTTTTTCAGTTCGGGGTTCCGCTTCGCGCTCGTCGAATTTTTAGACGATGACGCGCAGTTCATGCTGAAAGCGGTCAACGCCGTCTACGTTCACAGCCCGCGGGAGAGGCCGGGATCTTTCCGCTGTTCCGACCCGCTGCTCGAACGCATCTACGACACCGCGGCGCACACCGTCATGCTGTGCGCGCAGGATTATATCTGGGACGGGATCAAGCGCGACCGCCTCGTGTGGATGGGGGATATGTACCCCGAAGTCACGGCGCTGCTCTCCGTCTGTGCGGACGACGGATGCGTGCAGCGTTCGCTGGATTTCGTGGTGAACGAGACGCCGCTCCCGCGCTGGATGAACGACTTCCCCATGTACAGCATGTGGTGGGTCATGATCCTCGCGGAATATTATCGCATGACGGGAAATCTCGCATACGTTGCGGCGCAAAAGGAATATTTTTACGGCGTGCTCGCCGCAGTGGACGGGTGCATCGCGGAGGACGGCAGCTTCGATTTCGGCATGAATTTCGTGGACTGGCCTTCGCACGGGCATCCGGACGAGGCGGAAGGGGTGCGCAGGCTGTGCCTGCTGTGCGCCGCCGACGCGGCGGAGCTTGAAAAGCTGCTGGGCGGGGACGGCGTCCTGTCCGCGCGCATCGCGCGCAAACTGAAACGCGCGGGCGCGGAAGTGGGGGAAAAGAGGCAGATCGCCGCGCTCAAATACCTGTCCGGCTCGGCGCTCTCCGCAAAGGAGATGCGCCTGCTCACCGAAGGGGGCGCGAAGGGCTTTTCCACCTTTATGAGCTACTTCCTGCTCTCCGCCCTGTGCGAGGCGTCGGACATGAAGGCGGCGCTCGCGGCGCTGCGGGAGTACTACGGCGGGATGCTCGCGCTGGGCGCGACTTCCTTCTGGGAGGACTTCGACACGGAGTGGACGAAAGGGAAGGTGTGCCCCATCGACCGCGTGCGCGAAGAGGGGGAGAAGGACGTGCACGGCGACTTCGGCAGGTTCTGCTATGTCGGCTACCGCCATAGTCTCTGCCACGGCTGGTCTGCGGGGGTCATCCCCTTCCTCCTGCGCCGCGTGCTCGGCGTGCGCGCGGAGGCGGGGTACGCGGAAGTGACCGTATCGCCCGACCTCGGCGATCTCGAATTTGCGGAAGGGGAGATCCCCACGCCGCACGGCATTTTGCGCGTCTGCTGCCGCAGGGAGGGCAAAACGGTGAAGACGGAGGTTTCCGCGCCCGCCGGCGTGCGCGTGACGGTAAAGGAATGAACACGGAAAAGTCCCGTTCCGCTCTGCGGGACGGGAAATTTTTTTGAT
>ERZ1090880.1100-NODE-1101-length-13930-cov-6.111712_pt1 | contig 13930 bp, 12 predicted proteins | sample MGYA00478471_ERZ1090880 | MGnify/ENA primary metagenome ERZ1090880 (study PRJEB33644, sample SAMEA5815734) | chicken gut metagenome | biome: Chicken; feature: Gastrointestinal Tract; material: Caecum | place: Ireland | collected 2019-01-01 | study: A study of... | reverse complement strand
TATCCGGGCTGGGGAAATCAAAAGCTTGTTTTGTAACATTGGCAGAACGCAAAACAAGATACTACATAAATGCCGTAAAATATGCACGCAGGAATTTTTATGAGGTACGGGAAAAAGTTTTTCTGCGCGTTGTTGCCGACGCGCAACGGGCGGGGAGGTCGCCTCATTTTTATTTTCCGCTGTCATTTTGTTGAAAAAGAAAATAAAAAATGATATCATAGAAATGCAAGCGGTGCGGGAGAGCCGTGTCGCAATCTTTTTTGAGAGGATCTATGGGTTTGCAACCTGACGGTGACAATTGCGTTTGCTGCGGAGCGGAGAGAGAGGTCTCGCGCTCGCGGTTAGCTTGCGGCGCCGGATCTTTTATTTACGGAGATAACAGCATTCGGAGGCACGAATGAGACCTTTTTTCGAGTCTATATTCAATTTCGACAAAGACACATCCAACATGGCGATCATCGCACTCGCGGGCGCCAAAGACCTGGGCGACAAGATAGATTATTATCTGGTCAACTGGTACAACCAGGAGGCGAAAGCCCAGGGTAAGAAGTTCAAGAAAGACACCTTCCTTGTCAAGAACGTATGCCCTAGATTTACTACGGGCGACGGCAAGGGACTTGTCATGGAGACTGTGAGAGGCAAGGATCTTTATATCCTCTGCGATATGGGCAACTATTCGATCACTTACGATATGTTCGGGTTCAAGAACCATATGTCGCCGGACGATCATTATGCCGATCTCAAACGCATCATAGCCGCCGCGGGCGGCAAGGCGAAGTCGATCACGGTCGTGATGCCCAGCCTTTACGGCGGACGTCAGCATCGCCGCAACGCGCGCGAATCGCTCGACTGCGCTCAGATGCTGCAAGAACTCGTTTCGATGGGCGTATCCGAGATCATCACGTTCGACGCTCACGACCCGAGAGTGCAGAACGCCGTGCCGCTGATGGGATTCGACAACTTCCTGCCCACGTATCAGATACTCAAAGCGATGCTGCGCAGCTATCCCGATCTCGATATGAACAAAGAGAGATTCATGATCGTCAGCCCCGACGAAGGAGCAATGAGCCGCAACATATATTATGCGTCCGTGCTCGGCACCGATCTTGGTATGTTCTACAAGCGCAGAGATTACGCCAACGTCGTCAACGGCCGCAACCCGATCGTGGCGCACGAATACATAGGCAACGACGTCAGAGGCAAGGATATATTCGTTGCTGACGATATCATCGCTACCGGCGATTCGATGCTCAAACTGTGCGTCGAACTGAAAGAGCGCGGCTGCGGCAAGATATTCCTGTCCGCGACCTATGCGCTGTTCACCGAAGGCGTGCAGAAGTTCGAAGACGCGTACAATCAGGGACTGTTCACCGCGGTCCTGAGCACCAATCTGACGTACTGTCCCGCCGAACTGCTGCAAAAGAAGTGGTTCATACAGGCAGATATGTCCAAATTCATGGCGTATATCATTTCCGCCTGCGACCAGAACAAATCTCTCAGCGAACTGCTCGATCCGCACGACAAGATACACGAACTTATCGAGAAATTCAATTCGACCAAGCCCGAGCAGCTGTCGTTGGATATCGAGGAATAAAGAGGGAAAGAGGAAATATTATGAAGATAACATGGCTGGGACATTCAGCTTTCCGGTTGGAGGAATCAACGGGAACTACGGTTGTCACAGACCCGTATTCCGAAAGTCTTGTCGGTTACCGTATGCGCAAAGTCGCGGCGGACGCGGTGACCGTCAGTCACGGACATAAAGACCATTGCGAGCTGTCCCGTATAGAGGGCGGCGCCGAAGTGCTGGATACCGTGGGATTTTGGGAAGTCAAAGGCGTGGACATCACGTCCATGCTCAGTTATCACGACGCGGCAAAGGGAGCGCACAGAGGGCAGAACCTGATCTTCAAATACCGTATGGACGGAGTCGATCTGTGCCATCTCGGAGATATCGGGGAGGAGTGCGGCGTATCGACCGGCGACGCGATAGGTACGGTCAACGTGCTTATGATCCCCGTGGGAGGCAATTATACCATAGACGCCGCCCAGGCAAAGGAATACGTCGATTTTCTCATGCCCGATATAGTGATACCGATGCATTACAGGACCCCATCCTGTGATATTGATATAGAAAGAGTAAACGATTTTCTGGATCTGTTCGACGAAGAGCAGCTTGTCTACGTAGACGGGGATACGATCGAGGTGGACAGGGAATACTTCGACGGTGACAGAACGAAGGTCATCGTTTTTTCGGACAAGAACTTTTGAGGACCTGAGCGCGACTTCGCGCAAATTCGCCGAAAAAACGCAAAAACCGACGTCATATCTCTCCCGTCCGCAGTTATAATGTATCAGGCGGACCGGAGAGGGGCGCTGTTTCGCAAATCTTACAATCGGCATTTCCCGATGCCGCAGGAGAACCATGGACATACAGTATTACAACGAAGAGGAACTCAGGCAGTTGAACATCTTCGAGCTGAGGGACGCCGCGAGAGCGGCGGGCGTTGCGTCTGCGACGACCAAGCGCAAGGAAGACCTTATCAGGGAGTATCTTGCGATCGCAAGCGGCGAAGTCGTTCCGCAGGCTCCGCGCAGGGGCCGCCCGCTCGGAAGTAAAAACCGCAACAAATCCGCCAAAGTCGAGGAGCCTGTTTTTGTGTCGGTAGAGCCTAAGGGCAAGCGCAGACCCGAGACCACGTTTTTCGACGATCATGGCAATCCGATCACCGATCCGCAGGTGAACACCGAAGGGCTCGAGGAAAAGATGGGAGTGCTGGACATACATCCCGACGGTTACGGCTTCCTGAGAGCGGAAAACTGCGAGTACGGAAACAAGGATTGCTATGTTCCCGCAAAACTTATCAGGTCGGTCGGTCTGAGGACGGGTGACAAGGTGGTCGGTCTTGCCAAAAAGAATTCCGAAAACAGACCTCCGGCGCTTGTGGGCATCACCACGGTCAACGAATACGCGCCGATCAATCTGCGCCGCAGACCCGTGTTCGACAATCTCGTCCCGATCTATCCCGACGAGAGGATAAAGCTGGAACTCAATTCGGGCAAAAGCGACTTTGCCATCAGGTGCATCGACCTTGTGGCTCCGATAGGCAAAGGGCAGCGAGCCATGATCGTTTCTCCGCCGAAAGCGGGTAAAACGACACTTCTCAAAAAGATCGCAAACAGCATTTCCGCCAACTATCCCGATATAATGCTCTTCGTGCTGCTCGTGGACGAGCGCCCCGAGGAAGTCACGGATATGCAGCGCAGTATCCGCGGAGAAGTCATCTATTCGACGTTCGACGAAACTCCCGAGCATCACTGCAAGGCTTCCGAACTGTTGATCGAAAGGGCAAAGCGCAATGTGGAGCTGGGCAAGGACGTCGTGATCATCATGGACTCTCTGACCAGGTTGGCGAGAGCGTACAACATAACCATTCCTCCGACGGGAAGAACGCTGTCGGGCGGTATCGATCCCGGCGCGCTCCACAGTCCCAAGCGATTCTTCGGCAGCGCGCGCAATATAGAGAACGGCGGTTCTCTTACGATAATCGCGACCGCGCTCATAGACACGGGCAGCCGCATGGACGACGTCATTTACGAGGAGTTCAAAGGCACCGGCAACATGGAGATCCATCTGGACAGAAAGCTGTCCGAAAGAAGGATATTCCCCGCGATCGACCTCAACCGCTCGAGTACGAGAAGAGAGGACCTTCTGCTTTCGGACAAGGAGCTGCAGGGAGTTTACGCGATGCGCCGTATGCTGTCCGGAGAGAGCGGAGAAGCTACGGAACAGCTCATCAATATGCTCATGAGGACGAAAAACAACGAAGAGTATATCGACAACGTGCTCATGAACATGAGAGCGATGGAAAAGGAAGGTTTCCGCTTCATCAACAACAACGGAAGAAACTGATATCCGCACGCAACGCGCGTGTATGCGCTTGCGGTTTGAACGCGCGTATGATATAATGATCGTACGCGCGGGAAATGCGAGTGTAGTTTAATGGCAAAACTCGAGCTTCCCAAGCTTGCGTCGTGGGTTCGATTCCCATCACTCGCTCCAAAAAGCGGCGCCCGGTATCGGGCGCCGCTTTGCGTTGTCGTCGGACTTCAGCGTGCGGGTTATTCTTTTTCCGCGGGTCGTGGGGCGCGTTTTTTGCGCAGACGCTTCGGGATCAGCACAGCGGCGGTCACGCCTCCCGCAAGTACCGCCGCCGCGGCTATCACGATGAGCGACAGATAAAGCTTTTGCGTTTTCAGATATTCGGGATATACGGTTTGGATGAACTCTTCCATGTCGGGAGGAGCTATCTCGTAAGGGCGCGATATCCCGAGTTTGCGGGCGAGCGGCGCGAATTCTTCGAAAGCGGCTTCTTTGTCGATGACGTCGAATCCTCCCGCGGTCATTCGCGCGTAAAGCACGTTAAGGCGCAGTTCTTCCACGAATGCCGTTTTTTGAGGATCGTCCGCTACGGCGGCGAGCGCGTCGAGCGTGAGGTCGTCGTAATGCGAGAGCAGCGACGGGGAAAGATAGTCGCCGTAATGCCATGCGGGATCGTCGTAAAGGTCGAGATCGGACGCGTTTTCGGCTACGCTTGCGTGCATGACGTCGATGTATTCGGCGATATACGGCGCCGCGTCGCCGTAAGTGACCGCGAGATATTTGCCTATTATCGCTTCGATGTCGGAGTTGATATCCCACAGTTGGCGGGCAAGTACGTAACTGCGCAGACAAGCCTGCTCGTCACCCTGTTCGCGGCTGCCTTGGTGAAATACGCTGCGGACGTTATGCTCTTTGTAAAATTCGAGATTGTCGCGTTGGACAGAGTAGTTGGGATAGGGAAGCAGAAGATGCGAAAAGTTGACGACGTAATCCCATACGAAGATATTGTCGCAGATCGCGCTCCACTCTTCTATCATTCGTTTCGCTTCGGCGGAGCGGTCGTTGGCTCCGTCTTTCGCCGAATACAGCTGTGAAGTCTGTATCGGCGCGACGACTATGTTCACATTCGGTTCGCACTCTATGCCTTCGGGTACGACGTTGTTGTAAAAATACGCGAGCGTGCTTATGTATTTGTCGGGGAAACGGCGCGCGAGTTGATTGACGATCTCGAGCATCGCGCCCATATGTGAACCGTATTTTTCGTATGCGGCGGTGCAATCTTCGCATTGACACGCCAGCCACGAGTCGTTGATGCTGAAATCCCAATATACGGCTTCGGGATAGTCTTCCATCATGCGCTCCATGTTTTTTTCGATTATCGGATAGATGTCGGGATTTGTCAGGCAGAGCTGAGTGGGTCTTCCGTCGGTATACGTATGGTAACGCACTCCGTCTATCTCGGCGAAGTATTCGGGATGTTCGTCAAAATAAATTTCGGGATCCACGTATGAGAATACGCTGTGGCACCATTTGCCCCAATAGCGGTTGCCGTCGTTGCCGATATCGAGCGATTCTCCCGTGCCGTTGCTCTTGATGCGGCGGCTCCAATCGCCTCCGTTCGATACCTCGTACTGATATATCCTTCTCCACGCGAAGTCGGGATTGTCCGTCTTATCCTGCGCGTCGAGCCATATCGTGGGAAGATAAGGTATATAGCTGTAATCGTCGCGTACGAACATACAGCCGAGTTCGTTTTCGAGAAAACAGTATATTCCGTTGGCGAGGCCGTCGCTGTTTGCGGCGTTTATGCCGATAGTGCCGTCGGATCCTATATGCAGAGAGTATCCGTCGTCTTTTACCGCGGAAACGTCCGCGCCGCTTCCTATGAAGATGGTCCGTTTGGACGGCGCGTCCGAGCCGACGGTTACGGCGAACGCGTCGTCGTCGCCTGTCATACGGCGCAGTGCGCTCTGTAAAAATTCCACGTCCGCGGCTATGTCGTCGTATACCGACGGGTCAACGCAGATCGTGTAAAAACCGGAGCCGTTTTCTGCCAGACATACGTCTTTCGGCCGAGCCGTTTCGGCTGCGAAAGCCGCTTCGTCGTATTCCGCATACGCAGATACTTCTATGGGGGCGGGCACAGTCCTTTCGCCGCAGGCAGTCAGTGTGAGCGAAAAGAGCAGGATCGCGGTCATTGCCGCTGCGAAAAGTTTTTTCATGACTTCACTCCCGTATCGTTTTACAACTATATCATAACATAAAAGGAGAGCGTTGGCAACGGAGGAGTTTTATGCGTTTGTTTTGAGAAAAATCCGCGAGGATATTGAAACCCGGCGCGGTTTGTATTATAATATTAGCGGCGAAAGCCTTGAAATACGGAGCGGGAGAAGAGATGAGTCAAGCCGATAAAGTATTCGGGTCCAACCTGAAAAGAATGAGAAAGCAGAAGAGGATATCGCAGCAGCGTTTTGCCGAGAGCGTCGGCGTGTCGCAGCGCACGGTGTCCCATTACGAACGCGGCGAGAGCCAGCCTACGCTGGAATGTCTTTGCCGCATAGCCGACAGTCTGGAAACGTCGGTAGACGAACTGCTCGGTCGTACCCCGCAGCAGCGCAGGGAGAACGACCCCTACGGCCCGTACGGTATCTGAATCAGGCGCGGCGTAGCGATTGCACGCTGTCGTCGAGGTAGACCGAAAGAGCGTACAGCCCTCCGACAAGGTCCTTGTCGATCAGACCGGGATAAGTTTCGTTGAGAGCCATAAGATCGCGTATGATAAGGGATTGTCTTCTGACGATATTTTCGGCAAACAGTTTGTCGGCTATAGATATTCCGACAGGTTTGCCTACTGCGGTTTTTTCGAGCATTGCCGTATTTTGCATATGTTGTACCTCCGATGTTCGTGAGTTCAGTATAGACCGCATAATATGACACAGTATGTAAGTTGATAATAAATTTTGAGCGTCGATACGGATCGGCGCCGATACGGGGAGAATCATATGAAACACAGCGAATTGATAAGCAAGATGACGCTCGAAGAGAAAGCGGGGCTCTGTTCAGGCAGAGATATGTGGCGTTTCAAAGACATCAAACGCCTCGGAACCCCTTCGATAATGGTGTCCGACGGACCCAACGGACTGCGCGTACAGCACGGAAAGGACACGCGCGTCAACGTTTCCGAGAGAGCGACGTGTTTTCCGACGTCGAGCGCCGTCGCCTGTTCGTGGGACAGAGGATTGGCTGAGGACATAGGCGCCGCGATAGCGAGAGAAGCGCTGAAAGAAGACGTTCAGATGGTGCTCGGTCCGGGTATCAATATAAAGCGGTCGCCCCTTTGCGGCAGGAACTTCGAGTATTACTCCGAGGATCCTCTGCTCGCAGGCGACATGGGCGCAGCTTTTATACGCGGAGTACAGTCGCAGGGCGTAGGCGCATGCGTAAAGCATTTTGCCGTCAACAATCAGGAGACCAACCGCAATTCGATCAACGCGATAGTAGACGAACGTACGTTGAGGGAGATATATTTGAAAGCGTTCGAGATCGCGGTGAAAAAGGGCAGACCCGTCGCCGTGATGGCTTCGTACAATCAGGTCAACGGTTCGTTCGCAACTCAAAACAAAAAACTTCTCACCGATATCCTGCGGAACGAATGGGGTTTTGAAGGGATAACGGTGAGCGATTGGAGCGCTGTTTACGACCGCGTCGCGGCGATCGAGGCGGGGCTCGACGTCGAAATGCCGACGAGCGGAGGAGTCGGAGATAAGGCGATAGTCGACGCCGTGAAGAGCGGTAAGCTCGATGAAAAAATACTCGACGAAACCGTGGACAGGATACTCGACGCGGTATTTTCGCTCGACGCGAAACGTAAAAAGGATGCTGCGTTCGATCCTGCGGCGCACGACGAACTCGCGAAAAGGGCAGCGGTGGAGAGCGCCGTACTGCTCAAAAACAACAAGGTGCTTCCGCTGAAAAAGACGGACAGAGTGCTGCTTGTCGGGGAATTCGCGCGAAAGCCGCGCTTCCAAGGGGCGGGATCGTCGTTCATAAATCCGCGCAAAGTGACTACGCTCGAAGAGGCCCTTGCGGCGAGCGGGATAGAATTTTCGTACGAACGGGGCTACGACCTCGGCAGAGGAAAGGACAGCAAAAAACAGATAGCGTCAGCAGTCGCTAAGGCTGCCGATTTCGATAAGATCGTCGTATGCGTCGGTTTGCCGAACGAATACGAGGCCGAGGGCTTCGACAGAAAGAACATAGACCTGCCCGCCGCGCACAACGAACTCGTCGATCGTCTTGCCTCGGTCGGCAAAGACGTGATAGTGGTGCTGTCCGCGGGCGCTCCCGTCGCGATGCCATGGATAAACAAAGTATCCGGCGTGCTCATGATGTATCTTGCAGGACAGAACGGAGGCGGAGCCTGCGCCGATATCCTTACGGGTAAGGTGAATCCGTCCGGCAAACTTGCCGAAACGTTCCCGATAGGGCTGGATAATCTGCCGTCATCCATGTATTTCCCGGGAGGAAGATACGACGTGCTCTACAAGGAGGGGCCTTACATCGGCTACCGCTATACGGAGAAAGTCGACGCCCCCGTGCTTTTCCCGTTCGGTTACGGGCTTTCATATACCGAATTCGAGTACGGACCGATGACGGCAAGCGCCGACAGACTCAAAGACGGCGACAGGCTCGAACTGGAACTGGAGATCCGCAATACTGGAGAGAGGGACGGCAAGGAAACGGTCCAGCTTTATATCAAAAAACGGTACGGCGAAAATTCCGGCGCCGCGGTCAGGCTGGCGGGGTTCGAAAAAGTCGAAATAGCGAAAAAAAGTTGGAAAAAAGTTAAATTTTCTCTTGACAAATCCGACTTTATGATTTATGATAGTCACGAAGGATGGATAAACGAAACGTGCGAATACGAAGTGTTCGTCGCTTCCAACGTCCGAGAACCTAAACAACATATATCCGTTTTCGTGGAAGGCGGCGAGATTCGTGAGCGCGCGGTTTCAGGTTGGTATGACAGACCTGACAGCAAAACTCCGGTGCCCGACAGCGATTTCTGCGAATTGTACGGAGCGGAGCCCGAGATCACGGTCCGCAAGCCCGAGAAAGGCAGCTTTACCACAGACGACAGTCTGGCGGATATGGCTCCGACGAGCGGGTTGGCGCGGTTCGTGCTGAGAGTTGTCAAGGGAACTATGAAGCTGGCTATGAGAGTGCCTGCCGACGATCCCAATCTGATGATGTCCTACGAGATGTTCAGGACGTCGCCGATGAAAGCTCTCGTCAGTATGTCGCAAGGTAAGTTCGGTATCGATGAGGCCGAAGCCGTTGTGACGATGATGAACGGGCACGTATTAAAGGGCCTAAAGTCTTTACTCATGGCTATTTAAAATAGCCTACCCCCTTCTAAAAAGTAGGAGCATTCGTATGAATGCTCCTACTTTTTTGCTTCCGTCTACGGAATATGCCCAAAGGCGCGTGTGCGTCTGCGCCATACGCGGCAAATGCGAGAAACCTTTCGCAAACAAGACGGGCGGGATCGTATTATTTGCGTGCGGATATGCGGCGGATCGGCTCGGCAGCGTATCGAGGAACGACGTCGGAGTCTGCGCTTCGCGGCGACCCAGAGGTCGGAGGTCTTCGGACGGCGTGAGCGGCGGATAGGCGCTTGCGAAAGCAAACGCTTGACAAACGCGTTCGGGTTTGCATATAATGTAAACGAAAAGCATATCCGGCAAGAGTATCCCGCCGGAAACGGACAGAGAGAAGGGTCGGCGGCTGAAAGCCCTTTACGAGGAATGCGGGAGAAGTGCGGTCGGACGGCTCCGCGGAGGAAATGCCGCGGCGGGAGGCGCCGTTATACGCATACGAGGGGCGGGCTTTTGTCCGCAATCAAAGTGGGACCGCGCTAAGGCGTCTTTGAAAGAAGGCGTCGTTTTTTATACCTTTCGCGGCGCCGGCGGGGATATCCGCCAGCCGTAAGGCAAGGAGCGAATATGGGTAAAATAAAGATGGATCTCGAGGCCGCCGTCAGGAACGACCCTGCGGCGACAGGCAAGTGGGAAGTGTTTTGGACGTACGGCGGATTCAAAGCGCTTTACCGCCACCGCTTCGCGCATTGGTTTTACAGACGCGGCTTTAAGTATCTTGCACAGCTGATATCCGCGGGAACGCGCCGCAAGACGGGCGTGGATATCCATCCTGCGGCGGATATCGCGGGAGGAGTATTTATAGATCACGGCGTCGGCGTCGTTATCGGCGAGACGACCAAGATAGGCACCAACGTCGTCATTTATCAAGGCGTGACGTTGGGCGGTACCGGCAAGCAGACCGGCAAGCGTCATCCTACCGTCGAAGACAACGTGATGATAAGCGCGGGCGCGAAAGTGCTCGGAGCGATCACCGTGGGACACGACAGCAAGATAGGCGCGGGCAGCGTGGTGCTGAAAGACGTTCCGCCGCACAGTACGGTCGTGGGCGTGCCGGGCAGAGTGGTCAGGTTGCAGGGAGAGAAGGTCGAAGACCTCAATCAGCAGAGGCTGCCCGATCCCGTGCGCGACGAGTTCGACAGGCTGCGAGCCCGCGTTGCGGAACTGGAAAGAAAACTCGGCGCATGCGCGTCCGACGAGGACGACGGCGGAGAACCGAACGAATAAGCGAAGATAACCTACACGGGTACGAAAATTATTACGGAGAGGATCTTATGTTGAGGATCTACAACACTATGGACAGAAGGAAGGAGGATTTCATTCCCCTTTCCGACAAAAAGGTCACTATGTACAGCTGCGGACCGACCGTCTACAACTATGCGCATATAGGCAATCTGCGCACTTATATCTTCATGGATATATTCCGCCGCACGCTCAGATACGACGGTTACAAGCTCAAGGGCGTGATGAATATCACCGACGTGGGGCACCTGATGTCGGACGGCGACGACGGCGAGGACAAGATGGAGAAGGCTTCGCGAGAGCAGAAGAAATCCCCCTACGAGATCGCCGAGTATTATACGAAGATATTCTTCGACGATCTCGCAAAGCTGAATATAGGCAGACCCGAGATCATCGCCAAAGCGACCGATCACATCGCGGATATGATCAAATACGTGCAGGCTCTGCTCGACAAAGGGTATGCATACGAGATCGACGACGGTATCTATTTCGATATAGGCAAGTTCCCCGAGTATGGTAAACTTTCGCGTCTGAATCTCGAAGAGCAGCAGGCGGGCGCCCGCGTCGAAGTCAATTCTCAGAAGCGCCATCCCGCAGACTTCGCTCTGTGGAAAAAGGCTGAGCCGAACCACATCATGCAGTGGGAAAGCCCGTGGGGCATGGGATATCCGGGGTGGCACATCGAATGTTCCACGATGAGCCGCAAGTATCTCGGCGACGTATTCGACATCCATACGGGAGGAGTGGATCATATCCCCGTCCACCACGAGAACGAGATCGCCCAAAGCGAAGCGCTCGTGGGCAAGAAGACCGTCGATTATTGGGTGCACGGCGAGTTCATGCTGGTCAACAACGGCAAGATGAGCAAATCGCTCGGCAATACTTACACGATCGCCGATCTCGAGAAGAAGGGATACTCCGCTATGGATTTCCGTTACTTCTGCCTTAATACCCATTATCGCAAGAAGCTCAATTTCACGTTCGAAGGACTGGACGGAGCCAAGACCGCTTACGCGCGTCTGCTCGCCGTGCTGTATAAGCACAAGATGTCGCAGACAAAGACGGATGATGCCAAGATCGAAGATTATAAAAAACAGTTTGCCGACGCGATAAACGACGACCTGAACATCCCGCTCGCTCTCGGCGTGCTTTGGAAAGCCGTAAAGGAACCCGCTAGCCGCGACATCTACGATATGGCGCTTGACTTCGACAAGGTGTTCGGTCTCTCTCTCGATAAGGCGAGACCCGACGAGACCGCTCCCGCGGAGGAGATACCGCAGGAGATAATAGAGCTCGCCCAAAAGCGCGCCGATGCCAAGAAGGCGAAAAACTATGCCGAGGCCGACGCTCTCCGCGCCGAGATAAACTCGCGCGGTTATTCCGTGACCGATACCAAGGAAGGCTATTCCGTAACGAAGAACTGAAGACGGTTAGACCGAAAGGGCGTTCCCGCGATCGCGGGAACGCCCTTTTTTCGTAAAGACACGGGAGGCTTTTGCCGGCATCCCGTAGGATATAAGGAAAGAGCGGATCTCAAAGACCGCTCTTACTTATACGCGTTCGGATATACGAAGTGTTCGGGGCGGAAGCTCCGTTACCAGCGGTTGACCACTTTTTCGGCGAATCCCGCGCAGTCCTTGAATTTGAGCCTAGTCCCGTCGTCGAGTATGAACAGCCCGTCAAAAGTGCCGAACACCTGATCCTGGGAGGTCGACAGCACTCCGGCATTCATGGAATCCCTGCGATCCACGATCGGTGTGAAAGTCATGTCGAGCCGTCCTTCGTTGTCGGTAAAATACCACTTGCGCATAAGGTCGTACTTCTCGGACTTTCCGGGCATACCGAAGTCCACTTTGTCCAGTTTGTGGGCTTTTCCGTTTACGAAAAACATATTTTCCGTAGCCTGCGATGTGTCCCCGAAACCGTAGCCGAGATTGAATCCTATCGTCCCTCCGTCGGGCATACGGTGCTGCATCGAACTCCAGTACCATGTGTTCGAATACGGCCATACGCCGCGCCCCCAATCGAGAGTGCCCAGCGTCTTCGCAACGTCGAATATGTACATCTTGCCGCCGATCTCGAAGTATCCGCTTGCGGTCATGCAGTTGAGTTTGGCATTGTAGTAAAACGCCGAATCGTTTCCGGGAAACGGCGTCGCTATCACCATCGCGTCATGAGGGGGAGCGTAAAGATTTATTTCGGCGAAAAACGAGTTTTTGCCGTCGAAGTTCTTGCACTCCGCTTTTATTCTCCGCACTTTGCCGTCGTTGCGCATGGATATGGCGACGTTGCCGCATTTGAAAGCCACGTCGCCTTTCTCGTACGAGGAAGGGAAGTTGTGTTTGCCGAACGGGAAAGGAGATATTCCCGATTTGGTTATGTATTTTGCGTTTTCGAGATCGACGTAGCTGATACTTGCAAGCGCGAGATATCCTATATCCGACAGCGTAAAGGCGAGCGCGGCTTTTCCGTCCGATACCAGATAATAGTCCCACTCTTTTATACGCCATTTGCTCGCTTTGATATCCTCGCGTCTGTAAGTGCGCGCGAGATAAGTGGAGTAGCCCGCTTGCAGCAGCTTTCCACCGTCGTCCAGAAGCCTGCCTTTCGCAAGTTGAGTCTGCATGGTTCACCTCCCGATATCATTATAACAAAAACGCGCGGCGGTGTAAACGGCAAAAACGGCGAAATTTTTAGCGCATGTCGTTTTTTTTGGCTCTGTGTAGGACAAATACGGTTAATCCCGACGACGGCGGATATCGTCCGACTCCTCGTTAAAAGGCGAAAGTTCGTCTTTGCGATAGTATCCGCATACGGGAACTCCGCTTTTGAGATCGTATTGGTAAAGACGGAAAACTACGTCAATGTCTTTCGGCATCCAGTGTTCTCGGTAAGAGTGTATATAGCGCATGCCGCATTTTTGCATGACTCGTCCGCTGGCAGGGTTGAGTACGTCATGCGTAGCGGTCAGATAGTCCATGCCGTCGGATCCGCATTTTCTTATCACCGCTTTGCACGCCTCCGTTGCGTACCCGTTGTTCCAATACCGCGAGGCAAGACCGTAGCCGAGATCGAACGGCGCTGTCCCCGTGACGGTCACGTAGCCTATGGGCTTGCCGAGGTCCTTTTGACAAATCGCATAGCAGAGGCCGTCCGAATTTTCGTAAACCGCTTTGCAGCGGGTTTCGAAAAACCGCTGCGCGTCCTCCGTCGTTTTCGCCGTGAACCACGGCAAGAACCTGTTGCTCTTTTCGTCGGACAGGATCTCGAAGAGCGCGTCCGTGTCTTCGCGTTCGAAAGCTCGCAGCATAAGTCTGTCGGCTGTCTCTTATACACATCTGACGCTGCCGACGATCTTACGCGTGTAGAT
>ERZ1090880.1095-NODE-1096-length-13960-cov-7.488601_pt1 | contig 13960 bp, 12 predicted proteins | sample MGYA00478471_ERZ1090880 | MGnify/ENA primary metagenome ERZ1090880 (study PRJEB33644, sample SAMEA5815734) | chicken gut metagenome | biome: Chicken; feature: Gastrointestinal Tract; material: Caecum | place: Ireland | collected 2019-01-01 | study: A study of... | reverse complement strand
GGTATTAAATATGAAATAGACAAAATGCTTGTTCGTGGCCTTGATTATTACACAAGAACCGTTTTTGAAATTAAAAGCAGCCTTCTTGGTGCTCAAAGTGCAATTTTAGGGGGCGGAAGATATGATGGGCTGGTTGAAATGCTTGGCGGCAAACCAACCCCTGCTGTTGGCTTTGCGCTTGGCGTTGAAAGATTGTATGGGTTAATTGAAAAAATTGAAGAAGAAAAACTTGATTATTTTGTTGTTTCAAAATTTTCTGATGCCGCAATTAATTTAACCTTAAAATTAAGACAAAAAGGCTATAAAGCCGATTTTGACATGCAAGGAAGAAAATTTGCAAAACAATTGGAAAAAGCTTCTAAAATTGCAAAAAAAGCTGTAATTATAGCTGAAGAAGAACTGGAAGGCAATTTTTATACAGTTAAAAATTTAGAAACAGGAGAACAAATTAAAACAACAGAATTATAATTTTATAATATAATTTAAAAATAAGGATTGGAATAAGGGAAATTTAATGAGGATTATTGCTGAAAATCTTATTAAAATTTACGGGTATCGTTCCGTTGTAAATGATGTTTCATTTGAAGTAAATAAAGGTGAAGTTGTTGGCTTATTAGGCCCAAACGGTGCAGGCAAAACGACAACATTTTATATGATAGTTGGCCTTGTAAAAGCAGATTCAGGTGAAGTTTATATAGAAGATAAGCAAACGGGCGAAAAAACAAATATCACAAAAAAACCGATGAATGAAAGAGCAAAATTAGGGATAGGTTATCTTCCTCAAGAAGCTTCCATTTTTAGAAAATTATCCGTTGAAGACAATATTAAGCTTGTTTTAGAGATGAATGAAAAGCTTGATAAAAACGAAAAGAAAGATATGCTTGAATCTTTATTGGATGAATTTGGCATAAAAAGATTAAGAGATTATAGCGCAATAAGCTTATCAGGCGGTGAAAGAAGGCGTGTTGAAATTGCAAGAGCTTTGGCTGCAACGCCCCATTTTATTTTGTTGGATGAACCTTTTACAGGTATTGACCCAATTGCAATTGGCGAAATTAAAGAAAACATTTTTAAACTTGCAAAAGAAAAAGGCCTTGGGGTTTTAATTACAGACCACAACCCGAAAGCAACCCTTTCTATTACAGATAGAGCCTATGTAATTTTTGACGGAAAAATTAAAATTTCAGGCAAAAGTAAAGATGTTGCGGTTGACCCCGTTGCAAAAGAATTTTATTTGGGTAAAGATTTCACGCTTTAAGGTAAAAATTAATGTTTAAAATTTCATTATTTGATAAATACATTTTTAAACAGGTTTTAGTTGCAACTTTAGTTTGCTTGCTATTATTCATTATTGTTTGGATAGCACCCGAAACTTTGGTTAGAATTATCAAAAAATTATTTACAAATGTGATTGACCTAAAACAAGCAGGCATGATGCTTTTGTATGAACTGCCCAAAGTTTTAGGGAAAGCTTTGCCTGTGGGCATTTTATTAGGTTCTATTTTTACTTTCGATAAACTTTCAAAAGATTCCGAATTAAGCATTTTAAGGGGTATCGGGCTTTCTTTTTCAAGAATAATGGTTCCCGTTGTTGTTTTAGGGGTTATTTTATCCGTTATGTGCTTTTTTGTGGGCGACAGAATGATTCCCTATGCTTCAAAAGCGGAAGGAGAAAACGCAAGGTTTAAATCTCATTTTGTTTATATCAAAAAAGACGAGCACAACCTGCCAAAAACAGGCATAATAGTTTCGGATTTTTCCCCGAATATGTTAAAAAATATTATTGTTATTGATTTTTCAAAAAGAGTTTATGATGATGCAATAACATTTCAAAGTATCACTTTTTCAAGCTATGCTTCAGTTCATGATAACAAATGGATTCTTCATGATACAAAAACATACAACATAAATACAGACGGTATTTACGACAGAATTTATTACCCGGGGGATATTGAGCTTTTAGAAGGGGCAGATTCAAAAAAAGTTTATCAGTTAATGGTAGATTCCACAAAAAGGGACAGAACCTTTACAAATAAAGAATTAAAAAGCTATATGAAGGTTTTGAAAGAACAGGAATTTTCAGATGAATACAGATTTATGCTGTCAAAATATTATCAAAGGTTTTTGCACCCTCTAACCTGCATTTTATTTGCAATTATAGGCTGTTTATTAGGGTTTGCACCCCCAAGGTCGCAAAGGCTTGTAGGTTTTACCGTTGCCGTTGGTATAGTTTTTGGCTATTATATAACCTTGCCTTTCTTTGACCTTTTAGCGCAAAAAGGCGTTTTGCCGCCATTTTTGGCTTCATTTTTTCCGATTTTACTTTTTGTTGTTGCAATTATAATTATTAAAAAATATAAGGATTTATAATGTTTAAAAAACTCGCTTTACTTGCTGCTATTTTAATTTTTGGCTTAGTTCCCGCAAATGCAATTAATATTTTTAATTCAGACATTCAAGTTGAAAAAGATGGGGGAATTTATATTTTTAAGGTTCCCTTAAAAAAGTTTGCCAAAAAAATTAAACCTTATGTAACAGATGAACTTACAACAGTTTCAGACGTTTATAAAAATAACCCCAATTTCAGGCTTGTTGTAAACGGCGGTTATTTTGACCCCCAAAACGGCGCTCCTGTTTCAAATGTAATTATTAATGGCAAAAAAGAAGAAGATATTTTTGATAACCTTCCTTTAGTAAGGTCATTACAAAAAGCAGACCGCCTTGAGATGGTTTTAAACAGAGCTGAATTAAGAATTTTAGAAGATACTAAAAATAATTTATCATTTGACATTGTAAATCATTTTTATATTCCGGATAACGAACACACAATAAAACATTCTATTCAGGCAGGGCCCATGATTTTACCTGATTTAAGGTTAGAGGAAGAAAGCTTTGTTAAATATAACGGCGGAAGATCAACCCAGCTTGCAGGGGATGTTTTAAAAAGAAGAGAAAGAACGATATTAGGTTTAAAAAAAGGTGCTTTTGGCTATGGTGATTTATATATTATAATATTTACGAGCGATAACAAAGCAACCTTATTGGAAGCAAGAGATTACACAGAAAAGTTAAAACTCGATAAAGCTTTAAATATGGATGGCGGCGCTTCAACTTCCATTAATTACGGCGGCATTGAAATTTATTCAAATGCAGGCGCACAAAGAAGAGTAAAATCTTTTATAGTTATAGAAAAATAAGGGGAGCAAAATAAATGACGGAAGAAAATAAAAAACGTTTTAAAATAACACCTGTTGAAATATTTGTATTGTTTCTTGTGGTTCTTGGTTTCAGCTTTTATTTTGTTCCAAAAGCAATGATTAGCTTAGAACAAAAACAATACGGCAGGCTTCAAACAAACGCTGCCATGATGACATCAAAAATTTTAGCGGAATTTTCGGATAACTTAAAAAAGCAAAAACCATCTGAAATTATAGTAAAATTAACGGATGAAATGAACAAATTATGCACAAACCCGATAGATAAAACAAAACCTGCATATTCAATTAACGAAGAATGCTTAGGGTGTGTGGTTTTAAAGGCGGATGACAAAGCAAAAAATGTTGTAATAACAGCAAAAGACAAAGAAAACAAACTCGTTGTAAGAACTGTTATTCAGCCGCCAAGCTTTGTTACTTTTAATAAGGACTTAAAAGAAAATGACAAAAAGTAGCTTAGAATTTAAAGTTCAATATTCTGATACCGATTCTTATAAAGTTGCATGGCATGGAAGCTACCTTCGCTGGATGGAAGCAGGAAGGGTTGATTGGCTTTATTTAATCGGCGTTGATATTAAAAAATTAGATGAAGATTTTAACACTGTTATGCCTGTTGTTGACCTTCAAATTAAATACCTGAAATCTGCAAAACTTTTGGAAGATGTTATTGTTGAAACAACGGTGGATGAAATTACAAACCTTTATATAATTTTTGACCAAAAAGTTATAAATAAAAAAACAAACGAAATTTTAACAAGGGCAAAAGTTAAGGGGGTTGCAGTTAAAGAAGGCAAACTTTTAAGAAACTTAAAAACATTATTAAATAAGGAGTAAAAAATGGAATTTTTACATAATATGGGGCAGTTTTTCAGCCAGTTTGGAGTATGGGGTTTAGCTTTAAATTCTTTTGTAGAAAGCTTTTTTCTTGTTCCGCCGCCTGATTTTTTATTAATTGCAATGGATTTAAACGAACCAAACAGAGCACTTTATTTTGCAACAATGTGCACAATAGCATCAACCATAGGCGGCGCTGTCGGGTTTGCAATCGGCAAATGGCTTGGAAGGCCTGCATTTGATTGGATTTTTTCAGGATTACAAAAAAAGGGAAACAACAAAGCGAAAGAATATTTTGATAAAGTTGAAGTTTTATACAACCAATATGGCGCTTGGGCTGTGTTTTTTGCAGCGTTCACGCCTATACCGTATAAAGTTTTTACAATAGCATCAGGCATATTAAAAATGAACTTTGTAAGCTTTATGCTTGCATCTTTGATTGGAAGAGGCATGAGGTTTTATATTGTAAGCGTTGTTCTTATGATATTCGGTGAAAAAATTAAAAACAACTTAGAGCTTGTAATATTAGGGGTAACTCTTTTAATTGTTGTATTTTTTGTTGTTTTATATAAAAAAAGACATTCTTTTACAAAAACAAAAAACGAAGCAAATATCCCTGAACTTTGCAAAATGAACAAAAAAGAAGAAGAAAAAGATTTTTGCAAAAATTAGACCGACTTAAAATTTATGCTACCATGGTTATTATGAGGAGAGATTTTCTAAAAATAGCTGCTATAGCTTTAATTTCAACCACATCATTAAATGCTTTTGCATTTGATGTAGATACATCAACTGTGCCAAATAAGGTTTCGGTTAATAAAGAAGTTAAAGAAATTAAAGGCAGCTTGTTTGTAACAGAGCAAGAAACCGCCCAAATTATAATAAATAAACAACAGGAAAAAGATGTTGAAGACTTAGAGATGATTTGGATGGCAACGGTTAATAAAAACCCGATTATAAAATTTACGCTTGAAAAGCTTGCAATTCCTGAAGAACAAAGAAGAATTCATTCATCTTTAATGGCAAAAAGCATGAGCGCAATTATATCGGGCGCTTCAATTTTGCCTTCATTTTTAGGAATGAATTATGGCATTCAATCTGCTTCTTATGCAACAGCAAGGCTTGCAAACAATTTAATAAATAAGAAAAATACAGACATTTTGCAAAATTCACCCTTAACAGATACGGAAGCAATTGAACTTGCAAGCTTAATTGAAGATCTGCAAGATGAAATTGTTATTGCATATTATTGCTATAAAAATTCTCTTATTCGCCTTAAAAATTTAAGAGAACAAATGCTTCTTAAAAATAAAAATTATAATGATGCAATTAAGCATAACGATAATTTAGAAATAACGGTTAATTCAGCCGCTTGGCAAAACAAATTAATTGAAGAATATGAGCTTAAACAAGAAGCAAAAAGATATTATTTAATGCTTCAAAGGTTGGCAGGAACAGAAACAATTGATAGATTAAACCTTGTTGTATATGAACTTAAAACCCAAGGGGTTGAACAATCAGACCTTAATTTTGAAAAAAGGGAATTTAAGGCAGAATTTGTGAATGAAAAAAAGAAAGGAAGTAAAAAATGAAAAAATTAATTTTATTTGCCCTTCTTTTAATTTCTGCCCCTTCATATGCAGGCATTACCTATGAAACCCTGAACATTCAAGCGCCCTATGCCACAAGGTTTGGAGTTGGCGAAAAGCCCGAAATTCAATATGAAGAAGTTAAGGCAACTACAAAAAATAATGAAGTTGTTGCAAAAACAATTGAAGATAAAGAGGACAATTTAAGCCTTAAAGATTTAAACGTTAAATATTTGGCAGATGAAATTTCAGCCGAAATGGATATGGATTCTGCCGTTATTTTGGCTGATTTAAGCCTGCTTTATAATAGCGCAATTCAAAGAAGCGAAACCATAAGATATGCAATTTATAAGCTTTCAAACCCTGAAGAAAATAAACCCGATGAAGGCGCAATTAAAAAAATTCTAAAACCTATTGCAAGTTTTTCTTCAATCGCAGGAACTGCCCTTTCAAATAACCCTTATATGGCAACAGGTGCTTTAATCGGGGGAAGTTTAATAGGGGCTATGACATCTGATGATAAGAAAATTAACTATAAATTTACCAAAGTAAACGATGCCGATATGGTGGTTTTGGTTCGAAAAATAGATGAACTTCAAAAGAAACTTCTTTTTCTTTATATGGATTATCTGACATCTAAAGAACTTTATAAAATGGCTGTTGATAACGTTCAAAAAAGAAAAATTATGTATGATGCAGTTCAAAAAGAAGGCACAAGGGAAGAAATTATTGTAGCCGATGTTTTTTATAGAGATGCGCAGGAATATTTAGTAAAAACAAAGGCAAAATTTGACCTTTCAAGAACAATTTTAGAAAATTTGACAGGAAAAGAAGCGCTTTTAGAAATTGAAAAAAGAGATAAAAAATAAAAAGCCGAAAAATTAATTTCGGCTTTTTTATTCCATATTCTGTTTAAGCGGGTTTTTAAATTTGGTTGTTGCCCCTTGAAACAACAGTTCAACTTCACCTGTGGGGCCGTTTCTTTGTTTTGCAATAATAATTTTTGCTTTATTTTTAACATTCGGGTTTTCTTTATCGTAATATTCTTCCCTGTAGATAAACATTACAATATCAGCATCCTGTTCTATTGCGCCTGATTCTCTAAGGTCTGATAACATCGGGCGTTTATCGTTTCTTTCTTCCACTTTACGTGAAAGCTGAGATAGTGCAATTATTGGAACATTTAATTCTCTTGCAAGAGATTTCAACCCCCTTGAAATTGCTGAAATTTGCTGAATTCTATCAGATGAACTTTTATCGTCAATTAATTGAAGATAATCAATTATAACCATTCCAAGGTCAGGCCTTTGCATTTTTAATCTTCTGCATTTTGCTCTGATATCTGAAACACTTACCCCTGCTGTATCATCAATATAAAGTGGGCTAACATGCAATTTATCCATACATTCTGCAATTCTTTGCCAATCGCTTGGGGCAATATCGCCTGTTCTTACTCTTTGGGCGTCAATTTCCGCTTCAGAGCATAAAATCCTTTGCACTAATTGAACTTTTGACATTTCAAGAGAAAATATTGCAACGGGAATTTGGTGTTGAATTGCAATGTTTTGCCCGATATTAAGTGCAAATGCGGTTTTTCCCATTGAAGGACGTGCCGCCAATATTATTAAATCAGACCTTTGAAACCCTGCAGTCATTGCATCTAAGTCGTAATAATCAGATGGAACGCCTGTATATGTTCCTTTGTTATTATACCTGTATTCCAACTGTTCAACGGTTTCAGGCAAAATTGAACTTAGGGTTTCCAATTGCCCCGAAGTTTTACTTTGCGAAATTTCAAAAATTAATTTTTCCGCATATTCAAGCGATGTTTTGGATTCGGGGTTTTTAAAAGATTCTTCAATAATTAAAGAGCCTGCATTAATTAATTCTCTTTTAAGTGCGTTTTCTTTAATAATATTTGCATAATATTCAATATTTGAAGTTAAAATTGTGTCTATAACCAAATCATTCAAATATTCTCTGCCGCCAATAGAATCAAGCGCATTTTTGGAATTAAAATATTCTGCAATTGAAAGTGAATCAATCGGCTTATTTTGGTTGAATAAAAGCATCATTGCTTCATAAATAAGCTTATTTCTCGGGCTGTAAAAAGATTCAGGCTTTAGAATTTCAACCACCCTATTCATTGTTTCATTCGGGTTAATTAAAATTGCCCCTAAAACTGCTTCTTCCGCTTCAATACTGTGAGGCGGCAATTTAGAAGAACTTTTTGTTGATGTTTTTGCTTGTGCAACCATATTTTTTAAAATCCTGACTTATTAAAAGTATAAAATAAAAGTTAGCATGTAAAAAAGAAATTGTAACAAAAATTTATTTAACCATACTAAAGTATGAAAAAATTCTAACTAAAGTCTGATTCAAAAAAGGGGCGCAAAAGTATATTATTAACCTATGGATTAAACAAACATCCTTAAAAAAGCAATTTATATCTAACTGGTGATGGCAATACAGTGGAGCTTGAGAAATCGGCTCCTTTTTTTATTCCTAAATAAATAAGTTTATTGTATAATAGTTTAGGTAATAACTTAGGTGGAGTTTATTTTATGCATGGTATTATCTTAGCCGGTGGTTCAGGTTCAAGACTTTGGCCTTTATCAAGGGAATTATATCCGAAACAGCTTTTAAAATTGAACACTGAAAAAAGCCTTCTTGAAGGAACGTATCTAAGATTAAAAGGCTTTATGTGCGTTGATAATATCATAAGCATTACAAACAAAAAACACTATTCTCACGTTAAATCTCAATTGGATAGAATTGCAAAAAACCCCGTTTTATTATCTGAACCCGTTTCTAAAAATACGGCTCCTGCTGCAAGCTTATGTGTTAAATATATTTTGGATAAAACAGGTGATGACCTTGTTCTTATAACACCTTCAGACCACCTTATAAAAAATGACAAACTTTTTAGAGAAACGGTTGCAATAGGCGAAAAATATGCAAAAGAAGGCAAAATTGTAACCTTCGGCGTTAAACCGACATCGCCTCAAACAGGCTACGGCTATATTAAAGCAGGCAAAGAATTAAACAAAGAAGCATTTATTGCTCAAGAATTTAAAGAAAAACCCGATGAAAAAACGGCAAAAAAATATTTTAAATCGGGCAAATATTTTTGGAATGCAGGAATATTTTTATTTAAAGCAAGCGTTTTTATGGAAGCAGTTTCAAAATATGCGCCTGAAATTTATTCAATTTTAAACAAATTTGATTTCAAAAAAGACGATGACGTTGACTTTATGGAATTTGACAAAATGCCTTTTATTTCGCTTGATTATGCCGTTATGGAAAAAGCGGATAATATTGTTATTGTTCCCCTAAAATCCGATTGGAGCGACCTTGGCTGCTGGGAATCAATTTATGAAATTAACGAAAAAGACAAAAACGGCAATGTTTTTGTCGGAAATGTTATTGATAAAGATTGCAAAAATTCAATGCTTTATTCATCGGACAGGCTTATTGCAGGCATTGGTTTAAATGATATTTTGCTTGTTGAAACGGCAGATGCAATTTTAGTTTGCGACAAAAACAAAACTCAAGATGTAAAATATGTTTATGACAAATTAAAAGAAATGAACAACGAAACCCACAGAATTCACACCACGGTTTATCGCCCTTGGGGCTATTACACTGTTTTAAACCAAGGTGAAGGGTATCTTACAAAAATGATTTGCGTTTCTCCAAGGGGGCAGTTGAGCTTGCAATCCCATAATTTTAGGTCTGAACATTGGGTTGTTTTAAGCGGAAGTGCAAGGGTTACTTTAGATAATAAAACATTTATTTTAAAACCGGGGTCAAGCATAGATATTCCGGTTAAAATAAAACATTCACTTGCAAACCCTTATGATGTTGAATTAAAAATTATAGAAGTTCAAAAAGGCGATAAATTAATAGAGGAAGATATTATAAGGTATAAAGACATCTATGGCAGAGTTAAAGCTTAGCAGGATAAACAAAAAGCCATTTGTTATAGCGTTTTTTTATGCCCTTATAACAATTTTTGCAGTTTTTCACCATGAAATTTGGGCTGATGAAGCACAAGTTTGGATGTTAACAAAATATATTTCATTGCCTGAATTATTCCCGCATTTGGTAAATGAAGGGCACCCGCCATTTTTTTATTTAATTGTTATGCCTTTTGCAAAACTATTTAATAACATTATTTGGATGCAGTTAATTTGTTGGTTTTCTTCTGTTTTAGCCATTTTTCTTTTGTGGAATAATTCAAAATTCAGTTCTTTAACAAAAGCTGTTATAACACTATCTGCCCCTTTTATTTATTTTTTTCCAACAATTGCAAGAAGCTATTCAATAATTCCTTTGTTTGTATTTTTACTTGCGATATTTCACGATAAAACAAAAGAACATCCCTTTGTTTATACTTTTTTATTAATTGCTCTGACTCATACTCACGTCATTATGGCAATGTTTACTTTTCTTTTGTTTATAAGATTTTTGTATATAAATATTTATCTGCCGTATAAAAATAAAGAAAAGCAGGATAAAAAATATATTATCTCATCGATATTAATTATTCTCGGGTTTTTTGGGCTTTTTATTCAGCTTGTCGGAACAACGTCGAGTAATGTCTATATAACTTTTAGGGATGATGATAAAGTTGCGGCGCTTGCAAGAATAATATTTGCTTTTATTTTTGGTTCAATGGATGCCTACTACATTAAATCACACGCAAACTATTTTAACTTTTGGACAATCAGCTATTGTTTAATTTATATGGCAACATTTGCTTTAATGGCAATAATGCTTTTCAAAAACAACAAAAAATTATTCCTGTTGTTTTTGATTCCTTCCTTGTTTCAAATTGCGGTTTATACAATTACATATAACCAGCTGGTGCTGCCCACAAGAATATTCACTTTATACACAATTATAATTTTTGCATTTTGGATTTTATTTAAGGAAGACAATTTTAGTGAGACAGGTTTTTTAAGCAAAAAGAAAAACATAAAGGCGATTTTTACTTTATTTTTTGCTCTCATGATTTTTAACGGCATAAAAAGTTATTATGCGGATGTTGCCTTTGACTATTCGGCATCCAAAAAAATGGCGCTTTTTATAAAAAATAATTACATAGACAAAGGTAAAAACCCGATAATTTTTTCTGACACAATTAATTTCACGGTAGCAATCAACTATTATCTTGACCCCGAAAACAATTTGTACTGGGCAAAAACAGGCAGACCTTATAAATATGTGGTTTGGGGAAAAGACATAGTCCCAACATTTACGGAAGACAAATGGAGATATTATTTTAGCGAAATCAGAAAAATAGACAAAAAATCAACTCTGCTTATAGTGAAAGATCTGAATGCCTTTTGGGACATAAAGGCAAATCTTGAATGGAAGGATTTTAACCTTGTTTATATATCGGGTGATTCGCTTGAATATTTTGAAAAATTCAGACTGTATGAATACAAATACTAAAAAGGAGGTTAAATAACCTCCTTTTTATTTATCTGAAAACCATTACTTTTTCTTCAACTTTATCTAAAACTTCTTTTGCTTTAATTCTTGCCTTATTTGAACCTTCGATTAAAATTTCTTTTAATTTGTCGGGGTTATTTTCATAATATTTTCTTTTTTCTCTTATTGGTGCCATTTTTTGGTTTAATTTGCAAGCAAGTTTTCTTTTGCAATCAGCGCAACCTATTAAGCCTTTTTTGCAATTATCTTCTATTTCTTTTATTTCTTCACTTGAACCAAAAATTTTCCAATATGGAAAAACAACTTCGCACTCATCGGGGTGCCCAAGGTCTGTTTTTCTAAGCCTTGAGCGGTCTGTAATTGCTGTCATAATTTTTTTGGCAGTAACTTCTTCCGTATCTGAAATTTTAATATCATTGTGGAAAGATTTACCCATTTTGTTGCCGTCCAAACCTTTTAAAAGTGGAATTTCCGTTAGTTTTGGTTTTGGTTCAATTAAAAGGTCTGTTTTATATATATTATTAAACCTTCTTGCAATATCTCTTGTAATTTCAATATGTGCAACCTGATCAATTCCAACGGGCACATATTCTGCATTAAAGGTTAAAATATCGGCAGACATCAAAATGGGATAGCCAATTAAACCGTAAGAAAAAGTTTCTTCGCCATTTCCTTTTTCTTTCATAATTTTTACCATATCTTTTAAGGTAGGGTCACGTTCCGCCCAGTTCATGGGAGTTATCATGCTTAGATATATGTGCAATTTGGCAGTTTCAGGAATTAAAGATTGCAGATAAATTGTGGATTTATCAGGGTCAATTCCTGTTGCAAGCCAATCTAAAAGCACATCTTTTGTGTTTTGTTTAAGAGAATCCGTTTCATCAAATTTTGTAGTTAAAGCATGCCAATCTGCGATACCATAGAAACAATTGAAGGTTTCATCATCCTGAAGTTTTACCCAGTTGGTTAAAACCCCCAAATAGTGGCCTAAATGTAGTTTTCCTGTCGGCCTCATTAAAGATAGGATGCTTTTTTTACTCATTTTCTTTATTTACCTCTTTAATAATTTTTAGTGCATCATCAAAATCAGGGTATTTTTTAAGCGCCATTGTAGCATATTCTTTGGCACATTTGTAATCATTCATTTTTAAACAGCATTGGGCAAGGTTTGTTGCTATTATGTGGTTATCGGGGTAATCATTTAACAATTTTTTGAAAATGCCCGCCGCTTTTTCATATTCTTTTAAATTTTGATATGTATTTGCAAGAAGATTTAAAATTTCAGCACTATTTGTATAGCCGATTAAATCTTCCAAAAGTTCTTTTGCAACGCCAAACTTTCTTTCAGAATATATCACTTTTGCAAGCCCAAAATTTGCCTGAACATTTTTCGGGTTTAAGCTAATTGCTTTCTTATAGTTTTTAACCGCTTCTTCTTTGTTTTGCAGCATAACAAGGTTTTCTGCGTATGAAGAATAAAACAAAGAATCTTTATTATCTAATTTAATTGCAATTTTAAAATATTCATCCGCTTCTTTGTAATTTCCGCCTTTATATAAGCTAAAAGCATAGTTATAAGCATATTCAGGGTCATTCGGGTCAAGTTCATAAGCTTTTTTAAGTTCATCTTGCGCCCAATCAACAAAATTCATATACAAATATAAAATGCCCAAATCTTTTCTTGCAACTGCATTTTCAGGTTCCAATTGAACACATTTTTTAAGTGCTTCTTTGCTTGCTTCAAAATTTGAAAGCTGAGCTTGGGCAATTCCTAAATTGTAATAAATTTCATAGTCTATTTTGCCGCGTTTTATAAGAGTGTCAAAAACTTCAATTGCTTCTTTATATTTTTCCTGCATTCTTAGAACAAACCCTTTTTTCTTCATTAATTCAACAGATTTCGGGTTAGTTTTAAGAAGCTTTTCTATTGCCTGAATTGCATCTTCATATTTGTCGCATTCAATTGCACAACGCACCAAATTATTAAGGTAATTTGTTTTATTTGGGTATAAAACGCTCAAAGTTTTATAATAGTTAAAAGCGGAATCATACCTTTTAATTGCAGCCATACAAGAAGCCAAACCGGATAGGGTTGCAGGCATCGGGTCTTTTATATAGGCTCTGTTAAAAAATTCAATCGCCTTGTTGTAATCTTGTTTAAGTTGGCAAATTGTTCCCATATTAAAGTTTAATTGGGAATTATTTTCATCAAGTTTTAAGCCTTTTTCAAGATAATTGACAGCTTCTTCAATTTCGCCGGTTGCAATTAAGCAGCTTGCCAAATTATTTATAATTTGAATATGTTCAGGCACCAAATTATGAGCCAATTTTAAAAGTTCTGCCGATTTTTTCTCATCCCCTAAGGCCATATAAGCGGAAGCCAAAATGTAGAAAGATTGAAAATCTTCTTTTCCTAATACAATTATTTTATTTAACTTTTTAATGATTTTTTCATAATCGCCCGTTTTAAGGTATAAAACACCAAGGCTTTTATATGCATCATAATATTCTTCTCTTAGTGAAATTACTTTTTTATAAGCTTTTTCAGCAGCGTTCAGGTCATCTGCTTTTTCAAGGCAGCAGCCTAAATAAAACCAAGAGTTTGCATCGTCTTTATCAATTTTTACTGCCTGTTTAAAATATTTTACTGCTTCTTCGCACCTTTCCAAATTAACAAGAGTGAGCCCCATTGTTTTGTTGCCTTCAAGGTGGTTTGGGTTAATTTGAAGAAGCCTTGAAAGTTTTTTTTCTGCACTTATAAAATCTGTTTTTGAAATATAATCACAAGCTTCATTTAACAATAAAGTTGTTTCTTCGTTTTTATCTTTAATATTTTCCATAATTTTAATTATATCAAAAAAA
>ERZ1090880.1091-NODE-1092-length-13981-cov-8.715999_pt1 | contig 13981 bp, 11 predicted proteins | sample MGYA00478471_ERZ1090880 | MGnify/ENA primary metagenome ERZ1090880 (study PRJEB33644, sample SAMEA5815734) | chicken gut metagenome | biome: Chicken; feature: Gastrointestinal Tract; material: Caecum | place: Ireland | collected 2019-01-01 | study: A study of... | reverse complement strand
CCCGGCAGCAGCGTTTCGTCAATAAACCAGATCAGGCCGTACAAGTCCATAATGTTCTTTTCGATGGGGGTGCCAGTGAGCAGCAGTTTGAACGACTCCCCAGCAATCCGTTTGAGGGCTTTGGCCTGCTTGTTGCCCTCCTGATAGACCCCGGTCAAGACATTGGCTTCCTCAAAGACGGCCAGATCCCAGTTGACCGCCTTCGCGGCATCCTCGTTGTCGGCCGCAAAGTCGTAGGTGGTGATCACAAGGGCGTCCTGGATAAAGGCATTAGGAGTGTCCGGACTGGTGTTCTGCCGCCATTGATCCCGATTCGTCAGTACCACATAAGGGACGGTATAGAATCGCTCCAGCATTTCCGTCCATTGTTGTAAAAGATCGACATTGGGGATCACCAGCAAAATTCGGCTGCAACCCTCCAGCCATTTCTGGTTGATGACCAGCATGGCCTCGTGGCTTTTACCCATACCGGCTTCATCGCACAGGACAGCGCCCTTCTGGTAGGGAGAGCGCAGCGCAAAGCTCGCTGCCGCAATCTGGAAGGGGTAAACCTGAATGTCCGAGGAGGCAAAAACCGGAACAAATTGCTCCTGGGATAGCTGTTCCAGCTGCCGTGCCTGATAATAGGCATGAAACAATGTTCGGACCACAATTAGCACCCCTTTTCCGAAAATTTCTCTATCTTGTATCAATAAAAAACCTTTGTGAAATTACAGTTCTTCTTTCTCACAAGCCTGATGGAAAGTACGATACACACGGGTTAATGCAGTGACCATGTCCAGAAACCCCCGAATCAGCTCCTGTTCATCCAGCCATGTGGACTGGGGTGAATGGTATCCTATCTCTCTGCTGGCCTCCCGGCGTGCGGCTTGAATTGCTTTCTGGATGGAGAGCCAATGACCGTAAGCGCCACCGTTTAGCTGTTTTCTCAGTTTCCGGATGGCGCTCTTATACGCCTTCTCCGCGCCGCTGGGGCCGTTGTAGTTGAGCCGAATGGCCAGTTCCTGAAAGGTCATGCCCTGCTCATTGGGCTGGCCAATCCCCAGATAACAGCGCACCAAGTTCAACTCTCTGGGCTTGAGCACTTCCTCCATGCGCTGGAGAAGCAGCGTCCGGCGCATGAAACGGTCATAGGCCTTGGCAGGATCACCGCCAAAACTAATGTCAAAGACACGCTCACCCAGGGGCTCAATCTGGAACACGGTGCGGTATTCCTCCAGCAGACGCTTGGCTACTTTGGCGGAGACTTCCAACTTCTCTTGAATGGAGGTCAGAAGATCTGTTTCGGTGTCCTGCTCGTGTGTGGCATAGAGGAACGCCACTTGGCGTAGTTGGTAGTAGCGGTCCAGTGGTAGGGACAGAGAAAAAGAACTTTGGGCGGCGCAGTCCTTCATGGCTGTTTCAATGGCGGGAGTGGCGTAGGTCAGCAGCCTGTTTCCCATGGATGGCTCAAACCGCTGTGCCGCCTCCAGCAGTGCCAGCGCACCCTCCTGCTTGAGATCGTCCACCAGATACTCCTGTGAAAATTGTTCACAGTAGCTTGTAGCCAGCATGGTCAGGTATCCCTCGTTCTGGGAAAGCAGAAGCGAAGCGGCCTCTGGATCACCGTCCTGTATGCGCCGGGCAAGTTGCTCGTTGCTGGGACAGGTAGCGTCACAGAGGTACATACTCATGGCTTGTCCTCCTGGGCAAGGCGTGCTCTCGCCTGAGCATAAAGCGTCTCCTGTTCCATGTCGTGGACATAGTCTCCGGCGGCATAGTCGTTGTCCATAAGCGCCCGGTCCCGATAGGTCTCCGCGAGATACAGTGCTTTTCGCCGCAGCTCATCGGAAATTTTTCCTCTCTGGTGATGTTTGCGGATGGTGTTGGTACGGGTGCTGAACAGACGGTAGACAGGATGCTGTTTGTTCTGCTCCTTCTGGTGCATCATGGCGCCGTACTGACGGCAGGTCAGGCGGCTGTCCTGGGGTGCCATACCGCTGCAGTATTTGGGCTTGTGTCCGCTACGAGTAAGAAAATACCTCTCACAGTTCTGACACACGCAGGGAGCGTGGCCATGATGCAGCCCGTTCATCAGGTCGAAGCAGTAGAACGACATGATCCTGTGAAAGCGGACGCGCTGGACAAATACCATCTTTTCTTTCTGGGTAGGGTTCCTGGCAAAGATGTATGTGGACTCCATGACTGGGGACACCGTAAATTTTTCAATATCCGGTAAGGGGAGGGCGTCCATCACATGCCAGAAGTCATCACTGGTGAAACAGTCGTGGGCAGCAATGGCAAAGAAGGTCTCGTTCCGTTCCTTGAGCCGGTAAAGATATCCCCGCTCAAAGTAGTCCGCCGCCACAACAAAATGATAGATCCCCAGGGGGATGGCAAAGGCGGCGGCCAGGTAGTGCAAGAAAAAATCCCGATACGGGGCCTCGGTCGACATCAGGGCATCCACCATGTTCTCGCGGCAATATTGATCCAGCACCTCCAGTTCTCCAGACTTGTCCAGGAAGCAGAAGGGCGGGTATGTCCACAGCACATCCAGCAGGGCGGAGACATCCGAGCGCACCTGTGGGAGCAGACGGGCAAAGGTGTCCCGATCTGCGTTCAGGAGCGCTTCCGCCTCTTTGCTGATAGCACCGCCGTAATGGATCAGGGCCTGAAGGGTTGCCTGATCTTGGTTCATAATATTGGCCGCGAAATATCCGGCAGGATAGGCTTGCTCATTAAAAAAAACCAAGTCCTGCCACACATCCAGTGTGAGGTACAGTAGGTTGTTATTCTGCTTGATTCCCAACGGCATATGTCCCTCTCCTGTCCTATATCCATTTTGCCCCTGTCTTGTGATATTCTCATTTTATCAAAACTCCCAGAATAATCAAGTGAAAGGAAAAATACCTTTCCCGGAAGCGCTCACTGTGGTGGGCGCTTTTCATATTCAAAATAAGGAGGAATTGACCGTGAGAAAAAACAACGCACCGCTCCGCACAGTGGATGGAGCAACCTTGATGAGCCTGCCATTGCACTCGCCCAATTTTGTGGTGGACACCCTGCTTGCGCAGGGCCTGCACATCCTGGCAGGCTCCCCGAAGGTGGGCAAGTCCTGGCTGGCTCTGTGGCTGGCGGTGACGGTGGCCAAGGGAGAACCAGTCTGGAACATGACCACCAGGCAGGGCACCACCCTCTATCTCTGTCTGGAAGATTCCGTCCTCCGTATCCAGAACCGGCTGTTTGAGATCACGGAGGATGCACCAAGCAGCGTCCACTTCTGTACCGAGTGCGACCTCATCGGTCAAGGGTTGGAGGAACAGGTAGACGCATTCGTCGCCGCACACCCCGACACAGTGCTGGTCATCATTGACACCCTGCAGATGGTCCGCCCAGTCCACGACGCCACCTACGCCAACGACTACCGGGATCTGTCTGTGCTCAAGCGGCTGGCGGACAAGCACGGCATTGCCATCCTGCTCATCCACCATCTGCGGAAAGAAAAGGCAGAGGATGTGTTCCACAGGATCTCCGGCACCACCGCCATCAGTGGCGCGGTGGATTCCAGTTTCACCCTGGTGGAGGAGAAACGGGGCAGCGGCAGGGCCAGACTGACCTGCGTGGGCCGGGACATCGAATATCGGGAGCTGGAGCTACGACGCGGCGAGGAAAATGTGTGGGAGTTGGTTTCAGACAGCAGAGAAGAACCCATGCTGCGTGAGGATCGGATCGTCGTTCTCCTCTCCGCGTTTATGAGCAGCAGAACAGTATTTATCGGCACTCCCACGGAGCTCTCCGAAAAGATCGACCCTGATAAGGCCGAAGGGGTAACGCCCAAAAAGATTTCAAGACTGATCCTGCAAAGCGTTGAGGCTCTAAGGGAAAACGGGATTGCTGCAGTGGTCCGCCGAAGCAACGGCAAGCGTGTGATCGAGCTAAATCGTGCCGATAGTGTCGATTTGGAGGGTGCCGGAGAGATCGTCCCTATCGACCCTGCTGCCGTTGACCAACCGTCCGGAGAGGGCGCGGCGGGGGCCGTGGAGACGGATTCCTCCCTTCGGGGAGGGCAAGCATCGCGCCCGGCTATACGCCGCGCACAGTTTCGGGGCGCTGCCCCGTACCCGGCCCCTGAGGGGGAGGAGGAGCAATGCAGAGAGTAAAAAAGAGTGAGATCATCACCCTGCGGGTGACGCCCCGTGTGAAAGAAACTATCCGGGAACGAGCCATGGCTGCTGGCCTGACAGTCACTGATTACCTGTGCTACAGCGGACTGGGAAAAGAGATCGTGCGGGTGGAAGGGTTAGAACAGGTGCTGTCTGAACTGAAAGCCCAGGGGCGAAATCTGAATCAACTCACCACCCTGGCCAACATGGGGAGAGTATCTGTAGTCAAAGGTGACGCACTGGCAGAAAACTATGGAAAAATCTATGAACAGCTCCGAGAACTGTTACGGGAGGTGACTTGAGATGGCAACCTTCACCGCTGTCAAGACCCGAGGCGAAGGCCGTGGTGCGTTGGGCGGCGTGCTGCGGTACACACAGCAGGACGAAAAGACTCTTTGGGAAGGGCAGCGACTGGTCTCTGGCTGGAACTGCACCGCCCAGTCTGTCCTCTCCGAAATGCAGTTCACCAAGGAGCGGTTCCATAAGACAGACGGCAGACAGTACTATCACTTCGTGCAGTCCTTTGCGGAGACGAATGATCTGACGCCCCAGGAGGCCCACGCCATTGCGCTGGAATTGGTTCAGCGTGAGTTCCCAAACTTCGAGGTACTGGTGGCTACCCATATTGACACCGACCACCTGCACAGCCACCTGGTGGTGAACAGCGTCAGCTTTCAAGATGGACGCAAACTCCACCAAAGTGCCACCGACTTACAGGCCCACCGAATGTCCAATGATGAAATATGTGTTGCCCATGGATTGGAGATCCTTCCGCCGCCGCAGAAGCAGGTCAAGCAAAAGCGGATGAGCACCAGAGAGTACCGCTCCGCCGCAAAAGGCGAGAGCTGGAAATTCCGCCTCATGAACACCATCGACCAGTGCATGCGGTACGCTGCCAGCCGTGAGGAATTCATCTCTCTGATGGAGAGCGAGGGGTATCAGGTGCGGTGGACGGACAGCCGGAAGAGTATCACCTACACCACGCCCACGGGAATGAAGTGTCGGGACGACCGGCTCCACGAGGAAAAGTACACCAAGGAGGCCATGGAACATGAGTTCAGAATCCGGGCAGCGATTGCCCATGGAGGAATTGAAGCGGAGGAATGCTCCGCAGACTATGATACCGCAGAACTGTCCCAGCAAGGAGGAGTGGCAGGAGCTACTCCATCGGCTGGACGAGCTGGAGCGGCACACAGCGGCCCACACATCCCTTCTGCGGGAGGTTTCCAGCCGGAGGGAGCCGTGCCCCACCCAGGCGCAGATGGAGGCACTGACGCGGGATGTAGCGGAAGTACAGCGGCTGCTGCAACAGGCTGGGAAGAAGAAAGAGATTTCTATTTCTCCGCCCAGTCTGGGAACGGCGATGTCGGTCATAGTATGGCTGGCCCTGATTTTGCTGGGGACTATGGTGGGTATGGTGGTCTTGCAGGTGATCTGGTCCGGCTTGGCCGCTCTCTGGAGCGTGATCAAGCTGCTGATCCCATAAGGGATGCCACAACCATGCACCAGCATACGGACCGGAAAGCGCTCCGTCGGGAACGGCAAATAAAAATCGCCCTCGGTCACAAGGAGGACGATCACGAAGAAGACCCAACTTGGCAGCAGACCATGTGACGGTCTGCTATTTTTATTGCCTGACTGCAGGTCAGGGGAAAGGAACGATATGGAGTATAAATTCAAATACAATGAGCGTCCCCGCTTCGCTCATGAGGAACTGTATGGAGATGAGGACATTCCATCTGCCAAGGCGGTGCAGGATACTGCGGTGGAAGAACGAAACGGTAAGGTTGTGAAAAGCCGCCGGCAAAGTGTATGCGGCAGAGAGTACATTGTGCTTGCGGAATTCGGTTTCGGAGGAACGCAGTCTACGGTCGAACTTCTAAAGCAAGTCATTGATCTGGAGGAAGACGCAAAAAATATTTCCGCCTGAAAAGTGGGTTCCCATAGACAAACAAACCGATTGAGGGTATTGTATGGTTGCAATCTCTCAATCGGTTTGGCATTTTATGAAGGAGGTCAATATGTTACAGCCAAACCAAAAGATCACGGCACTCTATTGCCGTCTGTCCCGAGACGATAATCTGGAGGGTGACTCCAATAGCATCCAGAACCAAAAACTCATCCTACAAAAGTACGCAGATGAGAATGGGTTCCAGAATACCAGATTTTATGTGGACGATGGTTATTCCGGAGCAAACTTCAATCGCCCAGCCTTTGAGCAGATGATGGATGACATGAGCAACGGCGACATCGCTGTCATCATTACGAAGGATCTCTCCCGCCTTGGCAGAAACCAGCTTCACACCGGCCTTTATATTGAGGAGATCTTCCCCTCCAACGATGTGCGCTACATCGCTGTCAATGACAATGTGGACACCAAGTATGAAAACAGCAACGAACTGATGCCCTTCAAGAATTTGTTCAACGAGTGGCATGTGCGGGACTGCAGCCGCAAGGTACGGAATGTGGTGAATGCCAAGGCACAGCGGGGAATCCGGGTAGGGACGCGAGCTCCCTACGGCTACCGCAAGGGCGCAACAAAAGACTCTCCTCTGCTGGTGGACGAGGAAGCGGCAGCTGTCGTCAAACGCATTTTCGCCATGTGCGCCGGTGGAATGGGGCCGTCCCAGATCGCAAAGCAGCTTAAGAAAGAGCATATCTACAGCCCATCCATGTACGCCTATACGAAATTCGGCACATCCCATTCCGGGCTGAATACAGAGCGGCCCGACAACTGGACCGGCGACATGGTGGCGGATATGCTTCAGAACATGGTCTACCTTGGACACACGGTCAACCTCCGCTACAGCACCAAGTCCTACAAGGACAAAAAGAGATGCGAACGCCCCAAATCCGAGTGGCTGATCTTTGAGCATACTCATGAAGCGCTGGTGGATCAGGAAACCTGGGATATCGTACAGGAGGTACGATCCCATAAACGCCGCCGGACAAATATGGATGAGCAGAATATGTTCTCTGGATTAGTGTACTGTGCGGACTGCGGCATGCCCATGGTGCTGCACCGGGCGCACACCATGAAGCCGGAACAGAACAATTTCACTTGCCGCACCTACAAAAAGGACGGTTCTGATGTCTGCAGCGCTCACTATGTCCGGGAAGTAGCACTGAAGGAAATCGTGCTGGAAACGATCCGCAGAGCCACACAGTTTGCCAGGAGCGATCCGGAGCGGTTCGCCGCATACATCCAGCAAAAGCAATCCACTGAGGTGGCAAAGGAGATCCGGGGCTTGGAGCGAGAGCTATCCGCCATGCGGAAACGGGATGGGGAACTGGATGTGGTGTTCAAGCGGATGTACGAGGACAGCGCTCTGGGACGGGTGAGCAGTGAACAGTTCCGCTTGCTGTCTGAAGCATACTCCAAGGAGAAAGCGCAGCTGGCCGAAACCATCCCTGACACGGAGGAGCGCTTGGAGAAACTGCGCAGCAGTATGGCCAACGCCAAAAACTTTATTGCCAAGGCCAGGAAGTTTACCGACATGACGGAACTGACCCCGGAACTGCTCCGTACCTTCGTAGCGAAGATCGTCGTGTATGAAAAAGAGGTCAAATACTCCAAACACGCACCGCAGAAAATCCAAATCTGTTTCCGGGACTTCAACCTCAACGAAACAGACGATGTGATTCTCTGCGGGGAGACAACAGAAAAGGCAGACAGTGCAACCGCACTGCCTGCCTAATCCAAGGACACACTTCAAGATACCCCTATCAGGAGTAGCGGAAGCGCCTCTTTTTTAGAGTGAAGAGTTGAGAGTGGAGAGTGAAGAGCAGTTAGGAGTTAGGAATTAGAAATTAGGAATTAGGAGTTGTGGTGTCCGGCGAAGCCGGACGAATTCAAATCGTTCCGCCTCCGGCGGAACACATCTTTCGCTCTCTTGACAAATTTCCGCCATCCGATAAAATAGAGACAACTTGTGAAAAATGGAAAGGAACTGGACAATGGAAGAATCAACGGAGCAGATTCGGCAGAATACGGAGCAGAGGATGCGGAAAAACGCCTTTATGCTCCACAACCACATCGAGCTGGAATCTGTGGATAAGGACCGGGCGGTGTTCAAGCTGGACATCCGGCCGGAGAGCTGCAACCCCTACGGCATGATCCACGGCGGCGCCATCTACACCCTGGCGGACAACGCCACCGGCACGGCGGCCCACAGCGATGGACGGTATTATGTCACCCAGACCAGCGCCCTCCACTTTTTGCGGAACCAGTCCCGTGGCACGGTCCGGGCCACTGCCTGGGTCCGCCACCGGGGGAAATCCACGGTCCTGACTGCCGTGGACATCACGGGCGAGGACGGCAAGCTGCTGGCCACGGGAGAGTTCACCTTCTTCTGCGTGGACAAAGCGCTGATGGACCAGAAGGTGGCAAACCCGGAGAAATAAGGGAATGCATTCCAGCGCGGGCGGTTACGCCCGCGCTTTGCCGTGTCCGGGCATATCTCTCCCCCTGGCCGCATAAGGTTGTCCCAGAGGTGAGCAATATGAGGAAACCATCATCCGGGCGCCTGGGGCGGTTGGTCCGGCGTCTGGGGGCGGCCGGACTGGCGGCGGGGACCCTTTGGGCCGCCGTGGTCACCGCCGGCAGCGACAGCGCGGCCGCCGCCTGGGCCGCCCTGCGGGAGGCCTCTCCCCTGGCCGCCCTCAAGTGGGAGCTGGGAGACCTGTGGGCGGAGGACGGCCTCTCCCCTGCCGCGGTGATGACGCTGGGGGAATCGCCCCTTCTGCTGTCCGCCCGGGCGGCGGTGGCGGAGCTGTGGTCCACCGAGCGGACGGAGGAGTCCGGCGAAGACGGCCGGGAGGAGACCGTCACGGAGCCGGTGGAGGAGACGCCTCTGGAGACCACGGAGGAGACGGACAACGGCGTCCCGGCCCGGACTCTGGTGCCCACGGACCCCAGCGGCTACACGGTCTGCGGGCGGGTGTATATCTCCAACTCCACGGACCACGCCCTGTCCGTGTCGGACCTGACGGCCTCCTTTGACGCAAGGCTGGCGGACGGAGAGCCCCAGATCCTGATCCTCCACACCCATGGCAGTGAGGCCTACACCCCGCCCGCCGGCACGGATGTGGTCTGGTCCGGCAACTACCGCACCACGGACTCCCGCTACAACGTGGTGGGGGTGGGCGACGAGATGGCGGAGGTGTTCACGGAGGCCGGAATCTCCGTTCTTCACGACCGGACGCTGTATGACTACGCCTCCTACAACGACGCCTACAACAACGCCATGGCGGCCATCGAGACGTATCTGGCGGAGTATCCCTCCATCCGGTTCATTCTGGACGTCCACCGGGATGCCATCGCGGACGCAGAGGGCAACCAGTACAAGGTGGTCTCCCAGATCGAGGGCGTGGGCACCGCCGCCCAGATGACCCTGGTGATGGGCAGCGACGGCAGCGGCCTGCCCCATGACCGCTGGATGGAGAACCTGAAGCTGGCGGTGGCGCTCCAGGACGACCTCCTCCAGAGCTACCCCACCCTGATGCGGCCCCTGCTGCTGCGGAACTCCCGGTACAACCAGCACGCCACCACCGGCTCCCTGCTGGTGGAGGTGGGCGCGGCGGGCAACTCCCCGGAGGAGGCGGCCCTGGCGGGGCGGCTGTTCGCCCAGAATTTGGCGGAGTATCTCATCGATATGGGGAAATGACCGCCGCTGGGGATGGATGACCCTGTGTGGAAACGCTCCCTGTCCGCTGGGACAGGGAGTTTTTCGATATGGCTGTGGAAAAATGCACATGGGCAATGGGCTCTTCCAGAACCGTCCCCGCGCAACCTGTGATTGCCCATTTGTCACATACGGGTGATTTACTTTGATCAAAAGACCGGATAAAATAAAGTACAGAAAATGCCCATGGGAGGAGATCCGGAGACAGGAGGTGTCCCGTGAAAAAGAAATGGACGGTCTTTTCGGCATGGCTGCTCCTGGTCAGCAGCTGTCTGGGCTGCGCACCCGGTTTTTACGAGACCGAACCCACATTGGACACGGAGACCGTCGGGGAGATCCTGGATACATACGAAGCGGAAGTCCGTATGGTGGAAAAAATGTTCGGGGCGGACCTCTCGGATCACACGGCAGAGGCCTATGAGCTCCTGACGGAGGCGGCGGTCGCACAATACGGAACGGCGCAGTTTGACCGCATTTCCCAGCTGGTGGCGAATCTGACTGCGGCGGCCTGGAACCAGACCGAAGAGGGGGCGCGCGGCAAATCCCACGCTTATACGGTCGCAAAACCCTTCGGCCCCCTCAAGGGCGTCTGCTTCTGGGAGGTGCCTGTCGGGTGCTCCATGGCGGGCGACCTCACCGGCACGGTGGAGATCACCCGGGGGGAGCTGGTGCAGGATCTGGAGATCTCCGACCCTGTGTCGGTGGAGATCCCTCTGGATCAGGCCGACGGCCCGGCGGATAGAACCACGCTCCCCGATGGAGCCACCGTGGCGACCCATCGGATCTTCACCGGCGTTTTATGGGGCGTGATCCTGGAGGGGCCCGGCGAAGCGGAATACCGGATCGCCTGCCCCCGGGGCGTTGGCTACGCCCACCTGGCCCAGATCGCCAGTCCCGCGTATGTGGAGCGGGCGGTGGATCACACCGTCGTGACCTGCGAGCATATGCTGGATCTTCAGCAGGCGTTGGAGACAGACCCCGGCCGCTTTCTCGCCGCCCCCGTCACATCGGAAGAAGTGGAGCCTACCGACGCGGGAAGCATGGAGTGATTCACAAATCGTTAATGATTTGACAACTATTCCAAGGAGCTTTGGAAAAACGAAAAAAATCTTATACACCATCCTCCTTGTCACTGTGGAAAAGATTTGCTATGCTTAATCACGAGAAGACGACTCTATCACGATCCCCTGCGGAGGACCGGAGCCGATCCTCTTGTTCCCCGGCTGCCGGCGCGTCCCTTCGGCCTGGTGTCTGGGGAGACGACCGGGCGTTGCCTCCTGATCGTGAATCAAAATCCCCCGTCCATCGGACGGGGGATTTTTTGCGATCGGCGTCTATTCTCCGTCCGCCAGGGGGAAGGACACCACGGCGGTGAACAGGTCCGCCACCGTCTCCACCCGAAACGAGCCGCCGCAGGCCTCGGTGAAGGAGCTGGCGATGGAGAGCCCCAGGCCGCTGCCGCCGTCGGTGCGGCTGGCGTCGCCCCGGACGAACCGGGCCGTCAGGTCCACACCGTCGGGCAGCTCCTCCCGGGAGGTGTTCCGGAGGCTGGCCACCGCCCGGCCCTCCGCCGTTTTCAGCGTCAAATAGATCCGGCTGCCCTCCAGGGCGTATTTCAGGGCGTTGTCGATGAGGTTCTGGAACACCCGGTACAGCCGCCGGCCGTCTGCCGTGATCATCACCGGGGCCTCCGGCAGATCCACCCGAAAGGTCAGGCCGCTTTTGGAGATGGGCCCCTCCAGGTCCGCCAGGGTCTGCCGCAGCAGCTTGGCGAAGTCCAGCCGCTCCGGCTGCACCGGCAGCTGGCCGGAGGCAGCCTTGCTGACCTCAAACACGTCCTGGACCATCACCGCCAGCCGGTGGGCCTTCTCGTCGATGATCCGGGCGTAGTCCGCCGCCGCCCCCTCCAGGGGCTCCTGCCGCAGCAGCTCCGCGTAGGAGAGCACGGAGGTCAGGGGCGTTTTCAGGTCGTGGGACACGTTGGAGATCAGCTCCACCTTCATCCGCTCGCTGCGGGTCTGCTCCGCCAGGGCCCGATGGAGGCCCGCCTGGATGTCGTTCAGCTGCTCCGCCGTCTGGCGGAGGTCCGCGTCCGCCGGCAGGTCCAGGGGCGTCTCCAGGTCTCCGTCCCGGATGGCCGTCACCTGGTCCGCCAGCAGGCCGATGTCCCGGGCAGTCCTTGTGATGTGTCGATAGGAAAAAATGGTCCAGCAAAAGAGGAGAATATAGACCAGAAGAAAGAAAAGCAGCAAAACATACCAGACTGGCGCATAGGAAGCATAAAATACACGATCCAAAATAGAGAGGATCGCAGGAGACGCACCGATTGGAATCAGGATAAGAGAGAAAATTCCAGCCGCAGCGCACCGCCGGAGCCGCTTCTGCACCGGCAGCTTCAGATCTCTTGCCAGCAGAGCATTTTTCAGCGCCCCCAGCAGGCTCCACCGCTGGTCCGGCTCCGTGTTTTTCCGGGTGATGTGCCGGAGCCACAGGGCCCACACCAGCACCAGGAGAGCCGGGGTATTGGCGGTCAGCAGCGCCAGAAGGCGCAGGGCGTCCGTCAGAGAGCACCCCATCCAGCCGTAGTACCAGAGATCAAAGGGCGAGTCGCCGTTGTATCCTCCGGAAAAGACCATGGTGAGAAGGGCCAGAATTGCCGCCAGCCACCACACCTCCCCGGGCACGTGCCGGGTCAGGGCGGCCAGCCGGGCCTCCGCCCGCCGCCGGTCCGCCCGCAGGAGACGGGTGCTCACCAAATACGCAATGCCGAGCACGCACAGCACAGCCCGCAGCAGGTAAAACCTCTGCATCTCTTGGATGCGCTGGTACAGGCCGTAGAGGTCGTCATAGGAGCGGGATGCCCCGTCGCCAGTCAGCTGGACATAGGGCACAGGCTCCTGCCGGACAGCCATATAGACGGTCACGCCGGCCACGTCCTCCCCGGCGGTGAAATTCTCATACCCGGGGACGTCCCACAGGGAATCCTCTGTGTAAAACCCGTCGCCGTACACGTCCACCGGCTCCCCGTCCTTGGTGATGGTGACGGTGCCGTCCTGGAAGGTCAGCAGGAAGTTGTAATCCTCCGGCGCGGTCCAGCTGGAGGAGAGGATCAGATCCGCCGGCGCGTTGCTGTAGTAGGCGTCCTCCCCTGTTCCCCGGACCCGGTAGAGGAGGTTCTTGTCCGCCGCATAGTCCGCGTCCGGCGCGGCGCAATCCTCGACGGTGAGATCCTCCGTGGCAGTATCCGTGGTGCCCAAGGTGTACCAGACGCCACTGGATTCGGAGATCACATAGGAATCCCCGGAAGCGGCGTCCCACCAGTCCAGCTCACCGCCGGTGGCCATGACCAGAAAGGCCCGCAGCCGCTGGGAGATCTCCCGCCGGAAGGCGGGCGTCTCCTGCCAGTCGGCGCTCCACCACCCGGTGCCAAAAGAGGCACCGTCCGCCCCGCTGGCCAGGCGGCCCGCCGTCTGGCCCAGGCTCCCCAGCATCAGGCTGACGCCCAGCACCAGGGCCAGCAGCCCGGCCGCCGCCCGCAGCTTCCCGGCGGTCTTTCCTGGGACCCGGAGCTTCACCACGCCGGGGGCGTCCTCCGCCCCGGCCAGGGCCTCCTGGACCTGGTCGGCCACCATCTGCTCCAGACCCTCGTCAGGACCCGTGCTGTTCCATTTTGTATCCAATTCCCCACACCACCTTGATGTAATCTGGCTCCTTGGGATTGAGCTCGAGCTTTTCCCGGATGCGGCGGATGTGGACCATCACCGTGTTCTCGCAGGCGTAGGCCGCCTCCTCGTCCCACACCCGGCGGTAGATCTCCTCCGCCGGAAAGACACGGCCGGGGTTGCGCATCAGCAGGTCCACGATCTTGGTCTCCGTGGCGGTGAGCCTCACCACCTCTCCGTCCGCCCGCAGCTCCCGGCGGTCCGGGTCGTAGGTGAGGCGGCCGTTGACGATGAGGCCCCGCCGCTCCTCCGCGTGGACGTCCCCCAGCAGGGTGTACCGCCGCAGCTGGCTCCGGACCCGGGCCGCCAGCTCCTGGGGGTTGAAGGGCTTGGTGATATAGTCGTCCGCCCCCATGGACAGGCCCAGGATCTTGTCCGTGTCCTCGCTTTTGGCGGAGAGGACGATCACCGGCAGATTCCGCTTCTCCCGGAT
>ERZ1090880.1088-NODE-1089-length-13999-cov-13.558448_pt1 | contig 13999 bp, 13 predicted proteins | sample MGYA00478471_ERZ1090880 | MGnify/ENA primary metagenome ERZ1090880 (study PRJEB33644, sample SAMEA5815734) | chicken gut metagenome | biome: Chicken; feature: Gastrointestinal Tract; material: Caecum | place: Ireland | collected 2019-01-01 | study: A study of... | reverse complement strand
GCAGCGGAGTGTTCGTAGGCGTATATATTTCCGCCCGAGGCGTTCTGCATGGTGCCGCCTTCGTAAATATAAACGGCGTTTCCCTCGCTGTCCTCGCCCGACGAGCGCGAACCTCCCTCATAGATATACAGCCTTTCGCCCTCGGAGAATGCGAAGGCGCTTTCGCCGACGGAGTAACAGTCGAGCGCGCCAAGTTCGAGGTCGGAGACGAAATCGGGATAAACCGTTTCGGAAGAGCTGTCCGCGCCCGCAAAATATGTAGTTTGTGCGCCGTAAAGCGCGCCGCCCGCGCACGCCGCAAAAGCCGCGGCGGCCGACAGCAATATTGCAACTGACTTTTTCACGCAAAAAATTATAGCACACCTTGCGCCGAATGTAAAGAGCTTTAAAACAAAGCAAATTTATTTTGTGTGCGCATACGCTCGTATTTTGTCGACAATAAAATACAAAAATGCGGCTGAATGAGAACAGTTTCGGCCGTGCGTAAGCCCTTTTCAGGTTATATTTTTTGCGTCCTGCAATGAGTTTTGACGCCGACGCACAAAATTTGCCGCCCGGCGGCCTGATTTTGCTGCCGCGTTCCCGAAAATAACTTCTTTTTTTATAAAAAAACTATAAAAAATTTTTTAAATATGTAGATTTTGTGATTTTTATCGTTTATAATCAAAATGCAATACAAACAAATGTTCGTTTTATAACGGCAGAGGCGGATAAGATGAAGGTAAAGGCTATACTAAAATTTTATTTTACCGCCGAAGAGGCGTTTGCGAATGTGGACAGGCTTATTTATAAAAACGCTTTTTCGGTGAGCGCGGCGCGCAGCGCGTACGACTGCGCGGAGGAGGTGGCGGAACTTATTTATAAAAAGGGCGCGCTTGCAGAGCTGTGGAATTTTCTCGACGGGGTGATAAAAAAATTTTCCGACGGGGAGAGGGATGTACTCGGCGCATATGCTCTGTCGCCGAGGATGAGGAGGGACGACGGGCGGGAGGAGCACAGGCTGGCGGTGGCGTTTGCGCGCAGAATCAAGGGCTGCGGCGAAAGGTTCCGCGACGGCATAGCCGCAATGCGCGACTTTTGCTTTTGGTAAAGCCCGCCCGGAAAGAGTGCCGCGCCCGTGCGGAAAAGCGCGGGCGCGGAGGTTGCGGGGAGGGAATGTTTTGCGCGTTGGTGCGCGGATATGCGCGATTTAACGCATGTAATTGCAAAATAATTCAGTTGCCGAAGGGGTCTTCGTGCGTGTGTTTTGGCCTTTTTTTGCCGGAAAGCACTAAAAGGGCGAGCGCAAGCAGCGCGAGCGCGCCTATCACCACGGCGGCGACTACCGTCCCGCTGTTGTTTGGCTGTGCGTCATCTTCGGTATCGGCTGCGTCGTCCTCGGGGAGAATGAGCGGATAATCTTCGTTTGCGCCCACAATATAGCCGAACGAATCATCGCACAGCACGTACGAATAACCTGCCGCGCCGCTGTAATACGAGCCGTAGAAGGCGGCTGTAACCGTTATGTCGTCAATCACGGGGAGATTGCCCGCGGGGGCGTCCTGCGAAAAGGTTACGGAGACCGATTTATAGAGGTACACCGTTTGCGGAGCTTCGGAAAGGACTTCAAAGTCTGATTTCTGCACGTATCCGTATACGGCGCGGTATATGCCGTAATCTTCGGCGTATTTCACGCGGTACCAGTCGCCCTCTTCGGAGAGAATTTCCACGCAGTATGTATACGGCACGGCAAAAATGCCCGTGGCGAGGTCGGCCGAGGTGCAGAAGTACGCCTCGCGCGAGGTTGCGCGCGCATATGACGACAGCGTTTGTGTTTCTCCGCCGTCTGTACCGTCGTATTCGGTTGTTTCGGCGCCTGCGGCGATTGTTACGGGTGCAAGCGCAATAACGGCTGCGGCAATAAAAGCCGCCGCCTTCGGCAGTACCTTCATACGCTCTATTTTAAAGGCGCGCGCGGCGGGGATAATATATATTTTTGTAATTTAAAGTCGATACGTAGAGGAATCATACAATGAGCAGGGACGAAATTTTAAACGCGCTCGCGGAGGTGGAGAGGGAGATTGAGCGGCGGCGCGCCGCCGACAAGCTGGCACAGTACAATACTGGCAGAAAAAAACACAAAAAGCAGCTTGCGTTCCATAAGTGCAAAAAGCGCAACAGGTGGGTGTTCGGCGGCAACCGCTCGGGGAAAACCGAGTGCGGCGCCGTCGAGACGGTGTGGACGGCGCGCGGCGTTCACCCTTACAGAAAGAACAAAAAGGATACGTTCGGGTGGGTGGTTTCGCTCTCGCAGCAGGTTCAGCGCGACGTCGCGCAGAGCAAAATTTTATACTATCTCCCCAAAAGCTGGATAGCCGATATTGTAATGCTCTCGGGCAGGAAAGACAGCCCCGCTTCGGGCATAATCGACCAGATTAAGGTAAAAAACGTGTTCGGCGGCATATCGACGATAGGTTTTAAAAGCTGCGACCAGGGGAGGGAAAAGTTTCAGGGCGCGTCGCTCGACTACGTATGGTTCGACGAGGAGCCGCCGCGGGACATATACGAGGAGTGCCTCATGCGCGTGATGGACAGGCGGGGCGATATCTTCGGCACCATGACGCCGCTAAAAGGCAGGACGTTTATTTACGACGAAATTTACCTGAACAGGCGTAAAAATCCCGAGATTTGGTACGAGTTTATGAACTGGGAGGACAACCCCTTTTTATCGGGGAGGGAGATAAAGCTGCTCGAAGGCGCGCTCGGCTCCTCCTCGCTCGACAGCAGAAAGTACGGCAGATTTTCGGAGGGGTACGGGCTTGTGTATCCCGAGTTCGACGAGAGCGTGCACGTTATTGACCCCTTCCCCGTCCCGCGCGAGTGGCAGGAGGTCATCTCCATCGACCCGGGGCTGAACAATCCGCTCTCCGCGCACTGGTACTGCGTAGACTGGGACGGCAACGTGTACGTCGTGGCGGAGCATTACCGCGCGGGGAAGGACATCGACTTTCACGCCGGAAGAATACGAGAGATAAGCGAAAAGCTGGGCTGGAAAAAGGATTCGGCGGGGAGGTACGCCGCCATTATCGACAGCGCGGCAAACCAGCGCACGCTGGCTTCGGCAAAGTCGGTGGCGGAGCTGTTTTACGAGCGGGGAATTGCGGTGAACACAAACGTGGACAAGGACGTTTTTTCGGGCATATCCCGCGTTAAAAGCTACCTTGCGCGCGGCAACGGCACGCCCGACATCTACATCTTCAAAAACTGCGAAAATATGATTTCGGAGTTCAAGGGGTATAGCTGGGGCAGCGGCGACGCGCCCGTAAAGCGCGACGACCACAGCATGGACGAACTGAGATATTTTATTATGACTCGCCCGCGCCCCGCGGAGAGGGAGGAGGAAAAATCTCCCCTCTCGCGCGACAAGGAGAGGAGAATAAGGAGGCTTAACAGGAAAATTGAGCGATGAAGGCTTGAAAAAGGCGCTTATAAAGTGCGCCGTCGGTTTCGATACGAGCGAGGTCGTCGAGGAATACGCCGTCGACGGCGACGGGCTTAAACTCGTAAAGAGGAAGGTGACAAAAAGGGACGTCCCGCCCGACATAAAGGCGGTGAAAATGCTGCTCGACGGCGAGGCGGACGCCAAAGAGATGAGCGACGAGGAGCTCGAAGAGCGCAGAAAAAAACTTATCGAAATGTTAAAGGAGGAGACAGGTGACTGAAAAATCACAGGCAGAAAGGCAGGAAGAGGCGAGGGTGCGCGCCATAGTTGAGGACGTGCAGGCCGACTTTTCCGCAAGGCAGAACGACAGAAAGCGGCTTGAGCGCGGCTGGGAGCTCGACATGAACTTTTTGTGCGGAAACCAGTACTGCGGCATAAACCCCGCGGGCGAGATTGAAGAGGAGGAAAAAAATTACGGCTGGCAGCCCAAGCGCGTATTCAACAGAATCGCGCCCACGGTGGAACTCAGGTGCGCGAAGCTTGCAAGGATACGCCCCGCGCTCGCCGTGCGCGCCGTATCCGACGACGAGAACGATAAAAAAGCCGCGGCGCTCTCCGCCGCGATACTTGCGGCTGCGGGCGAAAAGGCGGGGCTCGATGCGGCGCTCTCTTCGGCAACCGTATGGTCGGAGACCTGCGGCACGGCATTTTATAAGGTGGTGTGGGACAACGACGGCGGCGGGGTGCTCGCCCTTTCGGAGGACGGCGAAAGCATATGCGAGGGCGACGTAAAGGTGCTCGCCGTCCCGCCCTTCGAAATTTATCCCTATTCGCTCTCCGAGGAGAGCATAGAGGCGCAGCCTTCGATAATCCACGCCCGCGCGGTTTCGGTGCAGGATATTTTCGCCGCCTACGGCGTGAAGCTTGCGGGCAGGGATATAGACGAATTCGCCCTCTCGCCCTACTCTGCGGCGGCGCACACTTTCGGCGGCTCAGTCCGCGCCAAGAGGAGGGGGTACGAGGTTGTCATAGAGCGCTACTGCCGCCCCACCGCCGATATGCCCGACGGCAGGCTTACGGTAGTTGCCGGCGGGGCGCTGCTATACGACGGGCCCCTTCCCTACAAAAACGGCGAAAACGGCGCAAGGAGCTATCCCTTTATAAAGCAGACGTGCATGCCGCTTGCGGGCAGTTTTTTCGGGGCGAGCGTCGTCGACAGAATGATACCCGTCCAGCGCGCCTACAACGCCGTGCGCAACCGCAAACATGAATTTTTAAACAGAATTTCCATGGGCACGCTCGCCGTCGAAGAGGGCGCCGTCGACACCGACGATTTGATTGAGGACGGACTGCGCCCCGGCAAGGTGATAGTTTACAGGCAGGGGTCAAAGCCGCCCGAACAGCTTTCGCTCGGCGCGCTCCCCGATTGCTTCGAGAAGGAGGAAGAGACGCTCTCCGACGAATTTGCCAAAATTTCCGGCACGGGCGATTTGACGCAGAACGGGCAGACGTTCTCGTCGGTGACCAGCGCGACGGGACTTCAGCTTCTCGTAGAACAGGACGAGGCCAGGCTCAACGTGTGCTACGATTCGATAAAACAGGCGCTCAAAGCCGTCGGCAGGCACATTCTGCGGCTGTACCGCCAGTTCGCGCAGGCGGCGCGGCTCGTGCGCAGCCGCGGCAAGGGCGGCAGGGTTGAGCTTTGCGTGTTCACGGGCGCAGACATATCGTCCGACGAAGTCATCCTCGAATCGGACAGCGACGTAAATTTAACTCCCGCCGAGCGCCGCAACGTCGTGTATGAGATGATTGACAGGGGACTTTTAAGCGGCGACGACGGCAAAATGAGCCGCTCGGTAAAAAACAAGGTGCTCTCGTTTATAGGCTACGGCGGCTTTGCGGGCGGCAGGGACATTGCAAAACTCCATTCGGAGCGCGCGGCGGAGGAGAACGCCGCCATGCGGTCGGGCGAGGTCGAGGTAAAGGAGTACGACGACCACGCCGTTCACATAGAGGAACATACCGCGTTCCTGCTCTCATCCGGGTGCGATAAAGAGACGGAGGCGCGCGTGTGCGCACATTTAAACAGACATAAATTAAAACTTAAGGAGGAAGAAAATGGATAACCTTGAAAATGAATGCTGCGGTACGGCAAACCCCGCGGAGGCGGAAAGAGAACAAGTTGCGGCAGACCTCGGCAAATTCAAAGACGTAAAGGCCCTTTTGAATGCGTACAACAGTCTGGAGGCCGAATTCACCCGACGCAGTCAGCGGCTGAAGGAGCTGGAGGCGAGCAAGGCGGACAACCCGCCCGCGGAAGCGGCAAGCGGAGCGCCCTCGCCCGGAGTGCGCGATACAGCCTCGCTCTACGAGGCGGCGAGCGGCGACGAGAGCGTTAAAAACGCAATCATAGCCGACTATCTCAAATCGGTGTCCTCGCAGAAGGGGGCGCCCATGGTGACGGGCGGAATTTCCGTCCCGTCGCCAAAAGCGAGGCCTGCAAGCATAAAGGAAGCGGGCAGGCTGGCGCAGGAATTTTTAAAAAATAACTGAAAAATCAAAGGGAGGACTTGAATTTGATTACAATCGAAAGCGCAGACAAGGCGCTCAAAACTTACTATCTCGACGCGGTTTCCGCTCAGCTCGACGCCATTTCGCCCTTTTATGCGGCGATTGAAAAGCACGGCACCGAAGTTTACGGCAAGGAAGTAAAGGTTGCCGTGGTGAGGAGCGACAATTCCCGCGTGGTTGCGGGAACTGAGGACGGCGACCTGCCCACCGCAGGCGCCAACAGGTACATAAACCTCACCTCCACGCTCAAAAACATCTACGGCACTATCGAAATCTCCGACAAGGCGATGCGCGCTTCGCGCAGTTCGGGCGGCGCGTTCGTCGACCTCATAAACGCCGAGATGGAGGGGCTCGTTTCCAGCGCGAAAGTCAACTTTTCACGCATGCTGTACGGCGACGGAAACGGCTTTGTGGGCAATATAACCAAGACGAGCGGCACCAGCCTGTATATCGATACGATAGGCAGGGTTTATGAGGGTATGTGCGTCGACGTGAGGTCGAGCTCTGCAATAATGGACGGAGGCGAGGGACTTACCGTAACTTCCGTCGACTACGGCAACGGCTGCATAACGCTCTCCGACACGGTGGAGGGCACGCTTACGGGTAAAATGATATACGTGCACGGCGCATACGGCAACGAGATTACGGGCTTCAAAGCACTCTTCGGCTCTGACGACATTTACGGCCTCACCCGTTCGGGAGAAAGCTTTTTAACTCCTACCAAATTCACCGTGACCTCTCTCACCGAAGAGGGCATCATGGAGAATATCGGATATCTCGAAGCCTATTGCAACAGCCGCCCCAACATGATTTTGTGCTCGTACAAAACGAAGGCTTCAATCGGCGCGCTTTTAACGGGCTCAAAAATGCAGTACAACACGACGGTTTTGAACGGCGGATACAGCGCCATTCTCTTCGACGGCATCCCCGTCGTTGCCGACAGGTACTGCCCCGACGACGAGATTTATCTCGTGAACACCGACGATTTCGTGCTCGCGCAGCTCTGCGACTGGGCATGGCTCGAGGACGAGGACGGCAAAATTTTAAAGCAGGTGCCCGGCAAGGCGGCGTATAGCGCAACCCTGGTGAAATATGCCGAACTCATCTGCAAAAGGCCGTGCGCCCAGGGCGTTATAACCGGTTTCTGATATTTGTTCGGGCGGTTGCCGGCGCGCGGGCGCAACTTGTAAAAAACTTTAAAACATTCAATTCGGTGCGCACATATGCCGCAATTAAAGCATAAGTTGCGCAGGGGCGCCGCCGCATGCGCGGCGGCGCCCAAATTTAATTCAAGGAGGATTTTTATGCTTGTTTCCGATGTGATAAAAACTGCGCTCGCCCTGCTCGACAGGCAGGACGTCGCCGACATGGTGTCGTCGCAGACATACTCTTCCGACGAGGAAGCTTCGCGGCTTGTGGGCGCGCTTCTGCACTGCTTCAACGCGGTGGAGGACGAACTTGCCCGCGGCTTTTTCCCGCTCGAGACCGAGGAGACTTTAGTTGCGTCGGGCGGTAAAATTTACTATACGGCTTTTTCCGAAACGCCGGTGAAAATACTTTCGCTGACTTCCGGCGGAAAGGAAATTGACCACGTAATATGCCCGAAATACATAGAAGTGAAAGCTGGCGCGTACTCGGTTAAGTATGTATTCGCGCCGTCGAAGAAGGAGCTTGACGGCGAGAGCGATTTTACGGGCTATCCCGTGGGGGAAAGGCTTATGGCTTACGGGGTTGCGTCGGAATACTGCCTCATTTCGGGCGATATCGGCCAGGCCGAAAGCTGGGAGAGCCGTTACCGCGCCGAAATCGAGCGCCTTCGCCCCTGTCCCGCGGCAAAGTGCATGGGCACGGGGAGGTATTGGGTATGAGGTACGTTCCGCGTTCGACCGAATTTTCAGACGGGGATTACAAGGCTAAATATCTGCTTTCGGGCGGCAGGCTGTTCGGACTAAGGCGCACTGCCGAAGGCGCGCTCGTCCCGGCGTTCGGCACGGAAAAATTGCAGCAGGAGGGCATGCCCGCCGCGGCGCAGGCCGCTTATTTTTCCTCCGGCGGCGACCTGTATCTGTACAATTCGGGCAGTCTGTACCGCTCGACGGGCGCATACGGCAATTTCTTTCTGTTCGGCAGCAATTTTACGTCGCCGCCGTTCTTTGCCGAATGCCACGAGGGGGAAGAGGATTTTGCCATAATAAGCGACGGCTCGCTCGCCCTCCGCGCGGAGGAGAGCAGCGTGCAGGACGATACCTGCCCGCCGGTGTGTTCGGCCGTGGTTCATTATTCGAGACTGTTCGGCGTCGATACCTCCGATAAGCGAATGGTGCGGTGGTCGGCGGCGGGCGACGCGCACGACTGGACGGAGAACATAAGCGGCGCCGGATATGTGCGGCTCGACGCGCCGCGCGGCGATATTTCAAAGCTGGTCGTGTTCGACGACAAGCTCATTGCCGTGCGCAAATACGGGCTTACCGTGCTCCGCGTATTCGGCGACGCCGAAAGTTTCCGCGTGGACGTGACCGACACCGACACCGACGAAATTGTTGCCGATACCGTTTCCGTCTGCGGAGGCAAACTGTATTTTTTTACTCCGTCGGGGCTTTACCGCTACGACGGGACTGTGGAAAAATACGAGCCCGAAGGGCTTGAGGAGTTCTGTGAAGCCGCGTGCGCGGCGGCGTGCGGCGGCTGGCTGTATGCGGGCGGCAAGCTCGGCGAAGACGACGTTATAGCCTGCATAGGCTGCGAAAGCGGCGAGGTGAGCTACATAAAACAGCGCGCCGACTGCATATGCGCGGCGGGCAGGGTATTTTTCTTCGGTGACGGGCTTTACGAAATAAAGCCCGATGCCGCTTCGTCGGGCGAGTGGGAGAGCGACGTTCTCGACTTCGGCACGCCCGAAAAAAAGTTCCTGGAGCGCGTTGAGGCGGCGGGTTCCGTCTCCTCGCTTACTGTGAACTGCGGCGGCAGGTCGCGCACTTTTACGGGCGGCGGAAATACTTTTAAAACGGGCATATGCGGCAGGCAATTTACGTTCAGCCTGGTTTGTTCGGGCAAAGTTTGCCGGCTTTGCGCGCGTTACGCAATAAGGAGGTGAAGATATGACTTTCGACATAATAGACATGGAAGAGGAGGATTTGCTCGCGCTTTCGACGGTGCAGATGCGGCTTTTGCGCACCGCCCAGCAGGAGAAGGACGACCTGACATACGAACTTGAGCGCGACAAGCAGACATTTTATAACATTGTGGTCGCCGACGGCATGCTTAATTCGGGCATATATGCCGCCAAATGCGACGAGCTGGACGAAGAATACGAACAGAAAGTCGCCGTTTTGAAGGATAACCTCATATACAACATGTCGCTCAACGTCCCGACGGGCGACGACGGCGATACGGGCGGAGGGGACGATTCGGACGTCGGCTATATAGTGGACTATTCGCTCTCCTATCTCGACAGGTACCAGATTGTGCGTAATTACTATATGTCAATCTCCGACCCCGCCGAGCGGATTGCCCTTTACACCGCAGACACGACCGCGAAGGACTATCTCGGGCAGTATTACAACACTCTGTACAACGTTTTCTCGCAGTATATTTAGCGTTCGGCCGCGGACTTGTTGCGGAGGGCGGCGGAATTTTTTCCGCCGCCCCTTTTCGCTTTACTTTTGGCGCGGTTTAATATATAATTCTGCCTATGAAAGTTGCGGACAAGTGGAAGGATTACAAAATAATAGCTACGGGCGACGGCATGAAGCTGGAGCGCTGGGGCGACGTCGTCCTTCTGCGCCCCGACCCGCAGGTTATATGGCGCCCCTCGCGCGATTTGTATGCCTGCAAGGACATAAGCGCCGTTTACCGCCGCAGCGCAAAGGGCGGCGGGGGCTGGGAATACCGCAGGCCGATACCCGACGAATGGACGGTAAGCTACGGCGATTTGAACTTTATTGTAAAGCCCATGGGCTTCAAGCACACGGGGCTTTTCCCCGAACAGGCCGCCAACTGGGACTCCATGCGCGCGCTGATTGAAGGGCGCAGGGCTGAAAATCCGGGCTCGCCCGTAAAGGTTTTAAACCTCTTCGCCTACACGGGCGGCGCCTCCGTCGCCTGCGCGAAGAGCGGCGCTCAGGTCACTCACGTCGACGCGGCGAAGGGCATGGTCGAGAGGGCGGGCAGAAACGCGCGCCTTTCCGGCATAGAGAGCGGCATACGCTACATAATCGACGACTGCTTCAAATTCGTTAAAAAGGAGATACGCCGCGGCAACCGCTACGACGCCGTCATCATGGACCCGCCGAGCTACGGCAGGGGGCCTAACGGGGAAATGTGGAAGATTGAGGACGATATCTTCGACTTCGTCACAACCTGCGCGCAGGTGCTTTGCGAAAAACCGCTCTTCTTTCTGATAAACAGCTATACCACGGGCTTGCAACCTACCGTGATAAAGAATATTTTAACGCTCGCGCTCAAAGATTTCAAGGCCGAAACTTCTTCATACGAACTCGGCCTCCCCACCGACGAGGGCATATGCCTTCCATGCGGCGCAAGCGGGCTTGCCACGTTCGGCTGAATTTTGCAAAAACGCATTTGGTTGCGGCATATGTGCGGTTCAATTTAAATTTTAAGGTACTTTTATGAACGTTGAAGATTTGATAATTTTATACGAGGACAACCACATAATCGTCGTTTTAAAGCCGCAGAACGTGGCGTGCTGCCCCGACTCTACGGGCGACGACAATCTTTTCGACTGCGTTGCGCGGTATATCAAGGAAAAATATGCAAAGCCCGGAAACGCCTTCGTAGGTTTAGTTCACAGGCTCGACCGCCCCACGGGCGGGGTTATGGTGTATGCCAAAACCTCGAAGGCTGCGGCGCGCCTCTCCGAGCAGATGAAGAGCGGCGGGTTTGAAAAGAAATACCTCGCCGTGCTGTGCGGAACGCCCTCCAAAAAGAGCGGCACGCTCGAAAATTATTTGCGCAAAAACACCATAAACAACATGGTGTACGTGTGCACGCAGACGGAGGAGGGCGCAAAGTACGCCTCGCTCGACTACAATATTTTAGAGGAGGCGGGCGGGCTGTCGCTCGCCGACGTAAAACTGCACACGGGCAGAACGCACCAGATAAGGGTGCAGATGGCGGCCATAAACACGCCCGTGTACGGCGACATGCGCTACGGCGGCGAAAACGCCGTAAAGGGCAAGCTCGCGCTCTGGGCGTATTCGCTTTCGTTCCCCCACCCCACGACGGGAGAACGGCTCCGCTTCATCGCCGAGCCGCCCCTTTCGGAAAAGCCGTGGAAACTTTTCCATATCGACGTAAAAGCGTGAAAATCAGGCCGTTTATGTGAAAAATTGAAAAGTATTTGTCGGGCGCAAACAAAAGCGTTTGACAAATACTTTTTTTAATAGTAAACTTAATTGGTAATGTGCAGGCGTGCGCACCCGCGCGGGAGCCCTGCCCGTTTCAAGGCCGCAATAACGGCTTAAAGCCGCGGTTTGCCGCGGCGGTATTCCAAAGACCCACAACCCATTTTCGGAGCGGTTTATGACTAAGAAAAGGAAACTATCTATAACAACACTCGCGTTCGCCTCGGCAGCGGCGCTCGTCTCCGCGGCGGCGCTCATGGGCGGCACTCTCGCGGCAGACGCCGACAGGGAGATTCAGCTCACGGGCACCAACTATTTCTATACCTCCAACCAGGCTGAAATAGGTGAGTACGACGGCGGCAACAACGCCTACTATACCTCGTTCGTGTTCGCCGACGGCGACAGCGCGATAACCTACCGCAAAAACCTCGCTTACCACTGGTTCAGTTCGGTAAAAGATTCCGACGGCAACCCCACGGCGGAGGGCGCGGAGGGATATCTCTCCACCGAAATCGGATTCGATTCGGTAACGTTCGAAACCTTTACGATAAAATTCCAGTCGCAGCAGTACGCGCAGACCGAGGACGGCGTGAGCGATAACTACATCACTTTCATTGCCGGCGAGGGCGACAGCGTCTACGTAAAGATAGGCGAGCCCCTTGCGGAAGATTCCACCGAGAGGGCGGAGGAGATAGAGACGATTGTAAGCGATACAAGTTCGGTGGCTCTCTCTTCCGAAAGGCTGACGATTAACTTCTCCGACTATGCTTCGGGCGTATATCAGGTGAGCGTATCCGACGGCTCCGCTACTGCAAGCGGCGAATTTTCCAACGTCGGCGGCAGCTACTCGCGCTACGTATCCTCCTCGAGCTCGACCTCGGTTATACCCCTCACGTACAGCGCGCAGTTTGCAGACGACGCAACCGAAGCCGCGACGATGATTCTCTATTCGTTCAACGGCCAGAGCTTCGAGCTCACGGGCGACGCGGGCGAGAGGGTGGTCACCGACGACACGCCTCCCGTGCTCTGCCTCAACGAGCAGCTCACGTCCATTGAATACGGCCGCTCGGTCGACGTCGACTACGTTGCGATTGACATGCTCGCAACCTCCCCGAGGGCTTACCTTTACTACTACATTCCGACTGACGAACAGCTCGCCGCGGGCGACCTCAACTCGACCGAAGAGGGAGGCAACTTCATCTCGGTATCGAGCAGCGACGTATCTCCCGTAATCCGCGGCAACGGCACGTTCGTTCCCGATGACGACGGAACGGACGGCTACTCCACCGAGTGCCTCGTAAAGATATATTACCATATTCAGGACAGCACCGCTACGGGCAACAACTCCGACGACGTGTTCCTCGAATGGTACGTTCCCGCGGAATATCGCTATACCTATACCGCAACCGACGGAACGCAGACGAACTTCATAAGGGCGGTTGACGACGGCGAGGGCGCAACCTACACCACGACCGACGCGTCGGGCTATCAGGCGCTCGTCGACCAGGCGATAACCGACCAGGACGCCACCGCAGGCGACAACAACAGTTTCTACCTTCCCTCGTTCGAAGATTACATCTCCGACAATATCACCGCATATAACGATTTGACTTTCTCGGTATATTATAAGGCGGGCGAATCCGGTTCCGCTACCTCGCTCGACGCAAACGAGCTCTCTATAGAGCTCTCGCAGGAAGGTTTGTATATCTTTGCGATATACGCCACCGACGCGGCGGACAACGAGATGTATTATATAGATGACGACGGCGAAAAGGTGACTTTCTCGGCAAGCGACCTTGCCGACCTGCTCGACGACCCCGCTTCGAGTTCCCTTTCAGGGCACGTGCCCGTGTTCAGCTTCACCGTAAACTACGGAGGCCTCACCGTCACCGACCCCGAAGGTCAGGACATAGGCTATGTGGGCACGTCGTATACGGCTTCTTCGTTCGAAATTTCGGGACTTTCGTCCAACTATACCACGACATATTCGCTCTATCTCTTCAACAGGCAGGATTACACGCGCGACCACGGCGCAATCTCCTATTCCCAGTTCATCTCGAGGGTGAGCGAGCTGTTCAACGACCCGGAGACGAGGCAGTATTTCCAGACCATACCCGCACTCAGCGACATGGAGGAAACCGACGCGGAATACGAAACTTATTCCGACTACGAATGGAACCCCGACAGTCGCTCCTTCATTCCTCAGGACGATAACTCGTTCTACGTTATACGCATGTCGGCGAGCGACAACATATACAGCACCGCCGATATAGAGAGCTTTATGGCCATAAGCGTATCGGCCGCCGCTGATACTCTGCCCGGTGAAAGCGACTGGCTGGCAAACAACGTAGCCTCCGTCGTGCTGCTGTGCATTGCGGGCGTTGCTCTCATAGGCATAGTCCTGCTCATAGTTATCAAGCCCAAGGAGAAGGGCGATATCGACCTTGTGGAAGAGACCCCCGCAAAGAGGGTATCTGCAAGGAAGAAACTCAAAAAATAAAATTGCGCAGCAATTCCCGGTTCTGAATTAAGGCGCGCAGCGCGGAATATTCCGCGCTGCGCGCTATTTTTTATCGTATAATCCGCAGCTTAGCCGAGTGTTAAAAGGTTGAACCTGCCCCCAAAGGCGGCTTTTGCACGCCTT
>ERZ1090880.1084-NODE-1085-length-14015-cov-13.912536_pt1 | contig 14015 bp, 12 predicted proteins | sample MGYA00478471_ERZ1090880 | MGnify/ENA primary metagenome ERZ1090880 (study PRJEB33644, sample SAMEA5815734) | chicken gut metagenome | biome: Chicken; feature: Gastrointestinal Tract; material: Caecum | place: Ireland | collected 2019-01-01 | study: A study of... | reverse complement strand
AAAAAGCGAACATTGAAGATGAAAAAGCGAATATTGAAGAAATAAAAGCGAACATTGAAACCCTGTTTACACCTAAAACGGCTTGTCACATTTATAAATTATTGGAAAAATTTGGCTGTCAGACCGTCTTCGGCAGATCAGATGTTCAGAAAATCCTTGGCCTGAAACCGACCAGAAGTACGGAGCTGCTTCGTGAGATGGCTGCGCGCGAAATGATTGAGCCGGTATCCGGCTGCGGAAAAGGAAAATACAGATTCAAGCAGAAGAAAAATTGAGTTTCAGAAAGGGTAAACGATGAGATTATTTATTGCCATTCAGCTGTCAGAGGAAATGCGGAAGGCTCTGGTGGACTGCCTGCATGACCTGAAAAAGCAGGGCGTGGAGGGAAATTACGTGCCGGCCCAGAACCTGCATCTGACCCTGGCATTTATCGGAGAGTACAGGGATCCGGAGCAGGTGAAGCGGATCCTGGCGTCGGTTCCCCTGCCGGCCTTTCGGCTGGCCCTGTCCGAAAAAGGAAATTTCGGAAACATTCTATGGGCAGGAGTAAAGGGAAATCAGAAACTGAAAACCTATGTCAGAGATCTGCGGGCGGCTCTGAAGAATGCAGGCATTCCCTTTGAGGACGACCGATTTACTCCCCATATTACCCTGATCCGCAAGGTGTCTGCCAGAAGCCCCTACCAGGTCCATCTGCCGAAAGCCGAGATGGAGGTGAAAAGAGCTTCCCTGATGAAATCGGAGACGAAAAATGGGAAGGTCACATATCGGGAGGTCTGAGTAAAAGCAGAAAAGGGGGCAGCAGTTCACTGGAAATGGTCTATGCCAGTGTTTGGGGTTTTGAAGGAGCGGCTATCGGTAAAAGATAAAATAAGGGAAGAGTCGGCAAGAATGCAATCTGCTGGAATACGGATTGCAAAATGTTGCTGACACAGTAGTCGTACTTTGCACCCTTCTTCCTATCCGGCATGGGAGCCGTCTTTTGCAGAACCTATCCTTTCAGACATTGATTTGTAATACAACGAATCGGATTGCGGTCATTATAGAGCGATACAGCGGATAGGGTGGGATAAAGAAGTAGATATAGTGCGGGCATTAGCCGAGAATATAAAGATCGTAAATGAAGCGATGAAAGTAACTCAGTTGGAAAGATATTAAAATCGGACGAATAAAAAGATGGATTTCAGCGACTTGAGTGGAAAAATACAGACCTATTTTACTTGAGTCCGCCACTTGGGAGGGATAGAAAACACGTATTTTGGTAAATAATAACAATGCATTGGCGGAGAAGTGCGAATCATAAGCGATCATAAATAACAATGCATTGGCGGAGAAGTGCGAATCATAAGCGATCATAAAATTCCCAGGAGATTCGCACTAGATTTTACAGGAAAAATAAGAGAATAGAACAGAAATTCGCATTAATAGGCTTGTATTAATACAATAATATTGTTATAATTGCATAGACAATCACGGAAAATGGTAGAAAAATTGTACGTGATTGCTGTCGCTCCCCATACGGGAGCGTGGATTGAAACCCACATGCCAGTTGATAAATTAAATGGAAGACAAGTCGCTCCCCATACGGGAGCGTGGATTGAAACTGACCGTAGGATCTATTACCTTGTCCCCCACCTTTGTCGCTCCCCATACGGGAGCGTGGATTGAAACTTTGATATAATCAAATACAGAACTGTCACCCTCTGTCGCTCCCCATACGGGAGCGTGGATTGAAACTGTTCCCCTATCCAAAGAACCGTTGCAATTTTTGTCGCTCCCCATACGGGAGCGTGGATTGAAACGTTTTGTCTCATGAAATGGGGCACATGTTTTTGCGTCGCTCCCCATACGGGAGCGTGGATTGAAACAAGGCAAACATCTGTAACAAGTCCGTCACCCCATCGTCGCTCCCCATACGGGAGCGTGGATTGAAACGTTCCCGCTGTAGTTTCTACTGCATACCCAGTAAGCGAGTCGCTCCCCATACGGGAGCGTGGATTGAAACAAACCTATCCGTTATCCCGTCTTTTGAGATTTTAGTCGCTCCCCATACGGGAGCGTGGATTGAAACAACAATTATTTTGAGTTCCGCTGTAGTTATTATCGTCGCTCCCCATACGGGAGCGTGGATTGAAACATTTCCTCCCGCAGCGCTTTGTCCAGCTCTGCGGGTCGCTCCCCATACGGGAGCGTGGATTGAAACCAGATCGTCCGGTTATCTATCGTCCAGTCCTGCGTCGCTCCCCATACGGGAGCGTGGATTGAAACCCACGGCACTACGCAGGTGCCGTCCTGGATCACTGGTCGCTCCCCATACGGGAGCGTGGATTGAAACCGCTTCCTATACCGCCCTCTGCCCCGATTTTGACGTCGCTCCCCATACGGGAGCGTGGATTGAAACCAGGTAGTTTACGGATTTTTCCGCCGCTTCCGGGGGTCGCTCCCCATACGGGAGCGTGGATTGAAACTGAAATTAATGGAACCTATCATATCAGCGTCCAGAGTCGCTCCCCATACGGGAGCGTGGATTGAAACGCAGTAAAACGCGTCTCCTACCGCCCGACAACCGGTCGCTCCCCATACGGGAGCGTGGATTGAAACACCACTGGAGGAAGCCAGTCCACAAAATCCAGCGCAGTCGCTCCCCATACGGGAGCGTGGATTGAAACCGTATGCCCGGAGAACAGAACGCCAGACTGGGATGTCGCTCCCCATACGGGAGCGTGGATTGAAACCCTTATCATCAAAGGAATTAAAAGAAATCAAGCGTCGCTCCCCATACGGGAGCGTGGATTGAAACGATAAACAGCGAAAAAACAGTGCAGTTTGTTGAAGTCGCTCCCCATACGGGAGCGTGGATTGAAACTCGTTGATGGCGTTGTAAACGCAATCGAGGAATCGTCGCTCCCCATACGGGAGCGTGGATTGAAACAAATACATACCTATGCCTTGGAAATTGCAAGAAGTCGCTCCCCATACGGGAGCGTGGATTGAAACGGAGTTGTTACTGTCGTATACTTCCGCAATTTCCGTCGCTCCCCATACGGGAGCGTGGATTGAAACTATATGACGGAGCGGGCACAACGAAAGTCTTGCACGTCGCTCCCCATACGGGAGCGTGGATTGAAACTGGACATTGACGGCAAAGAGACAGAGGTTAAGAGTCGCTCCCCATACGGGAGCGTGGATTGAAACCCCAGCATCTGACAATCATCAGTCTGCGGGATCGTCGCTCCCCATACGGGAGCGTGGATTGAAACGCATCGCCTTTTTAAACTGCAGCACATCCATCTGTCGCTCCCCATACGGGAGCGTGGATTGAAACTTGATGTTTAAATATATGCTTGATACCCTGGAACAGCCATTATCACAGAAGCTAATCAAACATTCCATTTTGAATTAAAAAGCGGAGTTTTTGCGGATCGGGCAAACGGTTCCGCGATTGGAGATTACAAAAAACGGCAGCGGAATATCATCGGAATCTATGAGACCGTATACCCGGAAGACATTCCATTGAAAATGCAGGAACTTTTGCAGTGGCATCATAGCTGCGACATATCATTAGCTGTCCTGGCTGAATTTCATGCGCGTATTCATCCCTTTCAAGATGGAAATGGACGAACGGGACGGCTTATTTTGTTTAGGGGATGCCTGATAAATCGTTTGGTTCCTTTGATTATCATGGATGAAACCAGGATGGAATACCTGGATGCTTTGGCGAGTTACTGCAAAGGACAAGGCATAGATAAATTGACATTGATGTTCCGGAAAGAGCAGAAATCCTATGAGGAAAATGCAGATACTTTATGTGAAAATACAGGGCGCTGCTCCATAGATGAACAAATTCATCCGTGAAACAGCGCCCGGTATTCTTTGGCTATTGCAAAACTTATTATTTCAATCCACAGGTTTCAGTTCCTGACTACGAGTTTATTAACAAAAAAAGAAATTCAATAAATCCTAGTGAAAATTTATTTCTCAATAAATTTTGTAATAGTATAATGACTTTTTGCTATGAAAAGAGCATGTTAAAAAGCAAAAAGAAGCAGTTAAATATCATGATGTGACGTTATATTATGTGCAAACTGTGGAATAGGAGGGGGAGAATACGAGTTCATATCAAAATAAAATTATCGCTTAGATCAAAGAAAATTACGCAAGTTTGGAAGAAGGGATTGTGGAATAACTCTATTTTGAAGTGGAAAATGGAACAACAATCGGCCATTACTGCGAAAAAATATGGAGCGAGATGTTTAAGCGCATCATATCCCCAAAATTTGTGATCGAACAGTCGGTCTTTCTTATTGATTCAAAGGGAAATGTATCAAATGGAGTAGATCTGGCGATTTTTGACGAAATGTACACTCCTTATATTTTCAGATATTATGACCTGAAATTTATACCTCTTGAGGCGATGGCTGTGGTCGTTGAATGAAAAAGTAAATCTTGGGAAGCAGAAAAGCTTGAGAAATGGTTACAGAGTATTTCTGCGTTGAAAACATCATTTGATCAGAGGTCATTTACCCGGTTGGCAATGAATATTGCATATGAACCTGTGAAAACACAGAAGGCAATGCGTCCGTTCTGCGTTTTATAATGCATGAATGAGCAGAAAAAGGAGCTTTCAATAAAATCGGAGATGAAGTTTGATGTAGTCATCAGGGCATTACAGGAAGAGAAAAGACTCGACATCAAATGGGATACAGAAAAGAAAAACCTGTATGACTGGTATCGCTGTCTGAATCAGATTCTTATGCTGATTAATAATCCGATGCTGTCTCAGGGTCTGGGTTTCGGAAAATAAATCAATATAAGGAGTACCGAATCATCAAATTCCGACAGTATTTGATCAGATTTTGAATATGCGGATATCTGTGGAAAATCTTATTACAGATGAGGCCGTGCAGGGGGTGAAATATACCTCTTTCTGTGATATGATTACAAAAGTATATCATAAAACAGAAAGGGGTATTTTCTATGGGAAATACGTCTGATTATAAACGGAACGGTTCGGAAAAGAAACCGTTAAACCATATAAATCTGGGCCTTTTGGCCCATGTGGACGCAGGGAAGACCACCCTGTCGGAGGCGGTGCTCTACCTGACGGGCAGCATCCGCAGGCTGGGCCGGGTGGATCATCAGGACGCTTTCCTGGACACGGACGCCATGGAGAGGGCCAGAGGGATTACCATATTTTCCAAGCAGGCGGAATTCACCCTAGACGGATGGCAGGTGACTTTGCTGGACACCCCGGGCCACGTAGATTTTTCCCCGGAGATGGAACGGACTCTGCGGGTGCTGGACTACGCTCTGCTGGTGATCAGCGGGGCAGATGGAGTTCAGGGGCAGGTTTACACCCTTTGGAAGCTGCTGAAGCATTACCGGGTGCCGGTTTTTCTGTTTATCAACAAGATGGATCAGCCGGGCACAGACAGGCAGGCGCTCATGGAGGAAATCCGGCGGGAACTGGACAGCCGCTGCCTGGATTTCAGATCGGATCCGCAGGCTCCGGAGATGCAGGAGGAGCTGGCCCTGTGCAGCGAGGAGCTGATGAACCGGTATCTGGAAGGGGAGCCGGTGACGGAAAAAGAGATCCGAACCCTGGTCCGCAGCCGGGAAGTCTTTCCCTGCTACTTCGGCTCCGCCTTGAAGGTACAGGGGGTGGAGGAGCTGCTGCGGGGCATGGAGCGATACATGGAGCCCCGCCTTTATCCGGAAGCTTTCGGAGCCAGAATTTTTAAGATTTCCCGGGACGCTAAAGGCGAACGGCTGACCTGGATGAAGATCACCGGAGGCAGCCTGAAGGTAAAGACGCTGCTCACCGGTGAGGGGGAGGAGCCCTGGAAAGAAAAGGCAGACCAGCTGCGAATCTATTCCGGGGCCGGCTATCAGCTGGCTCAGGAGGTGCCTGCCGGATGTATCTGCGCGGTCAGCGGCCTGACCCACACCCGGGCGGGCCAGGGATTGGGCTTTGAGGCGGGCGGGGAGCCGGAACTGCTGGAGCCAGTGCTCACCTACCGGGTGCTGCTGCCGGATGACACGGACGCTTCCAAAGCCCTGGAAGCTCTGCGGCGGCTGGAGGAGGAGGAACCCATGCTGCGGGTGTCCAGAGAGGAGCGGACCGGAGAACTTTTCGTCCGGGTCATGGGCCAGGTGCAGCTGGAGATCCTGCAGAAACTGCTGCAGGACCGGTACGGGATTTCAGCTTCCTTCGGCACAGGCACCATTATCTATAAGGAAACGATTCGGCGTCCGGCAGAGGGGGTGGGGCATTTTGAGCCTCTGCGCCATTACGCGGAAGTCCACCTGCTGCTGGAGCCCGGGGAGCCGGGAAGCGGTCTGACAGTGGAGAGCCGGTGCCGGGAAGACATGCTGGATGGAAACTGGCAGAGACAGATTCTGAAAAACCTGGAGGAAAAACGCCACAGGGGCGTTCTTACAGGCTCTGAGATCACAGATATGCGTCTGATTCTCATTGCCGGACGTTCCCATGAGAAGCACACCGAGGGGGGAGATTTCCGGGAAGCCGCCTGGAGAGCCGTGCGGCAGGGCCTTATGTCCTCGGAGAGCATTCTCCTGGAACCGGTGTACCAGTTCCGGCTGGATCTGCCGGCGGAAAACCTGGGGCGGGCCATGTCGGATCTGCAGCGGATGGGAGGAAATATGGAGCCGCCGGAAAACCACGGCAGTCAGGCGGTGCTGAAAGGGACCGTTCCTGCGGCCTGTCTTGTGGACTATCAGGAGGAACTTCGGGAGTATACCAGAGGACAGGGGCGTCTCACCTGCACCCTTCGGGGATATGAGCCCTGCCGCAATCCGCAGGAAGTCATAGAGGCCATAGGCTACGATCCTGATCGGGATCTGGACAACCCCTCGGCCTCCGTCTTCTGTTCCCACGGGGCCGGGACGCTGGTGCCCTGGGATCAGGTCCGGGATCATATGCATGTGGACAGCGGCTGGAGATCCCGGGAGGAAGGGCAGGAAACAGAGCCGGATTCCCCGGGGATCCGGGCGGGCGCCGGAAAAAGATCCGGGACAGGAGATTCCGGCGGATTTCTGGAGGGAGAACTCCGGGAACAGGAGCTGCGGGAAATCTTTGAACGAACCTACGGCCCCATCCGAAAAAAAGAAGGCGCCGCGGATCCGGGGCTTACCTCCGGAATTCCCGGCTGGAAAAGAAGCGGCAGCCGGAGAAAAGAGGCGGCGGAGACCGGGATTTCTGACCGCCGCGGCGCGAAACAGCGAAAGCCCGGACGGGAATATCTGCTGGTGGATGGGTACAACATCATTTTCGCCTGGGAAGAACTGAAGAAGCTGGCGGAAAAAAACATGGACGCGGCCCGGGACAAGCTCATGGATATCCTTTCCAATTTCCAGGGATACCGGCCCTGTACCCTGATTCTGGTCTTCGACGCCTACAAGGTGCCGGGAGGTCCCGGGGAGGTCATGAAATATCACAACATCTACGTTGTGTACACCAAAGAGGCGGAAACCGCGGACCAGTATATCGAAAAAACGGTTCACCGGATCGGACAGAAGCATTCCGTCACCGTGGCCACCTCCGACGCCCTGGAACAGGTGATTATCCTGGGGGCGGGAGCTGTGCGGCTGTCCGCGGCGGGACTGCTGGAGGAAGTAAAGGAGGCGGAACAGGAGATCCGCAGGGAATATCTCGGCCGGAAGAGCAGCCGGGGAAACTATCTTTTCGACGGGGTACAGGCGGAACTGGCGGAAACCCTGGAGACCCTGCGGCTGAAAAAAGACACCGGAGACTGAATCCGCGGGAGATTTACCGGCGAAATCCAGGAGCCAGCTTCTGATAAAAAAAGGAAACCAAAGGCTGGGAAACCGAGTCCCGTCGGAGATAGGACCAGATGGCATGGATCACCCGCCGGGAATACCTTTCCAGCCGGGCCTGGGAAGTAAGCCGCAGCGTTCTGCCGGGAAAGACCGGGGGGCAGAGGCCGGGAGCTGCCTGGCGGATCACCCGCCGGACGGTGTCGTTGCTGACCCGGGCGCCGCAGGCAGCCAGAACCCTGCTGGCCCCCTCGTCTTTGAGAAACGCGCTGAGAGCCAGAATCAGGGCAGTCAGCTGCCGGCTGCGGACCTGCCAGCGGTCCGCCGGAAAAAGGGATTCCATAAACACCTTCTGGGGACAGCGGGGATTCACACAGTCAAATTTATAGGCGGTCATCCGCAGACAGGTATATTTCCGCCGCAGGGGAAGCGTCTGGATCCGGCGGTGATAGGTGGCGTGGAGAGAAGCACTGATCTGGTCGCAGCAGGGACAGGCCGCGGTATGGGCAAGAGACCGGGTGAAAATATGAATCTCCGAGGCGGATTCCCGCACGGAACATATCGTCTGCAGCGGACCGGCAAGGCGGCGGAAATACAGAAATTCTTCGGGAAAGAAAAAATGATTTTGCTGAACTCTTGGAAGAATGAACATATTCTCGGGTCTACCTGTGAAAAAACAGACCGGATCAGCGGTCCTGCATGATTGGCGGTTCTGGCGTAAGTTTTGGCGCTTGACAGTTTCGGGCAAAGCGCATAGAATAAATACCGCATGGTGCCGCGAAAGGCTGTATCCCAAACGGCAGACAAATTATAGCAAAAACCGGCAGGCCTGTCCAGGGATCCCGCCGGGAGAGGGCATGTACAGTGAGTTTCCCCGCAGGGAAAAACCGGAAGAATCCTTCACAATATTTTACAGCCTGTAATCTTTGGGCGCCATTGCCGAACTAAAAAAAGTATGGTACTATTAACTCTGGCATCTGCACACCGGCAGGCATCTGGGGCGGACATCAACGTGCTGGTCGCAAAAGCGGCAGATTAATCAGATGTAAGCGGCTGGTGATAAGATTTATGAAACTACGTTTTGAAAAACTCGCGCAGAACAGAGAGGCTCTTGTGAGAGGGCTTCTGCTGCTGTTTCTGGATATCGCAGTGGTGATCGTCAGCATGACGGGAGCCCTGTGGATCCGGTTCGATTTCAGCTTTCAGAAAATCGAACCGCAATTCTGGCATTCTATACGGGAATACATGTGGTTCAACGTGCCCTGCACCATTGCGGTGAACGCCCTGTTCCGGATGTATACCAGTCTCTGGCGCTTCGCCAGTATCGTGGAACTGAGAAATCTGGTACTCTCTGTGCTGGTCTCCTCCGGCCTGCAGCTGGCGGGCCTGCGGATCCTGGGGCTTGTGGTGCCCAGAAGTTATATCATCATCTATACCCTGCTTCTCCTGGCGCTGATGATTATTCCACGGTTTTCCTACCGCTTTCTGCGGATCAATCGGCGCCGGAGAGAATTCTCCAACGCCAGCCCCATTGTGACCATGGTGGTGGGGGCCGGAGCCGGCGGGTTCATGATGATCCGGGAAATGAAAAACAGCAAGCACCTGAACCGGAAGATTCCCTGCATCATCGACGATGATCCCAAAAAGATCGGCACCTGGCTCCAGGGCATCCCGGTAGTGGGGCGCAAGGAAGACATTCCTGCCATGGTGAAAAAGTACGGCATAGAAGAGATTGTCATCGCCATTCCCACCCTGGCGCCGGATAAGCGCAGGGAACTGCTGGAGATCTGCCAGCAGACTGCCTGCAAGATCCTGATGCTGCCCGGCATCTACCAGATGGTGAACCAGGAGGTGGACGTGTCCATGCTCCGGGAAGTACAGATCGAGGATCTGCTGGGCAGGGATCCCGTCCGGCTGAAAATGGACGAGATCGGGGCCTATATTGAGAACAAAGTGATCCTGGTTACCGGGGGAGGCGGCTCTATCGGCAGCGAGCTCTGCCGGCAGGCGGCCCTGCACAACCCGAAGCAGCTGATCATTCTGGACATCTACGAAAACAATGCCTACAGCATCCAGCTGGAGCTGAAGAAAAAATATCCGAATCTGGATCTGGTAACCCTCATCGGCTCGGTCCGGGACAAAAAGCGGGTGGAAGAGATCTTCCGGCTCTACCGGCCGGAGATCGTCTGCCACGCGGCGGCCCACAAGCATGTGCCCCTGATGGAGGACAGTCCCAACGAGGCGGTGAAGAACAATATTCTGGGCACCTATAACGTGGCCACAGCGGCCAACAAATACCATGCCCGGAAAATGGTGCTGATCTCCACGGACAAGGCGGTGCGGCCCACCAACGTCATGGGAGCTTCCAAACGGATCTGCGAGATCATCATCCAGGTGTTCGCCCAGTTTTCCTCTACCGAGTACGCGGCGGTGCGTTTCGGCAACGTGCTGGGCAGCAACGGCAGCGTCATCCCCCTGTTCCGGGAACAGATCAAAAACGGCGGACCGGTGACCGTGACCCATCCGGACATCATCCGCTACTTTATGACCATCCCCGAGGCGGTGAACCTGGTGCTCCAGTGCGGAGCCTACGCCAAAGGAGGGGAAGTCTTCATCCTGGATATGGGTGAACCTGTAAAAATCCTGGATCTGGCAAAGAAAATGATCCGCCTGTCCGGTCATGTGCCGGGCAAGGACATTGAAATCAAATTTACCGGGCTCCGCCCCGGAGAAAAACTGTACGAAGAACTGCTGATTGACGAGGAAAATCTGATTGACACGGAGAACAAGCGGATCTTTGTGGCCCAGATGGGCAGGCTGGATCCGGTGGAAACCATCCGGAAAATCAAAAAGCTCATTGACAGCGCCTACGGGGAGACAGATCAGATCCGGGAGCAGATCAAAGAACTGGTGCCGGAGTATCATGAAGAAAAAAGCAGAGAGGCGCAGTAGAGGCTGCGCCTGTTTGCGTTGAAAGGAAATCCATAGATGCAGGGAAAAGAACACATAAAAATATATCCATATATCAAACGGGCATCGGATCTGGTGATTGGTCTGGCAGGAACCGTTCTGTTAAGTCCTATTTTCCTGGTTACTGCAATCTGTATTAAAATAGATTCCCCCGGAAAAGTTTTCTTTCTCCAGGAGCGGCTGGGGAAAAACGGCAGAGTTTTTAAAATTATTAAATTTCGTTCCATGTGTGAAAACGCGGAGCATATGGGAAGCGGTGTCTATTCGGAAAAAGGGGATATGCGCGTCACAAAAGTCGGCAGATTTATACGGGCCACCAGTATTGATGAACTGCCGCAGCTAGTGAATCTGATCCGTGGAGATATGAGCCTGATCGGACCCCGGCCGCCGCTGACCTATCATCCCTGGCCGGTAGAGAAGTATACAAAAGAACAGTTCCATATGTTTGACGTGCGTCCGGGAATCACCGGATGGGCGCAGATTCATAGCCGTGTGTCAAGTAAGGGACAAAAAAATTTTTTTTATAGCCAGCGCTCTTGTTTGAACGTTGGTTTTTGCTGTTTTTACAGCTATTTTCGGCATAAAACGACCTTTTTTAATGATTTTTCAGTAGTATCATGTGAAGCCTTTGTCCCTGAAAGGTGGTAAAATCGCATTTTTGTCCCTATTATTCCGCACAGTATCTGCCCTCCCGGGCAGGTGTTCCAGCCGATTTTGATCCAAATTATCTCACGCCCTGGATCATGGCATACCTCAAGTCCCTTTGGCAAAAGGTGTCATAGCCTGTTGGTATAGGCTCGGTGTGCAAAGTCGCCGCTCTCGGTTCTTACGGAAGTATCATTATCATCTGCAGATCATCGCTCGGGAAGGTGCCGATTTCCGTTTAGCCCACTGTTTGATCGCTATATCCAGACTTAGAAGATGTTTATGATCCTGTTGTTGGTTGTTGTAGTCTTTCAGTACGGATAGTCATGGAGACAAGCTGCTGCGGCTCTCTGCAGATGTGTTGTTTGAGGTGCTGATTATTTTGATGTCGAGGTGCAGTGAAAGGCAGAATATACCTTCTATTTTATATCGTTTTAAAGCTTAGTAATCGTAAAAATTATTTTTATTTTGTTAAAATGAATCTTACAGATTCAAGTTCCGTTGCTAAAAGAAGTAAACTTTGTTACTCCTTAGAATACACTTACGGATGACATGAAACATTATTGAAATACAGCAGGGATGTTGTATAATTAAAGAAATACAATTAAATTATAAATAGAGGAAAGCATATGAACAAAAAATATCAAATATTTATTAGTTCGACATACGAGGATTTAAAAGAAGAACGTTCCAAGGTCGTTGCAACTATATTGAAATCAAATCATTTTCCTATAGGGATGGAAATGTTTAGTGCTGACAATGTAGAACAGTGGGAGCAAATAAAGAGAACGATAGATAGTTCAGATTATTATATTTTGATTATAAAAAAACGTTATGGGTCATTAACAAAAGAAGGAATAAGTTATACGGAAAAAGAATTTAATTATGCTACTCAACAGAAGATTCCGGTGTTGGCATTTGTTGTGAGCGATGAGGCTAGTATTTCTAACAAAGATATAGAAGATGATCCAAAAAAGATGGATAAACTAAAAACTTTGGTTAGTAGAGTAACCAAGATGTATCCTTGTGACTTTTGGAAAAATGTAGATGACCTTTGTACAAGAGTGAGTCAAGCATTACAAAAACAGTTTGAAAACAATGAGCGTATAGGATGGATAAGAAATACTGGAATAGCAACAGAAAATGAATTAAAAAATATAAATGAAGATACATTGTTTCAAATGCGGAAAGAAATAGAGTACGAGCTGTTGCGTAGACAGTCAGATATTAGACTTTCCTATGATTTTTGGGATAGCATAGATGAAAAGTTATGGAATAATATAAAGAAACAAACATATATAGACAATTTCAATCGACAAATTGTTATAGAATTCACCGGTGAGGATAGTGGTAAAGTAACGATTTCTACCCAGATAGAATTTGCTAATGTAAAAAATGGAATCAAATATTATTCAGCAAATCCAAGGTTTGAAACTGAAGAACAGGCGAAGTCATATTGCCACGAAGAATATAGTATAAACGGAGAAAGCTATGTAAGTGAAATTAAAAAGAAAATTATCCCTGATGCAAATAGACAATTTCCATATTTAGTTTCTAATGAAATTCCATTGATATACGAAAAAGGAAGCATATTAATTGAGCACAAAATCTCATATATTTTAAAACCAGAAGAATTTCTTCATGTATATCAGTTGATTTTTCCATGCAGAAGCTTTTGGGTAACAATAATGTTGAAAAATAATATAGATGAGAAATATCGTATTAGGACGGGAACTTTTTCATCTTTTAATGTTCATACGCATGAAAATGATAACAAATATAGGCAAGAATATAGAAAAGGAGATATAGGAACTATAACGATTTCCAAATGGGCTTTGCCGGGTTCAGGATATACTGTAGTGTTGCAGAAAACGAAATAATTTAAGCGAGTATATGATAGCATATATTCATAAAGTAATGGGGGAACGGTTATGCATGGTTATGCTAATATTGAAAATTATACAGTTATATATTCCTACGAAGATGATACATTAACATTTTTATTGGATACTGTGTCAAAAACAAAACAATTTGCATTAGATTCTGATGGTATAACACTACCAATTGACATACCATATGTGATTGGATGCGATCTTAATTCTCATGACTATTACATGTTTTTTGTAAGCCATGTTCCAGATACTCATATATTTGACTCGCCAATATTAGCTTCTACAGTTTGCACTAATGTATATGGCTATATCAGATATGATTCATCAGCTGAATTTTCTGAAATCACTGGGATCGGCTTTTATGGAAAGGAGATTGATCAGTTTTATTCCCTAAGAAAGGGATATGAAATGGAAATACAATCAGATTTTAAGTCTGGATCAATAAAATCAGTTCCTTATGAGAAAACAGTGGATTCTTTTGAATTTTGTTTCGAAGAAGAAAGCATTACTTGCACACTAGGAGTCAAAGCACATGTTACAAACGGTGATAATAGACCATTTTCTGTAAATTCATTCTTACTATTGCAGTTCAAAGAGGCTAAATCTTCAGATGAATTGATTGAATAATTCGCAAACCCCCATCTGAGATGGGGGAACAGGTATAATGGTCTCATAAATTAAGACACTTTTTCGGACAATTTTTAATGAATC
>ERZ1090880.1080-NODE-1081-length-14036-cov-7.095272_pt1 | contig 14036 bp, 8 predicted proteins | sample MGYA00478471_ERZ1090880 | MGnify/ENA primary metagenome ERZ1090880 (study PRJEB33644, sample SAMEA5815734) | chicken gut metagenome | biome: Chicken; feature: Gastrointestinal Tract; material: Caecum | place: Ireland | collected 2019-01-01 | study: A study of the... | reverse complement strand
TTCCGCCAGCGCACGGGAAAGACGCCGCGCAGATTCCGCCTCGATAAAAAGAAAACATAGCAAAAACCGCGCATACGTTGCGCGGTTTTTGGGTTTTTCCGGGGGTGCGAAGAGCAGCGTTCAGTTCGCCTCATGAGCTACCGCGTCCTCATATTCCGGATAAAAACCTTCCGGAAAATCAAAAAAACTCTCCGTGCCTTCGCATACGAAGCGAACGGGACCGCACGGCGTGGGGATCTCTATGCGGCAGTCGCAAGGCGGCACGATCCTCGCGATGCGCACCGCATTGCCGCGGAAGCCGCGGAAACCGCACAGGTATTCGACAATCAGGTCTGCGGCGTATGCGGCAAACCCGTGGTTCAGGCTGCCCTCCGTTCCGCTGTTTTCCCAAAGAGTACCCGTACGCCGCGCCATCCGATAAAAGAACTGAATAAATTCCTTTGCGGCGCGCTCACGCCTGCCGAAACGCATCAATACGATCAGGCGGAGATACTCCCCGATAAAGGCGTTCGGCTTACATATTCCCTGCTCTACGCGCGAGGCATCCCGCGCGGGCGTAAACTTTTCGGAGAGCAGGGCAAAGAGTTTTCCGTGTGTTTCCGGCGAGGCGACGCCGCTGAAAAACGCATAATACTGGCAGGTTTCGGAGATGTGCCCCTTGCGCACGAGCCTGCCGTCCTCGCGCACGGCATTGTCTTCAAAAAAGCTGCCGTTAAAGGAGAGCCGTGCGACGGTGACTTTCAACGAAGCCGCCTTTTCAAGCAATTCCTGCTTTCCGTAAAGCCTGCCCGTACATTCCAGCATCTTCGCATACAGCATATTGGAAGGGAAATTTACGCCCTTCGTAAATTCGGCGCTGTTGGCGCCGCTCCACTCCAGAAAAACCCACCCCTCGAGATCTTCCAGCAGCCCGTATTCGTTTTCAAACCGCGCGAAATAGCGGAGAAGCCCCTCCGCTTTCCGCACTGCGGCGTCCGCCGCCGCGCGGCTGCCTGTGCGGACGGTATGGTCATACAGCTCGATCAGGTACCACATCGCCCAGTTCGGGATATAGGTGCCGTCTTCAAAATCGGCGGGATAACACATCGGCACCATGCCTTCCGGAAGATTTTCAAGCGGAGGAGCGAGGGCATAGTTTTCGAGAAAGGCCTGCTCCGTACGGTTTTCACCCGTGAACAGCCGCTCGGAACGTGCCGAAAAGAAAGAATCGCAGAGCCACCCCGCGCGCTCCCGCGAAGGGCAGTCCGTCAGAATATCGACGGCATTGTCTGCCAAAGTGCGCCGCGCCGCCTCTACGATGCGTTCCAGCCGCACGTCCGAACAGGAAAGGCGCAGCCTGCACGCGTCCGGATTGGAAAACCCGACAACGGATACGCGCAAATCCGCTATTTTCCCCGAAAGGACGAGTACCTGTATCGCCTTCGCCGTGTAAGGTTCAAAGGAGGTATGCGAAAAGCCGCCCTTCGCAACGGAATACTCGATGACGGCACAACAGCCGTTGCGCGTGAAATCGACGACAGCGGGAGGCTCCCCCGCGATCTCGTCGAAGAGGACTGCCACTCTGCTGTTTTCGGCGGCGCAAAAGGACAAACGGATAAACCCCGTGCGCAGCACGCCGCACGAAAACAACGCGTATTCCCCCGCGCGCAGCAGGCGGGCGCTTCTGCCGCGCCCGGGCGTATACGAAAACGCCCCGATATATTCCGCGGGAAAGGTTTCAAATTCGGATACGGGGAAAATTTTAAGCCGCTTTTCGGTGACGTAACGCTCGCGGAAGGGCGTCGGGGCGTTCCGCACGGCAAAAGTTTCCCTCCCGCAGGCGCGGAAAACGTAGCTTTCATATTGCGGATAAGGCACGCCGCGCGGAAGCGGCTCTGCCCCCTCTGCCGGAACGACCTTTCCGCCCTTTGCCACGGCCGCATACACCTCGGCGGGGCTGCGGGAAAAGCGGTAACTCTCCGAAAATGCGCGCTGGTAACTGAAACGGCATACTTTTCTGACGCGCTCCGCAAAGACCCTGCCCGTAAAATCGCGCCCCGTGCAGGCAAGCACCGCGGACTCCGTGCGCACCTCCGCCTGCAGAAAGGCGGGCGTATCCAGAGAATAAAAACTGCGGCAGTTATAGCCGGCAGCCTCGACGACGAGGAGGTTTTTTCCCTGCCGCAAACGCTTTCCCAGAGCGATACCGTCGACGCGGCAATACCCGTGCGCGGCGCGCGCGGGGCCGAAGGCAACGAACTCCCCGTTGAGATATGCTTTGTAAAAGCTGTTTGCGGTTATGACGAGCTCTGCCCCTTCCGCGGCGTCGAATTCCGCCGAAAAAAGGCAGATGCTGTTCAGTTCGCAGCTGTGCTCTTCGATCCATACGGGAATAGCTTTACGGAACATAAAATACTGTCGCTCCCGGATATTCATTTTTTTACTCTCCCCCGCTGCGGAAAGATACAAAGAGGGCAGGCCGCGCAGCAGTTTTTGCATCTGCCCTGCCTGCCCTCTCGCTCTGGTTTATTCTTTTACTGCGCCGCCATCGGGTCGGTATCGCTGATGACGAGGTCTGCTATATAATCGACACTCTGCGACTCGACGTTGGTCGTAAAATACAGGCCGTCATCGCCGGATCCGGCGTCGATACCCGTGTTGCCTCCCGTGAGGTCGATGACGACGGTATACCAGACGTTTTGCGTAAAGCCGCCGGAGACGTCGGTCTCTTCCCCGTCGACATAAAATTTTACGAAATCGGGGAAAACGGCACTGCCTCTGCCTCCATACATATCATACTGGATCTGCATTGCCAGGGAACCTGCCTGTTCGAGGCGGAACTTGAAGGACACATACTTGCCGAGATGCTGCGTCGGGTTGACGAACCTGAGTCTGCCGGAATACCAGTTGGAGAGGTTGGTATACCTGTAAACGCCGTCCTGCCCGGCATATGTGCCGACCGATTCGAGGAGAGCTCCTCCGTCGTCGTAAGTGAGTAGCGTGGCGATGTTGGAAGTATCCTTGACGTACGGGTCGGACATCCTGAACTCCACGTTGCGGATATATGCTTCGGCGGGAGAATCTTCCGTGCCGACGATGCCCACATAGATATAGAACCAGTCGGGCGTAGCCGTATACGGCGTAGGGATGACGACGTGATACCATGCGCCGCGCGAAATGTTTGCGGCCTCCCCGTCGGCATCGTAGATGAGCGCAATGGCGGGCGAAGCGGAAGACGAAGAGGTGAAATCTCCTTCGAGATGGTTTTCGTTGCCTCCCGCCGTGATCCAGTTGCAGACATGCAGGCTGTCGACGTCAGACAGATAAATGTCGAACACGATAAACTGATACCCCGCCGCGACGTATGACCCGGTGTTGCTTTCCGCGTCCGTGAACTGTATGGCGCCGTCGTAATAGCTCCCCGTGCTCGTGTAGAGTATGCTGCCGGCGAATACGCCCTCCTTTACGCTCGAAAGGGTCGCCTTGCTCTCCATTACAGTGACGTCGAGAAGCTCCGTAACTCCCGCAGGAGTCGGGTCGGTATCGCTGACGAGCGGAAGCGTGATGTAGTCGGTCATAGAGTCGCTCTCCACGTTGGAAGAGATATAGAATCCGCCGTCGCTGTTGATGGTCTGTTCGCTGAAATCGAGCACAAAGGTAAGCCATTCGTTTTGCGGGAGGCTGAACCCGCCCGAGCGCGTGTTCACCTGCTGCAGCTCGGCATCGTAGACCTTGACGAAATCGGGATATGCCCTGTTTTCCCTGCCGTAATAGGCATAGTCCCAGTTGATCACGAAGGTGCTGCCTTCCTGCAAATACAGCTTGAACGTGACATATTTACCCGCATATTCGGTATGATTGTAGAACTGCAGCCTGCCGCCGTACCAGTTGGAGGCGTTGGTGTAAGAATACACGTTTTCAGTGATGCCGCCGAACCCGCCTTCCACCGCCGCGAGCGTCACGCTGCTCTCATCATACGAAACGAGCGCCTCGAAGGGATCGGACTCGACTTCGAGATATTCTTCCGGGATGAAGGAATCGTCCTCGTAGAAGCGGACATTGTCGATATACACGACATCGTTCGTGCTGCCGACGGCAATAAGCATCTGCGTACTCCATGCGGAAGGATCAATGAGGTCGCCGTAGGCGATGCTGACCGTCTGCCAGACGCCCGTTTTCAGCACGGGTGACTGCTTGTCGCCCTCAATGATATTGATCCCCTCGAACGCCGCGACGCTCACGATATTCGCACCGGGCGTTATGTGCATTTCGGTATCCGCCCCGTTGAGGGAAATATACAATTCGGTGAGCGTATCGGCATAAATATCGAAGGTGAGATATTCGCCGCGGGAATTCAGCGTATTGATACCGGAAAGTACGCTGGAAGCCATAGAAGAGAGCACCCCGAGGCGGGAATCCCAATAGCTGCCTGCGCCCTGATAGCGATAGACGCCCGTCCTACCGCCCACATCTTCCGTATACGGGGCGTAGAGGCTCTCATCCGCCTGCGCAACGAGCACGAATTCGCGTTCTTCCGCCTGCAGATAGCCGTTCTCCTGCGTATAGGTGAGAGGCTGTTCCTCCGGCAGGAAATTATCGTCAAGGTAATAGCGGACGTTATCAAAGTATGCCGTCTGATCGGAATTTTCCACACAGAAGAAAAAGCTCGTATATGCGTTGAAGTCGTTCTGTATGAGTGCGTCGAGATCGTATACGACGGTGATCCAATCGTTCTGCACAAAGCGGTTTGTTATCTTTCCGTCGTTGATGATCCTGAACCATTCGCGGTGCACATATTCATTGACGGGCGCCCATTCCGCCGTGGTGCCCATGCCGATATAGATGCGCGCCGTACCCGTATAATACAGGTCGTACGCAAGGTATTTGTAGCCGCGCTGATAGATCTCCACAGCGTTCTGCCCGTTTGCAAAAGAAACGTCGAGATGATGTTCCCATGCCTGCGAAGACGCGGTGCCTTCATTTGCAATGGTGCCGCTGTTATAGACGGTGACGCCCGTCCTGCCGCCCACTTCGCCGTCGTACTCTTCCAGCGTAACGTCGTAAATACCGTTATAGACAAAATGTTCGGGATCGTAGTTCGGCAGCACGTTGACGGTGAGAACCGCGGAGATATCCGGATCCCCCGCATAGGCGACCTCTACTTCGGCGATACCCTCGGCGACCGCCGAAACGACGTTCCCCTGCAGGGAAACATACTCCGTTCCCGAAACGACCTCGTATATAAAAGAGGGCGAGGCGACGGCAACACCGTTATATGTGACGGACGCCGCGATCTCGTAAGAGGTGGGCGCCATATCCGATTCTGCAGCGTAGATCTCCACCTCATCCTGCCCGAGGTCGACAAAGGACGCCTCGCGCACGGTGAACTGCGCCGTATCCGTGAGCGTGAGCCCCTTATATTCTACGCTGAAATGCAGCACCGTATTGCCGACGGCTTTGCCCGTGACTGCGGTGCCGCTCACTTCTGCCACCGAGGGGTCTTCGACGGTGACGGTAAACTGCGCGTCCGTCTGCACGGACTGACCGTTGTAACGGATGCCGGGAGAAAGCTCTGCGGCAATGCCGATATAGCCCGTATAGGCATCCTCCGCCGCGATGACGGGGCGCACGCCCGAATCGCGCACGGTGACGTTTACCTTTGCTTCCGTATTGCCGTCGGAGGCGGTGACCGTCGTCTGCCCCACGCCCTGTGCGATCAGGTTGCCCGCCTCGACGGTGACGACCGCCTCGTCGGCGCTCGTCCATGTGACGGCGGAGGCATCGCCCTGCGTCACCTCTACCACGCGCTCTTCATATCTGTCGAGCGTAACTTCCGTTTCACCGAGCGCCAGAGGCTCGGTGCTTCCGCCGCACCCGACCGCCGCGAGCGTGAACGCCGCGATGCAGACCGCGAGCAGCGCCGCGATAAACCAGCTTCTTTTCATTTTTCCACCTCAACGTTTTTTATTTTTCGGTACGCGGGGCGGCCGCTTTCCCCTGCCGGCTTCTCCCGAAAGAGAAGGGTCGCGTGCCGCAGACCCGCGCGCCTGTTTATGCCTGCTCCGGCTTCTTGCAGAAGGCGCCGTAATAGAACACGCCCTCCGCGTCGCTGCCAGCGAGGTCATATTTCAGCATATTTTCCAGCTGCGTACCGCCGGAGAACACCGCTGCATTTTGCGGCACATACGCCGTCACTTTATCATACCCGTCCCTTTCGGCAGGCACGGAGATCTGCGGGTCGACGTCGGTCACCGCTACCCCGTCCCCCGCAAGCTGTACGACTTCGGAAGAAATATTATAAAACAAGTTGTTTTCGAAGGTGTAATCGCGCATGTTTTCGAGCATGATGCGCGTATAGCTCTGCTGCGGGCAGTAGATGATATTGTTCCTGAAAACAAAGCCGGAAGGGAGCTCCGCCGTGCTCGCGAAATTGCCGGAGGTGAGCAGATACTGGCTCTGTATATCGCTGCGCATCACGATGATGTTGTTATATACATACATGTTTTTACAGGAAGAGGACGCGACCATAAAGGCGGGATTATCCGCCGTCTGCCCGTTGTTGACGAACAAGTTATTGCGCACCGTAACGTCCGTCCATTCGCCGTCGACGATGCGTTTCACGGGCTGGCCGTTTTCAAAGGTATAATTCCCGTTTTCGTCAAGGACGTAGATCTCGGACGCCGCATTGCAGACGAGCAGTCCGCCGCCGTCGTTGTCGTGCGAATAGTTGTATTGGAAGAGGACGTTCTTGCATCCGATATCGAGGTCGAAGCCTTCGCCGTCCGCCGCGCCGTTTTCGAGATGGCTGTACGCCGCCTCGTTGAACTGTATGACGCAGTTCCGCACGCTGATGGGCCAGATACCCGCGTTTGCATATCCCGTGCGCCCGAGGAAATTGCTGTGATACCCCGTATTCCCCTCTATGTAGGAATCGACGGAGCCAAGCAAAACGATGTTGTCCCCGCCCGTATACTCGACGAAGTTATCCCGTATGACGACGTTGCGGGAGGGATACCAGCCGTTTTCGAAGCTGACGAATTTGTTTACGCCCCAGCTCGTTTCGGGGCTGCTGATCCACATGGAGGTGAAAAACATACCGCTGCGCGACACATGCTGCACATGGTTGTCTTCCACCCAGATATTTTCGTACCAGGAAGGGCCGATGTCGAGATCCTGATGCGTGTTGAAAATGATGCCGCCGCGCTCGTAGACAAAGCGGTCGTTGGGGCAGACGCCGTTCACGTCGAGGCTGCCCACCGCGTCGGCGGCGGCGATCTGCTCGGGCGTACGCTCTTCCGTCCAGTTCCAGTTCACGTCGTGCACATAGCAGTCGCGGATGACGAGGTCGGAAAGCGCGCCCGCGTGAATGGCGTAAACGTAAATGCCGACCAAACCTTCAGGGTTTGTGACTTCCAGCCCCGAAACGCGCAGGTTGCCGACAGAAATGATGACGCCGTTCGCCTCGCCGTCCCCGTCGATGATCGCCCTGCCCTCGCCGTAAGAGCCGATAAGCAGCGGCTTTTCCTTCGTCGCCTCCGCAAACTGCACGCTCAACGTGCCCGTAAAAGTAGCCCCGCCTTTGAGCAGGAACTGCGTGGGGGTGTCTTCGTCTACACGGTTGAGCAGCCTGTTGAGTTCGGCGAGCGTCTGCTTGGGGGCAGACTCTTCCGTCCCGGCGTTATCGTCGTCGCCGTTTTCGGGATCGAAATAATAGGTGACGTATCCGTCCGTATCAATCGCTTCGTAATCGGGTGACATAGAATACTCCTCATATACGGTCTGTATTGCCGGATCACCCGGCACGGGGTCGTCTTTGTTCGGGTCATCCACGGGGGGAACGGTTCCCTGCCCGCAGGCCGCCGCAAAGAGCAGCAGTGCGAGAAGCAGAAATGCAGCTGTCAGTTTTTTCATCTCTTCCTCCTTGTTTAATATGAGATACTGTAGTCGATCTCCCTGTTGCGGCAGGCGAGCATCAGGAAGGGCGCGGGCAGGACGAGCGCCGTGCCCAGAGAGTACAGCGCATAGCGCTCTATGCGCATCATACGGTAGACCTTCATCGCCGCTTTGAGCTGCGCAGCCCACATGAGAAGGATGCAGACCGAAAACGGCAGGTACATGATCTGCCAGAGGCTGACCCTGCTCACCTCGGGCAGGTGCGCATCCCCCCACATTGCCGCCACGTACGCGGCGGCGAGCACGACGGACAGTTCGACCATCATGACGCCGTATTTTTTAACGGGAATGGTGAGCACTTTGAATGTACCCGTTACCCGCTGCATCAGGAAAAAACCGTAAAACGGGACGAGCGCAAGGTACCACCGCCGCTCGCCGCGCGCTTTCAGCAGCGCGGCGGTGCCGGCGAGCACCCATTCCATAGCGATGAAAACGATCAGGAGCAGCATAACCTCTTCCCCTTCAGCTCCGCGCGAGCAGCAGCGTGTACATATTCGTCACCCACGACGTATATTCCTGCGCCGCGTCGAGATAATTTTTCAGGTACTGTTCGAAGCGCGTGGGCTGCCCTTCTACGCTGGCGATTATGTCGCGCGGGTCGCTGCGGCCGTTCCATGCGGGAACCGCCACGCCCGTATAATAATTGTTCTTCGCCGTTTCGTAGATGCTGTTCATCTGCTGATTGGTGGGCATGAGATAGTCTACCGTGTCGTTATCGACGTAATTGTTCTCGTCGCGTGCAATCGCGAGCCATTCGCGTTCCTCTTCCGTATATCCGTCATATTCGAGGTAGCTCACGTTCTGGTTTTCCACCAGTGCCAGTATGCCCGAATACGGGGGCGCGGTATAATATTCGTCTTTCCCTTCCGGATAGGAATAAGTGCCGTCTCCGTTGTCGATATAATGTTCTCCCTCGATGCCGTACTTGCAGAGGCGGTAGTTCTCTTCGTCCATATACATCCAGTTGACGAAGCGGACGATCGCCTCGGCGTTGCGCGAGGTGGAGAGAACGCTCGCAATGAACGTCGCCTCGGAGTTGCGGATATAACCCTTGCGCGTGCTCTCACGCGTAGCCGTGAGCGGCGGCAGGACGGTGAATTCTGCCGTCTTTCCGTTTGCCTCGGCATAGGAACGCGTCCTGCGCGCGACGGAAATAAGGTGGTCGATGGACGGGTCGGTCAGGAATACGCCCGTATTCCCGGAGATAAATTCCTGCTCCGCGAGCGAGAGCGACATGGCGTTGGCGTCGCGCGAAATGATGCCGTCTTCCGCCGCCCACTGATATTCGAGGGCAAGGATATCCCCGTATTCTTCCAGCGCAAAGCCGGGCAGGACGGAGGTAATGTTCCCCGCCGCATCCTTTACGGCGACATAGTTGAAGTACCCGCCGTCGGAATACGCGCCCGTCACGAGCGCCTTTTCCAGATCCCATATGGCGCCGGTGATCGAATAATTGAAACCCGTGATCTGCTTGATCGCAACGCACATATCGGTAAAATCTTCAAGGTTATCCACGAGGATCTTGCCGCTCGCCACTTCCGCGGGGTCATCGGTATACCCAGCCTGCTCCATGTAATCTTTCCGCACGAGGATGCCGTACTTGTACGGGTTGATGACGGAGGGGAAGCCGATCACGTCGCCTTCCGTGGTCGTAACGTTGCTCATCGCGCTCCCCGTTTTTTGGGTAATAAAGCTGCCGTATTCGGCGATCAGGTCGGCAAGGTCGTAATACAGATCGTTTTCAATGACATAATCGTCTATGCCGTTGCCGCCCTTCGCATGGGAGATGGCGATATCTATCTGCTGACCGCCCGCGATCGCCCCTGCCAGAGAAGAGGTCATGGAGCTTCCCAGATAGTTCACATCGAAATCGAGCAGGACGCCCGTATCCTCGTAATACTTCTGCTCTACGGCGGCAATGACGCGGTCTTCATCGGAACCCTTCACGACGGTATATTCGGAAGATCCGCCCGTATAAATGACGATCTTCGTGGCGTCGCCGGCGGGCGTCTCTCCGCCCCCGTTGCCGTTTTCTCCGCCGCCGCTGCCGCCGCACGCCGCAACGGGCAGGCACATTGCCAGAGCGAGTAACATACACAAGATTTTTTTCATTTTGTCCTCCTGAATGATTTTATCCTTTCACGGAACCGAGCATGATGCCGCGCAAAAAGAATTTCTGTAAGAAAGGGAAAGAAACGACCAGCGGCGCAATGGCGATGATCGTGCCCGCGCACTGCGCCGAAAGTACGGGGATCAGCTCCGAAGAGGTGGCGTTGCCGCCCATCAGCGACTGCATATCATCAAGCATCTGCCGCACGACATATTGAATGGGCCACTTGCTCGTATCCCCGGGGCGCAGATACAGCAACGCATCCATCCAGCTGTTCCACCTGTCCACGAGCACGAAAAAGGAGATGGTGGCCACGATGGGCACGGAGAGCGGAAGAAAGATGCTCACCAATACCTGAAAATCGTTGGCGCCGTCGATCTTTGCCGCCTCTTCGAGCGCCGCGGGCAGCGAATAGAAATAGCTCCGTATCAGAATGATGTAGAAGGTACTGCACACCGAAGGGAGTATCAGCGCCCAATAGGTATCGTAGATGCCGATCATGCGGATGATGAGATACCCGGGAATAGTGCCGCCGCTGAAAAACATCGTGATCAGGAACAGCGCGGTAAAGAATTTGACGCCCGGCAGGTACTTTTTTGACAGGACATAGGCGGTAAGCAGCGATACCGAAACGGAGAGGAGGACGGAAACGCAGGCGATCCCGACCGAATTGAGCAGCGAACGCAGGAAGAGATCGCTGACGCGGAAGATATAAGAATACCCCTCCAACGAAAGATGATCCGGAAAGAGCGAATAGCCGTTGCCCTGCAGCTCGATATTTTCCGTAAACGAACTGACGAGGATGAGGAGGAACGGATAGATGAAAACGAAACAGAAACAGATGATCAGCACATAGCCGATATAAGACGGGACTCTTTTGAGCCTTTTACGCATCGCTCTCGTCATGGTGCACCTCACATGATCCCCTCGTTGCCGGTTTTTTTGGCAACGTTGTTCACGAGCAGGACGAGTATGAGCCCGATCACCCCCTGCACAAGTCCCAACGCCGTAGACACGGAAAGCCCCGTGCCCGAAAGCGCGGCATTGAAAGTGATGGAACCGATAACTGTAATGGTATCCCCCAGCCCGGGGCTGTCGCTGGATACCGCAAGGATCTGCTCGTAATTGTCCTTCATCACATTGCCCGCGTCCATAATGAGCTGCAGCATCACGACGTTCATGATGCCCGGCAGCGTCACGGTCGTCGTCTTGCGGAAGCCTCCGCCGCCGTCGATCATGCAGGCGTCGTACAGCTCGCTGTCTATGCTGCCGAGCGCGGACATATAGATGATGGTTCCCCAGCCCATAGATTTCCAGAGAGAGGTGAGCGCGAGGATCCACCACCAATACTGGCTTTCCGCATACCAATGCACGGGCGAAGCACCCATAGACACGAGCAGTTTATTGATGGCGCCGTAGTCTACGGAGAACAGACCGTACATCATGCCGCCGATGGCGACCCAGGAAACGAAATTCGGCATATACGACATCGTCTGCACGGCGCCCTTCACATACCGGTTGCGGATGGAATTGAGCAGCAACGCGAAGAGCAGGATCATCGGGAAGTTTGTGCCTATCCGGATGACGGATATGTAGATCGTATTCCTGAATACGCGGTAAATAGTTTCGTCTTCTCCCGAAAACAGATGAATAAAGTGTTTGAAGCCGACAAATTCGCTGTTGAAAAAACCTTCCGTCAGCCTGTATTCCTGAAAGGCGGACACGAGCCCGAACATGGGCATATAGGCGAATATGATCAGGAACACGAGCCCGGGCACGAGCATGGCGTACAGAAGTTTATGCGCCTTTATGGTACGGAATTTTTCTCCCCTGAAAAACTTTTTGAACTTTCCCCCCGCGAAGCCCCACACGAGAAAGGCCGCGAGAGCCGCCGCAACGACGGCGATCAGACCGATCAGCACCGGGCTTACGGACTGGCGGAAAGCAAAATACCCGATCATGCAACCGACCGTCTCGTCGGGATAATAGACCGCCGTCTTTACGGGGTTGCCGCTTTCGTCGAGCAGCGGGCTGCCGTTTTCATCCGTCGCCGCTTCATACTTCGTGAGGTTGACGACATAATCGGACGGAACAAGCTCGATTTCGCTCTCCGAAACGAGGTTCACCCCCTCGGAGGAGTAATATGTAACGGTACCCTGCAGGTTAAAACGTATCTTTTGTATCGCCCGTGTGTCGAGCAGGCGGAAGACGACGATCTTATCGCCGGATCCCGCCGCGGCAGAAAGAAAATTTTCTATTTCAAGCGCGGTGCCGTCGGCGGCGACGGGTGTTATATATTTTTGATTTTTCAGCGTGCCCGCCTCTATGCCGACGGTACCGACATCCCCGTCGTAATTGCGTTCAAGCGTACAGCGGAGATTTCCCCTGCTGAAAGACCCCAGCCTGCCGTTCAGTCCGCTGCCCTCCTCCCCCGCCACGCTTAAATCGGACCATGTAAAGTCTCCGAGTCCCTTCACGTTGTCGACCCTACGATAGGATACGCCGACGATATAGGAATCCTGCGTTTCGGAAACGGAATCGAGAGAGAGAATGTCGTCATCTCCCGAAGACACATTAAAATTGTAAATGACCTGCGAAACATAGGAGGTAAAAGCGGAAACGTCTGCATACTGTTCAGAATATGCGTTCTTGTCAATATAGATCTCCGCACTGCCGCTGCCGTTCCTGCTCATGCGCGCCGTATGCCCGCATCCAGCCATACAAAACAGGAACAGTACGGCGAGCACTGCTATACATATACATTTTGTTCTTCTCTTCATTCGCCACCTCGGGCCGGCAGAAAACCTCCCGGCTTACGAAAACAGCCGTCAAAGGATTTTTGTTTTGCTTTGCAAAACAAAAAGGCAGCTGCCTTTTTGCAGACTTTACTGCATTTATATATAAATCATATCACACAACCGCGCCGATGTATATATTATTTTTGCAAAAAAGTTGCAAATTTTTAACATTCTACCGATTGACATTTTCTTTTTACCGCGCTATACTGTACCTATAAGGACGAGGAGGGAAATACCGTGAAACAGGAAAAAGCCCTGCCGATGTACTCGCAGCAGCTGATCGGCAAAGATCTTGTAAACATCGTCTATAATCCGGACATCGAGGAGCACTGCCACTGCTTTTGGGAAATCAACTTCATTACAGACGGCAACAAAAGCAACGTCATCAACGGAATAAAGAGGAATACGGACCGCGGGCTTATCTGCTTTCTTCGGCCATACAAAGACAGGCACTATATAAAAAACGTCAGCGAGACGCTGACCAATCACTATGACCTGTACATCTTTCCCGAACAGATGGAAAAACTGTGCGGTCTGTTTTCCCCTTCCCTTTACGATGAACTCCTGCAGGCAGAAGACACTCCCTGTTTTATACCTCCGGATGCGAATGTCCCTGTCATTATAGGAGAACTGGAACATATCAAAAAATTGCAACTGGCCATGTATCCTACTGCGAAAGTACGCTTCTCTTCCCTCATCGCCTACATTCTTGGACTGTATGTTTCTTCTCTCGACGAGGTGCTTTCCCCTCCGGAGTGGATAGAGAACCTTATGCGCGAAATCGAAAACACCGAAAATTTTTCCTCCTTCAGCCTTCAGAACTTTATTTCGTCCATCCATTACACGCACGGACATATCTGCCGCGAGTTCAAAAAATATACGAACATGACCCTGATCGGTTACATCAACAGCATCAAGCTGGAAAAATCCCTCAAATTGCTGACACATGACCTGAAAATCATTGATATAGCCAACACGCTCGGGTATTGCTCGCAGAGCGCCTTTGAAAACGCTTTCAAGAAAAAATACGGAACCACGCCCGGAAACTGGAGAAAGCGAAACAGCATCCGCAAATAAGAAGCAAGCGGCCGCCTCGTAAAAGGGGCGGCCGCTTGCCTGCTGTTGGCTTTGTTTTTGTCATGCATCATATGCCATGTCGCTGCGGATGGCGTTGATGGCGTTCTTTTCAAGGCGGG
>ERZ1090880.1079-NODE-1080-length-14068-cov-6.094341_pt1 | contig 14068 bp, 11 predicted proteins | sample MGYA00478471_ERZ1090880 | MGnify/ENA primary metagenome ERZ1090880 (study PRJEB33644, sample SAMEA5815734) | chicken gut metagenome | biome: Chicken; feature: Gastrointestinal Tract; material: Caecum | place: Ireland | collected 2019-01-01 | study: A study of... | reverse complement strand
ATATGGAATCTGTGGAGACGGGTATTATAGGGAACGAGTAGAAAAATGGATTCAGGAGCTCTGTTTGACGGATGAGGTGTGTCTCTTTGGATATTGCCGCAATGTACCGGAAATATTAGGATGCGCGGACGCTGCTGTATTTCCATCTAAAAGGGAAGGTTTGGGAATGGCGGGGATAGAGGCACTCGCCATGGGGATTCCCGTAATTGCTTCAGATAATAGAGGGACAAGGGAATATATGCAGCAAGGAGAGAACGGCTTTGTGTTTCAAAGCGGTAACATTGAAGAGCTGATGCGTTCCATTATAGCGGTTAGGGAACAAAGCGTATCGGAGCGGGCTGCGATGTCTGCACGCTGCATTCGGTCAGCAGAGCCGTTCAAAAAGGAAAAGGCAAATGTTAAGATGCAGCAAATCTATGAGTATGCAGACCAAATAATCAATACGCAACGGGAGGAGAAGCCATATGACAATAAGCGTCGTTATGGGTGTTTATAACCCGCGCAGCAAAAAGCGCCTTCTAAATGCGGTAGAGTCCATTATAAAACAGACGTTTAAAGATTGGGAGCTTATTTTATATGATGACGGATCTGACGAAAAATATCGTTCAGATATTTGTGAAGCAGCAGATTTAGATAGCAGAATCCTACTGATTACGGGTGAAAAAAATTATGGGCTTGCATATGCGCTTAATGTGGGGATTCAACACGCATCCGGAAAATACATTGCCCGAATGGACGACGATGATACGGCTTTCCCGGAACGGTTTTCTAAGCAAGCAGCTTTTTTAGATGCCTTTCCTGATTATGGATGGGTGGGGTCGAACGCCTTGCTTGAAGACAGCAGCGGGATATGGGGCGTGCAGATTATGCCTGTATGTCCGGACAATATGGATTTTTTGCCCCATTCGCCTTATATCCACCCTTCTGTATTGTTTCGCAGGGAGGTGCTGATACAAAATGGGGGGTATTGTGCGGAACCGTCTTGCCTGCTTTGTGAGGATTACGAGCTTTTTATGCGGCTGCATCAAAAAGGGTATCGCGGATACAATTTGCAGGATCCGCTTCTGCGGTATTGGGAGGACCGCAATTCGTATCATAAGCGAACGTATTCCCGTCGGCTGAGGGAGGCGAAGATACGAAAACAAGGATTTCAAAAACTCGGTATTCCGTGTGCACAGGCTTTCCCTTATGTCGTAAAGCCGCTGCTTCTCTGTCTTGTCCCCAGTCGCGTATACTGCTTGCTACGGCGATGGACGAAGAAAGGGAAAGGAAGGGAGCGGAAAGGGTGAAAGAGACTTTACAAGGGAAAAGAGAAGCACAATATCAGAAGATTTTAAAAGAAGTCCCGGCATTGCTGCATGCATCGGAGAATATGTCCGTTCCGGAAAATGACGCAGAAGCCGCAGCATGCCGCTATGTATGGGGACCGGTGCTCGGCAGCTTTGTACGCTGGATTCTACTTTGGGCGCAGGGACATGGAATAAGGAGACTTTATTTTCTGGCAAGAGATGGTTATTTTATGTATCAGGCTGCAGAGCTTTTCTGTCAAGCGTTTCAAATTCCGCTTGCGTGCCGATATGTGAGCTGCTCCCGCTATTCTCTGCGTCTGCCGTTGCTCTATTTCAATCATGCAGAGGCGCTTTCCTATATCTGTCGGAAAGGGCTGCACGTGACGCCGACTGTCATTTTGAAGCGGGCCGGACTGTCTCCGGCTCAACAGAAATCTGTTGCGGATCGCTTGTTTCCGGGGATAGGGATGGAAGAACGCCTTTCGGACGAAGAACTTCTGTTGCTGCAAAAGGCGCTTTCAGAAGATGCTTTTTTCCTTGAATGCATGAATCGCCGCTCCCAAAAGGAAGCGCCGCTGCTGGCGGGTTATCTCAGACAGGAAGGGCTGCTTGATGGTACGCCGGATCTCATGATAGACAGCGGGTGGCTTGGTTCTATGCAGCAAACATTAAATCAAGCGCTTTTACAGCTTGGGAGAAAGCAGCCGCTTTCCGGCTGTTATTGGGGCCTTTACGATCATCCACGGAATATAGAAAGCGGGGAATATGCCAGCTATTTTTTTAGTCCGGAAAAAAATTTAAAGGAAAAAGTTTTTTTTAACAATTGCTTATTTGAAGCGGTATATACCGCACCGCATGGTACGACGCTTTTTTACCGAAAAGAAGAATCATATTATATGCCGCAATATGGACAGATTACAAAAACACGGGTACAAGCAACGGAAAGGATAGGGGGATATTTGCTGCAATATATCCGCCTTTTTATACAGGAAATGAAGAAGGGGGGGCTTGCCGGCCAAGACGCAAAAGCGGAGCACAGGACGCTTTATCGACTGCTCAGGCTTTTGATGACAGAGCCCTCTTATGGGGAGGCGGCGGCTTTTGGAAGGCTTCCATTTACCGATGATGTAGTGGATGGAGAGACAGATCCCCTTGCTGCACGTCTTACAGAGGAAGAATTCAAAAGGAACCATGTGGCAGCAAAGTATCTGGCGTCGAAAAAAGGCGGAGAAAGCGTGCGGGAAAGCGCATGGTATGCAGGCAGTGCGGTTTTATATAGCCGCTGCGCATCTGTCCATATCCGTCAGTATATCTTGCTTCAGTATTTGCGGCATTTAAAAAACGGACAGCAGTTTAACAGAGAGGAGAAGAAACAAAAGTGACGAGAGTGCAGCAAAAAAGGCAGTATGCGTTTGTTATTCGCCAGCTGACAGCCCGAGAGGTAAAACGGAAATATGCACGTTCTTATCTGGGCGTTATATGGAGTGTGTTAAACCCTTTGCTTTCCATGGCGGTTCTTTCCCTGATTTTTTCTCAGCTGTTCAAACGGTCAATAGAGAATTATCCGATATATTATTTGACAGGATATATTCTGTGGCAGGCTTTTACCGGCGCAACCACTTCTGCTATGACGGCGCTTGCGGATAACAAGGCGCTGCTTTTGCGTGTAAAATTCCCTATGGGGATTTTCATTTTATCGCGTGCATATACTGCATTGATAAATCTTGCCTACTCTCTCATTGCATATGCCGTCATGCTGATGGTATTTCGCATACCTATCAAATGGAGTGTATTAGCGGCTCCATTGATAATCCTGTGCCTTTTTTTATTTTCTTTGGGGCTGTCTTATATCTTGGCGACTGCCTATGTTTTTTTTGCGGATATTAAACATTTATACACCGTTGCCCTTACGCTTTGGATGTATTGTTCAGCTATCTTTTATCCAGCAGAACAGTTAAACGGGCCGATTCGTCTGGTAATCCAGATAAATCCAATATATCTTTATATCAGCTGCCTGCGCAGCGTAGTACTAAACGGGACTCTCTTTACCGGTACAGAGCTGTTACGGATGCTCTTATGGGGAATTTTGGCGTGTGCCGCCGGATGTTTTATTTTCAACCGAAATAAAAATCGTATTATGCAGCGGATCTGAGGGGAAGATATGGAATGGCAGAAGCAAACGACGCAGCTTTCGGAGCCTGAAATCGAAGTATGTGATGTAACAATGGAATTTCGACGTGCGAAAGATGAGGCGGGAAGCGTGAAGGAATTCGTACTGCGGGCCTTGCGCCGTCAAAATCGCTTTGAAACATTTAAGGCGCTTGACCGTATAAGTTTTTCTGTAGAAAAGGGGGAAGTGGTTGGCCTGATCGGAACCAATGGTTCTGGCAAAAGTACGTTATTGAAGATCATTTCCGGCGCACTTATCCCTACAGCAGGACAAGTGCGGGTAAATCGGGAAAAAGTGCAGCTTCTTACACTGGGAACCGGTTTTGATCCGGAACTGACCGGACGGGAGAATGTTTATTTAAACGGCGCGCTAACAGGGTATACAAAGCGCTTCCTTGATAGAAAATATAAGGACATTGTCCGCTTTGCGGAACTGGAAGGCTTTATGGAGGAAAAAGTGCGTAATTACTCTTCGGGTATGGTATCCCGGTTGGGATTTGCCATTGCGACAGCCCGGAATACACCGGAAATTCTGATTTTAGATGAGGTGCTTAGTGTCGGGGACATGTTTTTCCGAAAAAAAAGCGAGGCGCGTATCCAAGAAATGATCCACGGCGGCTCTACGGTCTTAATTGTATCTCACGCTACTTCGGTGATTCGGAAAAACTGCACGAAGGCAGTGTGGATTGAAAAAGGGAAGCTGCGTGCGGTAGGTACGGCCGGGAAGGTTTGCGATGCATATGAAAAAATGAGAGAAGGGACAAGATGAGAGAGCGGCTTTACCGTTTGTTGGTTGGCCGGATTCCGGGTATCCGAGACCGGTATATCCGCGTACGGAAAGAGCATAAGGGGCGCCTGCAAGCCTTTCTTTATTTGCTTTGGCTGAATATCCAGTATTATCTGTTTTTCCGGCGGAGTTTAAAAACACCCGTGGGATGTGCGGTTTATGAGGAAATTCCGCTTTTTCAGCACGCTCCCGAATCTTCACGTACTTGGACAGAAAGCCCTGAGGATTTTGCAGAACGCCTTAAAAAGTATGATGTTGTATCGTTTGACGTGTTTGATACGCTTCTGTTTCGCTGTTGTGAACAGCCAACAGATGTTTTCTACTTTGTAGGAATGGTTCTCCGGTATCCGGATTTTAAACAGATGCGTGTTGAGGCGGAAAGAAAGGCACGGAAGAAAAAGCAGTTGGAAAATGGTACAGTTGAGATAACGTTATCAGAACTTTGGGATATCTTATCAAAAGATACCGGTATTCCAAAAGCAGAGGGGATGCAGGCTGAGTTGGAATGGGAAAAACGCTGTTGCTATGCAAATCCTTACATGCAGACGGTAATACGGCATCTGCAAAAACAGAAAAAGCGCATGTTTGCCGTTTCTGATATGTATCTTGGAAAGCAGTTCCTTGTACCGCTTTTGGAATCCTGCGGTTATACGGGCTTTTCTGATATACTGGTCTCCTGTGACTTTGGAAAATCCAAGTGCGACGGCGGTTTGTATCAGATTTTACGGGAACGTTTAGGAGACGGGAAATCCTGTGTTCATATTGGGGATCACAGATATGCAGATTATTTTCAGGCAATACGTCATGGGTTGGCTGCATTCCATTATCCGAATGTGAATCAGATGGGCGCACCGTACCGTGTGCGGGATCTTTCCCTTATGACAGGCAGTATATACCGCGGACTGGTAAATGCAAGGCTTTATGCAGGCGGAGAGAGGATCAGCCGAGAATATGAATATGGCTATATATATGGCGGCCTGTTTGTAATAGGTTACTGCCGCTTTATTCACGCATGCCGCAAGCAGCTTGCAGCGGATAAGATCTTATTTTTTTCAAGAGATGGCTGGCTGCTGCAGAAAGTGTACCAAGTGCTGTATCCTGCAGAGAAAGACGATACGGTGTATGCGTATTGGTCACGTTATGCGGCGGTCAAGCTTTCTGCCGGATACTATCGTCAGGAATACTTACAGCGGTTTCTTACGCATAAGGCGGATCAGCATATCCCTTTACAGAAGATTGTAGAAAGTATGGAACTTTCCGATATGCTTGACCCATTATGCCGGAGCGTAGGCGCTGCACCGGAAACAGAACTGACGAATAAAAATATCAAGGCGGTTACAGACTATTTTATAAAGGAATATGGACAAATTCTTTTGCATTACAAGAAACAGCGGGAAGCGGGAAAAATCTATTATAAGCAGCTTCTGGCAGGATGCCGTAGTGTGGCTGCAGTGGATATCGGATGGGCTGGGAGCGGTGCTCTTATGCTTGATTATATGGTGAATCGGGAGTGGAAACTTTCCTGTTCGGTTTTTGGCATCTTGGCCGGTACAAGCAGCTGCTACACGCCGCATTCAGATAGTTTTGAACCGTTTTTTACAGACGGTTTTTTAAAAAGCTATCTTTATTCCCAGCAGGAGAACCGGGATCTTTGGAAATATCATGATCCGGCACAAAAGCACAATTTGTATTGGGAGCTTCTTTTAGGCGCACCGGAAGGGAGTTTTCAGGGATTTTATCCAAGATCGGACGGAAGCATAGAATTACGGGTAAAGCCGCTGCCGGAGTACGCGCCGCAGATCCGGGAAATCCATAAAGGCGCAATGGACTTTGTCAAACAGTTTCTTACAGCAGAACAGCGACTCGGGTTTTGCTTTTCAATCAGCGGGAGAGATGCTTACGCTCCTATGATTCCAGTTCTAAACAGAAAAAATAAAAAATTTGCAGAAGGTCTGGAGGCGTTTTTAGATGAAACGAACATTGGATAAGAATAGGGCGGGCCGTATGGTATTATACCATGCCGTCAGTTCTTATCAGCTGTTGGAAGTTATACTGCACCGCCAGACTTATCACAGGGAAGAAAAAGCCGTTTTGCTTCTTCCGGATTTTATAACAGAAAAATATCCGCAGTATCAAAAGATTGAAAACGGACGTTGGTTTGACGAAGTATACCTGTTCCCGTATCTGCGTATTCCGCATCAGGATGAGAAACATCTTTTTTCAGATGTTGCACGCTGTTTTGCACAGCGCATTCCATATGAACTATCCGATTTTTCAGCGGTCTATGTAGCGGGCGCGCACTTCTATTTTTCTTTGTATTTGATAGCAAAGCATAGGCCGTTTGTCTTTTTCGAGGATGCGGCGGGGATGTTGAGCAGATGGGAGATATTGTATCGCGGCTTATGCAATACGTTTCCGGTTCACGCTGAAATAGCACGGAAATACGGCCTATTCAACGGAGAAAACCCTTTAATTTATCGTATAGTCTGCTTAAAGCAGGCACAGACAATAGATGTTACCGGCCAGAGATTTGAGGATTTTTCAGTGGAAGACGCATTGGAGAATCTGACGTTTCGTAAAAGGCGCCGCTTGATCCGCCTTTTTATCCCAAATAAAATCAAAGGACGTGCCGATGCTGTACTGCTGACACAAAATTTTGCGTGGCTTGGGCTGATGAGTATAAACGAACAGAAGCAGCTGTATGAGAATATACGGGACAGCGTATTAAGCGGTATGCGCCTGTTCGTAAAGGTCCATCCAGATGATACGCTTGACTATAGCGGTATTTTTCCAAAAGCACGGATAATTGAACGCGCTTTCCCGTCTGAATTGCTGCCGTATGTTTTTTTTCATAAACCGCCCCTGCTATACGCTGTAAATTCTGCCGGATGTGAAAATCTCATTAAACACTTCAAAATTAGAAAATTGGGAAGGGACGTATATGCCGAATAATCGGATTTTATTGGTAGCCAATTCCGTCTATCAGCTTCTTACGGCTATCCATATGCGGTGTACGATTTGGAAAGAAAGAGAAGCGGAGCTTATTGTGACGGATGGAACGCCGTCTTTGCGGAGCTGCCTTCCGCGCCTTAAAGAGACAGGACTTTTTAGCCGGGTTATATATGCGGCCGTACAGGAATTAAACCGCCGGATATCCGCTTCTTCTGATGCAATAGACACACTGTTTAAAGAACAGAAGCGTACGTTCGAATGGATGTTGGACAATGAGCTTGGAAATTATGCAAAAGTATGCTTTGCAAATTTTGACTTATTTACACGCATGCTTGCGAATTATTATTATGCTGCTCCGTGCGAATTTGTATGGTATGAAGATGGGTTTTCCTCTTATGTTATAGACTATCTAAAAGAAGAACGTGCCGCAATCAATCGCCATCCCGAGGGCAGGCGGATCCAAGACAAAGTAGAGCGGGTGTTTTTATATGAACCCCGTCTTGCCATACGAAAAGACAGGATTGTAAACTGTGCGCTACCAAAGATTTCATTGCAGGATACGGACTTCCGTAACATGCTCAATTATATTTTCAGCTACACAAAGCCCGAAAGTCAAGAGGATTTTATCTTTTTGGAACAGTCTTTTCGTGCGGAAGGAATCAAAGGGAACGATCTTGCCTTGATGAAGGAATGCCGGGACGTCATAGGGAGAGAAAATTTTCTTGTAAAACCGCATCCGCGCAATACAGAAAATCTGCCGTATCAGATGGGGCTTTCCCGGCGATGTCCGGACAGTGTTCCATGGGAGCTTTTCCTTTTGAACGAAGGCACGGCGAATAAAACCATCATTACGGTTTGTTCCAATGCGGCACTGACCGGACGGATTGTTTTTGGAATGGACATCCCCACAGTCATGCTGTACCAGCTCTATCAGGGAAAGGTTTTGTGGAAAGAGGATGAGACGCTGTGGCGCTATCTGCGGATATTCCGTAATCAGTTTGCAGGGCCGCATTACTATGTTCCACAGACAATATATGAATTAAGGTGTATTCTTCGATATCTGGGAGGATGTAATGAACGAAGATGAAATCAAAGTATCGGTTATTATACCGGTATATCAGGTAGAGAACTATTTGGAGCGGGCGGTAGAGTCCGTGCTGGCACAAACACTGCGTGAAAAAGAAATTATACTTGTCGATGATGGAAGTACGGATGCCTCGCCGGAAATTTGCGACCGTTATGCTGCTGCGTATCCGGATTTTATCCGGGTAATCCATAAAGAAAACGAAGGATTGGGCCTGACCCGCAATGCAGGAGTACAGGCTGCAAGAGGAAAATATATCGGGTTTCTTGATTCTGATGACAGTGTAGAACCAGAAATGTACGAACGGTTATTCGATAAGGCTGAACAAGGGCCGTTTGATATTGTCATGTGCGATGTAAAGATTATTTATGTGGATGAAAACAAAAGCTCGATTGTCAGCAGCTATCCGGAGGAGAATATCGATTTAGCAGATTATATTGCAAATGGTAACAATATTACGTACAGTGTAAACAAGCTGTACAAACGGAGTATCTGGAAAGAAAACCGCTATGAAAAAATGCTCTTTGAGGATATTGCCCTTGTCCCTGCGCTTTTAACACGATGTGCAAGCATTGGCTACGTGCCACAACCTTTTTATCACTATTATCGCAGAGCCAATACCATTTCTACTACAATGGTTGGAAGCATGGTGGATATTGTACAGGCATTCCGAAATTTTATTGATACAAGCAATCCCATTTATCGGGAAGAAGTAATCTATTGTGTGGCAAAACAGGTGTATTGGAACATGTTTCAATCAAGGACGCTTTTCCAAGCAGATTTTATCCTGTTTTTAAAAGAATATGAAGCGGATTTTCGGCTGAATCCGTATCTTGAAAAGGATAAGAAATATAAACGTCTGCTTGAGGCTCTAAACCAGGAGGCAATTCCTGAAAATATTATCTGTGTGCATTTTGGACGTGCTTTACCGGAAGCCTATTTGGAGGAATGCCGCGCTGATTTTCCAAAAGCTCGCCTGATCTTATCAGATGAAAAAAGTGTTGAGGTCAAAAACTTCCCGCCTTCCGTACAAAGGGCTTTGGCGGAAGGAAATACAGCCTATGCTGAAGAATATGTGGCTTTATGGCTTTTATATCGTGAAGGCGGAATCGTCATAAAGCCGGAAATGCGCGCAAATCTGCAGCTAAAACGCTTGCGGCTTGACCATGTTTTTTTTGGCTTTGAAGACGACGAGGAATTAAACGGGGATTGCTACGGCGCGATCAAAGGCCATTATGTCATAAAGGCGCTGTTGCAGTCTTATGAGGGGGATTCTATTTTTAATCAGGCGTTTCTGCCTCTTAAGGATCGGATACGGGAAATCCTTTTGCTGCGGTTCGGTCTCCGGCTTAACGGGAGAACGCAGCTGTTGCGTCAGGAAGTACGGGTCTATTTGCCGAGCGTTTTGTCTTATGATATGCAAAATGGAGAGAACTGCTGTAAGCATGCGGATATTGTTCTTCCAGATGGTATGGAGGCAGTAAGTGCAAAAGTTTTAAAAATATGGTCCAATCGCATATTAGAAAATTGGAATCTTTATAAGCAAGAGAAAAATGCAAAGCAACAGAATAACAAAAAAAGTACGGTTTCCTCCTGTGTAGATGCATCCCCTTCTCATGCTCTGATTGAACGCGAGATAGAGCAGCGTGTGCAGGAGGTCGTAAAAACTTATGAGAATTCAACCTGCTGGCGCATTACCAAGCCGCTTCGGGCAGTCGCACGGTTATTCGGTAAATCGTAAAGAAAAAGGAGGGACAGTATGCAAACAATCGCGATGATACCGGCACGATATGGTTCAAGCCGCTTTCCGGGCAAGCCATTGGAAAACATCTGTGGAAAGCCAATGATATGGTGGGTTTTCCATCAGGTTCAAAAGGTACGGGGGATCAGTGCTGTGTGTGTGGCCACAGACCATGCAGAAATTCAAGAAGCGTGCAGAGCGCAAGGGATTCCTGTCCAAATGACCGGAGAACACGCAACCAGTACGGAACGCATTTATGAAGCAGCGAAAAGAATGCCCGCAGATGTTTATATTTGTGTAAACGGTGACGAACCGCTGATCGAACCTACGTTGATCGAACAGGTTATACCGAAAACTTGCGGCCGTTTTTTTGCAGCAAATTTAATGACCAAAATAAACAACCCGGTTGAGGTGGTGGACTGTACCAATATTAAAGTAATAACCGATACAGACGGGAATGCGCTTATGATGTCAAGAAGTCCGATCCCGTATCCGAAAGCGGACATGCAATTTGATTATTTTAAGCATTTAGGAGTGCTTGCCTATTCAATGGAAGCGCTTCGCTTTTTTGCAGAGACACCAAAAGGCCCATTAGAGCAAATTGAAGATATCAACGAACTGCGTTTTATTGAGCATGGGAAAAAATTGAATATGATTCCAGTTGAGGCGCATTCGCTTTCTGTTGATACAAAAAAAGATTTGGAATATGTCAGGAGGATAATCGAAGAAAAACAGAAAAGAGGAGTGATGAAATTTTGAGCATTCAAATATTGGACTGCACGCTGCGGGACGGTGGGTATATCAATGACTGGCGTTTTGGACGGAAAAATATCATGTCGATATTGGATAAATTGGACAGTGCGAAAATCGACATTATTGAGTGTGGTTTTCTTACAGAAATGGTACATGACAAGGAGTGTGCACTGTTTAACAGCGTGGCAGATATTGAAGCAGTGCTTCCAAAGCGGAAACACAACGCCATGTATGTAGCAATGATTGCAATGGGTGAAAAAGAACTCGATCCGAAAACACTTGCTTCATATAGCCCAGGCGGGATTGAAGGAATCCGTTTGACCTTCCATAAAAAAGAAATTGATAAAGCGCTGGATTGTGCCAGAACAATTATGGAGAAAGGCTACCATGTGTTTATGCAGCCTGTCGGTACCGTCTTTTACAGTGATTTGGAGCTTCTGAGCTTAGTTGAACAGATAAATCAGTTAAAGCCCTATGCTTTTTATATCGTGGATACATTGGGCAGCATGTATCGGAATGATGTATCACACCGTTTTTACCTCATAGATAAGAATATGGATCCTGCAATTCATTTAGGGTTCCATGGGCACAATAATTTGCAGCTTGCATTCTCAAACGCGCAGGTTTTGGGGAAAATCCAGACCAAACGGACCTTGATTTTAGATGCGACTGTCTACGGAATGGGAAGAGGCGCAGGAAACCTGCCGACAGAATTGATTACGCAATATATCAATCGAAATATCGCGTCGCGTTATGATGCCGCAATGGTCATGGATGTCTATGATGGGTATATCGCCGCAATCCGCCAAAAATATGAGTGGGGCTATACTGTACCTTATCATATTGCGGCAAGCAACATCTGCCATCCCAATTATGCTTCTTATCTGATTAATCGGCAGACATTGACTATGAAGGATATCGAAAAAATTATACAATCGATCCCCGCTGAATGCAGGGCATTGTATGATCAAGCTTTGGTAGAACAGTTGTATACAAGCTTTCAAAGCAAAAAAATTGACGATTATGCCTCTGTCAAAGAGATCACACGGCTCATAAGCGGGAAAAAGGCTCTTGTGCTTGCGCCGGGAAAAACACTTACCACGGCTTATAATCAGATTGCGGCGTTTATCGACCATCAGCAGCCCTATGTGATCTCTGTCAATTTCATGGATACTCGGTATCCTATAGACGCTTGCTTTATCAGCAATCACAAACGGATGGATGTGATCGGAAAAGAACTACAGCATATAGGGAAACTGCATGTTATTTTAACTTCGAATATTCAAGAGTACGAGCGAAGCGACGCGCTGTATGTGGATTACGATCATTATACCAACGATGACCGCCTTATTTCAGATAATGCAGGGCTTATGTTGTTAAAGCTTTTGCAGCGCTGCGGTGTGCAGGAAATTTTTTTAGCTGGATTTGATGGGTTTTATCCAGATACGCATATGTCGGAGGACAGCCCGGCAGATTCTATAACTGCGGGAATTTTAGAAAAGCAGGCGCACATCAGCCGTTTTTTGAAAGAATTGTCCAACACCCTTTCTATTACGTTTTTGACGCCGTCTATATACCAAACAAGCGGATAAAGATTGCATTGCGGGAAGCAGAAAGGTCTTATTTCCCGTATCTTATCGTCCATTTTCTGTAAAAGGGGATTTTAGATAAGGCCTTTTTGAAAAATACAACAGATACAAAAAACGCTCCGACCGCCGGCGATCGGAGCGTTTTTTGAGATCAGGATTTCATCCTTCCGGATATAGGGGATCAGCAGTTAAAAGAAAAGGCGGAAAAACCCGGATATACTGCGCTTTTGCCAAGTTCCGCTTCAATGCGGAGGAGCTGGTTGTATTTTGCAACGCGCTCACTTCGGCTTGGCGCGCCGGTTTTGATTTGACAAGTATTTAAAGCAACGGCTAAATCGGCAATTGTCGTATCCTCTGTTTCTCCCGAACGATGGGAGGCGATTGCTGTATAACCGGCCTTATGTGCCATTTTAATGGCTTCAAGAGTTTCAGAGACGGAACCAATCTGATTGAGCTTAATCAAAATAGAATTCCCGCAAGAGAGAGAAATCCCTTTTTGGAGTCTTTCTGTATTGGTAACAAACAGATCGTCGCCTACAAGCTGCACTTTATTGCCGAGCTCTTTGGTCATCATTTGCCAGCCGTCCCAATCCTCTTCATCCAATCCATCTTCTATAGAATAAATTGGATATTTTTCTACAAGATTTCTCCAATGCGCGATTAACTCAGCAGAAGTATACGTTTTTTTGCATTTGGGCAATAAATATTCACCTTTCTTTTTGGTTTTCCATTCACTGGAAGCTGCGTCCAGAGCCAGAACGAAATCGCGGCCAGGTTCATAGCCTGCCTGTCTAATGGCTTCAAGGATATACTGGATAGCCTCCTCATCACTGGCGAGATCCGGAGCAAAACCACCTTCGTCGCCTACTGATGTGGCAAGGCCGTTATTTTTTAGCGAGCGCTGCAGTGCGTGAAAGACTTCCGTGCACCAGCGGAGACCCTCTTTAAAGCAGTTGGCGCCAGCGGGCATTATCATGAATTCCTGTACATCTACAGTATTGGCAGCGTGTGCGCCTCCGTTCAAAATATTCATCATTGGAACCGGAAGGCGGTTTCCATTTATGCCGCCAAGATAACGGTAAAGCGGAAGTCCCTGCGCATTAGCTGCTGCACGTGCGCAGGCAATGGAAACAGCGAGAATCGCATTTGCGCCGAGATTTGATTTGTCTTTTGTTCCGTCTGCTTCTATCATGGCATTGTCCACTGCATAGATATCTGTAGCATCCATGCCCTTGAGAGCGGCGCAGATGGTGGTATTGATATTTTCTACCGCTTTTAAAACGCCCTTCCCGTTAAAGCGCGTTTTGTCATTATCCCGCAGCTCAAGGGCTTCAAATTCGCCGGTAGAAGCGCCGCTTGGCACTGCGCCTAATCCAATTGTGCCATCCGTTAAGCAGACAACTGCCTCGACGGTCGGGTTCCCGCGTGAATCAAGAATCTCATGGCCTGTTATCGATTCGATTCTAATGTGATGCATCCTATTTCTGTCCTTTCTTCATTTTTTGGGGAAAAATCCAATGCGTGAAGTTAGTTTAAACTAACTTCAGTTTTACAGTATACCGCAGTACGCATAAAAAAGCAATCTTCAAAATAGAAAGTGAATGATCTTTTTGAAAGATACGGCGGATTCCTGCAAGACTGCCCTGAAAGAGTATGGGATATCAGCGACGTGTTTATACAAACATTCCGCCTCATATGTTGAAA
>ERZ1090880.1073-NODE-1074-length-14114-cov-7.233587_pt1 | contig 14114 bp, 19 predicted proteins | sample MGYA00478471_ERZ1090880 | MGnify/ENA primary metagenome ERZ1090880 (study PRJEB33644, sample SAMEA5815734) | chicken gut metagenome | biome: Chicken; feature: Gastrointestinal Tract; material: Caecum | place: Ireland | collected 2019-01-01 | study: A study of... | reverse complement strand
CAGGTCGGCACCGCGCAGGTCGGCATCGCACAGGTTGGCACCGCGCAGGTCGGCATCGCACAGGTTGGCACCGCGCAGGTCGGCACCGCGCAGGTCGGCACCGCGCAGGTTGGCACCGCGCAGGTAGGCACCGCGCAGGTTGGCACCGCACAGGTAGGCACCGCGCAGGTTGGCACCGCACAGGTCGGCACGGCTCCCTTCCGGATTTAATCCAAATCTTGTCCTTAACCATTTTTCATGTTCTTTCAAAACTTCATTCAGTCTCTCTTTTGTCATGTTTCCTCTTCCATCCTTTCCCCGGTTTCTTCACCCGCTTTCCCAGATCCTTCAGCCCTGCCAGATCCGTGTTTCTCTGGCTCTCGCCGGGAAAGCAATTTATGATAATATTTTTCATTCCCGCTCTATCCTTTCCGAAATCACAGCCGCAGATCATTGACATCAATCCCGGTCTCTTCCAGGATCGTATCGTGCAGATCCTGGACACTGATATACCCGCGCTTATACGAATCCATGAGATCATTCATCTTCCAGATCCAGCGGCTCAGTCGGGCATTTCCGAAACCGAACTCATCCCGCAGGGCCATGGCACCCAGCAGCAGGAACGCCTTAAATGACGCGCTGATTAGCTGATCGGCGTCCCGCCGGTTCTGTACCATTGGTCTGAGCTGTTTATTGTTGTAGTATTTCTGCTGTCTCATGATTCACCCCTTTTCTGTACTCTCTCCAGCTCATCCACAACCTGGATCACCATTCCACATACAAAATCTGTCTCCCCATACTGCTTGGACAGCTCCATGGATTCTTTTGCCGCTTTTTCCAGATCTCCGTTCTGCAGATGCTTTCGGAAAAATCTCCAAAGATCTGTCAAAAAGCGGTAATACTGCATCATGTCCATCATAATAACTCCGTGGCCCGGATATAGATCCCCGGGATCTCGGCCCAGAACTTTTCTGCAATCTCCCGGACCACCTGGGCGTCATCCTTCCAGAAATTTGTCACTGTCATGCAATCCTTAAGCATCTTCTGCAGGTTATCCGTATCCGGACGACTGATCCGGTATTCACCATCCCGATGCTTCCCCCTGGGGAAGCACCATTTCGTGACCAACTCAAGCGCCCCATTCAGTTCCTTCGGCGGCTTATATTTTGCCAGATGACCTACCAGTTTCTGCCGTGCCCGCTTCAGTTCCGGCGGCTCATAAAAAACCGGCTTGCCATTCACTACCCGCACCTGCTTTTCCTGATGGGTGCAGGTGGGCGGCTCCATCACAATAAAAAATTCAATCTTCATCGGCAGCCACCTCTTCTTTCGTTACGTGTACCCGAATGCCACAATCAAAGTTTGCATCATCAGCAGCAAAAGAAATTTCCTGTGCGGAATTTCCGATCAGTTTCATCGCACACTCTTCATAATCATCGCTCCACCATCCACAACCACCTTCACAACATTCATCACGTATTAGTGGACAAAACATCTTATCTCCTTTCCGCTGTCAAAACGCCCCTGTCATTTTTCTCCCAGAGGTGTGCGTGTCAAAATTGGGTGTGTGTCAAAAGCCCCCTCTTTAGAGGGGCTTTTGACACCCCATTTTTTGACACCTCACTGCATCTATCAAATAGTGTCAATTTGACACTTTTGACACCTCTGTCAAAAATATCAAAATTATAAAATTGACAGTTTTGACGCCCTATGTGTCAAATATCAAATTGACGCTTTTGACACTTTGACAGCCATAGCATTTTCCCGTTTCAATTCTTTCGATTCATCTACATATTTCTTTATTGTGTTCAATGTAACCCCCATATAGTCTTTTAAATCGGAAAGTTTTACCCTCCCTTTTCCTTCTATATCGCTTGCCTCGAAAGCTGCCATGAGGCTTGCCTCTTTTTCCTGCTTCCGCTCTTCCGGAGTTTTCTGCTTCTTTTTCCAGGGCGGGAGCTCCGCATCCGGCTGAATATCCTTCAGGCTTCCCACCTCGTCTACCTTATGGATCGGATAGCTGAACCACAGGTTCACCGGTTCAAACTTCGGAAACTCCCGCAGTGTCCCTTCTATCCGCCAGGCTGACAGATTCCTGACGCGGTTCCGGGCCGCTTCCACCTGTCCCTGCAGGGTCTTGAACTGCCATCTGTCCAGCTTGTTTTCGCAGTAATTCAGCATCACGTTGCTGTTCAGCAGGTCGTCCTGGGACAGATCCTCCTGCCATTTGAAATGGGCATCCAGGTACAGTCTACAGGCTTCACAGACCGCCTTATTTTCCTCTTGTTTCATCAGTGCTTCCGTCGTATCCAGTTCGATCAGATCCAGAAGCGCATCCGGATCCCGGGCAAACACGCCGGAGCCAGACGCCCGGTCCATGGATTTCTTCGCGCCCTGGCTGCCCTTGCTGTGATGGTGGCAGTAGATCACCGCGCATCCCAGCTCCGTACAGACCTTATCAAACTGGTTACAGAAATTCGCCATCTGATCCGCGCTGTTCTCGTCGCCGGTGATGACCTTATAGATCGGATCGATCACAATGGCGATATAGTCCTTTTTTGCTGCTCTCCGGATCAGTTTCGGCGCCAGCTTGTCCATAGGCACGGACCGGCCGCGGAGGTTCCAGATATCAATATTTCGCAGGTTCTCCGGCCGCCATCCCAGGGCTTCATATACATCCCGGAAGCGGTGCAGGCAGCTTGCCCGGTCCAGTTCTAGGTTGACATACATTACCCGCCCTTTCGTACAGAGCCAGGAGAGCCATTTCCGCCCTTCTGCAATGGCAATGCACAGTTCGATCTGCAGGAAGGATTTTCCGGCCTTGCTGGGGCCTGCCAGGAGCATCTTATGCCCCTGACGCAGCACCCCGTCAATCAGGCAGGGTGACAGCTCTGGAAGGTGATCCCAGACGTTTTCCAGCCCTTCCGGATCCGGCAGGTCATCATTGACGCTTTCGATCCAATCCTTCCATTCATTCCAGGATTCCTTCCCGATATTCGTATCCACCAGAAACTGCTTTCTGCCGGACCGTTCCACGCCGGGCATCCGTGACAGCCTGGAGGGGTTCCGGTTCTGCGTATCCACCTTGATGCCGTTCTTCTGGCAGACATCGTACAGATAGTCTACCCGTTTCCGGTACTCCGTATAGTCCGCAGCATCGATCCGGACGATCGCGTGCAGGCTCTTCCGGCCGGAATGCACCAGCGCCGCGATCGGCAGTTCCAGCTCACGCAGGATAGCGTTCTGCTTTTCAATTTCCATGCCGTCGGATTCCACCAGGGCATACCGGAAATCTGATACATTTTCATTCCGGACGCCTTTTCCATCCAGCGGATTGAAGCGGATCCAGGCACCGCCTTCCGGGTCATAATCCCCAATCACAGAGCCGATATCCCCGCCGCATTTTGATAGCGCTTCGATCAGCTGGCCGGCGGTACGGTCCCAGCTCCCCCGGTCCTGCGGCACATATTTCCCTTTTTCATTTTTCCAGCTCTTAACTACATAACCGACATTTTCCCCTGGTTCAAACAAGGTTTCCAGATACCGGATCAACTGGACGGCGGGATCCCAGTGCCTGGGCTCCTGGACTTCCTGACCTTCGATCCAGTTTTTATCTACCACAACCCGGTCGCTGTCCGTCTGGATGGTGTCATTCCAGTCCAGCTCATGGCCCCGCTCCGGTACCCATCCGGCATCCATAGCCATCTGCACCAGGGTCCCGCCGGTTACGGGGCTGGCATTTCCCCGGAAGGTGCTCCATTTCCGCTCACACTCTCCTTTGTGGTACCGGTGCGGATCCCGCTGGCTCCAGGCATCCCAGTCCGCAGCCGTATACCCCTCCTGCTTCAGGGCCATGCCGACGTTTACCCATTCCTGGTATTCCAGGCCGGCAGGATCTATATAGTTCAAAATCTCCAGGAGATCCGTTCTTTGTTCCATACTTATGCTCCTTTATACTCCTGCGGTACAATATCCGCCGGTACCCGCCATCCATTGGCGGCGATCCGGTCGATCAGTTTCCGGGCTGTATCAAACTGCCAGGTACCTACATGCTGGAATCCCCGGCCCTCCAGGAACCGGATCTGTTTCGGGGTCGTCAGCCCTTCCTGGCGACGCTTATCCAGCCGTTCCAGGAGTTTGGACGCTTTCCCGGCGTTGTCAATCTGGTCCGGAAGGATACCCAGTTTTTCCAGGGTCTGCTTCTGCCGGTCAGACGGCGGTGCCATTTCCCATCCGAACGCCGGCACATACCCCGACAGATCTTCAGCCTGGATAGACATTTCAAACTGCAGCGGATCCACCAGCTTTTTCTTCCGGCGCTTCATCTCTGCCAACTGCTTGGCAAGTGCTTCTTCCCGCTGGGCCACTACATCTTCAGCAGCCATCTTTTCTGCCTCTTCGATATCTACAGGGCATCCGGCTTCTTCTTCCAGGTTTTCGGTCATTTTCTGCGCTACTTCTTCGTTTTCGCAGATCAGGGATGCTGGATGGCATAGTTCATGGCGCTCTGTATGCCACAGGAAATCCAACAGCAGCAGGTGATCCTTTCCGGCGGCTAGCCTGGTCCCTCGTCCCACCATCTGGCAGTACAGACTCCTGATTTTGGTCGGCCGCAGCACCACGATACAGTCCACCGACGGGCAGTCCCAACCCTCCGTCAGCAGCATGCTGTTGCAGAGGACGTTATACCGGCCCGCTTCAAAGTCCTGCAGGATATCCGCCCGATCCGGACTCTCCCCGTTGACTTCGGCTGCCTGGAATCCATGTTCCTGCAGGATGCCGCAGAACTTCTGGCTGGTCTTGACAAGCGGGAGGAATACTACGGTCTTTTTCTCCCGGCAGTATTTTCCCATTTCTTCCGCAATCCCCTCCAGATACGGATCCAGTGCCGTCCCGATATCTCCGGCCTTGAAATCCCCGGCCTGTACACCCACGCCGCTCATATCGATCTTCATGGGGATGGTCAGGGCTTTAATCGGGGACAGGTATCCTTCCCGGATTGCCTTCAGCAGCGTATACTCATAGGCCAGAGATTCAAAATACTGTCCCAGGTTCCGCATGTCTCCCCGGTCCGGTGTCGCGGTCACTCCCAGGACATGGGCTGCCGGGAAATGCTCCAGAACCCGTTGGTAGCTGTCGGAAATGCAGTGATGCGCTTCATCAATGATGATCGTATTGAAATAATCGGCCGGGAACTGACACAGCCGTTTTTCTCTCATCAGGGTCTGGACTGACCCGACTACAATCCGGAACCAGCTCCCCTGGCAGGACTGCTCTGCTTTTTCCACTGCACAGCCCAGCCCTGTGGATTTCTGGATTTTATCCGCGGCCTGCTCCAGCAGTTCTCCGCGGTGTGCCAGGATCAGAACCCGGTCACCTTTCCGGACGCAATCCTCTGTGACCTTGGCAAATACAATGGTTTTGCCGCAGCCAGTAGGAAGGACCAGCAGCGTTTTCTGTACGCCGCTGTCCCATTGCTCAAAAATGGATTTCCTGGCTTCTTCCTGGTAAGGTCTCAGTTCCATGGTCAGAATCTCCCCGGTTCAAATTTCTTCGGCTCTTTCGGATACAGTTTATCGATCCGGTTAAACAGCTTCGAAGGATCATTGGATCCCGGTTCCTGTTTCACTCGGCAGCGCCCGGTCAATCCGGGAAGCGCCTGCCAGTTCATTCGCAGCGGTTCCCCTTCCTTTTTCAGCCCTACGCTCCGGAACAGTTCCGACAGTTTCCATTCCAGTTTTGAATGGAGGAGAAAGTTCTCTCGGATCGTTACATCCCGATCCCGGTCATGGATGGTAAAATAGACAGTCGCCATGTTACAGGGAGGGAGTTTTCCTTCCCCTTTCGATCTTCCGCGCTCAAATGTTTCAATGGTAAAATCATAGTCCCCGGCCGGAACCGGCTCAAAATTCTTTCCGTCATCTTGAATGGTATCGCCCCAGTCCAGCTCTCTTCCCAGTTCTTCGCTCATCTCATTTATTCCTCCTTAAAATGGTATTTCCTGTTTTTCTTTCATTTCCTTGATCGCTGCGTATACCTGATCCCAGGACGCTACCAGCAAACCATCCACAATGCCGGGATTCACTGTGTCGTATTCCCAGATTGGCGTGCCAGATGGCACATATCCTTTCGCTTCCACCACATTTTCCAGGTCCCACTGCGACACATGATTGGCAACCATCAGATCCCGGAGGGATTTTGGCACCCGCGGATCAATCTGTATATCAGATGTATCCGGTTCTGGCAGGTTCATACTCATCTGCTCTTCATCAGCAGGAGCAGGTTCCTTTGGTGCCGGCGCCGCCTGAGGCTTCGGACGCTCCGTGGTACTTTTGTCCGGCACGGATACAGTCTGCTGTTTTGCCGGCTGTGCCTTTTCCGGTGCAGGTTTTGCGTCCTCTGGCGCAGCTGTTTCCTCAATAACTCCGGAAATAGAGCTGTATTCAAACGGCAGTTCGTCCACCAGCCCATACCGGTTTTTGGCGTCCCAGCAACTATGGTGGGTCGTATAAATGACACGCTTTCCGCCCTGCGCCTTATTTTTCCCGTCTACTTTAATTACATGGGTTTTGTAATTGGCAAACAGTACCATGTCCGCCCATTCCTTTACCATCGGGGATACGTTCTTGCTGAGCTTCATTTCCCACCGATCATACGCTCCCATCTCATCTGGCTGCTCAAATTTCCGCATTTTTGCATGGGCTGTCAGGACTACGTTGACTTTTTTCTGCTCCACCAGGTCTGTCAGAAGGTTCAGCAGCCGGCCAAATTCCTCCTGCAAAAAGACATAGCCCTTTCCATACCCAAAGTCCTCAATACCGGATTTCTGGTATTTGCCGCATACAGCCGCAGAACAGAGTTGTTCCGCCCAGTCCGCCGTATCAATGACCAATGTCCTGCACACGGATGGGTCCTGCATGATATACCGCACTTCCTCCAGCAGCATGCTCCAGCTGGTGGGCGCCGGCAGCCTGGCAATATCCATGTTGTTCGTGCTGCCCTCCGTATCAATAAATACCGGATCCGGGAACTGGCTGGCAAAGGTAGACTTGCCGATACCCTCCGGCCCGTAGATTACAACTTTCTTCGCACAGGGGATCTTCCCTCTGGTTATTTCCATCAAAATACACCCGCCTTCCATTCTTTCTTCGGCTCTTCCGGCTTTTCTGCGCCGGCTACATACCCGTCCTCAATGATGATACTGCACTCATCCCCGGTGCTGACCCGGGTGGCGATTGCCTGAAGCCCTTCTGCTTCCAGCCACTCTCCGAACTCCTGCAGCGTATCCAGATCCATCTGCTCCAGCTTGTCCAGCAGGACAAAACCGCATTCCGGGTTCAGTTTCCGGACAATGGCGGTGGAAACTTTCAGACGGTCAGACCCAGACATGTTATCCCATTTCTGCCCTTTGTAGATCAGCTCCCCGTCCCGGACAGACAGCTCCGGAAGCGGCAGCTCTGCGGAATTAAGCAGCGCCGCCTTCTCATCCCGCACTTTCTCCAGTTGGTCCGTCAGCCCCTGGTATTGTTTCCGGTACTCCCGGGCGTCATCTTCCGCTTTTTCCTTGTCCAGGTTGGCGCGAACCTTCCGGTTGATTTCTTCGATGTTTGCGATATTATTTTCCAGTTCCGCGGTAGATTCATCCTGCAGATCTTTTATGTTCAGAGACGCAACCCGTAAGGATTCCCTGGCTTCTTCCAACTGCTTTCTTTTGAGTTTTAACTGATATTCTATGGATTCTATTTCCTGGGACAGGGATTCTACACTCTGGCGGTATTTGCCTTCCTGTTCCCGTTTCCGCTGGTTTTCCCCATTCCGCGCAAGGATCTCCTGCTGCTGCCGGATCAGATCAGACGGTGATACCAGATCTTTTGGGGCTTCCGGGAAATACGGCTGTTCCTTCGCATATTTTTCCTTCTGATCCGCGATCCGACCAATCGCCTGTCGTTCATTATATAGCTCTGTTTCCTGCTGTTTCATGGCAGTCAACTGTTCTCCGACACCAATGATCTGCAGCAGTGTCTTTGCCTTCTCCTTCCCGGAACTTTCCATGAACTTCGGAAGGTTTAGGGCCAGCTTTTCCACGAAACTGTCCAGAAGCTGCTGGCCGGCCTTCTGGCCGGATGGGTCAGTGACTTTCAAGGCACTGTTCTTGCCTTTTCGCTCCACTACCAGACCGTTGTTCATGACAACTTTCAGGTTTGGCGGGATCACAGACCCTTCCCGGGTCGCTTCTGATGGACGGAAGGTCTCACCGCCCAAGGCCCAGGCAATCGAATCCAGGACAGAAGTCTTCCCCTGGTTATTCTTACCGCCGATAATCGTGAGGCCGTTTGCGGTTGGCTCCAGCTTCACGGCCCTGATCCGCTTGACGTTCTCAATTTCCAGTCTGTTTATCTTCATTGACATCTTGACTTTCCTCCCATTTCCGCCCTATAATTGGGCTGTAAGATATTTTTCTTTTGACTCCAGCGGCTGCCACTGCTGGGGTCATTATTTTTTTATAATTAGATATCCAGCCACCCACGCCACACTGAGTCCAAACAGCACCATCTTGGCCGGCGTGTATACCTCCGCACAGCAGGTACAGACCATAACGATGGCTGCAGCGGCCGTGACCGTTTTCAGGATCTGCCGGCCCAGTGCCGGGTGACGCTCCCTAAACATCTGCCGGCGGGTCTTGCGGCGGACATATATTTTCTGGCAGCTCACTTCCTCATCACCTCCCTCAAGCACGATATTCCTCCGCGCGGGATTGCCCGGTTTTCCATCTCGCGTTCCCGCTGCAGCACTTTTTCCAGCTCCGCCGTATCGTATATGATCGGACTGTTTTTCTTCGCCGGATTGGCTTTCCGGGCTACCTTCTGCCCCCTGGTGCGGTAGATCCGCAGCAGAGTGGCCTCCGGTATCCCCATCTCTTTTAATTGTTTCAGCCGCATGATTGGTTTTGGATATACCATCACACCACCTCCTTCGCTGGCTCATCACTGATAAAATACTCAATGCTGACACCGAAATAATCTGCCAGAATCTTCAACTTATCAAGTTTCGGCTGACTTCTGCCGTCTCGCCAGTCATACAAAGTTGTAGTCGATATTCCGGTATCAGAAGAAACCCTGTAAATCGTTTTGTGAGTTTTTTCCAATAACCCCGCAAATTTTTTGTACACTATTCCACCGCCTTTCCGATATAAAATATTGAATTTATCTCGGAAATATGATATAGTCAAGTTACCAGCAAAACAATCACATTTCCGAGATACGAATCCCGTTTTATCATGGTTTTCTTTCGTATCTTCAATATAGCACGGTTTTCTTTCATAGTCAATAGTTTTTATGAAATATTTCCGTGATATTTGGAGGCATTATTTATGTACGATAAATTTGAGCAACTATTGAAGGAACGAGGTGTTACTCCGTATAGGGTCCATAAAGAGACCGGAATATCTACTGCAACGCTTTCAGATTGGAAAAACGGAAAAAGCCAGCCTAAGAAGGACAAGATAGAAAAGATCTGTAATTATTTTGATGTTCCTTTGTCGTATTTTTACGGCGAAAAATCTGATGAGCCTGCTCTGACCGCAAAGGATCAGCGGGACATACAGAAGATACTGGATCAGACCAGAGAGCAGTTGATGAATCAAGAGGGTTTAATGTTCGACGGCGATCCGGCCAGCCCGGAGGCCATAGAATCCATACTGTCCGCTATGCAGATCGGCATGGAGATGGCAAAGAAAAAGAATAAAGAAAAATATACACCCAAAAAATACCGAAAAAAGAAGGATTAGCGTTTATGAATGTGCGGGCACGGGTAGAATACCTTGTCAGAAAATATCGCACCAGAGACCCTTTCGAAATGATACAGGGAATGAATGCCATCCTTGTGTATTATCCGCTTGATGATGAGGTGCGGGGTTTTTATCAATATTTTAAACGTAACAATATCATCTACATTGATGAACGACTTTCGCGGCATGAACAAGCTTTCGTTCTGGCGCATGAAATCGGCCACATGACGATGCACCGGACAGCAAACGCTATATTCATGGACACACGGACTCAATTTAATACGCGGAAGTATGAGATGCAAGCAGATAAGTTTGCCGTCGAACTGCTTATTCCGAATGAAATCATTCTGGAAAACTGGCAGCTCACGGAGTCGCAATTATCGCGGCTCACCGGGTATTCGGAAGAGCTGATCCGATTAAGATTGCAATGATTAAATCGCCGCTGGCGTTTTAATAAAAATTATTTTTAAGGGGGAATTTACCTATGAAAAGGAAAATTGCATTGATGGTTTTATGTATTCCGTTAGCATTTGGAACCGTCGCCTGTTCTGATGGTCAAGATAGCTCTTCCGATGAAGTAGCTGAAACTTCTATTAATACTCCCATGCCAGCCGCGACAGAGAAGCCAACTGAAACACCAACTCTTACGCCGACAGCTACGCCCACACCATCCAGTACACCAACGCCGACAGCCACGCCAACTCCAGATCCTGTTCCACTAGTCACTTATGATGACATTATGACGGGTAATTATAACGAAAAAAATATTCAAATAGATGCTATTATAGATAAAATATATTCTCCGTATAGCGGACATTGTAGTTTTGCGCTATGGTATCCTTCAGGAAATACGTATAACTATGATTCAACCGTCATGAATTCGTTTTACGAAATCGAAGACGGTTCTCCTGAATCTGTATTCGCAAATGCTCAAAACGGAGACGTAATAAGATACGATACATCCGTGTATAATGATGGATCATTCGGAACATCTATAATAAAATCTGCGGAAATCATTGGACATCAAGACATAAATACTATTCATCAAACCTTTAAGCAAAATTGTCCTGACATGAATTACGAAGATGTGTCTCGAAATCCTGATAGTTACAAGGGAAGTGCTATGAAAATATCCGGAACAATTTTTCAGATAATTAGCGAAAGCAATTACTCAGCAGAATACCTGATTGAAACTTCGGCAGGATATGTTTATGCTTCTTGGTATGATAATTCAGATATTCGTGGTTCAAGATTTTTAGAAGATGATTCTGTCACAGTATATGGTACATTTGAGATGCTAAAAACATACAATACACTTGTGGGAGATAATACCGTTCCTCAGTTATCTGTAGTATTTATGGATTTATCATAACAATAATCCGCCCCACGGGGCGGGCCACCTTGACAATATGATATTGGAGGAAAATAAAAACCGGCCTCTGCTGCAACAGAGACCGGCCCAACATCCGGAGATGCCGGAATGATTTTGTGTGTCAAAATTATTGTATCATCTTCGGAGCAGTCGTGCAAGAGAACGCAAGTTCTCCGGCTGTTATTTTTGTACCCTTTTTTTAACTATATTTTATCGCGTTAAAAAATTATAGTTAAGATTTTAATTGATTTAGTCAACTAAAAATTGAGATAGGAGGATGATACGATGGCGAAAAGAAAATATACCCCAGACAAAAACGGGATATACAGCACGCTGGTATGGGACGGCACCTACACGCCGGACGGCCGGAAGCACCGCAAGCAGCTCCGGAGCAAAAAATCCAGCGCCGACCTGGAAAAACAGGTTAGGCAGTTTCAGGCGCAGGTGGAGGCCCGGAAGATCGTGCAGGCCACGGATATGACATTTTGCGAGTACGCCGCCATCTGGCTGCAGCTATGCAAGCCGAATGCGGAGCTGAACACCCGGAAGATGTACGAAAATGTGATCTATGTGCATTTTCAGAAGATCGCCGGCATCCGGCTGGATTCCATTTCCCGTGTCCACTTGCTCCTGTTATTGGGCGATGTAAACCCGCCTACAGGCGAAAAAATTTACATGACCTTCCGGCAGGTAATCCAGTCCGCTGTCCATGACAAATACATATCGCCGGCAGCTGCCGCTGATATTTTCGCCGGCGTCCAGCGCCCACGATCAAAGCCGACAGAAAGCCGTCCGCTGACAGAGACGGAGCGCAAAGCTGTGTTTTCGGCCACGTATAAAAATCCAATGGATCAGGCATTTGCATGGATCATATACGGATGCGGCCTGCGCCGGGAGGAAGCAATATCATTGACCGTTTTTGACATAGACCTCAAACGCGCAAATCTGGCCGTAAAACGGGCGACAGCGTTTGATGGCAACAATCCTCAAGGCAAGGGGCCAAAGACGGTAAATGGGACACGTAGCGTACCTCTTCCGGGATTTCTGGCCAACTTTTTGCAGCAGTATATAAAATCCTTGTCAGGATCACTGCTGTTCCACACCGTCGACGGCCGGCCGATGACAAAAACCGCCTATGACCGGATGTGGGGGCGTATCCGGGAGGCGATGGGGGCCGCGCTGGGAGAACCCTGTACTCTGACCGCTCACAATTTCCGGCATAACTACTGTACCATGCTCTGCTACCAGATCCCCAGCATATCCATCAAACGGATTGCGCAGCTTCTCGGTGACACGGAGCAGGTCGTCCTGAAGATCTACAATCATATTCTGGCCGAGAAAGAGGATGCCGCCGGTGCCGTAGAACGGGCCTTGTCCATCTAACAAAAATCTAACATCAGGGTGCCGATCTAACCAAAATCTAACATATACAATTCTATACAATTTGATATTTTCGAAAACACAAAAATGGCGGAAACCCTTGTAAATACTGGATTTCCGCCATGTTCACGCTATGAAGCATCGGGGATTCGAACCCCGGACAACTTGATTAAAAGTCATAAATTCTAATCCCTGCAAACCCGCATAAATACAGGCTTTCCGCTTGTTCGTCTAACATTATATCTAACATCATGATTTTTTTCAAGTATGAATTGTATATAATTTGGCCTCGAAGTTTGTTGGCTCCGAGGCCTCTTTATCAGGCTGCTTCCATCTCTTCGATCTCGTCCCAGCTTAGACCGTACTGTTTTACCAGTACGTCGGCCAGATCAGACATCATGGAGCTTAATTCCATCGTTGAATTTTCCCAGAACATTCGGCTGTATTGCTGATAACGCTCCACCAGTTCCCGCTTAATGAATTCGTCAATTTCCTGTTTGCTGTTAAATACAACTCCATCAATGTAATATCCTTTATACTGTCTCATATCTGTACCTCCTGCATTTCAATTCTATTATCAGTTTCAACGTTGGCGGCGCCCCGGAGCTTTTCAGCCGGCACTGGTCGCTGTTGCCGAACTCTACGCCCTGGCAACCGGGCGGTTTGTTTTGTTTTCCTTACCCTGTGATTATATTATATACTATACGTACGTATTAATCAATAGACATATTTCACAAATTTACGTACGTATTATTGTTAATTTTTATTATGTACGTATATTAGTAAATATGGTATACTCTGCTTGAGAGGAGGCGATATTATGGCATATACAAAAAAGCAGGGGCAATATAGTGTCGAGTACGCAAAGAACCATCTAAAAAGGATTCCATTGGATGTCAAGAAAGACTATTATGATAATGTGATTGTGAAAGAGGCAGAGAAATGCGGTCTGTCTGTCAGAGCATTTATTTTATCGGCAATAGAAGAAAAAATACAGAAAAACGCTTGACATTATTACGTACGTATATTATAATAAAGATAGTTAAGGAAGGGCAAGGCCTTAACAGAAAGGAGAAAACAAAAATGGAGGTTTTAGCGATGACAGATAAACAGTGGAAAGGCTGGCTTAGAAGACTGAAAAGAGATCTTGAAGAACTCAAAGAAAACAAAGACGAAGAAAAACGTCAGAAGAAACTTGATCAAATGTTGGAAGATATCCAACAGGACTTAGAAGATTAGAAACTGTAAAACTCAGACAAACGGTGAGGGCAGCTCCGCTGTCGCTCCTCATAAAATACGTATAAAAAATCCCGGAAACACTCACCTGATGTTGCCGGGATTTTCATCTTATTCAATGCGGAAGATGGGACTTGAACCCACACGACACGAATGTCACAAGATCCTTAGTCTTGCTCGTCTGCCAGTTCCGACACTTCCGCATTTCTCTATTTGTGGTTCCGGCTGTTCTCTTTCTGAACAACCGACCAAAATAGATAATACTATAATTTTCAGAAAATGTCAACAACTTTTTTGCAAGACCTCTTTTATCCTGCCGCATGACTGAACTTATTCCATATTTCCGGGGAATCTCGGGAT
>ERZ1090880.1066-NODE-1067-length-14155-cov-5.123617_pt1 | contig 14155 bp, 15 predicted proteins | sample MGYA00478471_ERZ1090880 | MGnify/ENA primary metagenome ERZ1090880 (study PRJEB33644, sample SAMEA5815734) | chicken gut metagenome | biome: Chicken; feature: Gastrointestinal Tract; material: Caecum | place: Ireland | collected 2019-01-01 | study: A study of... | reverse complement strand
TTGACAAAAAAAATTCTGCCGCGTTATAATATGGGTGTCGATCGACAAGAGAATAACATTGAAAAGGAAGGGAATGACATGATGACATACGAGGAACGCACGAAAGATAACGCCTACAAAATATCTATGTTCCGCATGAAGCAGCAGCTTCCCTACGAGGCCAAGGTACAATACGCGGCCTCCCGCGTGCGGGAGTTTTACGACCGGATGGGGGGGGATGTTTTTGTGGCCGTCGGCGGGCTGGACAGCATCACGCTACTTGTATTCATCCGGTCGCTTAAGCTGGATGTACCGGCAGTATCGGTTTCATCCCTGGAGGATAAAAGCATCCAGCGGGTGCAGAAAGAATTGGGTGTAGAACGCTTGCGCCCTGCCCTTCGCCCAGACGGCAAGCCCTGGAGGAAGGTCGATATCATCCGGCAGTTCGGCTATCCCGTCCTGTCCAAGGAAATCGCTAGCAAAATCGCACTATTACAGCACCCAACGGGGCAGAACGCCACGGTGCGGCACGCCATCCTAACCGGTGAAACCGGCGAATTCGGCGGGAACCGCACCGGTTCGCGGATGAAGCTGGCACAGAAATGGCTGGATCTTTTCGGCGGCTCCGATCCGGACGGCGCGGCCATGGGCTACAAGGCCGCGCCTTTCCTGGTTTCGGACAAGTGCTGCTATTATCTCAAGGAAAAGCCTTGCGACGATTACGCCAAGAAAACAGGTAGGTACCCATATATGGGTCTGATGGCCTCGGAGGGCGGACGAAGGGCAAAGTCCCTGATGCTCAACGGCTGCAACTACTACGGCAAAACAACGACGCGCAGCGCCCCCTTCGCCATCTTTTCCCGGCAGGACGTGCTCCAGCTTGCGCTCGACCTGGCGGTGCCGGTGCCGGATATTTACGGCGAGATCGTGCGGGATCCCGACGGGACGCTGCGCACCACGGGGGCTCAGCGCACCGGATGCAGCATGTGCGGCTTTGGGATCCAGATGGAGAAGCGGCCCCATCGGTTTGACCTGCTGCACGCGCGCAACCCCAAAGAATGGGACTTTTGGATGAACCAGTGCGACACCGATGTAAACGGGGATCCCTGCGGCTGGGGCCGGGTGCTCGACTACATCGGCGTGGAGTGGCGTCAGGATGATGAAGGCCAGATGCGCAGAAATAAAAAAGGAGAAAAATCATGAAAACCTTAAAGTTATGCGAGTGCTATATCAACGGCGATTATTATCCTTTAGGTGTAGAAGTCAGGTTCATTTCCGGAAAATTTTGGTTCGAAGGTGACAACATCCATTCATTAACGCATAGTGGGCTTATTCATTCTGTTGAAGTGATGGACGAGCCGTGTTTACACGTGGAACCCGGGCTATTGCGCCAGGGCGACCGTGTTATCACATATTAAATTATATCATAGAAAAGGGGGTTTATCAATGGCGAAGTATTCGGTTAACATCATCGGCGGGGAAAATATGGACAGCGTGGCAAAGTATCTTTTGAAGCACTACAAAGAAAGCGCTTCACTGTTAAAAGAAGGCGACCGCTTGCCGCTGGGTCTGACGGTACACGGCCTTGAAATCCACAACGAAACGGCGGCTAATCCGGATTATACGGTATATGTATACGCCGGGCCCGACGGTGAACCGGTCGCGTATTCCGGTTCCGAATCATTGGCAAACAGTTATATAGAAGCGCAGGAACTTCCGCCCGATTCATTTGTTATGGAATGCGTTGAAGTTACAAGCAACAAGGGCAATCTGATGAAACTTTTTAAGGCGGTGAGAGCTTGAGGCTTTTAGTTTTTGGCCATGTTATTAAATATAACATGTACAGCAAAGAATTCCCGGGCAGGAAAGTTTTTTCAATGTTCCCTCCCAAAAAGGGATGGAGACATATCGCTAGCGTGGACAAGGAAGAATACGAGGCCCCGCAAGGTTGGGTGTTAAGTCTCTCACCGGGTGACGGCACGATACCCGTCTACACCGTAACACATGGCGACGGCATTACGGCTAGCGTTTATCGCCCTGTTAAACCGGGCGTGAAATACGCGAGAGCTTATTTATTCATGACTGGTGGTGTCCAATTTTGCGACGATCTAAAACCCGTCTAACCCCTAACCAACAAGCCTGGAAAAAGGAAGTGAACCGCTTAAAGCGGTTCATCCGCAACGCTAACAAGCGCGGTTTTATTTTCCCGTTAGACATCATCCCACCGCAGCCCTCCAGGATCACGGAGGCGGCTATAAGCCGCCTCCGTGGCCTTACCCCGGCCAGGATGTACAGCCTAGGGCAATATATCGACCCGCAGACGGGCGAGGTAATGAGCGGGACAAAAGGTCGAACCCTAGAACGAAGTCGTGCAGCTAAAAAGCGCTATGAGATTCCCCAAGGACCAAAAACACCCCCTCCGAGCGGAGAGCCAAACACGCCGGAAGGCCTTATGCGGTGGATATGGGGGCAGATAGACAGTTACGATACAGGCGGCTCTAAAGCCCTGCGCGACTTTATGCTCCGCGCGCAAATAAGGTACGGCTTAGATAAAATCAAGTCTAATCTGTTTAAGATGAAAGAAGAAACAATGGCGCAGGTTGAAATTATCGCGCTTAGTAGCGATCGGGAAGAAATCCAAGGGGGAATAGACCGGCTAGAAGAAATCATAAAAGGCGCTCCGTTGACTTTTGATGAAAAATTAAGGAATGCCGTTGTTGCTGATAGTGAAGGCTTTGACGCTGGCGATTTAGAAGAAGTATAGAACGCTTTTCGACGTATGGGAGGGGGTGTCGGCGTTATGTTTTTGGGCCAGTGACTTTGAAACGACGAGCACAGGATCAAGCCAAACAAGCACGGAAGTTTGGGCTGCTGGGCTATCGGCCCTATGGAGAAAGGAAGTAATAATTTTTAACAATATAAAGGATTGGTACTATTATCTTGCGGCGGAAGATGGTGATCAAACCGTATATTTCCACAACCTTAAATTTGATGGTAGCTTTATTGTTGATTGGTTGTTGAGAAATGGTTGTGAGGTAGCGCATAATGGCGAAGCGTTTTTAAAGCCGTGGGAATTGCCGCTAAATACTTTTATAGCCAGTATCAGCGACAAAAACGTGTGGTATCAGATAGTTGTCAAAACGGAGTACGGCAATTTATTGCGCATTCGCGATAGCTTTAAACGTTTACCTTCCTCGCTAGAACGTTTAGCTAAGGACTTACAAACCAGCGTGCAAAAGCTAGAAATTGATTACATAGGCGAGCGTAAAGCTGGCGGGGTGATCACCGAGGAAGAAAAAAGATACTTAAGTAATGACGTGATCATATTGCGGGAAGCGCTAGAAAAAACGCTGGGTGTAAAACCGAAGCTAACTATCGGAAGCGAGTGCTTGGCGGAATATAAAAAGGATATTCAACATTGGAGCAATAATGGATTTAGGGGGGTATTCCCGGACTTAAGCGCTGAACCGGCAGGCGATACAGGGTTGTCGCAGCATCTTTATTGCCTAAAGGGTTATAAGGGCGGGTGGTGCTACGTGCCCCGCAATGCCAACCACGTTAAAAAGTCGGGCCGTGTACTTGATGCAAACTCCTTATACCCTTCTAGAATGCACAGTGACAGCGGGTGCCGTTTTCCTGTGGGCGTGGGGGAATACTATAAGGGTGCTTTTCCCAGCTTCGCGAGTGATCCCTCGTATTACGGTTATGTTCGGTTTAAATGCCGCTTTCAAATACGCCGTGATAAACTGCCTACAGTGCAAATAAAGGGGAGCCCGTTTTATAGGTATAATGAATGGCAAAAGACTAGTGATATTTTATGGAACGGGCAATATTATGATTATTACAAGGATGAGAACGGCGACAAGCAACCAGCGGTGGTAACGTTTACGATGACCGGGCCTGATTTTAAGAAGTTTTTAGAAAACTATGAGACACGGGAACTTGAAATAATTGATAGCTTGGTATTTCGCGCTTATTACGGTATGTTTGACGAATAAATAGAGAAATATAATAAACTAAAGGTTACCGCTACGAGCCCAACCCAACGACTAATAGGGAAGCTTATGAACAATAACTTGTACGGCCAGTTTGCAAGAACCGATGACAGCAGTTATAAATTGCCTGTTTTAGTGGATGACATTGTGCGCTATATATCTATGACGGAAAACAAAAAAGAAGTAGGGTATATGCCCGTGGGCGCTGCTATTACATCCTGGGCTAGGCTGCACACTATAGAGCACGCCGAAAAGCTCGGCGACGCATTTTGTTACAGCGATACAGACAGCCTACATTTTACGGGAGATGTGCCGAGCGGGTTTGACATTGATTCAAAGCGCTTAGGCGCGTGGAAACAAGAACGAGAATTTGAAGAAGCGTTTTTCTCCAGGCAAAAAACATATATTGAAAAATGCGGGGGTGAATACAATCTAGTGTGCGCCGGAATGGGCCAACGTGCAAAAGAGAATTTTATAGACGCTGTTAGGGGTGAATTCAGGGAGGGAAGGAAATACGAGCAGGACGAAATAGAATTTATAAAAAGCGGGAAAAAGATGACTGATCTAGCGCCGGGCCTTATTGTGCCAGGCAATCTAAAGGGAAAACGGATTGCGGGCGGGACGGTGCTTTTCAGACAGCCCTACGAAATGAAGGATGTCATATATCTGAGGTGAATAAAAGAGCGGGCCGGAATTAAATCCGGCCCGCTATATCGTTACCATGTTGCGCACAACCCCTCTTTTGCCTAGAGAAGCGGCCCGGGGCCGGTATTTGTCGGGGGAACCCCCAGCGCCGCGAGTGCGCGCAAACAAGGGCGATACCTAAATAAACTTAGCTAATAAAGCGCGTGTTTGCAGGTTCTTAAAACGCACGGCGCCACGCTTTACATACTGTTTAATTAGCCTGTGTGTGTTTGATGTAATATCGGGGTATAAAAGCACGGTCTTTCGCGTTAAGTCGGGCTTGTTGGTGAGCCATAAAAGCCCGTCACGCATTTGGTACAACCCCACCGTAAATTCGCCGTTGGATATATTAAGCAAATAATTCGAGCCGACAGGCAGGCGAGGCAAGACGCATTTTTCTTCATGCAAGTATACGTTTTCTTGCCCGTATTTAGCATCGCAGGCAGATATTACGGGGTTATCGGAAACGGCGGTCGCATATGCGGGGTCGTCATACTGTTCCAAAACCCACCCATTCCCGCGAACATACTGCGATTTTAGGTTGACTTTCTCGACCACCCCCCAGGCCTGATAATACGGATTAAAAAGCGTGTATGGGTTCGTGGCGACATATACAGGGATAGGGCGGAATCTTTGGCCCTTAGCGCGGGCCGCTGTCATATAGATAGACTTAAATTTATTGTATTCGTCCGGGAGGTAGTTACCATCTTCCGGCTGTAATTCATCAAAGAAAAAGGCCGAAGTTTGAGACAGCAAAGCGCCGAAATTTTTTAGCGCCACAGAATAGCGCAAAGCCACTGTAGCTAGCGCCAATTTTCCGTCCATGTAAAACTTTCCGATATAATCGTTATGCTTAAAATGATAGTCGCATTTTGAATTGGGGAACCATAACTTTGCAAAATCGCAAAGCGCGCCGCCTGCGTTTATGAGGTCAATTCTAGACCGATACGGCAAAGTAACAAAGCCGTCTTTTTTCCCCTTGCGCATAGAAAGGCACAAGAAGTACTTAGTTTTTCCGCGACTGCGGGTTAAGTCTGATATGTAAATAGTGGGCGTTTGCTTGTTTGCGTCTAATTGAGAAAGCAAGCCTACTCCCGTGTAGAAGCCGTCTTGATCGGTCATGCGCTCGCCCTCCTTACGCATCCATTATAAACAAAAATGTTGAAAATGTCAATGCAATGTGCTATAATCAGATTGTGGAGGGGGGTGAGCATGTGGACTGGGTGAATATCATTTCTAGCTTGGTGTCTAGCGTGGGTTTTCCAATTGTGGTGTGCGTAGCGTGTTTCTGGTATATTAACAAGTCGGATTCACAGCACGAAAACGAAATCGCAAGCCTTCGGGAAGCAGTGGAAAACAACACGTTGGCCGTAACGAAATTATGCGAGCGGTTGGGAGGTAAAGTGGATTGAAAAAGGGATGCGACGTTTCGACTTTTCAAGGCACGATAGATTGGAAAGAGTACGGGAAGGGCCTGGATTTTGCGATTATTCGCGCGGGTTTTGGAAGAAACAATATCGACGAGCGCGCGGCGGAAAATTTTAAGAATGCTAGAGCGGCAGGCGTGCCTGTGGGCGGGTATTGGTTTAGCTACGCCCTAAACGCAAAGGAAGCTTCCAAAGAATTTGACTATCTGCGGGCCGTAGCCGGAGAAACTGCCCTTCCCCTGTTTATCGATTATGAAGAGGAAAGCCTTGCATATGCAGGGCGTGAGGGCGTGGAAGTAAACCCCCGGGAAATTGTGCGAGCGTTCTTAGATAGGGCCGATAGCGAGGGCATTAACGCGGGCGTATATTGTAACCTTAACTTTTACCGCAAATATTTTGCCGACGTAATCGGGGCACACCCTCTCTGGTTGGCGCATTGGGAAGCCAAGAAACCCGGCACAGATTGCGCCATTTGGCAGTACACCAATAATTTTACCGCCCGGGGTATCGGCGCGCGATGCGATTGCAATTACTTAATGGACGAAACGCTTTTCCCGGCGGTAGACATCGAGAGCCTAGCAATCGGCGTAATTAATGGCAAGTACGGTAATGGCGACGCCCGAAAGAAAAAATTAGGGGCTAACTATGAACCCGTGCAAGCGCGCGTTAATGAGTATTACGCCGTGGCAAAGGATGTTATTAAAGGGCTGTACGGTAATGGGGAAATCAGAAAGGCCAATCTAAAGAGCGCCGGTTATGATTCCGCCGCCGTGCAGTCAATTGTAAACGCAATTCTTTAAGGAGGTAATAACGTTGGTAAAGTCTTTGGATGAGATTCTGGCCGAACTTAAAACCGTGTTCGGCGACAATATCACGGACGATGTAGTCCGCGCTATTGAAGACGTAAACGACACTTTGAGCGAATACGCCGGCTATAAGTCTAGATATGACGATCTGGATAAAAGCTGGAGGACGCGCTATATTGAGCGGTTCGGTTCGTCGGTGCAGGAAGAAAAGCCCGAAGAGGAAACCGAAGTCGAAGTAAAAACAGAAGAGAAGCTCCCGCTTTCTGCGGTATTTGAAAAGGAGGAATAAGCCATGGCGGCAACCTTTAGTAAAAACGGCGTGCGTACTATGAACGCGATTCGGGATAATATGCCCTCGGCGTTCCAGGCCGCGGTACCCGTGCTTGACGGCTCCCCAGAAGCGCTTTCCGCGTTTTACGGCACCATGCTTGAAAACGTCAATTTCCGAAACGCCTTTGTAAATCTGATTAACCTTATCGGCATTCAGTATGTCCAGTCCCGCACTTATGAAACCCGGTTTACCCCGTTCAATCGCGGATTCATGCCGAATGGCGCGAGCGTGGAGGAAATCGCCGTTGATATTGCCGGGGTGGTCAGGTACAATATCAATGAGGATTTCGAAAAGACCCATGAATACAATCCGCCGGATGTGAAAAGCGCCCTGCATTTCTTGGATTACCAGGTGCGGTATCCGTTCACGATCAGCTATGACATGCTCCGAATGGCTTCCCGATCGTATGACGGTGTGGAAACTTTGGTGCAGGGCATTTTCACTAGCGTTATCAATTCCGCAAACTATGATATTGACCAGGCTTGTAAATACCGCATTGCCTACGGCCTGCTGAACGGGCAGATTCCTACGGTAGATATTTCCGCAATGCTTCCGGCTTCACCGACTAAAGACAATTACGAAAACATCGTAGCCGTCGGGCGGGAATATTCAAACAACTTTGAGATTTTCAGCCCAGATTATACGGCGGCAGGAAACTACAGCGTGAGCGGAAAAGACCGTCAGTATTACATCGTTTCCACCGCCTTTGAAGCGCAGATGGGCGTTAAGGTCATTGCCCAGGCGTTCAACCGGGATGAAGTCGACTACATGGGGCGGCGTGTTCTTATTGACGGATTCGGAAAACTGGATACTCAGCGGCTTAATACCCTTTTTGCCGATGTGCCCGGCTATGAGGAAATCGGCTCAAGCGATCTTGAAGCCCTGAACAAGGTTCCGCTGGCTGTTGTTGACCGGGATTTCCTCATGATGTGGGATTATGTCAATGAATTTGCAAATAATTATAGTAATAGCGGCCTTGGCTATAATTACAACTATCATGTGTGGAAGGTGATCGGGCTTTCCCCGTTCGTCAACCAGGTTGCCTTTGACGGCAACGCGCAGACGATCAATACCGTCACCGTTACCCCGGCTACCGCTAGTCTGGCTGTTGGTGGAACCTTGCAGCTTACGGCTACTGTAGATTCTACGGGGTTCCCGTCGCACAAGGTTACTTGGAAGAGCGATAACGCCAATGTTACCGTCGATTCTAACGGCTTTGTCAAGGTAAATGCCGGCGCAAGCGGCACCGCTAATATCACCGCTACAAGCGTAGCGAATGCCGGTAAAACGGGGAAATGCGCTATTACGATTTCGGGCTAAAAATTTGGCGGGTGGTTCGCAAACGGGCCACCCGCCGCCCTTAAGGGGGAGTGTCGCATTGTATATACTGCCTGACGCTACAATCAAAATATATGAAAATGTGCCTTTTGATTCGAACTATCAAAATACTTGCCTTTTTGCTTCGGCTTCGGCGCAACGTTCCTATTTTAACGGTTTGCCTGCAAAAACCTTTACGAAATTCACATATCAACGCGCCAACCGGGATTACATCCAGGTCAGCGGCATAGCGGATGATTATTTCAATGTGAATTATCTATCCTTTCAGAACACCCCAACCAGCAAAATATTTTATTGCTTCGTGGATTCCGTTCAATATGTCAACGTCGGTTGCGCGCGGTTGTCAATAACGATCGATGTTCAGCAAACGTATATGTTCGACTATGAATTGCTGGATTGCTACGTTGAACGGGAACACAGTGTAACCGACAAAATAGGCGATAATATCGTCGAAGAGAACCTGCCCCTAGGCGAATTAGAATACAACTATATAACCTCTTTTCCAGCCAGAGAGGCGGGCATTTTGGAGCAAAAATATAGCGTTGTGACTGCCACAACATTTAGGTATACCTATAAGGAGGGCGCGCCCGGGGATCTCCCAACCATAATAATAGACCGTTCTAGCGCCCCTCTTACTGTAGATGGAATTCCGCAAGGCTTATTTTATACGCAATTAGGAGACTTTGACAAGGCCCCCCTTATTCTGAAGGCCCTTGTGGATGAAGCCACAAGCGGCAACGTTATAGACGGCATTATTTCCATATTTGCGTGCCCCTCCGAATTATGGCACGGCGCAGGGGCTGATTATTCGCCGTATGTCACTTACAAGGTGCCGTACCACAATAAGCTGCCCTTTACGCCAAAAAATAACAAGCTTTACACATACCCATATACCCGATTACTAGTAACGGATTTAAGCGGTTGTGACGGTGAGTTTAGATATGAACGGTTTAAAGTTGAAGTAGCTTTTTCGGGCACAATGCCGTTACAGCCAAACCCTGTTTTTTTGCTTATACCGAACTCGTACAACCAAGTTATCGGATTACCTAGTGTGCCAAATTATAACTACATGCTAAAAAGCACCGCTTTGCCTCAGATAAGCTACACCACGGATAGCTTTAAAGAGTGGTTGGCGCAAAATCGCTTTAGTTTGCTGCTAAACGGGATAACAACTACCTTATCATTGGCTTCTGCCGGCACTCCACCCACAGCCGCCACCGTGGCCGGGATGGCGGGTTCGGCAATATCCACCATGACAGAAGCCGTGCGCGCTATGCAGTTGCCGCCGCAATTGCATAATAGCGCGGCTCTTAATTCACTGGCACCTGCCGGCATTCTTGGATATCAAGTATTCAACCAAAGAGTGACGGAGCAATATGAGCGGATCATAGACGATTATTTTACCTTATACGGCTATGCTACTAACCGTTTGAAAGTGCCTAATAGAAACTCCCGCCCCCATTGGAATTACGTTAAAACAAATTGGTGTAATTTGGAGGGCGACATCCCGGCAGATGCTAGGCAACAGTTAGAGGAGATATATAACCGGGGCATTACATTCTGGAAAGTGCCTAGCGAAATAGGTAATTACAGCTTGGACAATTCCCCGAGTTAAAGAGGTGGTTTATATGAGCAGGAGACACGGACAGGGCCGGCAGTTTGGAAACGGCCTGGTAAATTACGCGGATTACTACAATTACTATGCGCAATATTTCCGTAGGCTGGCGGTATCACGCGCTAATTGGTCTGGCCTGCCGGATACGATCAATGTGGACTATATGGAACGGCAGTTATTTTACAGGCCCATCACGGTGTTTAAAGATGAAGTAATTGGCTGGCTCGCGCTGCCGTTTTCGCAAATTGGAAACCGCGATGTGTACGGCGATCCGGTTTCTATTATGGCCGTGGGCGATAACGGGTACACCCATCAGCTAAAGCCGGGGGAGTTTTTCATCTTATGGCCTACGCGTTCGAGAGAAGCCCCGGCCACACGCTGCGATCTATTCGCCCGGCGGCTGTCCACTGTAGACCGCATTATAGGTGTTAATGTTTACGCGCAGAAAACCCCTGTTGTCGTGGTTGCGCCCAAAGAAAAGATTTTCAGCTATAAAAACGCTATGATTGCCATTGATGGGGACATCCCCGTAATAGAAGCCTATGAGGGTTTTAACGTGGACGGGAGCGGCGAAGGCGTTAAAAGTATCAACACGCAAGCCCCATATCACGGGCGGGAATTGTACGAACTGAAAACACAGTATTTCAATGAAGCGCTTACCTATCTAGGCATTCCCAATGTTACGATGCAAAAGAAAGAAAGGGTGATTTCTGATGAAGTAAACCGGGCATTGGGCGGGGTGTATATGTCCCAAGCTGATTTCTCATACCCCCGTTTGCAGTTAGTAGAATTCTTTAGTCAATTTGGGTATGATGTGAAATACTCATTTAATGACGGGGAGGAGGTAGGCACGAGTGAGCCACTACGCGCCGCAAGTGAGGTCGATATGTGAATATTACGCTGGGTTGTCTGCCCCCGCCGGAGGGCTTCAAGTGGATTCCATTATTGATAAGGCAATCCCGTATATATTCACGGGCAATTGGCCGATATTTGATGAAGAGTACCGGAACACGCTTTGTCACAAGATTTTAAGGCATTATTATATGCGGGAAATCGGTTTTGAAACCGCCGGCGAATGGGTATTGGAATTGAATACCCGCTTATTTGAGATAATGCCGAAATACAATTTATTGTATAACAGCGAGCAGCTCAGCCCATACGCTAACTATTACCGCAAAAGCACCAGAGAAAACACCGGTAATAGCACCACCAATTTAACAACCAATTCTGAAACACAGGATACCGCAGATACGAACGGCACGCAAGACAACGTGTCTAAACACTTAGACACGCCTTCCGGAAGCCTGGAGGATGCTATATCCGATAATTATGTGACTAGCGGGGACGTTGAACACGGAACCGTGAACAACCATAGCGAAGGAAACAGCCAATCCACCGTTACCAATACGGGCAATGACACCAGCAAAAACACTGAAACACTTACCGAAAACGGAATAAACGGTATTTCGTTAGGTGAAGCCGTGTCACAATTCGCCGCGCTATATAATGATGTCGATGTGCTAATAATTAACGATCTTTCCGATCTATTTTGTTTGTTGTGGGGGTAGAATATAATGAAAAATATACAGCCCTTGAAAGTATGGCTACAGCACACGTTGCCCACTGTATATGATGATAGCTTGACCTATCAAGACCTTCTTGGCAAGGTACTGGCTAAACTGAACGAAGTAGTAGAGTCGCAAAATTATGTGATAGACTTTGTTAATACGGTGGATTTCCAGGAACTCGTAAAAAACGGGCTTCAAGATATGGTTGAAGACGGCACGCTTGCCGATCTTATTAACGAAGTGCTTTTTACAGAGTTGCGCCAGAGCATCAAGCCTTATTTCTGCGTTGACGAATTCGGCGCTGTCGGAGACGGCGTCACCGACGATACGGCGGCATTTAATGCTGCCATAGCAGCTTGCCCGGACGGCGGGACGGTAACAACGAAAGGGAAAACATATCTCATCAGCGATATTACACTTAACCGCTCTGTAAATTTTGATCTAAACGGGGCAACGATTATTAACGGACAGCTTATTTTCAACGGTTCGCTTAGCACGCAGACCGTGACATTGGGTGCTATATCTGCCGATTCTGCTTATGTCCCGCTTAACGGAGCAAATATTTTTGAATCCGGCGATATCGTTTTTATGACGTCTTCGGAAAACTTCCAGCCCATGCGGACTTATTATAAAAAAGGCGGTGTATACCGCATAACCTATACCACGGACGAACAGTGCGGTATTATTCCGTCCACGGTTTTTTCCACACAGACAGGCACAACGACATTAGCTAAAATTTCGCCCGTCACTGTCGGTATTAAAAACGGTAAATTTACTTCGAATACCCCTACATATCCTATATCCGGTGTCCGTATTAACTACGGGGCGCATTGCATCGTAGAAAACTGCCAATTTGAAAAGCGGGCTATTGAGGTTTACTTTACATATTGCTACGGTAACACTGTGCGGAATTGCGTGTTTAGTGAAAACAACGACAATGCCGCCGCGAGTATTTACGGCGTGGACGTGGCCACATGTACTTATACGCTAATCGACCACATTACCGGGCGCGCCGGTCAACATATGATAACGACCGGCGGGTGGGAGTGCTGCCTTTATACAACGGTGCGCGATTCTGAGCTGTGCTCGATTGCCACTAAACAAACATATGCTATTGCCGAACACGAGAACGCGGTCGGCACAACGCTTGATAATTGCTATGTAGAAACATGCATGAGCGCGTTGAATTTCCGGGCCGTGAATTGCACTTTCACAGGGGGAAACCTACCGCAAGGGCAGTACAGACAGGCGCCTGTTATCTCCATTTCTGGCGAAACGGACGTGGGTTTCAACAATACGTGGTTTGATAATTGCGATCTTGGCGGTCTCGTAATCAATACTAGAAGTGACACGCAAGTTAGCGGCGCGTATGGAACGTATTGCGGCAATGTGTATATCAATAATTGCACGGGTGTCACTCTTGCAATTGCTAACACTCGGAACGTTAATACCGGCGGCGAATTGATTGTAACTAACAGCTATTTGGAGGGTGGGAGTGCGAACAGCGTTGTATTTGATAAAACCGTGTTCAAAAATTGTACTTCTAAGGCCAACATTGATGTAATGAACGCGAAGGATGCTGTAATAGATAGCGTATATTTTGACATGACAAGCGGTGTATGGGTAAGCGTTACTACCGCCGATAATCTGCGCATAATCAATTGTTGGGGGCTATCCGGTGCTAGCCAATGCCTGTACGTGCGGACTAGTGTGGGAGTGCTATACTTGTGCAATAACCAGTTTGTAGCCCAAATTTACGGGAAGGCTAATAGTATAGGGGTTCTGATCGGTTCTAATAATACCGGCATTACTTGGAATCGCGCTAACGGCTTCCAACACTTGGCCCTAGAAAATACGCTGCAAAGCGACAATGCCTATCATGCCTATATATCCGATGGAACGAATAACTATGAGGTAAAAGTATCGAGCACGGGTTTTGTGGTGAGCCAGATATAAAAACAAAAGTGCCGCGTATGGGCCATTCTACCAGCGCGGCACTTTTGTTTTGAACGCGATTTATGCCTCCTAAGTTTTTAACACCTTCACCCATCTCTGCTTTAAAGACTAAAAATATTTTGTGAAGTTACGGAAGCGCGTGGGCACCTCCCGATTTTATTAAAGCTTCGAATGTGTTGAAATCCTCCTCATTCATCAGAATATGAACCGATCCGTCAACCGTACATATATTCACACTGTGTACCCACGTCCTTCTGGTCAATTCCTGTGGGATTTCTCCGGCGCTACACCAGACAGCCCGACGAGATTCACGGCTCCCGCAATACAGGACTAAAAAAGCAGAATCTTTAAGCGAATCTAATACATCAACAAGCACGACAAATTGACCTCCCGTTTTTAACTATTCTCTTGTCGATCGACACCCATATTATAACGCGGCAGAATTTTTTTTGTCAA
>ERZ1090880.1058-NODE-1059-length-14222-cov-5.341145_pt1 | contig 14222 bp, 12 predicted proteins | sample MGYA00478471_ERZ1090880 | MGnify/ENA primary metagenome ERZ1090880 (study PRJEB33644, sample SAMEA5815734) | chicken gut metagenome | biome: Chicken; feature: Gastrointestinal Tract; material: Caecum | place: Ireland | collected 2019-01-01 | study: A study of... | reverse complement strand
ATTATAGCGAATTTCACTGTATTATTCAATATATATTTCTTATTTTATCCATTCGTTTAAAGTGTTCCTATCTTTTCTTCCATCCACAAAGCATCCCTTTGAAAAAATACGGCGTAAAAACACCCTTCCCGGTTCCCGATTATAAAAAGGGAGACGCTTTTTTGTAAAAAGCGTCTCCCTTTTTATAAAGCGGCGGCTGCCTATTCTTTTCCCTGTTTTTCCCTTTCTGCAAGCGCCGCAAGCAAGCGCATCCGGTATGCTTTTGCCGCCTGCTCGTTTTTGTTGTCGCCGAATTCATAATAAACCGTCCCGGCTAGATTGTCGGGAAGATACTGCTGCCTGACATAATGATCCGGATAGTCGTGCGGATATTTATAAAACTGGCCCTTTACCTTTACGTCGTCGCCGTCGTAGTGCTTGTTTTGCAGACACCGCGGGATCGGCCCGGCTTTGCCCGCCCGCACATCTGCCAGTGCCCGGTCGATCCCCAAATAGGCGCTGTTGGATTTCGGTGCGGTGGCCAGCAATACCACTGCGTCGCCCAGCGGGATCCTTCCTTCCGGCAGGCCAAGCTGTACCGCCGCATCAATGCACGCCTTGACAATCGGGATTGCCTGCGGATAGGCAAGGCCGATGTCTTCACAAGCGATCACCATAATACGGCGGCAGGCTGAAATGAGATCTCCCGCCTCCAGAAGCCGCGCAAGATAGTGCAGCGCCGCATTTTCATCTGAACCGCGGATCGACTTCTGCAGTGCCGACACAATATCATAGTGCTGGTCGCCCGCACGGTCGTACTGCATGCTGCTGCGCTGGGACAGCGCCTCGGCCAGTTCCCTTGTGATCTGCTTTTTGCCGTCCTTTTCCTCTGCGGAAAAACAGCAGAGTTCCGCACTGTTCATCGCCTTCCGCACATCCCCGCCGCAGGACTGCGCCATATACATAACGACGCTGTCGTCCGCTTCAACCGGCGTGCCGTATTCTTCCGACAGGACCATAAAGGCGCGGCGGATTGCTTTGGCGATTTCCCCCGCCTCGACGGGCTTGAACTCAAAAACCGTGCTCCGGCTCAAAATGGCGTTATAGATGTAAAAATATGGATTTTCCGTTGTGGAGGCAATCAGTGTGATATTCCCGTTTTCAATATGTTCAAGCAGGGACTGCTGCTGCTTCTTATTCAGATACTGGATCTCGTCCAGATATAAAAGGATGCCGTTATATCCGGCAAACGAGTGGACCTCCTCCACGATCGCCTTGATATCGGCTGTAGAAGCGGACGTGCCGTTCAATTTGTGCAGCCGCATATTCGTGCGTTCCGCAATAATACGGGCAACCGTGGTTTTGCCGATGCCGGAAGAGCCGTAAAAGATCATATTCGGAATATGCCCCGATTCGATAATACGGCGAAGCGGCTTCCCCTTCCCCAAAATATGCTGCTGCCCGACTACCTCGTCAAGGGAAGCCGGGCGGATCCGCTCCGCAAGCGGGACTGCCATATCCAGTTCCTCCTTTTCAAATCAAACGGGCTGCGCCGCCTTTCTCTCCCGCCGCAAATCCGGCGGCCCCCCGGGAACGCGCCCTTTTTCTGCAGGGCAGCCTGCTTTTTTACATCGCCCGCCGTTTTTTCGCACCATCTACCAGGTGCTCCAGCGCCAGCAGGATGGACCTATCCCAGAAATCCCAGGTGTGATCCCCTTTCCACTCCATATAAGTAAGATCGTAGGGAAGCGCCTCCATAGCCGCTTTGAAATCGTGGTTTTGCGGCAAAAGCAGGTCATCCGTCCCGCAGGTTACAAAAAAGCGGGGTTTCACAGGCGCATCCGCACTCTTTTTGAGCAGTGCGAACAGGTCGTCCTTTTCCGGTATGATCTGTTCTAAGCCGAAAATCGCCTGTAGCTCGCGCTGGCGCTGCGGGTCAATATAACGTTCATGGATGTTCCGTTTCATATCACAGGCGGAGGAAAACGCCGCACAGCCGAAATACCGCTCCGGATAGGTAAGCGCGCACTTCAGCGCCCCATATCCCCCCATCGAAAGGCCGGCCACCATATTCTTTTCCCGTTTGGAAGAAAAGCCGAACATCTTCTGCATCTTCTGCGGGAGTTCATCTGCTACGTAGGAAAAATAATTCACACCGTACGCCATGTTGGTATAAAAGCTTCGCTGTACCTCCGGCATGACAACGGCCATCTTCCGTTCGCGCGCATAGCGCTCTACTCCAGTCAAACGCATCCAGCCGGTGCAGTTGTCGGAAAGCCCGTGCAGAAGGTACAAAACCTTGGCGCGGCTGTTTGCTATATCATCCGGCAGGATGATGACCGCGCTGGTATTCATCGTCAATGCTTCAGAATAAAAATCCGCTCTTAAAACAGACATCAAAACTTCGCTCCTTTTCCCCTTTTTGTCTATTATATACCGTATCCGCCCGCTTGTCATTCCTTTTTTCCCGAAAACAAGAAGACACCCTTTCAGGGTGCCTTCAGCCGTCAAAATATAGCCCTTGCTGGTTTCCGGGCGCAAAACCGGCGGGCACGCCGGTTTTCCCTCTTGCAGGCCTTAGCTTTAAGCCAAAGGGCCGCTTTATTCGTACAGCGGATATTTTGCACAGAGTGCGCTTACCGCCGCGCGGACTTCGTCGGCGGTATTTTCGTAGTCAACCGCCGTTTTATAGATACAATCCGCAATGACTTCCATATCCTCTTCCTTAAGCCCGCGGCTTGTCACCGCAGGTGTGCCGATGCGGATGCCGCTTGTGATAAACGGGCTCTGCGGGTCGTTGGGGACAGCGTTTTTGTTTACGGTGATATAGACGGTATCCAAACGCTTTTCCAGTTCTTTGCCGGTGACGTTCATATTCTGTAAATCGACCAGCATCAAATGGTTGTCCGTACCGCCGGAGATCAAGTTGAAGCCTTTTTCTGTAAGCGCCTTTGCAAGCGCGCGCGCATTCAGCACCACCTGATGCTGGTACGCCTTAAAGCTGTCGGAAAGCGCCTCGCCAAGACACACCGCTTTTGCCGCGATTACATGCATCAGCGGGCCGCCCTGCGTTCCTGGGAAGATAGCCTTGTCAATCTGTTTCCCAAGCGCCTCTTTGCACAAAATCATGCCGCCGCGCGGGCCGCGAAGCGTCTTGTGCGTCGTAGTGGTAACCACGTCTGCGTACGGAACCGGGGACTCATGCTCGCCTGCCGCGACAAGGCCTGCGATATGCGCCATATCCACCATAAAATATGCGCCGACCTCTTTGGCGATCTCACTGATCTTTTGAAAATCGATTGCCCGCGGATAAGCGCTGGCGCCGGCTACAATCAGCTTCGGCTTCTTTTCCTCTGCAAGCGTGCGCAGCGCGTCGTAATCGATGCGCCCGGTCTTTTCATCCACACCGTACGGAACGAAGTTATAATACTTGCCGCTCATATTGACCGGGGAACCGTGCGTCAGATGGCCGCCGTCGGCAAGGCTCATTCCCAAGACGGTATCCCCCGGCTGCAAAAGCGCAAAATAAACGGCAAGGTTTGCCTGTGCGCCGGAATGCGGCTGTACATTGACGTGCTCTGCACCAAACAGCTCTTTTGCACGCGCGATGGCGATATTCTCCACGACGTCGACGCATTCACAGCCGCCGTAATAGCGCTTTCCGGAATATCCCTCTGCATATTTGTTGGTGAGAACAGAACCCATCGCCGCCATTACGGCCGGGGAAACAATATTTTCACTTGCTATCAGTTCCAAATTGCGGCGCTGGCGTGCAAGTTCCGCGCCCATTGCGTCGGCCACTTCTTTATCGTAACCCGCAACGAACCCGATGGTATCCATAAGATCTGCGTACATCTGATCCAACTCCTTTTCTGCTTTGTCGAAAACAAGCTTTCTCCTTGATTTTTCGAACAGGACGGTTTTTATTATACCGGAATCTTTTCCATTTTACAAGGGGAAAGCGCTAAAATCCCCGCGCTCTCGGAGTGTGCCTCTCTCCGATAAAAGGACGGCCAAAGGCCGTGCGCCTGCAAAAAGCGCCGCTTTTCGCAGCCCGCCTTACCGAACGGCGGAAAGTGCCCTTTTGCCGATATCCTTTCTGTAGTGCATCGCCTCAAACGAAATGCCCTCTGCCGCCTCGTAAGCGCGCCCCAGAGCCTGCATCAGATCTTTTCCTGTTGCCGAAACGCCTAAGACCCTGCCGCCCGCCGTAACGAATTTCCCGTCCACGCGTTTGGTGCCGGAATGATAGATCACAGCCTTATCGCACTGACCGTTTTCATCAAGGCCTGTAATCTCTTTTCCGGATTCATATTTGACCGGATAGCCGCCGGAGGCCAGCATTACGCATGCCGCCGACCGGGCAGAAAAGCTGAACGCCACATCCGCGAGCCGTTCGTCGCGGCAGGCCTCGAAAATCTCAAGTAAGTCACCCTGTAAAAGCGGCAGCACGACCTGTGTTTCCGGGTCGCCGAAGCGGCAATTGTACTCAATCACTTTCGGCCCATTCGGCGTCAGCATCAGCCCAAAATAGATCACGCCCTTAAACGGCCGGCCTTCTGCGTTCATCGCGTTCATCGTAGGGATAAAAATTTCGTCCATGCACTGTTTGGCTATTTTCTCCGTATAAAACGGGTTCGGTGCAACCGTACCCATGCCGCCGGTATTCAGGCCCTGGTCGCCGTCTAGCGCACGCTTGTGATCCATCGACGAAATCATCGGCACAAGCGTGTGGGAATCTGTAAACGACAGTACGGAAACCTCCGGCCCGGTTAGGAATTCCTCTATCACAATCCGGTTGCCGCTCTGGCCGAAAATTTTGTCCTCCATAATGGAGTGGATCCCATCCCTTGCCGCATCAAAATCCTCCGCAATGATCACGCCTTTCCCAAGCGCCAGACCGTCCGCCTTGATAACCGTCGGATAGCTGTTCTGCGCTTTTACATATTCAAGCGCCTTCTGCGGGTCGTCGAACGTCTCGTACGCGGCGGTCGGGATCCCGTATTTTTTCATAAGCCCTTTTGAGAAGACCTTGCTCCCCTCCAAGGCTGCAGCCGCTTTTGACGGGCCGAAGCAGCGGATGCCTTTCTCCTCCATTGCATCCACCATGCCGAGCACCAGCGGATCGTCCGGCGCCACAACACAGAAATCAATCCCGTTTTCGACGGCGTATTCTACCATCGCGTCAATATCGGTCGCCTTGATGGGGACGCAGACAGCATCCGCCGCAATGCCGCCGTTTCCCGGTGCAGCATAAAGCTCCGGTTTTTTCTTGCTCTCCTTCAGCTTTTTAATAATCGCATGTTCGCGGCCGCCGCCGCCCACAACTAAAACTTTCATCTGAAACCTCCCATCGGCACCTGCGCTTTCCCATCAAGCGCGGCGCGGTATGCCGAAATCGAAAACGCAATCAGCGCACAAATTGCCGAACCGGTCATAACATCGCCCGTTTTCGCCGCCAGCCCGGACACCGCGCTGTAAGACGCGGTCATATACGCTCCGTACTGCGCGTATATCGTAGTCTCCACCATGGAAAATACATTGAACAGCACACCGGACAGGAACAGCAGGATCGCCTCAGTCACCACAAAGGCCGTGCCCTTTCCCTTTGTCCACACAGGCTTATTCCCTGAAGAAATCAGAAGAATGCAGAAAACAAGCTGTGTAATAAACAGTACGAGATTCGCCAAAACCGGAGAAAGCGGAACGACAAAATAACTTACAAGTTCTGCCGGATAATTGAGCAGCTCCTTATACTGCCGCTGCAATACAATGGCGGCAATGTATAAAACAAACGCCAGTCCGGACAGAACAATGGCGCAGACCGCCAGAATGCGTGCGCTCTTGGGCGCCGCAGTACGGTTCATGCACAATTCCTCCTCTTATATCAGTGATGGAACAGGCGAATCCCTGTAAACGCCATTGCAATGTCGTACTTGTTGCAGGTCTCAATCACATGGTCGTCACGGATTGATCCGCCCGGCTGTGCAATATAGCAGACGCCGCTTCTATGCGCGCGCTCAATATTGTCGCCAAACGGGAAAAAGGCATCGGAGCCCAGCGCAACGCCGGTCAGTTTATCAAGCCAAGCCCGTTTTTCCTCGCGGGTGAGCGGTGCGGGCTGCTCAGTGAAGGTAGCCTGCCACACGTCATCGCCGATCACGTCTTCATAGTCCTCACTGATATAGACGTCAATGGCATTATCGCGGTCTGCGCGCCGGATCCCCTCTTTAAACGGCAGATTCAGCACCTTTTCGTGCTGGCGCAGCCACCAGATATCTGCCTTATTTCCGGCAAGGCGGGTGCAGTGGATCCTCGACTGCTGCCCCGCACCGATACCGATCGCCTGCCCGTCTTTTACATAGCAGACGGAGTTTGACTGCGTATATTTTAATGCAATCAGCGAGATGATGAGATCCCGTTTGGCGTCGGCCGGAATCTCCTTATTGGCCGTAATCACATTGGAAAGAAGCGTTTCGTCGATTTTCAGCTCGTTCCTTCCCTGCTCAAAAGTAATGCCGTAAACATCCTTATGCTCAATCGGCGCCGGATTGTAGGAGGGATCGATTTTAATGATGTTATAGCTGCCTTTGCGCTTCGATTTTAAAATGGCAAGCGCCTCCTCTGTATAATCCGGCGCAATAACGCCGTCGGATACCTCGCGCGCAATCAGCTTTGCAGTTGGGACGTCACAGCAGTCGGAAAGCGCAATAAAGTCCCCATAAGACGACATGCGGTCTGCGCCGCGCGCCCTCGCATAAGCGCAGGCAAGCGGGGAAAGCTCTGCATCGTCCACAAAATAAATCCTGCGCAGCACGTCTGAGAGCGGGAGGCCGACCGCCGCGCCCGCCGGGCTTACATGCTTAAACGACGCAGCAGCAGGAAGGCCCGTCGCTTCTTTCAGCTCTTTCACAAGCTGCCAGCTGTTGAAGGCGTCCAAAAAGTTGATATACCCCGGCCGTCCGGACAGGACTTCTATCGGCAGTTCGGCGCCATCCTTCATAAAAATACGGGAAGGCTTTTGATTTGGGTTGCAGCCATATTTCAAAGCAAGCTCTTTCATAGAAAAATCTTCTCCTTTTACTTGTTTTTATTCAGGATCCGGGTTTCCGCTGCCCCTGTGTGAAGATCGACAAAACGGGTGAACAGGCTGACCTTGTTATCGGCGTTCAACGCATCCCACAGCATTGCGGTAAACGCATCCAGATCGTTCCCGATCTCAACCTTTTCCGGCTCCCCCTCAAAGCTTGGGATCGGACTGCCGTCACACCGGTAGGTATGGATAAAGCGGCCCTCGCCCGCAACCGGCTGTGCATATTCGTAAAAGAAACGCAAAACGGCGTCGCCGTTGCCGTCATCGCTTTTTAAGATGGACAGCTTGTAAGAGAAATCCTGATCCGCAAAGGTGACGATACCGGAAATGCGCGGCGTGTAATTCGGCGGATCCGGCTCGAAAGTACGGGTACGCAGTGCATCCTCAAAGCCCTTTCCGGATTGGATGAAATCGTAAATGGTATCTGTCTGGTCGCCGTTTGTCACAATCAGCGCATTTCCAAGCGCACGCACCGGGGAATAGATGATTAAGGACGGATCGACAAGCTTCGACTCGTCATATGCCCGGGTGCGGATGCCGTTGTCTTCGTTCTCTTCAAAAATGCGGTTTCTCGAATTTTCACTTCTGCCCATGATAAAGTATGCGACAGCAGCATGCCTGCCGTCGGCAGTTTTGCCGATGATAATGCCGCGCCCCGGGTACGTATTTTCACGGAGCGCACGTGGTAAATCAATGCGCATCATGATTCCTCCTTGTTCTCTCAGCCGATCCGCCGGCTGGCCGGTAAAGCAGGCCCTCTTATATTGCCCTGCGCCCTGCGGTAAAACCGCTGCAAAGCAAAGCAGGCCTTCTGATTTAAACGCCTTTCGCTGCCCTTTTTGCAGCGTCAGGGTTCCACAATGGCAATCCCATTTTGGATTTTAATCTTATCTTCACAAAAAAGCGAAACAGCTTTAGGAAGTATTTTCCATTCCGCTTCTTCCATCACGCGCTTTTGCAGGCTTTCCGGCGTATCTCCGTTTTGGACGTCGACGGCCTTTTGCAGGATAATCGCACCGCCGTCGCAGACCTCATTCACAAAATGGACGGTCGCCCCCGTTACCTTGACGCCGCTTTTTAAAACCGCCTCATGGACATGCAGCCCATAAAACCCCTTCCCGCAAAAGCTCGGTATCAGCGCCGGATGTACGTTCATCATACGGTACGGAAATGCATCGGACACCATACGGTCGACGATCGTCATAAATCCTGCATATACCACAAGATCGGCCTCTTCTTCCCGAAGGGCGGCCAAAAGGTCGGCAGAAAACGCCTTGGAATCCGGATACTGCTTCCTTTCGATCACACGCGTCTTGATGCCGGCTTTTTCCGCGCGGGTCAGTGCATATACGCCGGGCTTCGACGCAATCACACAGGTAATTTTCCCATTTTTTATGCCGCCCTGCTTTTGTGCGTCAATAAGCGCTTGCAGGTTTGTCCCGCCGCCCGAAACCAGCACTACAATTTTTTTCATTCCACTTTCTCCTGCCTTAAACGATCACGACGCCCTCGTCGCCTGTGGTAACTTCACCCAGTACGAACGCACGCTCTCCTGCGGAATTGAGCGCTCTGACTGCCGCATCCGCCGTCTCTTTTGAAACTGCCATGCACATCCCCACGCCCATATTGAAGGTATTGAACATATCGCGCTGCGGAATATTGCCGGTTTTTTGAATCAAATCAAAAATCGGAAGGACAGGGACTGCCGCACGTTCGACTTTTGCCGTACAGCCCGGTCTCATCATACGCGGAATGTTTTCGTAAAATCCGCCGCCTGTGATGTGCGAAACCGCTTTGACGTCCGCAGCGGCAATTGCAGCAAGCGCGGGCTTGACATAAAGGCGGGTCGGCGTCAGCAGTGCTTCACCCAAGGTTTGGCCCAGTTCTTCACAGTAAATTTCAAGCTTTTCCCTTGTCAAGCCGAACACCTTGCGCACTAGGGAAAAACCGTTTGAATGGATGCCGGAAGAGGCAATGCCGATCAGCACATCGCCCGGCTCCATGCGGGAGCCGTCGATAATCTTTTCTTCGTCCACCATTCCGACGGTAAAGCCCGCAAGATCATACTCATCGTCCGGCATAACGCCCGGATGCTCCGCAGTCTCGCCGCCGATCAGCGCGCACCCGGACTGCACACAGCCCTCTGCAACGCCCTTGACAATCGACGCAATTTTTTCCGGGACGTTTTTGCCGCAGGCGATGTAGTCGAGGAAAAACAACGGCTTTGCGCCGCAGCAAACCACGTCGTTTACGCACATGGCAACACAGTCAATCCCGATGGTGTCATGCTTGTCCATCAGCATAGCGGCCACAAGCTTTGTGCCGACACCGTCCGTGCCGGAGACCAGCACCGGTTTTTTCATACCGGAAAAATCCGGTGCGAAAAGGCCGCCAAAACCGCCGATCCCCGAAACGACACCCGGGATCGCCGTTTTCTTCACATGCTCCTTCATCAGCTCAACGGCCTTATAGCCGGCGGTTACGTCGACTCCGGCCGCTTTATAGCTCTCGCTGAAACTTTTCATTTTATCCTATTTCCTTTCGTCGGCGAAATTGTTCTTCTACGCTGCGAACGCCTTTACTCCCTGCCGTCCCAGCAGTACGTGCAGACATTTTCCGGATCTATCCCGATGGCTTCCAGCATTCCCTCCAAAGACTGGTAACGGAGCGAAGTGAACCTGAGCTCCTTGCAGATCAGGTCGACCATCTGGGAATATTTATCGGTGGTATAGCTGGTGTACGGCGCAAGCACGGACGGATCGTCCGTCCCCTCGATTTTCTGGATCATCCGGCGGGCAATCAAATCCATATCGCTGGTCGAACGGGAAAAATTCAAGTATTTGCATCCGAACAGGATCGGCGGGCACGCCGGACGGATGTGTACCTCTTTGGCGCCGGAATCGTACAAAAACGATACGGTTTCTCCCATCTGCGTCCCGCGTACAATGGAGTCGTCGATAAACAAAAGGCGTTTGCCGCGGATCAAAGAGTCCACCGGGATCAGCTTCATATGTGCCACAAGATTGCGCATCTTCTGGTTCTGCGGCATAAAGCTGCGCGACCAGGTCGGCGTGTATTTCATAAACGGACGCGCAAACGGCACGCCGGACTCGTTTGCGTAGCCGATTGCATGCGCTGTGCCGGAATCCGGGACGCCGGCTACAAAATCAAGGCGGTCCCGCTCGATGGTATCGTTTTTGGCAAGGATCCGCCCGCAGTCATAGCGCATCTGTTCGACGTTTTTCCCCTCGTAGTCAGAGGTCGGATAACCGTAATACGTCCACAAAAACGCACAAATCTTCATCTTCTTTTTCGCAGGCGCCTTCTCCTCCACGCCGTCCGGCGTCACCAAAACGATCTCACCCGGCCCCAGCTCCTTATCCCTGCTGTAGCCAAGGTTTAAATAGGCGGAGGATTCAAACGAAACGCAGTAGCCGTCCTCTTTCCTGCCAATGACCAGCGGCGTGCGGCCCATGCGGTCACGTGCTGCGTAAACGCCGTCTTTTGTTAAGATCAGAAGCGTCATGGAGCCGTCAATGCGTTCCTGCGCATACTGGATGCCTTCCGTTATGGTATCCTTCTGATTGATCAAGGCCGCCGTCAGTTCCGTTGCATTGATGTGCCCGCCGCTCATTTCAAGAAAATGGGATTTCCCGCAGGCAAAGCACTCTTTTGTCAGCTCTTTTTCGTTGTTGATGCGCCCCACCGTTGTAATGGCGTATGTGCCAAGATGAGAGCGCACGATCAGCGGCTGCGGCTCCATATCGCTGATACAGCCGATTCCCATGGTTCCCGCCATCTCGTTTACGTCCCGCTCAAATTTCGTGCGGAACGGCGCGTTTTCAATATTGTGGATGGAACGTGAAAAGCCGGTTTCCCGGTCGTATACCGCCATGCCGCCGCGCCGCGTCCCCAAATGCGAATGATAGTCCGTCCCGAAAAACAGGTCGGTTACGCAGTCTTTTTTTGAAATGACACCAAAAATGCCGCCCATAATACACTCCTTTTCCCTTGTTGAGAACGAACCAGTCCCGCGATACCGCCGCGGGACTGGAGACAAAATCGATTCTGGACAATTGAATGTCCGGTTTTACGTTTATTCGCCAAGCAGGCGCTTCAAAATTTCCTTATAGGCGTCTTCCTCTCCGCCCATATCCCGGCGGAAACGGTCTTTGTCCAGTTTCTCGTGCGTTGTCGCGTCCCAAAAGCGGCACGTATCCGGGGAGATTTCATCCGCCAGCACAATCGTACCGTCCGCCGTTTTGCCGAATTCCAGCTTAAAGTCAATCAGCTCAATATTGACTTCCTTCAGGTATTCGCTCAGGATCTCATTGACCTTCAGCGCATACGACGCAATGGTATCGAGTTCTTCTTTGGTGCAAAAGCCCATTGCAAGAATATGGTACTCGTTTACCATCGGATCGCCCAGCGCGTCGTCCTTGTAGCAGAATTCCAGCACCGTCTTGTTCATCTTCGTACCTTCCGGAAGCCCCAGACGCTTTGAGAGGGAGCCGGCGGCGATGTTGCGCACAATCACTTCAAGCGGGACGATAGAAACCTTTTTTACAAGTGTTTCGCGGTCGGAAAGCTCTTTGATGTAGTGCGTCGGGATGCCTTTTTCCTCCAGCATTTTCATTAAGAAATTGGTAACGCGGTTGTTAATGATGCCTTTGTCGTGGATCGTGCCTTTTTTTAAGCCGTTTTGCGCAGTTGCATCGTCTTTGTAATCGACAATATAGGCGTTTTCATCATCCGTCTTATAGACCTTTTTTGCCTTTCCCTCATAAAGCAGTTCCATTTTTTTCATAGCATATTCCTCCTGTTTTGTCCGGCCCGCCGTGTACCGGCAGGCTTTTTCCCTTATTATTTCTGCATTTGAAGCTGTAGCTGCTTGTCCTTTTCCACAACCTCGTCGTTCATCTGCTGTTTCATCTGATCAAGCTTTTGGGCAAGCGCTTCATCCGAAAGCGCCAGCATCTGCACCGCAAGCAGCGCGGCGTTTTTCGCCCCGTCGATTGCCACAGTCGCCACCGGTATGCCGGATGGCATCTGCACAGTCGCAAGCAGGGCGTCAAGCCCGTCAAGCGTAGAGGACTTAACGGGGATGCCGATGACAGGCAGCGTCGTGTGCGCGGCAAGCACCCCTGCAAGATGCGCGGCTTTCCCTGCTGCCGCAATTATCACGCCAAATCCATTTTCGCGCGCCCGGGCAGAAAACTGGGCGGCAAGTTCCGGCGTACGGTGTGCAGACATGACGTGCGCCTCCACCGAAACGCCGAAGCGCCGAAGTTCTTTAATGGCCGGCTCCACAACCGGGAAATCGCTGTCGCTGCCCATAATAACGGCGACCTTTTTTGCTGTCGGCATAATCATACTCCTTTTCTTCCAGTCCGGGGCATATCCCCGGCTGCCATCCCGCAATGAAAAAAGGCCGCATGTAGAAAGCGGCCTTTTTGTCACTTGGATGCAGCAATTGTATGAATACGGACGGAGGCCGATGCAGCCTGCAAAAAAAGCTGCACTGCGGCAGGGCGACACAAAACCTGTGCATACCCGGCCACCGGTTTTTCCATACGGCAGACTCCCTCCGTTAAAGAATGATCTATTATCATTTTATCTGAAAGCGCCTGCAAAAACAAGTCCCGCAAAGTAAAATAAAGGCGCTTTTCCGTTTGGATATCTGTTTATTTTGACAACATCCGACGGAAAAGGGCCGGAGCTTACGCCCCGGCCCTCTCAAGAAGCCCAGATGAGGCAGGCCTTGCGCAGACACTTCCGCATGTCTTTCGCAAAGCGACTATCCCCTTATCCGGCTGCCTTCATTTTAATTCCCGCCATTGTTCCCGAAAATCTCAATTTTATTGTCCAAATCACCGTCGGGCACGATTACCGCGAGATACGGACGGCACGCGTCCAATATACGTCCCGTAAACGTTACTGTCTCCCCGAGCTTGATCTCGGAAGGCGCGTCCCATTTCACATTTTCACTGCGGACAGAAAGCGGCAGTTTCCCCGTCCCGGAGGTTTTCAGCGTCACGCAGAGAGCGTCTCCTTGGCGCTCTGTAACAGCCTCCAGCGCTGCAAACGGCATTTTTATCTGATAGCACTTAGCCGGGACAAGCTCCATCTTTCTTGTCGTCCCCTGATAAGACACCTCATACCTGCCTGCGGGAAGCACTGCGGAGAACGCACCCGTTTCCTCCGAAACGATGCGGAACTTCTTGCCTGTAACCGTATTGCAGAACAAGATCTCCTTATCGCCGCTTAAAACGCCTTTTACTTCTGCGGTGCCGAAAGTATCCGCACAGAGCCACAGCCAGCGCAGCGGAACATGGATCCAGACTTCCTTATATGTACAGGTATTGACCTGCGGCCAATGCGGCCGGTCTTCGTCTTCAAAGGTCTCGATCCCAACGCTCAGCTCGCCTACCATTTCACCGGGCAAGACCGCATACTGCTGGCAGTAGTCATAGCCCTCCCCGTACATGACAGACTCTGCAAAAGGATTCTTCCCGACGATCCACTCCTGCTGGCGCTGTGCAAGTTCCGCCAGCTCATAGCTTCCGCGGATGCGTCCTGCTTGTGCGGCAGCCTTTCCGCCGGACAGGGTAATCGCGTTGTTTCCGCGGAAACCGAACCATACTGGGAAACGGCGCAGATAATACCCTTTTCCAAGCGGGATACCGGCCTTCACCTGCTGCTCATACATCCCGATGGTCTCTTCCCCTGCTTCAGCCTGCTGCTTTACAAAAAGCACCGGATCCGCCGCCGCCTCGCCGACATGATAGATCGAAGCCGGCGACATGCTGTACGGCGCATTATAGGCAACCGCCTTCTTATAATACTCAGAGTATAATACAATGGAATAATACCATTTAATCCAATCCGGATGTTCCGGGAACGCCTCGCAGAGCAGCGAAAGCGCCAAAACCGGCTCGTGCTCATGGCTTCTGTGGTTATAGTGCACGATCAGCTTTTTCGACGGGTCGCGGTAGAAAAATCCGGTAAACGGGATATCCCAGTCCGGGATCTCCTGCTGCTGGCAATCCATCACCACATGGGCCAGCTCAACCGCCATTTCTTTAAAATAGGCGTCGCCGTCCGTTTGGTAGATATAAAGCGCGGACCATACGGCGCACGCATACATTAC
>ERZ1090880.1052-NODE-1053-length-14253-cov-36.596845_pt1 | contig 14253 bp, 13 predicted proteins | sample MGYA00478471_ERZ1090880 | MGnify/ENA primary metagenome ERZ1090880 (study PRJEB33644, sample SAMEA5815734) | chicken gut metagenome | biome: Chicken; feature: Gastrointestinal Tract; material: Caecum | place: Ireland | collected 2019-01-01 | study: A study of... | reverse complement strand
AGGTCACGCGGATGCTGACGGTGGTCATCATCAGCGTCAGGACAAGGCCCAGGCTCAGAAGGCACAGCGCAAGCGCGCGGTGACGGCCCGGCTTCTGTTCACACATAGATTCGGAAGTGATACGAAACAACTCCTCTCTTTTTACAGTTTGGCTTTGTCTGCAAGGGGCTTCCTCCCGCTTGCATATAGGGCGGTTGGTCTTTTCGGTCCGCCTCCGGCCGCCGCGCCTGAAGGGGGCCTTCAAGGCCGGCGCCGACTTCCTGGTTTGTCTGTTTTTACTCGCTGCATCGTGCCTTGGCCGGGCACAACAGCGGTCTTATCTTAGCAGACGGAAGCGGATTTGTCAAATTCGCAAAACGTGATTTGTCATTCCATTAACGATTTTTTCTGTGCATTCTATACAAATTTATCGCCGCGATTTTGTAGATTAAGGCATCTTCATCCGATTTTCGATTGAAAAGCCCCCGCGAAGCTGTAACAGAAATTTAACATTTATTTTTCGTTTTGGATGCAATTTTTTCCTCCCGCGGCCCGCCGGCGCCTAAAAAAGTGCAGCTTTTCCATCCAGGTTTTGGCCTCAAAAGGACGCGCTGGCCCCGCCGCTGCCGGGCGGGTACAATCGTGCCAAAAAGCGGGGCCGCTGCGCCCCGGGAAAGGAAGATTCGATGATGCACATTGAGATCGCAGCCCGGCAGCTCTCGGGCTGCACCGACTTTGTCCCCCGGCCGGCACGGCTCCACCTGGGCAGCCAGAACGCCGAAGGGGTAGACGTCCTGGCCTTTGCCCTGCCGCCGGAGTGGACCGGCAAAAGCGTCTCCCTCCACCTCGAGCGGGCGGACGGGACGCCCCAGTCTCCCCTGCTGCTGGACGGGCAGGGACAGGTCGCTGTGGACCGGCGGCTGACGGCGGCCCGGGCGGGCCGCTGGATGCTGACCGCCGCCGACGGGGCGGGCTACACCGCCTACACCCAGCCCGGCACCTTTGACACCGGTGAGATCCTGCCCGTGACCGACGGCGGAGAGGAGCCGCCCTCCCCCACCCTGTACGAGCAGTTCGTGGCCCAGGTGCTGGCCCATGCGTCCAGCGCCGCATCCAGCGCCGCGAAAGCTGCCCAGAGCGCCGGGGAGGCCGGCAGCTGGGCCGGACAGGCGGCGGACGCCGTGGCCGCAGCCCAGACCAAAGCCGACGCCGCCAGCGCCAGCGCCGGACGTGCGGAGGCTGCCGCCCTGCGGGCCGAAGCCTCCGCCCCCGAGGACGGGCCGGTCATCAGCGTCAACAGCAAGGGCGGCCGGGTCCAGCTGGACGCCTGGGACGTGGGGGCTCTGCCCCTGCCCGCCGCCCCTGCGGCCGGCAGTCTGCTGCGGGTCCAGGCGGTAGACCCCGAAACGGGGAAAATGACCACCGAGGCGGTGCCCGAGAGCAGCCTGAGCAGCTTTGTCCGCCGCGCCGACCGCCCCACCGGCCAGCAGGCCGGCCCGGTCAAACTGGCGGAGGGGTACGGCCTGGCCCTGACCGCGGACGGCGAGCTCCGGCTGGCCCCTGCCGCCCAAAGCCAGCTGGCCGCCATGACCGAGGCGTGGGCGCCCCTCACCCCGGCGCTGCTGCCGCTGGCCGTCAAGCTGGCGCTGGCCTCGGCATGGACAAGCGCCGCCTGGACCGAGGACGACCGGGCCGGGGCCCGCGGCACCCTGGGCGCGGCGGCATCCTCCGCGCTGGACGCCCTCGCCGCCCGGGTGGAAGCGTTGGAACTGCAGGGCGGCGCGGAGATCACCCGGCACACCTTTGCCGCCGACCTGGCGTCCCTCGCCAACCTGACCGCCGCCGGTGTCTGGAATGCGGCCCAGGCGCGCCTGGAATTTTGAAAGGAGGCACCTTTTTATGACAACCACTCTGGCTGCCCAGGCCGTGGGCAGTACCGTCACGTTGAAGGTGGACGGCTCGGACACCGCGTTTGTGGTGGTCCATCAGGGCAACCCCGACCCCGGCGTCTACGACGCCAGCTGCGAAGGCACCTGGCTGCTGATGAAGGACGTTTACACCGAACGGGTCTGGGACAACCGCAACGATTATGCCGCTTCCCTGCTGCACGCCTGGCTGAACGGCGCTTTTCTCGAGCTGCTGGACAGCGGCATCCGGCAGGCGGTCAAGACCGTCAAGCTGCCCTATGCCGACGGCAGCGGCGTCCACAGCGGCGGCGCGGGGGTGAGCGCTCAGGCGTTCCTGCTGTCCATGCGGGAGATGGGCACCCCCGCCGCCCAGAAGGCCGGCCTGGCCGACGAAGGGGCCCTGCTGGACTACTTTGCGGACGGAGACGGCGGCGAGGATCCCCTGCGGGCCGCTGCGCTGGGCGGCACCCCCACCCGCTACTGGACCCGCTCGCCCTACACCACCACCAGCGACCAGGTCTGGACGGTGGCGGGCGAGACCGGCAAATGCTCCTACCGGGACGGCTCCTACAGCTACGGGGTGCGCCCGGCCCTGATCCTGCCCCAGGCCATGCCGGTGTCGGACGGGGCGGTGCTGCCCAACGGCGCGCCCGGCATCACCAGCGCCAGCGGGGTCAGCGGGGCCGATCTGGGCGCCCGGAACGCCCCCTTCGCCTTCGAGTACATAGCCAGCGATCCCGAGGGGGCCAGCCTCTCGGTGACGGAAACGCTGGACCAGACCGTCACCCGCAGCCTGACCGCACCCTCTGGCTCCACCCTGCGCTTTGAGGCGGTCTACGACAGCCTGTCCTTCCTCAAGCTGGCCAACGGCGTCCACGCGCTGCAGGTGACTGCCAGCGACGGGATGGCCTCCGCCGTCTTTGACGCTTCCTTTACCAAGGCAGTCACCAGCGCCAGCCTGACCATGGCCCGGTCCATCGCCGCCTCCGCCCCCATCACCGCGGCCTCCCTGACGGTGGGCGGCAGCGTTCCCGATGACGCGGCCCTCACCGTCCGCCTGACCAACAACGCCGCGGACGAGCAGCCGGTCTGGCAGGACGCCACCGAGGCCGTCCGCCAGGGCAAAAACATCCTGTTTGCCAACCAGACCGCCGCGAACGGGCCGGCCTTCAATTTCCGCATCGAGGTCTCCCGCGGGCCTTCGGGCACGGGCGGCTACATCGACAGCGTCAGCGGGGCGTTCCAGTAAAAATGCCGCGCTTTGGGGGGATCCATTTCTGCGCGCAGCTTTTGCTTGACAAGCAGGAACCGTTCTTGTTATAATTTTTTATGTAAAGCGCACAGTTTTTCTGTGCTTTCACCCCAGCGCTGAAGGAGGAGTGAAACCATGCGCTATATCTGCCCGATCTGCGGCTACATCTACGACGAAGCCGCCGAAGGCGTGCCGTTCGACAGCCTGCCCGACAGCTGGAGCTGCCCGCTGTGCGGCGCGCCCAAGCTGATGTTCGAGCCCGAGGCCGCCCCTGAACCCCCCAAAGCCCAGCCGGAGGCCGCTCCCCTTGCGGCCGGCGACGACCTGCAGCAGCTCTCGGCCGGGGCGCTGGCCGCGCTCTGCTCCAACCTGGCCCGCGGCTGCGAAAAGCAGTACAAGGAGGAGGAAGCCGCCCTGTTCCGCCAGATCGCGGACTTTTACACAGCCGCCGCGCCGGCGGTGGAAAACCCGGACCTTGACGCCCTGGCGGCCCTGCTGCGCGCCGACCTGGACAGCGGCTACCCCGGCCTGACCGCCGCCGCCAAAGCCGAGGGCGACCGCGGCACCCAGCGCATCTGCGTCTGGGGCGAAAAAGTGACCCATATGCTCTACGCCCTGCTGGAGCGCTACCAGCGGGAGGGCGAAGCCTTCCTCCAGAACACCCAGGTGTGGGTGTGCTCGGTGTGCGGCTTTGTGTACATCGGCGACACGCCCCCCGAGATCTGCCCGGTGTGCAAGGTGCCCGCATGGAAGTTTGACAAGATCGAAGGGAGGCGGCCCGCATGAAAAAGCTCATCGCCGTCCGCAATCTGCGGCTGTGCACAAAAGACTGCCTGTGCCTGTACGTCTGCCCCACCGGCGCGTCGGACACCGAGAACAGCATCATCGACACCGCCAAGTGCGTGGGCTGCGGCACCTGCGCCGCCGCCTGTCCCAGCGGGGCCATCTCGATGGTGCCGGTGAACTATCCGCCTCAGCAGCCAAAGGCCGAGACCGTCCTCACGCCCGCCTACGCCCTGGCAAACGCCAAGGCGCGCCAGGAAAAAGCCGCCGGACAGCTGGCCGCCGCGGCCGGGCCTGACGGCCTGTACCGCCTGCTGACCGCCATGACGCGGTCGATCCGGCTGGTCAACGAGGACCTGCTGCGGGAGTCCGGCTATATGCTGCCCCAGAGCGGCAACACCCACGCCCTGCTGGAAAGCTGGGTGGAAAACCCGCCCAGCCCCGACTTCCCCGTCGAGGCCGCCCAAAAGCTGCTCGAACTCGTGCCCAACAACGACGCCAAGGCTTAAACCGCAAAGCCGCCCTCTTTCCCCACGCCGGGAAGGAGGGCGGCTTTTTCTTTCCATAACAATGCGGGGGCCAGCCTTACAGCCGACCCCCGCAGAGGGACCCTATCTTTCGTGACGCAAAAGTTCTTTTGTTTTGGTGCGATCAACAACAGAAGGAATATTGGTTAGATACTCCCCTTTGTCGTCACAGTAAGAGGGTAGTGCCAACCGACAGGCCGTCTCTTGAGCCCATCGGCTCTTACATCAACCCCGGTTATGGTGCCACCGGGACTGCTATAAGTAATTTTTACTTAGTAGGCTTCCCGCAGTCGTTGTTGTTGTTGTTGGTGATCTTGGTGGGGGTCTGGGTCACGGTGAAAGCAACAACATAGCTCTCGAAATCGCCGCTCAGGTTGGTGACCTTGGTGCAGGCAATGCTGCCGGTATAGCTATAACGACGGCTGGTAGCTTTATCGCTCAGAGCGGGCAGCTTGTGATCGTTGATAGCATTGCCAACAAAGTGAGCAACAAACTCAGCAACGCCTTCCTCAGTGTAATTGCCATCAACAACAAAGATGTCGGCGGCAGTGGTCACAGAAGTAGCATCGTCATGGAAGAGATGATTATGACCAACCATGGTGTTCGTACGGTCAATACCCAGCAGATGACGCATATCCATAGCGTCGACCGAGTAGACCAGTTCACCACCGAGGTTGAAAATCGGATGCAGATTCTTGCTATCAATAGTGGGAGCAACCTTGGCCAGAACGCTGTTCAGGGTAGCATCGTTCTCGAAGGTCAGAACAGCCTTCTGCTCGTCATTCAGCAGCTTGTTAACAGAAGCAGCGAAAGAAGTGTCAACGGGGTCAACAACAGGGGGCTTCTCCTCCTCGTTGCCGGTGGTGTTGCCGCCGCAGGCGGTCAGCATGGAAACAGCCATGATGCCGGCCAGCATCAGGGAAGCAATTTTCTTGAGCTTCATAGTGAATTTTTCCTCCTTATGGTGTATAAAAGATAGAGACCCAAAACAGGCTGAAAGGAAGGTCCGTTTCCTTTCAAAAGCATTATAGCATACCCCCCCCGGTGTCAAGGCCCGATTTACAAATTTTTGGTTTTTGCTTTCTTTTCTTTACTTCCTATCTTCTCCGCCCGGTTCGCGCCGAGCGCGTCCAGTGGGCGAAGCAGCGAAGGCGCAGCCGTCCAAATTTCCAAGCGGGCGCTGTCCCGCGTCGGAAATTTGGGTAACGGCAAGAGGGTGCGCGTTCCGGTCAGCACTGCCTCCCTGCACCTTGCCGCTGACGCTCCGCTGGGGCCAGAGGGCCAGGGAGGGTGTTTCGATTCCCCCTCCCTAGGCCCTCTGGACTCCCTACCCACCCGCAGCGACCAGGGGATGTCCCCCTGGACCCAAAAAGGGAAGGTCGCTCTGGGCGTCTGGCTGAAAAAGCTCTTTACTGCGCTTTAGAGGAAAATGCGCATCGCTTTTTCCGGGCGCCAGCCGCCCGCCGCTCCGATTTCGTATGCGCGCCCTTCGGGCGCGCCTGCCTCCATCCGGGCAGGCTGAACTTACAAAAAGTTCATCTTACCTCAAAGTTTTCCTTTACCCACGGGCGTAAACTTGGCTCTCCCCGCGGGGGCACGAACAGCGACCGCGTCCAGCGGACGAAACAGGGAGCTGTGAGTGGCGCAGCGCTCCGGTTTTTGCAAGCGCCTGCCATGGCGCGCCGCAAAAATCGGCTAAGCGCAAGAGGGGCTGGCGAGACGCCCGCAAGGGCGGCGAGACTGAGAGGGCAACAAAAAAGCGCCCGCTTGCGCGGACGCTTGGAAGGTTTGTATCGGTTTTGCAAAAATGTCTGCCGGGGGCGGCCGGCGCTGGCGGTCAGTACGTTTCCCGCAGCTTTTGGCCCAGGGCGGCCAGACGGGCCCGCACCTCGGCGGGGGCGGTGACGGTCACTTTGCCGCCAAAGCCGCACACCCACCCCAGGAAGGGGTCGCTGACACAGACCGGCGTGGTGAAGTGGAAGCCGCCGTCCGGCTCTTTGAACAGGATCAGGTCCCGGCCAAAGCGGTCCAGCATGGCCTCCCGCAGATCGGCGGTGCAGCGCATCGTGACGCGGTACTCGGGCCCGCCGTACATATTAAAGTGCTTTTTCAGGTAGGCCGGCAGATCGAAGCCGCTCAGCAGCTCTTTGCCGCGGCAGGGCCGGTCCTGCAGGACCTGCACCTGGCTCATGCGGTCCACCCGGTAGTGGCGGATGCCCGCCGGGGTATCGTAGTCCTGGTAGGCGATCAGGTAGTAGCTGCCATCGTTCCAGGCCATCTGCCAGGGGCTGACGGTGTGGTCCCTGCCGTTGGCGTAGTGGAAGGACACCTGCCGGTGGGTGTTGATGGCCTCGTGCAAAGCGTCGATGGTGTAGAGGACGGCGGGGTTCTGGCTGCGGGGGCGGCCCGCCACGTACACCTGGCGCTGCAGCTGGGCCGCGTCGTAGCGGCTGGCCAGCTGCTCCAATTTGGCGATCAGGTCGCCGGTCTTGTCCCGCGGGATGAACCGGCAGCTCTGCACCGCATCCACCAGCAGTTTGAGCTCGGCCAGCTCGAAGGTGCGGCTGCCCAGCCAGTACCCCCCGCCCCGGCCCCGCTGCAGCAGGATGTCATACCCCATCTGCCGCAGGGCCTCGATGTCGGTGTAGATGCTCTTGCGCTCGCAGGGGATGCCCTGGGCGGCCAGCTTTTCGGCCAGCTGGGGCACCGTCAGACGGTGGCGCTCGTCGGTCTCGCTCTCAAAAATGCGCGCGAGGGCCAACAGCTTGTGTTTCTGCTTTTCCTGTCTGGCCATGGCGAAACCTTCCTTTCCTTCTCACACTGTACGCCCGCTGCCGGTCAACCCGGCTGTTATTTGTCGAACATGGCGCGCCGGCGGGTGGACAGGCGGAACATCTCCTCCAGCCCCTGCCGGTCGCCGTCGGCCAGGGCCTGCCGCAGCTGGCCCAGCGCCGCGCCGAACTGGTCGATCTCGGCGATCAGGTTTTCCCGGTTCCACAAAAACAGCTCGGACCACATGGTCTCGTTGATCTTGGCGATCCGGGTCAGGTCCCGGAAGGAGTCGCCGGTGTACTCGCACAGGGCGGTGTTGTCGTTGGCGCACATCAGGCTGACCGCGATGGCGTGGCACAGCTGGCTGACGTAGCCGATCATCTGGTCGTGCTCGGCGGGGGTGAGGGTGGAAATGTGCTCAAAGCCCAGCACCTCGGCCAGCTCGGTGATCCAGACGATGGCCTTCGGGGTGTTGCGGGGGGTGGGGGTGATGATGAAGTTGGCGGGGGCAAAGTTGACCTCGGCCGCGTGCTCCACGCTGGAAGTCTCCCGCCCGGCCATGGGATGGCTGGCGATGAACTCGACCCCCGGCGGGCACATCTCCTGGATGGGCTCCACCAGCCCCGTCTTGACGCCCGACACATCGGTGAAGATGCAGCCCGGCTTGAGCAGATGGCCGTACTGCCGGAACCATTCCAGCAAAGTGGTGGGGTAAAGGCCAAAGATGACGTAGTCGGCCTCCCGCACCAGGTCCTCGAAATCGTGGGTCTTGCCGCTGCGGATGTAGCCCTTTTCCAGGGCGTACTGCAGGTGCTTTTCGCTGCGGTTGATGCCGTCCACGGTAAAGCCGGCTTTGGTCAGTTCCAGGGCGTATTTGCCGCCCAGCAGGCCCAGGCCCACGATCAGATAGCGTTTGGATTTGTCAAGCATCGGTTTGCACCTCCACGCCCAGCTGCCGCACAGCGGCAAAGAAGCCGGGCCAGCTCTTGGCCACCGCCTCGGCCCCGTCGATCTGCACCGGCAGGCCGGCGGCCGCGGCCAGCACCGTCAGGCTCATGACCACCCGGTGGTCGTTGTGGCCCCAGAGGGGGCCGGCCGGGGCGTGCAGGGCGCTGCGGCGGACGGTGACGGTCCCGCCGTCGCTCTCGATCCGGCCGCCCAGCTTGCGCAGCTCCTGCTCCATGGCGGCAATGCGGTCGCTCTCTTTCAGGCGGAGGCGGCCGGCGTTGGTGATGACCGTCTCCCCCTCGCACAGAAGGCCCAGCGCCATGAGGATGGGCCCCAGGTCGGGGCAGTCGGCCAGGTCGATCTTCGTCCCGTGCAGCGCGCTTTTCTGGAAGCGCACCCCGCCGGGCACCGCCTCCGCCCTGCCGCCGCACCGGCGCAGGATGTCCAGGATGACGGCGTCCCCCTGCAGGGTGCCGGGCTCCAGCCCGGTGACGGTGACGTCCCCGGCCAGCACGCCCAGCGCCGCCGGGAAAGCCGCCTGGCTCCAGTCCCCTTCGATGGCCATATCCCGGGGGCGGTATGCCTGCCCGCCGGGGACGGCGAGGGTGTATTCATCCAGCCATGCGCTGGCCACCCCAAAGCGGCTCTGGGACGCCCGGGTCATCTCGATGTAGCTGCGGCTCTCCACCGGGGGCTTGAGGCACAGCCGGCTGTCCCCGTCCAGCAGGGGCAGCGCGAACAGCAGCCCGCTGATGAACTGGCTGGACACATCCCCCGCCAGCGAAAAGCAGCCGGGGCGCAGCGGCCCTGCCACCGTCAGGGTATCCCCCTCCTGCTCGAACCGCAGCCCCTGGGAGGCGAACAGCTCCTGATAGACGCTCTGGGGCCGCTGCATCAGCCGCCCCCGGCCGGTAAAGGCCACCGGCCGGCCGGTCAGCGCCGCCAGCGGGATCAGGAAGCGGAGGGTGCTGCCGCTTTCGCAGCAGTCCACCGGGGCGGCGGGGGCCTGCAGCGGGGCCGCCCCCGCGATGCGGGCCCAGCTTTCCCCTGCCTCTACCTGCGCGCCCAGCGCGGCGGCTGCCGCGAGGGTGGCGTCGATGTCCTGGCTGTGGGCCAGGCCGGTCAGGCGGCTCTCCCCGTCCGCCAGCGCCGCGCAGAGGACGGCCCGGTGGGCCATGCTCTTGCTGGGGGGCGCGGCCAGGACGCCGGAGGGCGGCGGGCCGGGACGGATATAAACCGTCATGGGTCACATATCCCGGCCGATGGCCCAGGCCACCTGGCGGCACTTGGCCATTGCCTGGGCAAAGGCATCGGGGGTCAGGCACTGGGCGCCGTCGCTCCAGGCGTGGCGGGGGTCGTAGTGGACCTCCACCTCCAGGCCGTCGGCGCCGGCGGCCACCGCCGCGATCATCATGGGCTCCACCAGGTTGGACTTGCCGGTGGCGTGGCTGGGGTCCACGATGACCGGCAGGTGGGTCTTTTCGTGGATGATGGGCACGGCGGACAGGTCCAGGGTGTTGCGGGTGTACTTTTCAAAGGTGCGGATGCCGCGCTCGCAGAGGATGACGTTCTCATTGCCGCCGGCCATGATATACTCAGCGCTCATGATCCACTCCTCGATGGTGTTGCACAGGCCCCGCTTGAGCAGGACGGGCTTGTGCATCTTGCCCACCGCCTTGAGCAGCTGGAAGTTCTGCATATTGCGCGCGCCGATCTGGACCACGTCCACATATTCCTCGAACTCGGGGATGCGCTCCTCGCTCATCAGCTCGGAGACGATGGGCAGGCCGGTGGCCTCGCGGGCCCTGACCATGTCCAGGATGCCCTCGGTCTCGAGGCCCTGGAACGAGTAGGGCGAGGTGCGGGGCTTGTACGCGCCGCCGCGGAACAGGGTCGCGCCGCCGGCCTTGACGCTGCTGGCGATCCGCAGGGCCTGCTCCTCGCTCTCGATGCTGCAGGGGCCGGCCATGACGGCGATCTTCTCCTTGCCGCCGATCTTGACGCCGCCGCAGTCGATGACCGAGTCGGCGGGGTGGAACAGGCGGTTGGCGCGCTTATAGGGGGCCGACACGCGGGTGACGTTGTCCACCCAGGGGTTGGCCAGGATGCTGCGCTCGTCCAGCTTGGTGGTGTCGCCCACCAGGCCGAACACGTTGTAATCGGTGCCCGAGATCAGGGTCACGGACAGGCCCTGCTTTTCAAATTGATCGACGATCTTGTCCAGTTCTTCCTGCGGGGTGCCTTTTTTGGTGGAAATAATCATGGGTGCTCGTTTCCTTTCTGTTTTTCTTTTTGCTTTATATACTCACTGTGCAAACAGTTCGTTCAATGCCTGCAGGGCGCGGGCCGCCGCATCCTCCGCCGTGCCGTCGTTGCGGATGACGGCGTCGGCGGCCTTTTCGTAGAGGGGACGCCGCTCGGCCTCCATCGCCCGCAGCGCCTCAGGGCTGGAGGAAAGGGGCCGCCCGCCCCCCACCGCCAGCGCTTCCAGCGGGCGGTCCACAAAGAGGACCAGCCCGTTCTGGCGCAGGGCCCGGACATTTTCGGGCCGTGTGACCACGCCGCCCCCGCAGGAGATGAGCAGGCCGCTCTCCTTGCCGAAGCGGCGGACCTGTTCGGTCTCGCGGGCGCGGAAGCCGTCCTCCCCTTCGGCGGCAAAGATCTCGGGGATGCTGCGGCCGTCCGCCCGGACGATCTCCTCGTCCAAATCCACGAAGGGACGGCCCAGCGCCGCGGCCAGGGCCCGGCCCAGGGTGGTCTTGCCGCTGGAAGGCATCCCCACCAGGGACACGTTCAAAATATCCCGCCGGAGGTCGGCGGCGCTGCGGCAAATCTCCCCTTCCCGGTCCGCAAAGGGCTTGTCCAGGAAGTATTCCGCCGCCCAAACCGCCTGGGCCACCAGCATTTCGAGGCCGCAGGCCGTCACGGGGACGCCGGCTTCCTCCGCGCGCAGCAGCAGCTCGGTGCGGGCGGGGTTATACACCACGTCCACCACCGCTTCCAGTCCCGGCATGGCGGCCACGTCCAGAAGGCACTGCCCCACGTCGGGATACATCCCCGCCGGGGTGGTGTTGATGACGACCTGCGCCCCCGACTGGGCCGCCTCCTTGTAGGAGATCCAGCCCTTGGACGGGTCGGGGCGGCGGCTGGCGGTCAGCACGCGGGCTGCGCCCTCGTCCCGCGCCACGGCGGCGGCTGTGTTGTGGGTGCCGCCGGTGCCCAGGATCAGGACGGTGCGGCCCGCAAACGCCACCCCGCGGCTGCGGCACAGATGGGCAAAGCCCATGTAGTCGGTGTTCCAGCCGTACAGCCGGCCGTTCCGGTTGACCACCGTGTTCACCGCGCCGATGGCCGCCGCGCGGGGGTCGATCTCGTCGCAGTATTCCATCACCAGCCGCTTGTAAGGGATGGTAACGTTGATGGCCCGGAAGGGCCGTTCCTCCAAAAAGCGGCGGGCCTCCGCCTCGGTGGGCAGGGGGCGCAGCTCGTATTCATAGCCGCACAGCCGCTCGTGGATGATCTTGGAATAAGAGTGGCCCAGTTTGGAGCCGATCAGACCGTATTCCATGCAGCGCCCTCCTCCCGGTAAGTGTCGGGGCGGACCATCCAGCCCTCGCCGTAGCGCACGGTGAGCAGGTCGCCCACCGCCAGAGCCGCCGCGCAGGTCTGCACCACCGCCGCCCGGGGCACGATGCAGGGGTCGTGGCGGCCTTTGATGGAAAGGCTGGCGTTCTCCCCCGCTTTATAGTCCACCGTCCGCTGTTCTTTGTAGATGCTGGGGGTGGGTTTCACCACCGTGCGGTAGACCACCGGCATCCCGTTGGCAAGGCCCCCGTTGATCCCGGCGTTGCGGTTGGTCTCGGTGTAGATATGGCCGTCCCGGATGCGGAGGGGGTCGTTGGCCTGGCTGCCCCGCAGGTCTGCAAAGCCGAACCCGGCCCCGAACTCGATCCCCTTGACGGCGGGCACCGAAAAGGCCATGTGGGCCAGCACGCTCTCCACGCTGTCAAAGAAGGGTTCCCCCACGCCGGCGGGCAGGCCGAGGATCGCCGTCTCCAAAATGCCCCCCACGCTGTCCCCCTTCGAGCCTGCGGCCCGGATGGCGGCCTGCATGGGCGCTTCGGCGCTCTGGTCCAGCAGGGCGAAGCCCGCCCCGCGGGCGGCCAGGACATCCAGCTGGGCGGCCAGGGCCGCCGGGTCGTCCTGGGCAAAGGAGGTGTCGGCCAGGCCGGCGCAGCGGGCGATGTGGGTGGCGATGCGCACCCCCGCCCGTTCCAGCGCCCCCAGCACGACGCCGCCCCCGGCCACCAGGCCGGCGGTGATCCGCCCCGAGAAGTGTCCCCCGCCCCGTGCATCCTGAAAGCCGCGGTAACGGGCGTAGGCGGTGTAATCGGCGTGGCCGGGCCGCAGCAGGGCCGCAGTGGCGGCGTAGTCGGCGCTGCGGGTGTTGTGGTTTTCGATCAAAAGGGTGATGGGGGTGCCGGTGGTGTGGCCGTCCACCACGCCGGACAGGATGCGGATCTCGTCCGCCTCCACCCGCGCGGTGGAAAGCCCGTCGCCCCGGGCCCGGCGCTTGTCCATCAGGGCGGCCAGCGCCGCCTGGTCCACCGGCACCCCGGCGGCCATCCCGTCCAGGACGGCCCCCACGCCCGCGCCGTGGCTCTCCCCAAAGATGGTCAGGCCGAGGGCGCTGCCAAAGGTGTTCTTCATGCCTTGTCCTCCAGGCCCAGCAGGGCGCGCAGGCTCTCCACCGGGACCGTCTCGGTCCGCCAGCAGCCCAGCCCCGGCACCTTGACCAGGGTGATCTGGCCGCCCTGGGCCTTTTTGTCGTGGAGCATCTCGGCGTAGACTTTTTCCTTGTCAAAGCCGGTGCGGGTTTGCAGGCCCAGGCGGCGGTAGACTGCCCGCGTGCGCTTGCGCAGGGCTTTGTTCTCGATCATGGGCAGCATCCCCAGGGCCACGCACTCGCCGTGGAACAGGCCGGTCTTGCGGCGGCCCTTGATCCCCTTGACGGCCTCGATACCGTGGCCGATGGTGTGGCCGAAGTTGAGGGCTTTGCGGGCGCCGTGCTCGGTCTCGTCCTGCTCGACGATGCCCTTTTTGAACTTCAGGCTGCGGTAGATGATGGTGTCGATTTCGGCGTCCACATCGCCGCTTTCAAAGATGCCGAACAGCTCGGGGTCGGCCAGCAGGCTGGCCTTGACGGCCTCGGCCAGGCCGTTGATGAAGTGGCGGCGGGGCAGCGTGGACAGGGTGTCGGCGTCCACGATGACCAGTTTGGGCTGCCAGAACGCCCCCACCACGTTTTTGGTGTCCCCCAGGTCCACGGCGGTCTTGCCCCCGATGGAGGAATCGATCATGGACAGGGTGGTGGTGGGGCAGTTGATAAAGTCGATGCCCCGCATATAGACGGCGGCGGCAAAGCCCGCCAGATCGCCCACGACGCCGCCGCCCACCGCGACGACCAAATCGCCCCGGCCCAGCCCGGCGGCCAGCATCTGCTGCAGCACGCTCTCCAGGGTCTTGAGGCTCTTGCTGGCCTCGCCCTGGGGCACCGTGATGATGGCGGCCTCCCGGCACTGGTCGGCCACCTGCCTGGCGTACAGGGGCGGCACCCCGTCGTCGGTGACGACGGCGACCCGGCGGTTGAGGTTGGCGAACTGGTACAGGTTCTGCAGCGCTCCCCGCCGCAGGATGATCTCGTAGCTGCGGGGGCCCAGGTTCATGGTCAGCTTGCTGCCAAGAAACGCTTCGCTCATTTTGTATACACTCCTAACATGCGTACCGTCCGGCAGGTGCGGTCCAGCTCCCGCAGCAGGGCCTCGCTCTCGGCCCCGGCGGGGTCGCCCACCAGCTCGGCGTAAAAATAATATTCAAAGGGCATATGGGGCATGGGCCGGCTTTTGATGGACTCCATGTTGAAGCCGGAGGCGCCGATCTTCTGGATGACGGCAGCCAGCTTGCCGGGCTTGTTGTCCACCGTGAACAGGAGGGAAAAGCGGTTGCCCCGGGTGGGCTTTTCCCGGCTGATGACGATGAAGCGGGTGGTGTTGTCGCCGTCGGTGTTGATGTCGGGCACCAGCAC
>ERZ1090880.1049-NODE-1050-length-14267-cov-8.067337_pt1 | contig 14267 bp, 12 predicted proteins | sample MGYA00478471_ERZ1090880 | MGnify/ENA primary metagenome ERZ1090880 (study PRJEB33644, sample SAMEA5815734) | chicken gut metagenome | biome: Chicken; feature: Gastrointestinal Tract; material: Caecum | place: Ireland | collected 2019-01-01 | study: A study of... | reverse complement strand
GGAGGCCGTGAAGGACGGGGTCTGCGGGATCGCTCCCATCACCCAGTTCGACCCCACCGGCTTGAAGGTCCATCTGGCCGCGGAGGTCAAGGGCTTTGAGCCGGAGAACTATATGAGCAAGCCGGAGACCAAGCGGATGGCCCGCTTCACCCAGCTGGCCGTGGTCTCCGCCCAGGAGGCCATGGCGGACGCCGCCTTCACGCTGGACGAGGTGGAGGCGGACCGCTGCGGCGTCATCGTCTCCAGCGGCATTGGCGGCCTGTTTCTCACAGAGGCGGAGCATGACAAGGGCAAGGAAAAGGGCTGGGACCGGGTCTCTCCCTTCTATATCCCCATGGGGATCTGCAATATGGCCGCAGGCCAGATCGCCATTCACACCGGCTTCCGGGGGATGTGCACCTGCCCGGTGACCGCCTGCACCGGCGGCACCAACGCCGTGGGCGATGCCTTCCACTATATCCGGGATGGCTATGCCGACGTGATGCTCTGCGGCGGCGCGGAGTCCGCCGTGACTCCCCTGGCCATCGGTGCCTTTACTTCCATGCGGGCGCTGACCCAGAATCCCGATCCCAACCGGGCCTCCATCCCCTTTGACGCGGAACGCGGCGGCTTCGTGCTGGGCGAGGGCGCGGCCATCCTCCTGCTAGAGGAGCTGGAGCACGCCAAGGCCCGGGGCGCCAGCATCTATGCGGAGATCGTGGGCTATGGCGCCACCTGCGACGCCTACCACATGACCGCTCCCCGGCCCGACGGCAGCGGCGGCGCCAAGGCCATGGAGATGGCCCTGGCTGACGGCGGCGTGAAGGCCGACGAGGTGGACTATATCAATGCCCACGGTACTTCCACCCCCCTGAACGACGCCGGCGAGACCACCGCCGTCAAGACAGTGTTCGGCGATCACGCCTATCAGCTGGCCATCAGCTCCACCAAGTCCATGACCGGCCATATGCTGGGCGCCGCCGGCGCGGTGGAGGCCCTGTTCTGCGCCAAGGCGCTGCAGGAGGGCTATCTCCCCGCCACCATCAACTACCAGGTACCGGACCCCGCCTGCGATTTGGACGTGGTGCCCAACCAGGGCCGCAGCGCCGACGTGCGGTACGCCCTGTCGAATTCCCTGGGCTTCGGCGGCCACAACGGCAGCCTGCTGTTCAAGAAGTGGGAGGCTTAAAACATGGCAAATGAGTTGAATTCCAACCAGATCGCCCAGATCCTGCCTCACCGGTTCCCCTTTGCCCTGGTGGACCGGATCACGGACTATGAGCCGGGCCAGTGGGCCAAGGGCATCAAGTGCGTCAGCGTCAATGAGCAGTTCTTCTGCGGCCACTTCCCCCAGGAGCATGTCATGCCCGGCGTACTGATCCTGGAGGCCATGGCTCAGGTGGGCGCTGTGGCCATCCTGTCCCTGCCGGAGAACCAGGGCAAGATCGCCCTGTTCGGCGGCGTGAAGAATGCCCGTTTCCGCCGGAAGGTGATCCCCGGCGACGTGCTGGAGATGGAGTGCACCCTCACCAAGCGCCGGGGCCCGGTGGGCATCGGCGAGTGCAAGGCCACCGTCAACGGCGAGCTGGCCTGCACGGCGGAGCTGACCTTTGCCATTGGTGCGGAGTGACCGCCCCTCCCGCCAGTGCGGAACCTCTGTGAATAAGAGGGCTTGAGACGATGCTGAAAGATGCTTTTTTTGCTGTGTATACCAAGTTCAAGCTGCATTTTTACCAGGAGATCTTCAGCCGCTTCCAGGACCGGGAGGCCAGCCTGACCACGGTGGAGACCTTTTGCATGGAGGCCATTCAGGCCCTGGGCAGTCCCACGGTCAATGAGTTCGCCACCTTCATGCGGATCTCGCCCCCCAATGCGGCCTACAAGGTCAACAGCCTCATCAAAAAGGGCTATATCCGCAAGGTCCAGTCTCCGGACGACCGGCGGGAGTATCACCTGGAGATCACCCAGAAGTATATCGACTACTACAACATCAGCACCGCCTATATGTCGGCGGTGATGGACCGGATCGCTCAGCGGTTCACACCTGCGGAGTGCGCCCAGCTGGAAGAGATGCTCACCATCGTCAGCCGGGAGCTGATGCCGGAGGTTGAGATCCCGGAGTCCCTCTCCGGGCTGGAGTCCTGAAACAGGGCACAGGCCATTGGCCTGTGCCCTGTTTTGCTAAAACAATCCCTCCGGGATCCGAATATCTTCTTTGGGGACCTTGTCCCAGTCGAAGTCCGCCAGCAGACGTTCCCCGGTCCGGGGCTCCGCAGAGGGGTTGAAGCCGGCCAGATAGGCCAGCTTGCCCAAGATCTCCGGCGCGGTGTACCGCTGTCCCAAGGTGTCCAGCCCGGCATCCGCGTTCCGCTTGCTGAGCCGCTGCCCGTCACTGCCCAGCAGCAGGGGGAAGTGGTAGAAGGCCGGCGCCCGCAGCCCCAGCAGGCGGTACAGCAGCAGCTGCCTGGGGGTGGAGGCCAGCAGATCCGCGCCCCGTACCACCTCGGTGACGCCCATGGCGGCGTCGTCCACCACCACAGCCAGCTGATAGGCGAACATCCCGTCGGAGCGGCGCAGGAGGAAGTCCCCGCAGTCCCGGGGCAGGAACTCCCGATACGCCCCCATGTGGCCGTCCAGAAAGGCGATCTCCTCCTCCGGCACCCGCAGCCGCAGGGCGGGCGGACGCCCCGTGCGGCGGGCCTTTTCCGCGGCCTCCTCTGGGGACAGCCGGCGGCAGGTGCCGGGATAGATGACCTGCCCGTCCTCCCGGTGGGGCGCGCTGGCGGCGTGGAGCTCCGCCCGGGTGCAGAAGCAGGGATAGACCAGCCCCTGGGCCTCCAGGCGCTCCAGGGCCGCCTGATACAGCCCGGTCCGGCGGCTCTGCTCGTAGGGGCCGCTGGGGCCGCCCACGCCCGGTCCCTCGTCCCAGTCCAGGCCCAGCCAGTGGATGTCCCGGCACATCTGCTCCCCGTAGCGGGCGGGACAGCGGGCTGTGTCCAGGTCCTCGATCCGCAGGATCACCCGGCCGCCCTTCTGCCGGGCGCTGAGCCAGGCCAGCAGGCAGCACAAGATATTTCCCAGATGGATGCGGCCGCTGGGTGATGGCGCAAATCTGCCCATGGTCTCCATACGCTGCGTCTCCTCTCTCTTATGGTCTCCCCCATTATACCGGGAACCTTGGATTCCCGCAAGGCATCTCCTCCGCCGGAGAGCGGAAAAAAGGCCGCTGCTTACGCAGCGGCCTCTTTTATGTGGTTTCTCAGTTCTTGATGTGGATGGCGCGCTTCTGAACGTTCAGGGCGCACTCCCGCACAGACTCGGAAACCGTGGGATGAGAGTGGATGGTGCTGATCAGCTCGTCCACCGTGGCCTCCAGCCGCAGGGCCAGAGCGCCCTCGGCGATCAGGTCCGTGGCACGGGGCCCGATGATGTGCATTCCCAGCACTTCCTCGTACTTGGCGTCGGCGATGATCTTCACCAGACCCTCGCCGCCGTTGATGATGAGGGACTTGCCGTTGGCCACCAGCGGGAACTTGCCCACCTTGTAGTCGATGCCCTTGGCCTTGCACTGCTCCTCGGTCAGGCCCACGGAGGCAGCCTCGGGCTCCATGTAGACGCAGGTGGGGTTGGTCTTTTCGTCGTAGTGGGCCTCCACGCCGCAGATGTTCTCGGCGGCCACCTCGCCCATGGCGGAGGCGGTGTGGGCCAGCTGGGCGTAACCCATGACGCAGTCGCCGATGGCGTACACGCTGGGCACATTCGTCTCCATCTTGTCATTGACCAGGATGCGGCCCCGGTCGTTGTTCAGGCCGGCAGCCTCCAGGTTCAGGCTGGCGGTGTTGGCGCGGCGGCCGATGGCCACCAGGACCTTCTCCGCCTCAAAGCTGACGGTCTCGCCGGCCTTGTTCTTGCAGACCACCTTGGCGCCCACGGGGGAGGCCTCCACGGCCTGCACCGGGCACTCCAGGTTGAACTCCATGCCCATCTTCTTCATGTGGGCGACGCCGATCTTGGTCAGGTCGCCGTCCAGCATGGGCAGCATATGGTCCAGGGCCTCCACCACGGTGATCTTGGTGCCGAAGGCCGCGTAGGCGCAGGCCAGCTCCAGGCCGATGACGCCGCCGCCGATGACCACCATGCTCTTGGGCAGCTTCTCCAGGCTCAGGGCGCCGGTGGAGTCGATGCAGTTGGGGTTCTCCTTCAGGCCGGGGATGGGGGGCTGGGAATTGACGGAGCCGGTGGCCACGATGATGGCGTCAGCGGTCATCTCCTCCACGGAGCCGTCGGCCTTCTTCACAGACAGCGTCTTGGGGCCGGTGAAGCTGGCCTCGCCGTCCACGCGGGTCACCTTGTTCTGCTTCAGCAGGCCGGCCACACCCTGGGTCAGCTGCTTGCTGATGGCGTTCTTGTGGGCGATCACCTGGGGGAAGTCCACTTCCACGCCGGAGACCTTCACACCGATGTCAGCGCCCTGGTCCTTGATCTCGGACACCAGCTCGGCGCTGTGCAGCAGGCACTTGGTGGGGATGCAGCCGATGTTCAGGCAGGTGCCGCCGATGTGCTCGCGCTCCACCAGGGTCACCTTGGCGCCCAGCTGGGACGCCCGGATGGCAGCCACGTAGCCGCCGGGGCCGCCGCCGATGACGATGATGGTCTTCTGACCGGCGGCCGCAGGAGCCGCGGCAGGGGCGGCAGCCGCAGGCGCGGCAGCAGCGGGGGCTGCGGGAGCCGCAGCAGGAGCGGCAGCGCCGGCGGCATCGGGAACCGCCTCGCCGGCGGCGCCGATCCAGCCGATGACGCTCTTGCAGGGGGCGGTCTCGCCCTCCGGCAGCAGGATCTTCAGCAGGACACCATCCTCCTCGGCCTCCACGTCGTTGGTCAGCTTATCCGTTGCAACGGAGAACAGGATATCGCCCTTTTTGACGGTATCGCCCTCCTTGAATTTCCACTCTTCAATGGTGCCCTCGGTCATGGTCAGACCCAGCTTGGGCATCAGCACTTCTGTTGCCATAATTATCTGTCCCTCTTTCGTGAACTTACCCAAAAACCATATTCAAATATGGCCTTGAGTTGTTTGGATCGTCAAATTTTGGGCAATTATCCCTCAAAGGGAACCCGGCGCAGGCCGGGTTCCCTTCAAGCGGTTTTCTTCTGGTCTCAGACCAGGAGCATGTAGGGGTTCTCCAGCAGTTCCGCGACCCGCTTGAGGAACTTGGAGGCCATCACGCCGTCGATCACACGGTGGTCGGCAGTCAGGCTCAGGTTCATCATGGTCCGGATCACGATCTCGCCGTTGCGCACCACGGGAGTATCCACCATGTCGCACACGCCCAGGATCGCCAGCTCAGGCTGGTTGATGATGGGAGAGAAGCTGGTGATGCCATAGGGCCCAAGGCTGGAGATGGTGAAGGTGCCGCCGGTCATGTCCTCCATGCCCAGCTTGCCGTTGCGGGTGGCCTCGATCAGGGCCTCGGTCTCCTTGGCGATCTGGGCCAGGGACTTCTCCTCGCAGTTCTTCACGTTGGGCACGATCAGGCCGTCGCCCTTGGCAACCGCCAGACCCATGTTCACGTGCTTGTGACGGGTCAGCATGTTGTCCGCGAAGCTGGCGTTGATGTCGGGGAATTCGGTCAGGGCCTTGGCCACCACCTTCATCAGGATGTGGTTGTAGGTCAGCTTGATCCCCTGCTCCTTCAGGCCGTCCTTCAGCTTGGCCCGCAGCTCCTTCATGGCAGTGGCCTCCACCGGACGGGTGTAGGTGACCCGCGGAGAGGTGTGCCAGGAGTTGGTCATGTTGGCGGCGATGCTGCGGCGCAGCGGATTCACCTTCACAGGCTTCTCGTCGTTACTCTCGGCAGCGGCCTCAGCGGCAGGTGCGGCAGCGCCCACACCGGCGGCGGCCAGCACGTCGGCCTTCATCACGCGGCCGTTGACGTCCAGCTTGCTGACGTCCACACCCAGCTCGGCAGCCAGCTTGGCGGCCATGGGGCTGGTCTTGGGGCCGGCCACAAAGCTCTCCACGTCCTTGGCCACCACGGTCCCGTTGGGGCCGGTGCCGGGGATCAGGGAGATGTCATAGCCCTTCTCCTTCGCCAGCTTCTTGGCGAAGGGGGTCGCCAGCACATACGCGCCGGCGGGACGGTCCGCATGGGCCGTGGGGGCAGCGGCAACAGGCGCCGCGGCCGGGGCAGCAGCAGGTGCCGCAGCGGCCACGGGCGCAGCAGCGCCGTCACCGCCGGGGATCGCCTCGCCCGGCTGGCCGATCCAGCCGATCACGCTTTTGCAGGGGGCGGTCTCGCCCTCCGGCAGCAGGATCTTCAGCAGGGTGCCGTCCTCTTCGCACTCCACGTCGTTGGTCAGCTTATCCGTCGCGACAGAGAACAGGATGTCCCCCTTTTTGACAGCGTCGCCCTCTTTGAACTTCCACTCTTCAATGGTGCCCTCGGTCATGGTCAGACCGAGTTTGGGCATCAATACTTCAGTTGCCATTCTCGAAACGCTCCTTCCTGACAGGCATTAAAACATGCCCTTGATGCCCTTTACCAGGTCCTCCGGAACCACTTTCACCATCTTCTCCAGGGTGGGAGCGAAGGGGATCGGGCAGAAGGGAGCGCCGTACCGCAGGATGGGAGCGTCCAGGTACTCCATGGCCTCCTCCGCGACGGTGGCGGAGATCTCAGCGCCGAAGCCACCCTGCTTGACCGCCTCGTGGACGACGCACAGACGATGGGTCTTCTTCACGCTGTTCAGCACGGTCTCCTTATCCCAGGGGGACAGGGTGATCAGGTCGATGACCTCGGCCTCGATGCCGTCCTTGGCCAGCAGATCCGCGGCGCCGCGGGCGTTCTTCATGCCGATGGAGTAGGACACGATGGTGACGTCCTTGCCCTCACGCTCCACGCGGGCCTTGCCGATGGTGTAGGGCTCCTCATCGCCGATCTCGGGCACTTCGCCTTTCTCCTTGTACAGGATCTTGTTCTCGAAGTACAGCACGGGGTCGTCAGACTCGATGGCCGCGATCAGCACCATCTTGGCGTCATAGGGGTTGGAGGGAGCAACGACCTTGATGCCGGGGATGTGGGGGAACCAGGCTTCCACGCACTGGGAGTGCTGGGCAGCGCCGCCGCCGGCAGAGCCGTCGGGCGCACGCAGGCACAGTGGCACCTTGGCCTGGCCGCCGAACATATAGCGGACCTTCGCCATCTGGTTGAAGATCTCGTCCATGGGCACACCGATGAAGTCGGCGAAGTGCATATCCACCACGGGACGGCTGCCGGCCAGAGCCGCGCCTACGCCGCCGCCGATGATGAAGGTCTCGGAAATGGGGGTATCAATGATCCGGCCGGGGAACTGCTGGGGCAGGCCCTTGAACTGACCGAAGATACCGCCCTGACGGGCCAGGTCCTCGCCCATCGCGAATACGGTGGGGTCTTTCGCCATCGTCTCGGCCATAGCCTCTTGAGTGGCCTGAGAAAAAGTGATCTTACGCATCGTATTTGTCCTCCTTCGCCTTAGTCATCCACGTAGACGTACTTCATGTACTCAGACGCATCGGGATACTCGCTCTGCATGGCGTACTCCTTGGCGTCCTTGATCTTCTGCTCGCACTTGGCATCGATGGCGTCGCACTCCTCGGCGGTCATCAGCTTGAGCTTGGCGGCCTTGGCGCGGAACATCTTCAGAGGATCGGTGTCGTGGTAGATCTTCTGGGTCTCGGCGTGGTCACGATACAGCTCGGGGTCGCCCACGAAGTGACCCTCGATACGGTAGGTCTTGGCCTCGATGAAGGTGGGGCCTTCGCCGGCACGGGCGCGGGCAACAGCCTCCTTGGCAGCCTCGTACACGGCAAAGACGTCCTGGCCGTCCACGATGACGCCGGGCACATGATAGCCGGCCGCACGGTCAGAGATGTTCTCCACGTTGCAGGTGGTGCGGTAGGGCGTGGTGGAAGCCCAGCAGTTCATCTCGTTGACGAAGATGACGGGCAGCTTCCAGGCGGAGGCAACGTTCATGGCCTCGTGGAAGGTACCACGGTTGGAGGCGCCGTCACCGAAGAACACCACGGAGACCTTGTCGTTCTTCAGGATCATCTTGTTGGCGAGAGCCGCACCGGTGGCCAGGTTGTAGCCGCCGCCCACGACGCCGTTGGCGCCCAGCATACCCACAGAGAAGTCGGCGATGTGCATGGAGCCGCCGCGGCCCTGGCACAGACCGGTCTTCTTGCCGAAGATCTCGGCCATCATCCGGTTCACATCGGCGCCCTTGGCCACGCAGTGGCCATGGCCGCGGTGGGTGGACTCGATCATGTCGTCCTTCCGCAGAGCAGAGCAGACGCCTGTGGCGATGGCTTCCTCACCGATGTACAGGTGCACGAAGCCGGGGATCTCACCGTTCAGAAAGTCGTGCTTCACGCTCTCCTCGAACTTGCGGATCGTGCACATGGTCTCGTAGAAGTGCTCTGCCAGTTCCTTGGTGTACTTTGCTGCTTTTGTTGCTGCCATAGGAAAAAACTCCCTTCTGCCGGTCGCTCACCGGCACTTTTTGAAATTTGCTGTGGATATGCGTTGGGCGAAATCGTCAAAAATTTCACCTATATTTTACCAAAAGAACGTGGCGACAGTTTCCTGCAGCCACGTTCTTTCAGCTAACGCAACTTACGAAACCCTTTGACCGTTATTCTACGGAAACGCAGGCTGCCTTTTCAATTAGGCGGCGTTGTCAGCCTGAGTGACGCTGGTGAAAGCCTCGATCAGCTCGGGGGTCAGCTCGTCGGCGAACTCGTCGTACACGGGAGCGGAAGCCTCAGCGAACTCAGCGGCGGCGTCGGCGCTCAGCTCAGTGACTTCCACACCGGCCTCGGCCCACTTGTCCATGATCTCCTGGTCCTGGCCGCGGTTCAGCTCACGCTCGTACACGCAGGCCTCCTGGCCGGCCTCATCCACGATGGTCTGCAGCTCGGGAGACAGGGAGTTGTACAGATCCGCGTTCATGCAGAAGAACAGGCAGTCATAAGCGCCGGTCCAATAGGTCAGATAGCTCTGGACCTCCTGGATGGAAGCGGCATCGGCGGTGGGCAGGGGGTTCTCCTGGCCGTCGTAGGTGCCGGTCTGCAGAGCGGTGAACACCTCGGACCAGTTGGCGTTGGTGTAGTCGGCGCCCCACAGCTCATAGGAGCGGTTCAGCAGCTGGGAACCAGCGACACGGATCTTCAGGTTCTCCATGTCAGCCAGGCTCGTAACAGCGTGCTTGCTGTTGGTGATGTGACGGAAGCCGTTCTCGGCGATGCCCAGCAGGTGGACATTGTATTCGCTCTCCAGGATCTCGCCCAGAGCCTGGCCGCCGGCACCGTCCAGAGCGGCGTCAGCCTCTTCCACGCTGTCGAACAGGAAGGGCAGGGAGACCACGTTGAACCGCTGGTCGAAGGAAGACCAGATCAGATTGGAGTGCATGGACAGCTCGGTGGTGCCGTCCATCAGGGCCTGGATGCCGTCGGTCTGGCTGCCGGCGGTCAGCTGGTCAGCGGGATAGTACTGAACGGTGATGGCACCGCCGGTCTTCTCGCCCACGATGCGGGCGAACTCCTTGGCGCCGTCCACCCAGGGAGAGGTCTCGGTAGCGGAGCAGGCGAACTTCCAGGTCATGGGCTCAAAACCGGACTCGGAGTCACCGCCGGTCGTGCCGGCACCGGTGTCGCCGCTGTCGCTGCCGCCGCCGCAGGCCACCAGGGCCAGCGCCATGGTCAGCGCCAGGAGCAGTGCAAGAAACTTTTTCATGGTTTTGCCTCCTTAAAATAGTACGTATCTGAAACCACAAAGAGTGGTCACAGCAGAATCAGGTGCCGCTTACTTGCCGAACAGCAGCGCGGTGGAGAACCAGGGGATGTAGGTGACCAGCAGCAGGGTGATCACGCAGGCGATGATCTGGGGCCACACGGCCTTGGACATGGAGACGATGGTGACCTTGGTCTTGTCCCGCAGCCCCTGCAGCTTCTCGGACACGCCGATGGCCACGAACAGGTTGACGCCCACGGGAGGAGTCACCTGACCAATGGCCAGGTTCACAGTGGAAATCACGCCGAAGTGGACGGGATCGATGCCCAGCTGGGTGGCAACGGGGTACATGATGGGGATGAAGATGTACATGGCGGAGTTGGCGTCCACGAAGCAGCCGGCGATCAGGAAGATGATGTTGACGATCAGCAGGAAGATGTACTTATTGCCTGCGATCTGCAGCAGCAGCGCCTGAGCAGCCTGGGCAATGCCGAACACGGTGCACACATAGGAGAACAGGGTGGCGGCGCCGATAATCAGCATGATGCCGCCGGTGGTCTTGCCGGAGTCCACCAGGATGTCGATCATGTCCTTCATCTTGACCTCGCGGTAGATGAACACGCCGACCACCAGGCCGTACACCACGGAGACGGCAGCGGCCTCAGTGGGTGTGAAGATACCGCCATAGATGCCGCCGATGATGATGACGGGCATCAGGAAGCCCCAGAACGCGGAGCAGAAAGCCTTCCAGCGCTCACCCCAGGAGGACTTGGCCTTGGAGGCCTGGATACCCTTTTTGCGGCACTCGATCATGACGATGATCACCAGAGCCAGGCCCATCATGATGCCGGGGATCCAGCCGCCCATGAACATATCGCCCACGGAGACGCCGGTGATGGAGGCGTACACCACGAACGCGATGGAGGGCGGGATGACGATGGCAATGGAAGAGGCACTGGCCATCAGGGAAGACGCAAAGGGGGCGGAGAAGCCGCCGCGGTTGATCATGGCGGGGATCAGGATGATGCCCAGGGCCGCCACGGTGGCGGGGCCGGAGCCGGAGATGGCGCCGAAGAAGCAGGCCACGATGACAGCCACGATGGCGATGCCGCCGCGGCGATGGCCCACGCACGCATCCGCGAAGGCGACCAGGCGGCTGGAGATGCCGGCCTTGGCCATGATGTTGCCGGACAGCACGAAGAACGGAATGGCCAGCAGCAGGAATTTGGCCATGCCGCTGTACACGTTGGTGGGAATGACCGTCAGAGCGGAGCCGCTGTACAGCAGTGCAAAAATGGAGGACATACCCAGGCTGACGGCGATGGGGATATTCAGCAGCAGCATCACGAAGAAGCTGCCGAACAGGATCAGGTTAATCATACGCTCTCTTTTCCTCCCTCAGTCTCAGCGGGTTGTACGCACGCGGCGTTGTTGCCCAGCACATCCACCATGTACTCGATGGCGTGGAGCACCAGGAAGATAGAGCCGATGGGCAGCAGGATGGTGAACACCCATTCGGGCCAGCCCAGAGAGAAGGTCTCTTTACCAGTGCTGATCTGATCGGCCACCTTGTCAAAACCGGTGTAAATCAAAATCCCGTAAAAAATCAGATTCACGACAGTGTCGATCACGGTCAGGACCTTCTTCCCCATGATCCCCACGTTGTCGAAGATCAAGGACAGCGTGATCATGCTGCCGTCTCTGGTGCACAGGGCGCAGCCCAGCATGATCATCAGGATGAACACATTGATGACCAGTTCTTCGGACCACGCGAAGTTGGAGTGAAAAACATACCGGGAGAGCACGTTGATAAACGTGATCGCGGTGACCACAACGGTAATCACGCAGAGCACGAATTCCTCGACCTTTGTGATGCCGTTCATGATCGTCTTGTAGGCTTTCATTCGATCAATCCCTTCAGTTAGTGTGGCTCTCGTCCTAACGGAATATTTATACGTCTCCTGCGCATGAATAGTTGCCTGTCTCTCATGCCGTATGCATAAACCGTTATTGAGCGGCCTGTTAGCCAGAAATACATTATTAAATTTCTGTTAACGGAGACAAGTATATCACTTTGCCCTTCCAAGTGCAATCAGTAATCAAAAATTCGTCATTGTGACGATTCTATCCATTATTTGTCATACCATTTTTGTGTAAAACATAAAATATGAGCATTTTCCACAGATTTTTGAGCTTTTTTTGTATTAACTGCTGATTTTTTTGAAATTTTATGATATACTGAAGCCGTTCTACAGCGTATGCGTGCTTTTGCGCAAGCCTTGCGCAACCTATTGACGCATGATTTTCTTTTTGAAATTTTATGCTCAATGCAAAATCGCCCCGCAAGCGAATCACCTGTACACAAGGAGTTTTCATCATGTCCCGCTGTCAAATCACGCTCAGCGTCAACGCCGGCGTCGCCCTGCACCTGGGCCGGCACCGGGTCTGGTCTGACGCGCTGCACGACCGACGCGTCGTGGGCTTCTCCACCGTGACCCCCGAGATCTGGAACATCCTGCAGGCCCATCCGGACTTTGCCCGTCCGGAGCTTTTGTTTTACACCCACTGCCATCCGGACCACTACTCCCGCGCCCTGACGGAACAGGTCCTGGCCCGGGACCCGGCGGCCATTCTGGTGCTGCCGGAGCAGGAGTTCGACAGCCAGGTCCGTCTGGCCGGCCCCGGCAGCCATCTGACCATGAGCGATCTGCGCATGGACTTTTTCCAGCTGACCCATGAGGGTCCCCAGTACCGGGAGGTCCCCCACTACGGCTGCATTCTGGAGTGCGGCGGCTTCCGGGTCCTGATCGCCGGGGACTGCGCGGTGGCGGACCCGCGGCTGGCGGATTTCATCGGCGGCCGCCAGATCGACCTGGCGCTGCTGAACTTCCCCTGGGTGACCCTGCGGAAGGGGCGCCATTTCATCCAGGAGACCATCCGCCCCCACCATCTGTTCGTCTACCATCTCCCCTTCCAGCAAAACGACCGCTGGGGCTATCGGGAGGCCGCCCGCAAGGGCGCGGCACAGGTGGAGGGCGTGCCGGACGTCCGGGTCCTGCTGGAGCCCTTCCAGCGGGAGATCATCGCCTGACAAGTACATTTCCCTGGGGGACGAGCAGAGCTCGTCCCCCTTTGTTTTTCAGGCCGTCTCCGGTCCGTCCACGTAGAACAGGGTGTCCAGCACCTGGTCCCGGGTGATGGTGCCGAAATACTCCGACAGCGGGAACCGGTCCAGCACCGCCGCCACGTCCTCCCTGCGGAACGGCGTGCCCACCAGGACGCCGGTCACCTCGTCCAGCGGGCTGACCGCCAGGAAATCCCCATAGAACACGATCTGACGGATGGTCCCCTGGTCCACCTCCACGCAGGGCTCCAGGGTGCCGCCGTCCCAGCGGCGCTTGTTCCGCAGGTTGTACTTGGGGGAGCGGCCGAAGTTCCACTCCCAGGTGTCGTACTTGGTCCGCTTCAGCTCGTCCACGGCGGCCAGCTCCTCGGCCGTCAGGCGGTCCTCCACCAGGCCGCTGCCGGCCAGCGTCTTTTTCAGATACTCCCAGAAGGCCGCCAGGTCCATGTCCGTCTTCAGAAAGTCCCGGATGTTGCCGATCCGGCTGCGGACGGACTTGGCGCTCTTGGATTCAAACTTGGCCGGGTCCACGTTCAGTGCTCCGGCCACCATGCCGGGGTTGGCGTCGAACAGCAGCGTCCCGTGGTACAGGAAACGCCCCCGGAGCAGCCGCTGGGCCGTGCCGGACACCTTCCGCCCCTCCACCAGGATGTCGTTGCGGCCGGAGGCCTCCGCCTGGAGCCCAAGGCCTTTCAGTGCCTCCACAATAGGTCTGGTGAACCGCTCCATGGTCAGCCGCTCCGCGTCTCCCGCGTCGGTGATGAAGGAGTAGTTCAGGTTGCCCAGGTCGTGGTACACCGCACCGCCGCCGGTGGTCCGCCGGACCACATGGATGTCATGGGCCTCCACAAAGGCCCGGTTGATCTCCCCCTCGGCGTTCTGGTTCTGGCCGATGACGATGGTGTTGTCGTTCTGCCACAGCAGCAGATACTCCCCCTCTCTTCGGTCCCGAAGCACCACTTCCTCAAACGCGAGATTGTAGAACGGGTCCTGGGACCCGGTTTCCAAATAGTGGATCTCTTGGCTCATAGCAGCCTCCTTTGCTGTTTCACGGTTTCCAGATGGGTCGTATTATACCGCCGCCGGCCTGCTCCGGCAATTCGCAGAACCGCCGAAAAACGGGCGGTTTTTTATATAGGGGCAGTCCGCCGCACGGAATCACCGCGGCCCGGGCAAAGGGCCGGGGCCGTCATATCTCATCTTACCAAATGGCCTTGGTGTCCACGTCCTGCTTCAGCCGGGCGGTGAAGTCCTCCAGGCTCATGGCGCCCAGGTCCTCGCCGGTCCGCAGGCGGACGGAGACGGTCTGATTCTCGATATCCCGGTCGCCCACCACCAGCATATAGGGGATCTTCTCCAGGGTGGCCTCCCGGATCTTCTTGCCGATCTTCTCG